>Ga0116231_10000631_pt1 | contig 64209 bp, 43 predicted proteins | sample S1TSphgellanicum_2_FD_89695 | JGI IMG/M metagenome (GOLD analysis project Ga0116231, IMG submission 89695) | Host-associated microbial communities from peat moss isolated from Minnesota, USA - S1T2_Fd - Sphagnum magellanicum MG | ecosystem: Host-associated > Plants > Peat moss > Unclassified... | reverse complement strand
TTGGTAGGTGGTAGGTAGGAGGGGGGAGGTAGGTGGTAGGTAGGACGGGGGAAAATTTTGGGGTAGAGAAGAGGTGGAAAAAAAAAAAAAAAATCGGGCAGGGGGGATGGGATTTTCATCCATCCAGAAAACGGCCTCAACGGGCTCATCCGCAACTGGTGCATTGGTGGGTGCTAATTCACTCCAGCCCTGAAATGCAAAATTTTGAGCAACAACCTTGTGCAAATCTACAAATTTAGCCATGTCAACATTAGAATTACTCAAAAACAGAGGAGTGGGTTTGCACTCCACAACTTCCTCAATCCATGAAACTTCCATTCTCACAACTTTAAAAATGAATGGAAAAAATGGAAATCAACAACAAGCAATGGAAGGGGACTGCCTTGGACCCTAATTGGCATCTCCCTGGTATCTAGATTCTTCAAACCATGACCTCCTGTTTAAGCTCCATTTTTTTGGTATGAACCAACCAATTTTCCCTCCAAAATGATGCCACATAGGTGCCACCTCAATTCAGCATTTCTTGCTCTTGGATTGGCATCTAAAGGCCTTGTGTCCAATTTATGGCTCTTGATCAATAGGATTGCCCTATGTTGTTGGACTGACATCTAGTAAGTTAGTGTAAGAGTTCAAAGTTGAAATGAAGTGCATAATCTGCCACCTTGATAGATTCTACAGGCAGAATCAGCACATGCAAATTCAAAGAAAACGCTGATATTGTGCAGAATGCACTCCCATGTACTTTTAAAGACTTAGGGAGGAGGGAGTGCAGAGTGGCCTTTCTCCCTCATTGTAAGCTAGGCATGAGCCACCAGGCGTTGGGTTCAAAGTCCAAGCTCTGGAATCAGTCAATGGAATGGGATGCCATAGCTCCAGATAGGCCTAGTGCAGGTTCTTTCACATTCCAGGAAATCTCCAGCGTATTTTTAGCTCGCTTATATCCTGGAACAGTAAGGTTATGAACTAGTCTAGCTGACCCTGTATTGCACATTTTAGAACACATTTTGAAAATACTTATTCTCCAGATACTAAATGATTTGTTGATGAAATTTAGTATACACCACATTTGCTGTCTTGACTATAAAACCCAATTTTTAGAATGTACTAACATGATGCAGATGTTAAAATCTGTGACCTACATATAATTTGTGTCAACCATTTACCCCTTCAATCGCACACCAGTGCACACCTCATTGCACAGAAAAACCCTGATTATCACACTTCGTCATTGTGCACCTTATACCCAAGATTGCTATTTCACATACAAGAATCCAAGTCCTCTCGCACAAGTGAACAACAGTCTGCGGCAATAGGGAAATAGGAGTGGGGTAAGAGCGGGAATTGCAATGGTAGGTCCCTAGCTTTACTTTAGTTATAGTGTACAAACTCTAACAATAAAACTTGAAATTAAACACATCCTTTTTTGTGCACCATCTTTCCAGAGCTATTGTTTTGTTTTTGCTCCATTCATGGAAAGAACAGTTTCAGCAATGGAAGAAACCCAGGCATGGGGCTTCACTAGTTCTAGTGGCACTGGAGAAAGACTTCAGCTAAAGATGCCAACTGCAGCACAATCCAGCTGATCCCGTCCCAACAACAGTAGTCTTCCAAGGCTTTGAGCCCAGTGCTAAAGCCTCTCAGGACTCATCACAGCTCTGTTGAAGATAGAATCGGACAATGCATCTGTGTGAAGGGTTCAAGGATCTTGCAGTAGTGATTAGCTCTGTGATGAATTGTGATGAAGAATGGAGCCTAATGACACAAAGGATCTTTTGCCATTCCAGCACTGCTGCATCAAGAAAATGTGTAGGCCTCAAAAGAAACCCTCTGTCAAGCTGCAGAGGAGGGGTGGTCCTGCTGGTGGGCTGTGTATATAGCTCATTTGAGAACTGATTTTGCTGCTTCCAGATTCAATCCATACTCATTAGACAGTCGTTGTTTAAGTACCATCTGCAGATCCTATCACATTACTGATATGGAAACTTCTACTTGTTTATTGTGACAAAAGTACACTATTTCAACAGCAGAAGTAGATGGTTAGCTTTTGATTCCACTAAGCTCAGATTGACATTGTGCAGTATGCATATAAGCTTTCAAGATACGTACTAGATGTGGTATGTATAATATTTGACACATGATCCTCTGCACGGATTATGGTGCATAGTTGAGTATGTTCTAGCTATGAACAAGTCAAAGTAAAACAGCAAGGGAGATACTAGGGCTGCCACCTGGTTCATCACATGTTGAGAAGTTGCAAGAGGTGGAATAGAAGCAAGAGCAGCGACATTATATTAAGTCTCATAGATGTAAAGAGAGAGAGTTCCATGCTAAACATTCATTTGATTGAGGCTTTTCACTCAAAGAAACGGAGCATGGTTTGGCTGGGTCGTCAAGGTAGCTCATAAGAAAGTCTCAAACTTTGATGGCACGCCAAGCTTGAAATACTCAATAACTACTTATCAGCCTATTCCCTCTTTTGGTCATCACCAGTTCTATGTTATATTGGAATTCAGTTTTCCCATTTTTTTTCATTTGACCTTTTTGGTCCATTTTACAATAAATTCGAAGGACCTAAACCAATGGATTCAAGATGTTGTCATTGGTTGATAAAGTCTCAATACCCACTAAGTTTTCTTTTTAAAATATGTCACATAATAATAGTACATTGTGTATTTGCAGCCTAATGAAAAATCTTGGAATTTCTTTTGTATTGTTGCTTAACAGACAGCACAAGTAATGTGCAAAGAGCCTGTCTGCTAGTATGAGGAGGAGGTCACAAGGTTGTATACAGAAATGTTAGGGTTTGGAGTTTGTACACCCTGCAGCCAAATCATAGAAGCATGTCTTAAAAGCTCCAAATTTTTGTAAAAAGATCCTTGCAATTTGCTTTCCTTTTGCATGGGCCACATGCAGCCAGACGACCCATGCAAAGGACATGCAACATTACTAGTTCACTAAGGCAAATCCTTAAAACAATTCCAGTCAAATTTTTTCCATTTTCCCTTTGTTCCCAACATGTTCCCTTCAAGTTCTCAATAAATTCCCATCAGGTTTCCAATGAATTCTCCAAGGGTGTTCCCAATAGCACCTCGCTTTAATCCAACATGTTTTGCCCAAAGTCCTCCCCTTCTCACCTATATAGGTGGGCCAAAAGGGGAGGCACTCCATCTTTTCATAGAATCTTCTAATTTGGGGAGCCTCCATAGTTTCAACTTTTTTTTGCCATGGGCCAATCATATTGGCTCATTGCAAAAAAAAAAGAGAAGAAGTTGGACTTGTAACCAGCTCCCCAAGGAGGAGATTACAACACATACCTTTCTTTCTAGGACTGTCCAAAGTTTGAATTTCTTTTTTGTGATGGGTCAATCAAAGATGGCCATCACAAAAGCAAAAAAATGAACTTCAGGGTCCTGATAACTAATTAATCTGAGCACCAATAGGTAGAGTGTTCTTTGCAAGGGATATTAGCCCAGGCCAAAAATGGTGACAAACTCTTTTGGGAGGAGAAATTTCATGCAGCCAAGGGGAAGGCCTACGCATGCACTCAAGGTGCCTTGCTTCTTTTCCTTTTAAGTTTGGGGGGAGGGGGGATTTTCTCCCATTGTTCCCTGGTTCTCAATGTGTTCATACTATGTTCCCTTTAAGTTCCCAATTAGTTCCCAATATGTCCCCAACATGTTCTCGATAACATCTCACTTTTATCCCATATGCTTTGGCAGATGTTATCCTCCTTTCACCTATATAGATGGGCCAAAGCGGAGGAACTTTATATTTCAAAATATAACCTTCTATGTTGGGGAGGCTCAAAATTTTTTTATTTTTTTTGAGTGATGGGCCAATCAAATTGGCTTGTTGCAAAGAAAAAATTGAACTTGGGAGGCACCTCATCTAATTAATAGGAAAGGTGAATAAGTAGCTAAAGTCATCAAAACCTTGCAAAACTTTATCTACAAACACATTGTTGATTCAAAAAATGTACAAAGGTATTAAAAAAAAGGAAAAATTTAAAGGATGCCAAATTAGCACAAACTAGGTGTCAAAATCTCTCCATTTGGACAATCGACCGTTTGTAATAGGTCGGTTGTGACAACAAGGAGTGTATCTTAAAGGGATGGAAGTTGGGAAGTAGCTAGGCCTACCCCTATTGCTTGAATTAAGATGGAGGACGCTTGCATCCTTTGTAACATAATTGAAATTGTTTGAGGAAAAAAAGTAACCAAGATAGAAATAAGAGGCCTTCTAGCCCTTTGAAGTTCCAAATGGCATTGGCACAATTGTGTAAAAACACATTAGTCTACTTATGTGGACATCCAAATATCTCAATTGCTAAAGGGAATAATTGATCAGTGGCATGTTAGTCATGATAGCTTCTTTTTTTAATTTGAATTATATCAGAAGCAACAAATCTCCAAGTTGTGCAAGATTGGGGAAGTAAATCTGCACACGTTGGGTCGATTATGACAACGTTAGCTAGGTTGTGAATTCCATTTTTAGTGAACACAATGTCAATTCGTCAACAAAAGGAGTTAAAGGTGTTTGAGGGAAGCACATGTAGTTGTTCTTGTCCCCACTAAAAACAAACATTTTGTGCAATGGTGGCAAAAATGTTGCAAACTACAACATGTGTTTTCATGCACTCATTCCCATAGGCACAACATAAAAGGTGGATATCCATAAAGTTAATAAGATGTGTTACACACACATCAAAGGAAGTTTACAATTGAAAGATGTGGTAGTCCAAGCCAAATTTGAAACATTGTGAAAAAAATTGGGGAAGATATTCAAAAGGTTGGGAAAATTAATTGAGTTATAAGCCAATTGCTAGCCCAAGGTAGGAACATGATAAAATTTGAGCACAATGGGTTTTAGTTATCTTGTTGGAAAACATGTTGGAGAGGGTATCATAATGTAAATGCTTCAAAATGGAATCCTAAATTCGAACCACTTATTGCCTGATGAATTATTCAAAAGGAAGAAAATATGCATGTGTTGGGGGTAATAGAAGATTGCATACATTGTTAACAAAATGTTACTAGAAAGGGAAGGTGTTGTTGTTGATTTGTGCTAAGCTTCAGGAAGGAAAAGATGTTGGTTGACCATAAACCTAACAACTATGATTAAATCTACAAGGGCCCAATTCACTAAATAGGTTATCGCTTTAATGGTGGTTGTCGGGATGAGTTCGATGCCACCAAAAGCTATTGGAAGAAAGGCATGTTTATGCACTATAAGTCATTTTGGGCCAACAAAGGACCCTAGACTTGAAAGGTGTCTAAACATTTGAAAAAGGGGGTAGTCTATGAAGGTGGAAGAGGGAGGTGTGCAATGTAATAAATATAATGGTTGTTGCACAAAACAATGAATTGGGTACCAAAAATAATCTAGACAATATTTGCACAATAGGAAAGTGGCATGTTTATCCTTTAATGTGCATGGGACCACCTTTGTTTTGGATTAATAGAAAACTATTATGTTCTATACCAAAATACACTAGTTTGGAGGCCACATTTGAATAAACATGATGGACAATCCAATGTATTACATCAAAGCATCAACAACCATTTAATTGGGTTGTTTGAATTTGATTTTTCAACAACCATTTAGACTTGAAAATAACAAGATAAAAACATGTTTCCAAGCTTAACAACATACACATGAATGTTGGTTCAAGACTAGTTGTCAATTGTGATGACTTCATCACAAGATATAACAATTTTGCTTAATAGACTACAAGGTGAACAAAGGTCAAAATTAATTCGTGCATGGATTTTGCCATGCTCCACCCAATGGGATCAAGTTCTAAAGTTCCAATGGGTTGTTGGGAACCTTCATAAAGTTGAATAGGACTTTCATATCTTCAGAATTAGTTATTGGATGCCCAAGCTTCAAGGTATGAAAAATCATGGCAAACTATACACATTCACACCTTCATGACTTGGTGGCAAAACCTTTTGTAACTTATTGCATTATAGTTTCACGCTCATGCAATGCAATAAACTACCTTTCATTCATTTCACATGCTAGTTGTTTTCATTAAGATAATATCCATCAAGGCTCCTACTCAACTCCTAGACATGAACATTTCACCTTTTGACAAGATGCAAGTTGTAGCAAGCCATCAAACTTTGGCACTTAAATTTTTTCCCATTTTCAACATTAGAACAAATTCTACATTGAACTTGGGTCAACTTGCCATTAGATTTTGACCCAAGGGAGTTTCATTGTACAAAAATATTATTGTGCAAATATTTCTAGTTTGTGCACAAATATTTTTGTGTAATCAAACTAATAAGAACCATAATAAATGTAAACAATGTTTGGTTTTTCATGTTTTAAATTGGTAATTTAATTTTGTGTTGAAATTGTTGAATTTACTTATATAAGAACATTCATAATATATCATGGGGACATGAAAATGTATTTGAAATTGATTTAATGAAGTAAAAGTATGCAATTTAAACACTTTAAGTATTAAAATAACTTATAAAGTGATTTGAAAATTTTGAAAATGACATTCTTTTTACTAAATTTTTATATAAACCTTAACATAATAATATAGATTTTTTTAATATTTAAAAATACTTTCTTGAAGATTATTTATTAAAAAAATTCAAGAATATTTCAAGAATAAATAATGACCAAGGAGGTGAATGTGGTTCCTTTTACCACATTTGCACCCAATGGTAAACCCAAGCAACTTGATCCCCCAAAACTTAGAATTGAACTTTGCTTGACTTCACATTTGCAAAAGGTGAAACAAAAGTAGCAATTCGTATGATTTGGGAATGAAATATTATAAGGATGAAAAGAAAGAAATGATCGTACTTAAATTTAATTGAAAGTTTCAAGAGAGGCAAAATGCACTAAGGAAAATTATATATATATTTGGCATCATTGAAAGTAATCCATTCACAACAAATTGTAACTTCAAAATTTTGGAACAAATAGAATACAATGATAATACAAACACAAGATAAAGGATGTAAGTGGACAATGAAGGTTGTGCAAAATACTAAAACAATAGACCTTAAGAATTGGAATGCACAAAAATAGTCAATTAATCAATACATATAAAAAATCCAAGTTGAGCTTTTAGTTTCCAAGTAAGGTTAAAAGATAAATGAGTAGGGAGCAAAATAGCTCTCAATTCAAAAGCTTATGTGTGGAACTGAAAGACAAAAAATAAAATTTCATCACAAATTTTCCTAATCAACCACATAATTGCACACAAATATAATTGGAATCTTGTAAAACAAAAATTAAAATGTAAGGTGAAAAATCAATATGCATTTGAGTTTAAAATTATTCATATTTGGAAGTTTTTCCTTTAAGGTGCTTGTTTAAAAAATGAAGATTGTGAAAATTGATTTTGCCTTCACCTTTAAACCTCCCGTGTGATTTAAAAGAATAGATAATAATTTCATAAAAATTAAAGTTAAAGCTAATGGAACACTACTGATGATAAAACATAACTATTGAAAAGTTGTTCTAGTGATTTGTAAGGAAATGTGATTAGAATTGGGGTGAATGTGTTGGGGGGACAAGAGGAAACAAAATGAAGTGACCTCATCAAATTTTAACACAATTTGTGACATCCAAGGGCACAATGTTTTTGCATTTGTTTGTGATTTCTTGTGGTTGTCAATTGTTCAAGTGGTTGCCATCTAATATAATATGGAAAAATGGCAACAATGGTCAATTTTTAGCCTCAATTTATCCTAGGAGGTTGAATTGACATTTTTAAAAGTTGAAAATATATGAATTTTCACCCATAACAAATGATTATTGGAGATTAATTAACATGGTGATGTTTGGAATTTGGACCATTGTTTTCTTGTATTTTGATGCACTATTAAATTTGTAAAATTTGATGCCAATGGTAAAAAACCTTTTGATTTTCAATTTTGCAACAAAATGCAAAAGGGATGTAAACCTAGGGCACATTTTGTACCTCCCAACAAGAAAAGTGTTAAAAATTTCAAATGGGATCTGCATGAACTTCTTAAGGTGAGTTCAATAACATGTCAAATCATGCAAACCAAACGAGAAGGTGGTTGTTGCATTTTCATTACAAATTCATGGGGCATGATTTGACAATAATAGTCATACAAAATCAGTTTTTCATAGGTTTGTATGGAATAGACATGAATGTCATTCATCTATTTGTATTGTTTGAACATCAATGTCATGTGCATTATTTAAACACAAATGTTGTATGTCTATTCATGTTGTTTACACATGAATGATGTCGAGCACATGACTTTTATGTTTAAATAATGCATGACATTTGTGTTTAAACAATATGAACTTATAAAATAACAAATTTTGCATAGATTTGGAACGAACCCATGAAACCTATAAATTTGTGATGTTGGTATCAAAATTGTGCATGGATAAATCATAGTATAAGTTTGAATTCATAAGACTTACTATAGCCTAGACTTGAGAAAAAACACCATCTTTCTCCATATAATATAATTTACAACTCCCCATGGGTATTAGACTCAAATGGTCATTTTTCCTTGGGATCCCAAGTGGAAATCTTGAAACTACTAAGTTATGAGTCCATAGTTTTGGGGAACTTTTTCATTTCACCTCATAATTGGAAGTTAAACAAAAACAAAACTTATAACTATTGAAAATAAATTTCCAATGACATATCAAGCTTTCCAATTGGAGGTGATTTGGCCCTTCAAATTATTATTTAAATGATTAGGAATCACTTTTGTAGTTTGATTCTCAACCTTTCAAATGACCATTTAATTATCATTGTATATATTTTTTCTTTGGGGATGTTTTCCATTTTATTGAAATACTCTTTAGGAACCTTTTAATAATCTAAAGAAGACCCAATTTGGATCCCAAACCTTGTTCCAAAGATTTGTGACATTTTAGGACTTCAAATTTCAAAAGTGAAAATCCACTTTGTAGTGCCATTTGGGGCTTCTCCATTGAGTGAAATCACAATTGGGGTACACAATGAATATTCCATTACAAAATCACATTGAAATTTAATTTTGATTGATTATTAAGAGTAATATTACATACTTGAGTTTTTTTTTTAATTGCTTTGTTAAACAAAAACATACATTAGAATCAATATGGTTTAAAATAATCATAATTTTGATGATAAAAAAAATCTTGAAATGTCTTTAGACATAGTTGAAGAACCTTGGTAATTCCAATACATAATTTATCAAAATGAATGGGTGTGATCATAATCAAATGAGCCAACAATGATAAAAGATTCAAGGACTACAATCCTTTTTGTGGTCATTTTCACTTTCTCATAGAAAGGACTTTTGGGATGAAATCTTTTGCAATATGTTACTAAAAATACGTATAATTTTTTCAATACATCACATTTTTTATATTAACTTTTCATGAATAACTAAGAATTTTTGAAAAGTGTACAAATTCTACCAAATTTTGTGTTTCATTTTGAAAAATTATCTTAATTTCAAATGTATGAAAATATGCTAATTATTTAATTTAATTATTTTTTTCATAAACTACAACTTTTTTTTATATGTCATGTAAATTACACCCCATTTACTTGTGGTAAAGGACTCTTGAAATTTTTAAATTCTAACATGTTTTTTCAGTGTGGATAATCAAGTAACATCATTTCAATTTTTTTCTCATCAAAATTCCTTTATAAAGAGAGTCTTTAGCTTGGCTTTTTTACAAAATTGACTGCTTTTGATGCAATTATTGTTCAAGTTCAAATGTCCTTTATTAAAAACCAAAACCTAGAATTTTTTTTCTTGAATTTTTATTTTGAATTCTTCAACATTCATATTAGTCATTTAGCACAACATTCCATGATTAACATGGCATTAAAGTGGCACCATAAAAATATATCTAACAAAATTACAGTTTTTATAGAGTTTTGGCGGTCACTCGACATGCTTTCTAGCTCGTTTGATTGTGACTGCATCCAAATCATAGGGAATACAAATATTTCTTCAAATTGCTTTTTATTTTAACCACAAATAGAATACGTATGCTTTACATGATGACATATATGTTTAGCATTATATAACACAACAAAATGAATTCAACCATCATTTTTGTTGCAACCCCAAAAATGATTACATTCCATTTTAGAAGGAAATAAAAGGTATGTGTGTACAAAAATACCATCAATATTTGATTTTCTTAATTTGACTTTGACATTCCAAATGCAAGATATTGGAAGTGTCTTGCAATGTTACATTCTTTATATGTCTATGCTTTAAAAAGACCTCCCAAATTTGTTACATCAACTTTTACCACATGTTGTAACACATAGTAGTTGAAAGATCAAACATAGATATCCACCTTCTATTGTTTACCATCTCAAAATGTTCATTTTGCCATAGAACATGGGATGCATGACATTATTGGAACTTGATATTGACTTTGGTACCCTAGTTGCAAATGCACCCCCTTGCACTTTCACACACTTTGTGTGAGTGTTTTTGAATGAAGGGATGCCTTGACCTCATTCCTATCCATGAACTTATCTTGTCTTACCAAAGCCTTGGTCATGAGCCCTGAACTAAAGTTGTGACATATTTTCAAAATTTGAAAATTGCAAGGAAATATGTATTGGTGGCATTTGAAGACAACATGCATTTTTTCTTGGGTGGAGTATTACAAGTAATGACCATGAATGCAACATGGGGGCAATTATTAAAACATGAGGTATTACAATTCACATTACTTTATAGGGGATTTGTAGGTGCTTAGTTTCAATTGACTAATTTAGAATTGATTTACATGAAGGTTTTGTTTAAGGTCAAGTCCAATATTAGGGCATAAAGAAAAAATATTCTCTTGGTTATAAGTATTAATGAACCAAAATCCCACAGAAGACATACACAACACACAATCAAAAGGGTGAAACTTATTTGTTTTGGGTTAAGGATAATTGCAAATTAAGGTCACTCATATTTGGACACAATAGGAGTTCATATGGACCAAGTTTTGACATTAAAAATATATCTTACTAACAATGCCCTCTTACCATCACATTTAAGGAACTTAGTTTTTTTGAAAAAAAGATATTTAGAATTTCCTTAGATTATATACAACATAATGTAATGATAAGGTTGCCAAAAAATTTAAGATTTATTGTTTAAAAGGAATATTGAAATCAAGCAATTCTAGGGCATTTTATAAAATACCATCAAATTTTTGGCTTTTTGCTAACCACATCTTAAATCATAAATTTTAACTATGTAATCATACACATGAATTTTGAGGAAGAAATTTAACCAAACACTTGACAACAATAAAAATTATGAATCCATTTATGAAATTTATTTGGATTATGATGTTCAATTTATGAAAATTTAAAAGTATTTCATTTGGTCTATGCAAAGAATTTGATGATGATACAATGACGATTTAGTGGAATAATAATTTAGCTCATAAAAATAAAAATATGTCTAAAATTTGGAATTTGAGACTTTTGATTATTAAGGTATCTACACAATTTTATTTTTTTTGTAAATTGTAACTTCCATAAACCCTATAAACTCCACAATTCAAATTGTAGTTCATGTTTGTAGTTACATGTATGATGAGCTTTCAATAAATTGCTATTAAATGGTGTTGTTACATTATATCAAATTCAAATTCATGAAATATGCAAGTTTTTATCATGTGATTAAGTAGCACAACAACAATGAGCAATCTTGATATTGAATGTTGGCAGTTGGATTTTATATAAGTATTAAGGAAAACCGTGTCCTTAAGAGGGTTCAATGGGTTTGGTCACAAAAGTGAAAGGGATTGCAATCTACAAAACAAAAAGATGAGTATGTCCCATGGATTCCTTATACACTAATTGTTATTTGCATTTTAGAATTATGCCATTTGTTCATTGAAAGAAATACATGAAGTATTGTCCACTTGGAACATAGAATCCAAAAACCCTAGGAGATTATAAAGTGCAGTAAGTTCAATTTTGGGGTGGGTGTGACTACGGGGCATGGGTTTCAATTTATAGTCTTTTACCATTATGATTAGTTGTCAAGCACCTATAGCTTAGTATCTACCCCAAGTAAAACCTAAAAACTTGTGAAACCCAACTATATTACATTGCATTGCTTTATTTGCAATTACAAAAAACATGCATTTTGTTCATGTTGTTCAAAATTTGTCCATAAAAAGGTTTATTGAAAGGTCCAATTATATTATGAGTGACTTTGGAATCTAGACATTATTGTTAGATAGTTGGGAAAGGTCATGAAATTCTTGCGATTACATTGTGCATTCTTAACATCTCTATTCATCATGTTCAAAATTTATCCATAAAAGGTATTGCAATTTGCATATTGGTCATTGTAGCATATGTGTGATTTTGAACACACCCTAGAGCCTAGAGGTTTAAGGTACAAATGACCTATATCTGATTATTGTTCTGGACTTGTGTGACTACAATTTAAAGCTTTTTTGGAAGTGTTGTGAAATAAGAGTTTTTTTCAAAAAAAAATGCAAGTGCAACTTGCAAGGTTGAATGAAGGACAAGCAATTGAAAAGGTTAGTTACAAATTCATTTTTATGGTACTTGTATAACATAATTATGTTGTTCTGTTGTAAAGTATTGTAAATGATTCATTGTATATTTCAAAATTCTAAATTGCAATGTTATTTGAACATGGTGTGTGTGATTTTCATCTTAGGGTTTGTAGTCCCAATTTTTCTTTGAATTGTGGTTGATTGATCCTATATTGTTTGTTCAGTGGTCAAATCTAAATTCTAGACTTGGGTTTTGTTAATCCTGGTCTTTTGTTACTTACAAAGTTTAAAGACAACATGGGTCTTCTTCAAATTCCCAAGAACTTTAAGTTCAAGCCCCCTATTCCTTGTTTTTGAATCCCATCAATATGAGGGAAGCCCATCATCTTCTAGCCACCCTATTGTTATATCATTTCAAGGTAAATCACCTTTTAAGCCTTTGTGGAATTCAATTTAGTGTGAAGATATGTTCATTCAAATTTCATAGAAGAAACGGAAACTTTATGAAGTTTTTTACAAGTTCCAAGATGCTTGGACAACCCGCCTCCCATGGGCAGAATCTATTATGGATGACAAGGGGCTAGTGTAGTAGGTTAGATGCAAGATATGCACATTTGTTGAAAGGAAAGAAAAGCTTCTAGTTCCAAAGCTAGATAGCTTGTTGAAACATGTTGGGTGAGAGAAACGAAAAGTTTCCATGTTAAAGGTGGATGTAGGTTCACATTACTCCAATAAGAATTCAATCATACCTAGAATGAGCGTTAGTTCTTACTATTATGCGCCCTTCCATCTTCGACCAGCTCCAAATTGACATCCCCTTAGAACAAAAATGAAAATATGTCCAATTTGTTTCCATCTATCACCTATTGACCCATGGTCATCCCATGACTAACTATGAGCATTTGCGAGGCTTCCTCTAAGTGATCAAGATCAAGTCTATATCTAGAGAACACTAGTTTGACACCTTAGGTTGGGACATGGCTAAGGTAATGCACGAGATATTGCTAGAGGCCACAAAGGCCACATTTGCTTCTACCCATTTCATTGCAATTAGTATAAATGAAGTCATGACGATTGACAACACTTAATGGTTATTAATCACTTATATGTGATGCAAGCTTGGAAGAAGATTTCAATCCTTTTATGTGTTGAAGCTATTGGGGTTTCTACCACGTTTGATCATGTATTAAAGATTATTATTGAAAGCATTGGCTGAGTTTGGTGGGGTAGGGATGGAAAAGTTGATCAGAAAGGTAGTCAGCATGGGATGTGATGGTAGTAGCATTTTCCAAGGCCATCAAACAAGTGTAACATTATAATTCAAAGAAGGTGTGGCCCCATTTTAAAATGGGATTCATTGTCTTGCCCATAAAACAAATTTAGCAATGTGCATTTCATCCAACTTGGACATTGTGTGTCGAATGGAGGGCATATTGCAAAGCTTGTATGGTTTTTTTGCTCATAGTCCAAAAAAGTTCATGGAATTCCAGAATTTCGCAAACTTGTTTAACATCGAAAGCAACAAATTGTTGAAGAATGTCAAAACACATTGGATCTCTATGCTTTCTCCAACTAAGCGAGTCTATGCAAAATTTTGTCTTTTGATTGTGAAGATGCATGCTGAAAGTGCAAGGAGTGATCAAGCTTTGAAGAACTTGAACACAATGTGTGATGTCAAATTGATCTTAGGGTTACCTTATATTTTACCATTGTTGGACTGTTTGCACACACATTCATGAAAATTGCACAGGGTTGAAATGTGTTCATGTGTGATTTTGTTGAGAGTGTGAAGTTGGCATAAATCAAGCTTTATAAATTGTACTATGATCCTTACACTAAATTTGATGACCCTACATTTGATGAGTTCAACGTAATCAACCCTAAGCAACGAAAACCTCCCCTTGAGTTGGTTTTATGACCTCAATGGAGGCGAGGATGCGGTCTACTTGGCTTTTTCTTTTGCTAGACATAAATATATCAAGTGGCTCAATATCGATAGATTTACACTCCCTATAATTCCATACAAGATTATTTAAAATGATTCAAATGGACATGGTTATTACTTTAATAATTATTATTATTGTAATGTTTGAATAATACATGTTGAATGATGTACAAACCTTTCTAACTCTATGTGAAGACTTGTATTTAATGTAGTTGATGTCATTTTTTAATTTGGAAATCTTAAAAGGAAAACCTAGAAAGTCCATATGAACAATAGCCCATGTAAAGCTTCCAAAAAATATGCTTTTGGGACAAAAATTTGAAAAACAAACAAAAAATGCAACTCATATGGACTTATGAAAATATGATCAAATTTTAACCTTTCAAAAGTCCCTAATTATTAAATGGTTAAGGTTTTCAAAGAAAAGATTTTTCATATGACATTATCATTTTGTATTACATAATATATTGAGTCCCAATAACAAATTTGGAATGTGAATCAATATTATTTTTTCCATTTTGTGATGTTCTAGCTAGATGACCAATCCATATTTTTCGATTTGAAAAGTCCATTACTATTAACAAATGACTTTTTATTAATGAAAAATCACATAATTTTCTTTATAATGAAGTTGTTAGTCTACAACCAAGCCCCAATTAGTAAACTGATAATATATTAATCAACATATGCATTTGAATAAAGGGTACCTAGGGGGAAAACATCATTTTGTCACAAAAGTGAACCACTCGATTATGCATCTACCTTCTAGTTTACCAACATGAATTATTTAGTATTAGAAAATTATAACTTGCGACTAAAGATGCTTTCAAAGCTACTGTGGCCAGTGTGAAGCAACAATGTGAAGGGGCAATGGTTAGTTTGATTAAAGAGCTTGAAAGGCATTTTTGAAAACATCAAGTTATGACGACATTGGGTGCGCTTTACCCCCAATTCTGGTCTAGAAATCCCAAATAGGTTGAAAAGGGATTCCATAGGCTACTAATGGTGTTGAAGGCCACCTTTTATGTCCCTTACAAGGTGGGTGATGTTGACAAAATGGTGTTTGATTTGCTTTCCATCCACACCTTGGATTTGCAAATTCTTTTTTCAAGATGACCATGTGTCATAATTCCAAACCTGACCTATGTGAGGAGACTGATCTCAATCCTCTAACCAGGCTTTGGCATAGGGTTTTTGGATTTCCAGTTCTCAACCACAAGTTTTTAGAATTCATCAAATTGGCTTAGATTGCTACTATCCAGGTCCTTGGATCTATTGAAGATGAACAAACATTCAACACTGTGAGCTTCATGAAAACTTGGTTTTGGAATTGGCTGAGCATGCATTTGGATTTGTGCACCAAATTCCATAGCCAATGTTTTTTTCTTTGCAAGCCTTTTCATATGAACAAGCAATTACCAAGTGGCAAGTTGCAAATTGGTATTGCATAAATGTTTAGTTAAAAGTTCTTAACGATCTTGGGTTCCTAAATCCTTGATGGTAGCCAATAATTTGATGTTGCAACAATTTTTGTATTGCTAATAGGTGCATTTTGAATCTATGGAATGTTTGCAACAAGGTAACGTATGTCATTTAGTTGTTCTTGGATTCTAGCAAATGTTTGGAACAATGGAATGGTGGTCAATTATTGAGTTTATAATTTGTCTTAAGTTTGCAACAAACCATAGCTCTAACATGAATTTTTTAACATGTGGCATGCCTGCAACAACAATCTAGGCAATGGGAGTTTTTTTTTGCTTCTAGAACCTGTTATCTAGTTGGAAAGTGGAAGTGGTGGTCACTTTTCCATTTCTGAATTTGTCTTAAATCTATAACATTCAAATGGCATTTTGGTCTATTTAGTTGGTTCTTGAATCTTTCAAAAGTTTGGGAAAAAGAATGGTGTTTAGATGTTGAATATGCAATTTGTCTTAAGTCTACAACAAATAAGAGCACTAACTTGTGGAGTTTTGAATGTGTATCATGTATGTAACAACCCAAAATGGGCCATGGTAGTCATTTTTTGTTTGAAGAACCTATCATTTGGTTTGAAAGTGGGAATGGTAATCACTTGCCAAATTTTAAACTTGTCTTGAATTGGTAGCAATTGAATGCTTATGTGATCTATCCTTTTGGTTTATGAAATTGTTAGAAGGTTAGAAGAATGGGAATAGACCTTCTCAGTAACATGTCCTGAATTTGTAGCCACTACGAGGAAATGTGGTCCTAGCCACTACACAATCCACTCACCTTTTAATGGATTAGATCAATTCCACTATAGTGACATTTGGCATAACGTAGTGGAATGGGCTAATGATCGGGGTCACATGGCAACAACTTGTGGAGCCCTAGTGGATTGGTCTAGTGATATTATTTAGTATAATCATAGAAAACCATCCAATGGTCTAAATTGGGCCTCCTTTTGCCATTGAATCAAATGATTAATTTAAAATATGGCAAGTCCTTCTCCATTAAGATGATGCCATGTGGCATGGGTAGGCATTCATTTGATATGTTGCCACATGGCAAACATAGGCATCTAGTTATATGTTGCCATGTGGCAAACATTAGATATCCAATGAAATATCATCACATGGCAAGGCTAGGCCAAGGCATTTATCCACTAGGTACCTAAGTAGCTAGATTTATGCACCTAGGTACCTAGGCCTAGTTGGCCTAGGTTAAAAAACCTAACTTCCTAGGAGGCCTAACATGGCTAATGAAACCTAGTAAACCTAACTTATGTTGGTTTTGCTAATTAGGTTGCAAGATTCGAGACTTGAACCCCTCACCTTCGCTTTGAGGAGCTAAGTTTTTAACCATTGCACCATTTACTTTTTATGTGAAATAACATGTCAACAAAAACTCATAACACTTTCTTTGAACTTATTTAAATAGCCTAGTTAAAATATATTAGATTTGCTTGATTTAGGCTAGTTTAGGATAGGTACCTAAGCAAACATAGGCTACCTAGGCTAAACGCCTAAGGTAACTTAGGTTATATTGTAAGCTAACCTTAGGTTATATATGCTACAATTAGGTTATGTAGGTTGCCCTAGGCTATGTAAATTATATTTAGGTTATAATTTGGTTACGTACCTACACTTATGTTATGTTTGTTGTACCTATGTTAGCTATACACATGTTGGCTATTCTTATGTTGGCTAGACAAATGTTGGCTATTGTTATGTTAGTTATACCTATGTTGGCTATTCTTATGTTGGTTATATCTATGTTGGTTATACTTAGGTTGGCTATACTTAGGTTGGCTATTATTATGTTGGTTGTACCATCACTAGAAAAATCTAATAAACTTGAAATTTTGTTATTTACTAATGCATCAGGTAGATAGGTTAATGTCCAAACACATAAGAATTCAAAGCTTGAAGAAATTCAAAAGAGGCTCCTTTATTTATGGTGTGCAATGAAAAGTTGGAGATCTCTTCTTTGCGCATTCATAGCACTAAAAATGATAAAATATGGATTAGAAATGAGAAAATTATGGCCCTTCAAAGTGTGCATGGTCAAAAAGTCAAAAAAATGCCACACCCAACACTAGGAAACCGTTCTGAAAACACCCAAACAATTCTTGTATGTTGTTTTGTTGCCTTCAGAGTTGAAAAATGAATTATAGAGCTTAAGGTGGTGCCCCAATAGCATTTTAGATCACTCAATTTGAATATGATTTGAAAAAGTTATGAGCTTTGTAAGTAGGAGGGGTCTAAAAGAAGAAAAATGTGTTTTTTAATGTTTTGGATTGGATTTGGTTAGATTAATCCACTACATCCAATGTATGGTGGAACAACATTAGTCCGACTCCATTAAAATTGGATTTGGGTGGACAAATCCACTAGACCAATCCACTACATTCAATGTGTAGTGGTATGGATTAGTCCCATTCTACTAAAACTAGATTTGAGTGGAACTATGTAGTGGCATAAGACCTAGTTTTCCAGTAGTGAGTAATGGAATTGCTCTATGATATGTCATTTTGGTTTTGGAATTTGTTCTACTTAGCATAATGGGAATGGACCTTGCCACTAACTTGTTGATGTTTGAATTTGTCAAAACATTGTAGTAAAGGAATGGAGCTCACAAGTTGGTGATTTTTGAACCAATTAGAACATTGCGGCATAGAAATTGCCATGATCTTGGAATATGTCCTTTGGTCACAAATATAGTATTTTAAGATGTTGGTCATTCATGGCATTAGAATTTTGGGCATGTCATGTGGGCTACATCAAGGCATGGGACAAGGTTCATATTTCATTTAAAAAATATGTGATCTTGTGATTTTGTAGATAAGTGGGGAATTGAAATTCAAGCATTTTGGGAGTTGTAATTTTGCAAGCTTTAGCTGCACAAGGTTGCAAGCCTTGGCTGCCCAATTTGCAGAGAAGTTAATAAATTTCATGGAAATCAATGAAATTCAGGCACTTTGGGAGTTGTAATTTTTTAAGCCTTGGTTGCACAATTTGCAGAGAAGTTCATAGTTTTCATGGAGAGCAATGAGAATTAGGAATTTTGGGAATTGTGATTTTGCAAGCCTTGGTTGCACAATTTGCAGAGAAATGAGAAGCTGATAGTTCTCATAGAGAGCAATGAGAAGGCCTTTGATGCAACTATTGGAGGTGGGGGTTTAGAAATTAGAGGGCATGCTTTGTGTGTTGTGTTGGAATTTTAAAATTGTCTTTTGTTTGTATAATAGGAATGGCCATCAATTCATAGTTTTTCTTGGTATTGTTAGTTACCTTTGCAAAATAGGGAAAATTTTCATTTTGTTGGGCTTCTAAGCAACACTACCATGAAATTTGATGTCTATATGTTGTCAAATTATTTACTATGATTATTTGTATGTTGCCAAATTTTTGACTGTTTCAAGCTTTTTTGGTTTTGTGTAGCCATATATATTCCTTTGCGAGCAACCTATTAGCCAAATAGATGACCTAGGTAGCACCTATATTGCCTGCATTTTCGATCACAACTAATGTTGTGAACCTCAATTTGTGGACAACTGCAAATCAAAACTCGCCTGGGGGCTATTGTCCAATGAAAAAAATCACCAAATTAACTTTCCTTCACATAAAATTTTAGCCAACTAAGCTACTCAGCAGTTGAACTATGTAGCCATATTGGCCACTACACATAACTCAAAAACAAAACACTGGTCTGGATCTAACAAAAGACTAGTTCCAATGTCTGGTTCTTGGGCTGATTTCAACAAAGAGATGTGAGCTTGAGTCTGGGTCACAAAAAATGTGACCTTGGAACCCCCATTTTAAGATTGAAAATGAGATACCCTCAGAACACTGATCTCCACCCACAATTTCAAATGAAATATACTACTCAAGTTGTGTGAAGTTCCAAACCTTGTTCAAGCTTTTAGTATTGTGAAGAATCTGACATGGGGATATTCAATTAATATTACACAATCCAAGATAGAACATTGAATCTAATTAATATTACATAATCTCTATCTTGGATTGGATCCTGTAGAATGGAATTGCACCCAGAACCAGACCCAGAACTTACTCAAAACCCAGAACCAATTAAGAATGGTTTTCTTGATGTTGCTTTCCCCACTCATCCATTAGACATTGGTGAGTTGATAATTCTATCTTCAGGGGACAAGTCTTAATGCTCGCAAAAAGTTTGTGATCTAAAAGTTCTTTGACTCAACTCTTACAGGTTACTGACAAACCCCATTAAATATTTTTATTTGAGTGATATGCATGTCCTCCAGTGCTGCTGACTATTATGTCAGTAATTTGCTTGCCAGCTCTCTGGTGAGTCCTGAGGTTCAGGTCTCTTGACTAAGTTTGCTGATTATAGACATCTGCATACAATAAGAAGACACTACCAAGCCATCGGCCGGTGCACCCCTCAATGAATGAGGGGCGCTCTCATTTGAGCGATCTCAACATAACAAACAAAACCAATAAACAGAAGAAACAAACAACCTTCCTTAGTGGATGGAGCCCATTCATACACTAAATCAGGATCTTCAAGTCCAAATTTAACAATTCCTCCATTAATTATTAGCTCTATGAGGCCTTATTCAAGAAGGTGAAGGTACCATTGTATGTAATAGGTGTTGGTTCACCTTGACTGCTAGGTGGTAGCAAGGCATTACACCTTGTGAACCAAGGGTGAAGGGTGTAATGCCCTATTGCTAGGCCATTATCTTTAGTAATGACTGTGGTAGACCAGTCATAAAGGCCTCTTGTTGATATGGTAGGAAATTACAAAATGCAATTTCCCTATGCACAGCCCAGCCCTATAAGAGGCATTTCACTAAATGAATTCTCCACCCCAACAAGGTTATACTTGTGGTCAATAATTAATTAGGAAAACAAAATCTCAGGGTAAATTCATCGGAGGAACCATATTCTTTTTGTGGTTGTGGAAAATAGTTGTGCTCTTATGCATTTCTATAACGAGATTGAAAACTTCTATTTTGGGAGTCTCCAAAGTTTCATATTTTTTTGTGATGATCCAATCAAAGAGGTTCATTGCAATGAAAAAATTCTGAACTTCACAAGGCACCCCAACTAATCAATAGGAAAGCACAATGTTATAAACCCATTATAATTAAAGAGTTATGAAATTTCATACCCTGATCTTATTCACAAGTCAGAAGTCAAGATACAACCTAGTGTTACATCTGGATTTTGCCTACTGTTGAAACTGTGAATGAAAAGTCTCACAGTTTCTCTACTCTTCAACTTGGCCCACAATTTGTTTGCTTCAGCACACCCCTGTTTGAGAAAGCATATTGATCTGCAGTATTGTTGCAAAAAAGTTTGTGCTACAAAACCACGATCTCAGAAGCTTTGGTACATGTGGCAGGCAGACTAGGTTATTGGCCCATTCATGCAGTGGTGGCAACGTCGACAATAATTTATTGCAGCACATTGTATCACCAGTAGCATCGCCAATTTCCATGTCTCCAATCACATATTAGACCCATGCAAAATGTGTGAATCTTTGAGAGCGAAATCATTATTTCAAGACTTACAAGCCAGTGGCCAGCAAGAGGAGAATTTACATGCCCTTAGGCTTAAGAGATGTCTTAAGCGGAGTGGGCCTCATGTCAAGACCACCTTAGTGGGCACTAACGTGATGTGAAAGTTAAGTCAGAAATGATTCCTGGAAGTTCGACTCCTCTAGGAGTCAGGTGAAGTCAGGTGAAAACCCGGGCTAGTGAGCTTGGGTTGGTGAAGGTGGCTTGAGCTTGCGTTGGTTAAGAGGACGAGTGGGGGTTGTCCTCGGGATTATGGTGCGAGGCACTATACCTTTGAAACCCTCAATAGATGATTAAGTGCTGGGCAGGGCTGATGCAAGGGGGCCAGGCTGTTAAAGCACTTGGAACAACTAGGAGATGTCCCTCCAAAAAGTTTTGAGGTCATCAAGAGAGGGTTGGCCCTAGGACAACTTGGTGTTGCCCGGGTTTCAAGCCCTTTGGGCCGACTCTGTGAGTTGAATCCGAGAGTGGCTTTGAGTTAGGTTAGAACTTAGTTTCATTAGCGAAGTCTAACGAGTCTAAGTAGAGAATCTAAGTTCATCCTGAGCAGTTGAGACATTGGGACAAACCAAGTGTGCGATGGGATGCGCATGTAGCTAGGAGCTAAGAAAACGACACAAAGAACTTGACATGGTGTGTGAAATGCAAGGCGACAAATGAAAAAAGGCTTTACAAGAATGGTCTGCTGGGCACTCCCATGCTATCAAATAGGTTGTTGGATGTTTGTCTTCCCTAAGGATTGATTGTTAGACCATCTGCATCTACACCCCTTATTTGGGCCTATACCATAATTTACCACATCCAACATCGAGTGTTAAAGCAGCTCCAGGCACATTCAAAATACAATGTTAAAACATTCCACCCTCTACACCAAAACGTGTCTAGCATAAAGTGAGAGACTTTTCAAATATTGGCACCTGGGTCACTCTTTATGGTTGGCAGATGTAAAATAAACATTTCCTTTTACTGGCTCTCTTGGAGAGCACTGTATGGGAGGGGCATCTGTATTGTTTCAAATTGAGTTTCATGTTATTTGATTCCTATACTTCATCGCAAATATAGTCTAATTGTAAATTTATAACTCTCACCTGTTTGTGGAGATGCTCTTAATAAGTTTCTTGTCGTCAAATATAAAGTGAGATGCTATTTGAAAGCCACCCCCAGAGAGAATCATTATGGCTACGTTTACTTACCCTTTCAATGTCGCATTTACTTTTACTTGCCATTTTTAAAGTCAATACATCCTTCATGTTGACAGGTCAAAACTTAGTTCCACACTACTTGATCTAGTATTGTGTGTGAGCATATTACTTCTTTGTACATATTGTTAGGCCCGCTTTACACTAGGAGTCAGGGCAGACAAAACTTGAGGCCAACTTTGAGCATTTTAGGCTTGTTGTTTGGCCCCAAGTTATTAATAAATGCTGAAACATTGACCCCAAGGGTTGCAAATTGACCTCCCAAATTCCTTTTTCCAGCCTTCAGGCCAGTACAAGGCTATAAAGTTCAGCATTTATTAGTAACTTTGGGCAGATTGAAGAGATTTTTTCCAGTTCAGCCTTGACTGCTAGTGTAAAGCCATTGGGGCTGATTTCAACTTTTGCACTAATAGGAATACTTGATTTGGGTTGAACATCGGCCCTGACTCCTTGTGTAAAGCGGGCCTTAGTTGTATTAATGAGTTTATGGGTGCCCAAAGCTTTTTTTTAAAAGAGTTAATTTGCAAAGAGCCACTTTGATTGGCTTGTCATAGAAGTTTTAAAAAACAATTGGGCACTCCAAAAATAGAAGTGTAGAGGTACTTCCCTTTGGCTCACCTCTATAACTTATGTCAGTTCAACTTTGGGCGTATGGGATGAAGTATGGTGCTATTGAGAACATTTTAAAGAACACATTAGAACTTGAGGAACAAGTTGGGGGAACATATTTAGAACTTGAGGAACATGTTGTGAACATCATTGGGAACCTGTGGGAACATCAAAATCCAACTGAATCAAACTCACAGCCCTCTTGCCCCTTCACCCAGCAAAGGAAAAAAGATGGCCCTCCTGGGTGCATGTTGAGATGTCTCATTGGCTGCAAATGAAAATTCTATTCTTAAAACTTTTTATTACCATTTTTGGTCTGAGCTAATATCCCTTCCAAGGAAGGTGGGTAGTTGGTAGTATACAGGCCATATGTTAACTGCTACCCATTGAAATGCTCTTTAAGCTAGCTGCTATAACGTTAACTGCACAACATTACGTGGCTTGAGAGTGGCAGGCTACAACTAACTACTCGGAGCAAGTTGCTCTGAACAATGGAAGTGCAAAAACCTAGGAAGTTAAATTGGCAATGGCTCCTTATCCCAGACAGTGCAAAAAGTACTGTCTGCTTCTTTTTTCCCCTGACTGCCCAATTGCCCAACCAAGATGAGTCTTGTGATGACCAGACACATCTTGGTGCTGCACAGACACAAATTTTGTGTCTTACTATACACGGTTCCAACATGTAATGGACACTAGAAGGCCTTTACTAGGCCTCTTAGTGTCCATTTAGAGGCCTCCTAGTGCTCATTAGGTGCCTAAAGCATGCATAATAGGATCTAAAATTTATGTTCAGGGCATCATCCATCTGTTTTACATGGTTCGAGTGTGTAATGGACACTAGGAGGCCTCTATCCGGCCTCTTAGTGTCCATAAGGAGGCCTAGCTCCTAGTGTTCATTACATGCCCAATGCATGCACAACAGGATCCAAAAATTGTGTTTGGGGCATCATCCATCTTTTTTTCAAAAATATGGATTGGATCAAGGGCAGACAAGAAAAAGAGAAGCAGACAGTACTATAAGGACCCATTGCTGATTTTACATCCTCTGTGCAAAACACAATTTTGTAGTTCATTCTGTAATGAACAAATACATAGTGTTTGAAGCATGCTGATAGCTACTTGTGAAGTGCCTTCTCAACTAATATCTAGTTGACTGGAGTTCCTTTCTAAGCCACTTTTTCTATTGGGAGAGTTATTAGGGTAGAGAGGCCGGTCATAGTACACTTAAAAACATAGAGGAACTTGGCGAGCTCATGCAACCTCGGTTGCCTCTGAGGTCCAAAGATGGATTGTGAAGGAGGTCTGGATGAACCTAGTGTGCTTTAGTTAGATCGTGCAATTTGGACTTCAGATGCAAAAGTCTTGGCCTCATTGCCCAAAAAAAGAGTCATCAAACATTAAGTGTACCTATGTTCAAACATTGCATATCCTATCAACAAACATTGTAGCATTGACATTTGTCATAAATCTTGTTTATCACCAAACATTAACATTCTCAAATCAATCACACATGTTGAAAAAATTGTGCATTGGTATTCAAGGGCTGAGATCAAAAACTTAATGTGAAAAATGTGTTTTGTGATCAAACCTTAAAGGTTTGCTAAACCCTCACTAACCCACCACTCCATAACCTGCTACCACCTCCCCCTTCCCTTTCCTCTCCCCACGTTCAACTCTGATTTTTTCTCCCTCATTTCCCATTCATAGGCTTGGATGCCTATTCTTGTGAAGGTCTTCCACTTATGGCAACTCACCATTGTGGAGCTCTCAAGATAGTTGCTTGTGGTTCTACTTGCTACTCTTGGTTGAAGCTCCTAACCTTATATTTTTGTATGTGCAGGTGGTGGCCCTCATTTTAGAGTTTGCCCGCATTGTTTATGTGTAGGTGGTGGCCCTCATCGAGGCGCCTTGTTCTATTGTGCCTTTGTTGTGCATGTGTTGTTGCTATGTTTATGTTTCGAAAAGTAGTGCTTATGGTTCTTGAGCTTCATGGACTTGCATTGCTCCTCAGCTTTTGACCTTCTTACATTGTGATTATGCTTTTAATGTTCTTGTGTTGCTTTTCAGCTTTTGACCTTTTTGCGTTGCATTGCTTTTTAACTCTTGACCTTTTTACATTACGTTGCTCTTTTATTCTTGACCTTTTTGCACTGCTTTTTAATTCTTGGCCCTCTTGCATTGTGTTGTTCCTTAGTTTTTGACCTTATTTTGTTGCATTACTCTTTAGTTCTTGACCCTCTTGGGTTGTTCCTTAGCTTTTGACCCTTTTGCATTATGCTAATCTTTAGCTCTTGACCCTCTTATGCTACTCCTTAGTTTTTGACCTTCTTGCACCACCCTTCAATTCATCCTCGACAATTTCAGTTGTTCTTTTCTATCCTTTGTTTGTTTTCATTAGTAGTTCTTAATGCTCCTTTTTTTTCTCCTTTATCCATTGTTAGCAACAACTACTTGTGTTCCTTTTCTTTTTCTTTTGTTCATTTTTAGTAACAACCGTTGGTGTTTTTCTTTGTATGTCATTTGTTCATTCTCATTAATAGCTGTTAGTGTTCCTCTTCTTTAAACAAAAAGCTCCTATTTTCTGTCCTTTGTTTTATTTAATAGGTGCTACTACACCTCCTTTTTTCTATCCTTTGTACATTTTTAACAAGAATTGTTACTGTTCTTTTTTTCTATCCTTTGTTCATTCTCATCTATTGTTCCTTTTTTTTTGTTCTTTGTTCATTCTTAGTAGCAACTATTTTTTTTCTATTTCCTTTGTTCATTTTCACTAATAGCTATTGTTGTTATTCCTCTTCTTTGTCCATTGTTCATTCTTAATAGTAGTTATTGCTCCTTTTCTTTCTCTTTTGTTCATTTTCACAAATAGATGTTCCTATTCCTTTTTTTCTTTCATTTTTTCAAATCATTAATAGTTGTTACTCCCCTTTTTTTTCTCTCCTTTTGTTCATCTCCAAAAATTGTTGTTGTTCTCCTTTTATTCATCCAATGTTGTTGCTCCTTTTAACACTTGTTCGTTTGCAGTTTAACCCCTTGTTGCTCTTGATCATCATATTTTATCTCATTAAGCATCAAAACCCTTGCACCCACCCTTTTAACTTCAATTATGTGTTTGAGGTTGGTGAAAGGATGCTACAACTTCCCTTTTTGTTTTCATTCGAGCCTTGGCTTGCTATTGGGCTTGTTTCTAATATTGAACCAAAATTCACACCCTTATATAAAAAATGGTCAGCTTATATACCCACTTTGAAATTGGGGGTGTGTTATTTGGCCTTACAAGAGGTACAAACTTGAATTTTTTGAATTTTTCCCAACTTTCAAGAAAGTATGACAAATAAGGTATGTCCAAAATGCATATGTCTCTAGGTGTTGGGAAGAAATCATCAATGCATAGAATTGCTCAAAGTCATCCCAAATTCAGTTATGGTTTATTATTTCTGTGCAAGTGGTAGGTGTGTACAATAAACTATGATTTTTTTGAGGGGGATGAAATCCGTTTTGCTTATGATTATTTAGATTGTATCTATGAATTATAGAACTTTGCACTCAACGGTAATATAAAAACAAGTTCTTGAACTTTTGTTTGTAAAGTTGATCAATTGCAACCTTTCCTAGCTGCCCCTTTACATCCACCCTTGAACCTTGATTTTTTATTTCATCTTTGATAACATTAAAATCTAAAGTTTGATGTTCATGTTCTTGTAGCTCTTCTTTGGTTAGTCTAATGTTTAGATTTTGTTGATCTATCTTTTTTGGTTCCTCTTTGGCTACTTTAAAATGCTCTCTTTGTTCTTGTTGATATGCTAGAACTTGTCTTTCTAATTTACAACACTCTACAACTATTTATATGTTGTTTTGTCTTTGCTAGTTTAGCCCATATGCTTTCAAAATGTTGATGAAAGATTTGAAATTATCTCTCACAACATTGAAGTTTTGACATGTTGAAAGAGTTTTGCTTTTGAATTTGAAGATGGAATTGTGTATCCAAACTTGCACCATAGCCTTGTGAATTTGGGCATGTTATTTTGGATGGGAATGGGATGTGCTTGGACTTTGGGGGAAATTGGAAACCTTTCTTTAATTTATGTGTAGCTATTGTTTTTCTCTTGGATTCTTGTAAGCCTTAACCCTTGTTTATGATCAATTCTGTGCTATTTAACATGACATACACACCTCATTACAAACTTATTATGGTTATTTTATTCTTCAGTCCAATTGCCTATCACCAAACACTCATTTTCACCACAAATTTGGGGCCCTTTAAAATTGAACCATTTTTTTCCATAATCAAACATTAAAAGAAACCCCCATGTTCCCCCCTTGCATAATGAAATCAACCCATGACCCATCCCCAAACTAGTCCCTTCTAAAACTATTCGGATGGTCACAAATTTGGAAAACCCAGAACAATGTTTTTCTCTGCAAAGCGTTTGGTAATGGGCTAAAAGACAACGCCCATAAGATTTTTTGTGTTCTAACACAGGTCAGCTGCTGCACTACATGGGTGCTCAGTGACTGGCCTATGTTTGGTGATGGGCCAGTTTTCCTTGTACCTTTGTGGGAACTGTTAGTGTATTATTTAGGCACAGCTTTTTATCAAGGAATCTGGTTTGTTTGTTTTGTTTGTCACATTGAGATCTCCCAAGCCAGGGCACCCCTTGAGAGGCATCTTGTGCTTGGTATCCTTGGAGAGCCCTCAATGAGTAGGGGTGTACCAAGGTGGTTTTGTAATGTTCAGACCTATGGTGAGAAAGTTACTTAGCATTGAACAATTTTAAGAATTTAGTAAAACCAGAACTTTAAAAAATGAGGGAAATTGCAATGCACTATTGCAGCCCTTATATGAGTAGGATTTTATGGAGGCGACTTTGTCATGTTTAGGCCTAAGGTAGGGGAGAAACCCTGTTTCCTGCCTGCCACCTGCCATTTCCTAGCCGTAGCTACTCAGGGGTTTAAGAAAACGTCTGAGGGTTTTAATGCCGGTCAAAGCCCTTGGACAAGGGCACTACAAGAACCAGGCCAACGCTTGGCTCCACCATGCATTAGCCCTTACTCCGGTAATGGTGAACACCCTTGCCTTGCATGAGCCCTTATTCTGGTGATGTTGAACATCCTTGCCTTGCATGAGCCCTTATTCCGCTAATGGTGAACACCCTTGTCTTTGGGCTTCACCCTACAGAAAAGCACCTGACCAATCCAGTTGCACATTGACTGTACACCACCACCTGATGCAAAGGCATATGCTGAAACCAAAAGAATATAAGAGTCAGGTAGATACATGCATGAAGGTCATGAGTATTCTTGAAACCTCTTTCCAACAAAAAACCCTAGGATGGTCCTACCATGTTGAAATGTGCAATAGAAAATTGCTGGTGGTGGGGTAGGGTTCTCAACATCTCTCTGTTGTACAACTTTGCTTGCACCCTTTATGCCATGTGACAAAAGGATTTCAGTGAGGAAAGCTTTTGCAGTTTGGGGCCATTGGTGAACTAGTCCAATGACATGGACAACTGCAGTTTGATACTTTGTATCAATGTATGATGTGCAGTCAATGACAAAACCCTAGGAGAAATGAACGCCATGTAACCTCTCTAAATCAAGAGACTCCACCACAAATGAAGTTCCCAGTGGTATGTCAAGTATGTTGCCAATGGTGCTAATGTTTCTTGATACACTTAAGGTTTGAGTTAATGAATCTCAAATTCCTGAATTTTTGTGTTCTCAAAATTGTTTGAACCCACAATTGTATTCAATCGTATTCCCATTAATACTGTCCCCAAAAGTCTCAAATTACATCCTCAATGTTCCCAATGATTTTGCCAATTTTACTTAGGTGCTTTTTGTTAGTTGTTGCAAGCTGTTTGGACTTCCAAGTTCCAACCATTGTTGTCTCGTCCTATCTTCTCAAGGGAACCTCTGGTCCTAGTTCCAACTTTCTTTTAAAAATTTGAGAGAACTTTCAATCCTAGACTTGATTCTTCACATTTCTAGATTGTTGGTTCCTTGCTCTCCAAAAAAAAAACTCTTAAGAGAGTCTGGTTCCAAACTGGATTTGATTCTACATATTTACCTACACATAGTCCTAAATTGAAGATTTTCTAGTTCCTAGCATTATACAACCAATAAAATGGGACCACTTGTGCCAACCACATGCCTAAACCATATATATATAAAATTGCATACTTTGAAACACCTTCCAAAAAGTAACAACTACATTGCTAAAACTGGTCCTCAACTTCCCCTCCCGCACCATATTTATTACTCAAAAGAAACCTGTAATCCTTGAAACTTTTTCACGAATTAAAAACCTGTTGAACCCTACTAGGAAAAAAATAAAATAAGTAATTTAAAAAACATTGAAGAACCTGTACAAAATGGGTTTTGAGGCTGGGTCTGGGTCTAGTTCTAGCCGGAGAGAAGTTCCTGGTTCTTGGTCCAGTTCCAGTTTGCAGGCTGAGTCTATAGTTCTGTTTTTTGGGCAGGATTTAAAACCAGCAATCGAGGGACCTGGAACTGGGCTGAGAAGGGAACCCAGCAAAAACTCACAACACTAGTTCCCAACTTCCAACACCATGTGAACTGTGAGTCAAGAGACTCCAGATTGCAACAACACTTCTTCAGCTGAGAGTTGGGTACCATACTTGGTTCAGGGCATGGGCTATCGATGATGATGAAACCCTGGTAAAATTCATTAAACAAAGCACCCAGCAAAGGGGGAAAAGAAGGAACAATGAGTGAGGACCCAAGTCCAAGCCAGAGAGCAAAACCCAATGTATCTAGGCTGACAAGAGACCAGTTGTAACTTGAAATTTTGCCTCAATAAAGGTTTTATTGTGGGCTGTCTGTGGTCCTACTGGAGGCTCTTGATCATGCAACCATTGGATACTAATAAAATCCTAGCCATGACCTGTTATGTAAGTGCAGACATAGCAAGGTCTATTTTAGGTGGAGCTTATAGGACTAGGTATAACACAATAAAGGAAAATGAAAACATAATCCATGTCTACTGTTTGGGACTAGTGTTTCTCTTCTTTTTTTTTCACAATATTTGGAGAACATTTCCCAAAAAAAGAGATTTTTTCCCAATTTACACGAGAAAAATAAAAAGTTCCAAAAGTTTCTTTTTTTTTCAGAAGAATGAGGAAATTTGTCTGAGAAAAACACTGTTTGGAACCAGCCTTTAATGTCTTGGTGTGAAATTTGAAAAAAGATTTGATACATTCTCAATGGTTTTTATAAAACAATTCAACAAAAATTGGAATTCTGTTTCAGAAATCAAGAAAAATCATCAGATTTCTATACATGGTTCAAGTAGTTAGCCAAATATATATATGATGATGTAAAAAAATTTCACTTTCTTTTTAAAGCCAAATTTGACTAAAGTAACTTATGGATGATCACCACCTCAATCACATTAAAAAATTGGAAAAAAAGGTTTCAAACCAATTTATTTTTTCTAACAAATATTTTCAAAATTCCAACAAAAAAGCTGGGATTTTTTGGAATCTCTTATCTAGTGTAAAATTTGACCACTTTTACTATTTTTGAAAAAAATTGCCAATTTTTATGTCACAATATTGAAAAAAAAATCCATGTTAAGAACCATGAGCACAGGGATATTTTGCATTTAGTAACTTTATAATCTATATGATAAAAATTAGTAGTGTTCATCCATGTCATGCAAACCTACTCATCCAAGCCTAACAACCTCATTCCTTTCCCCTACCCACCTACATCTATCCATGAAGGAAGGTTGTTTGTTTGTCACATTGAGATCTCCCAAACCCTGACACCTGAAGCTATGCTCTTGCTGTTGTTGGAAAGCCTTTGATGAGTAGGGGTCCACCAGTTAGATTCTGAAATTTTGATTAGGGATCAGTTTTGACCCACGATGGAGAAGTTATTGAATATTGAAAAAATAATAATGAAAATTCAAGATTAAATTAATTAAAAACCAAAAATGCCTTTTGAAATTAGACACCTGGTAAGGCCTAGAAATCCAAAATGGGTTTTTAATGTTAAATAGATTCCAACATGTAAAGGCCCTAATAACTCCCCTTTGTCTGATAACTGTTAATACTTATAAATTATAGATCAGTGTACTTTGTTCGCCATAACATGGTTGGCAATCATTGGTGTCGTGAAACAATAGAGGGAAAGGCCGAAACAAAGTAGACATTTGTTGACAATTTGGAAACTCTTGTCTTCAGAAGAGACAGCTCATTAGTCACACTTGCCAATTGTTGCCGTTGTTTTGAAGCTAATAACACAAGGAAACGGCATTATATCTGACAAATAGATGGTATGATAATAATAAATTGTGCACCCCTCAGTCACCAGAGCAAACCAGATTAGACCAGACCAGTTGTGCAAAACCCATTCACAAGCTGCTACTGAATTCTCCTCATAATCTCCTCCACTAGATAATAATGCAGCCTAGTACTTATGAGCCTAAGTACTAGGCTGCATTAGACTCTAGGATTCTTCTCTTTTTCTGGAACCTCTGCAAACCCGAGCAAATAACAAGGGCCCTTGTCTTATTAGGCCCCACATAGCCCCACCACCCCTGGTGCTTTACTCTGCACTTTCAGATCTCCTGGGCTTGAGACCTGAAAGCCCTACTACTGGGAAGGTCCCCACTCAAGTCAGGGAATTATTAGATCATAAATCTCTTCGAGCTTTCGAAAGGTAGTCAGTACTATTTGTTTTCACCAATAATTTTAATAAAGATATTTTCCTTCCGCTAGTTCTGCCAGTGCCCTTGAATGTCCATCCATTTAGCTACTATTCCAGTCCTGACCCTTGAATGTCCATCCATTTAGCTACTATTCCAGTCCTGACCCTTTATGTCTGTCCACCCTATGAAGTTTGCAGAACAAGTCCCACTGTGAAGCTAGTCTTTGAGTCCTGACCCTTGTATGTCCATCCACCCTACGAAGTTTGCAGAACAAGTCCAACTGTGAAGCTAGTCTTTGAGTCCGAGACTCCAACTATACATTATGCTGGCTGAGACTAGCACTATATATGGAGCCAGTCCCACTTACAGCAGGGAATTATTTGATTCAATCCCTTCTTCAAGGCTTGAGATCTCCTTCCCACACTAGTCACTCAATGGTCTACTTAGACTACACTTTTCCCTTGGAGAGCTTTCCTATAGAGTACTGATCTCCGGCCACAGTGAACCAGCACCCACCATCCACTGGATGCCTGTTATTACTCAGTTGTGGATGAACTTCAACTGAGTTAATATTTGGTTTCAACTTGGTAACCAATTCTGTAGGAAATAGTCTTCACACATAGGTAAGTAGGTAGGAAAATAGGTGACTACTAGGTAGTTAGATGGTTTATACATATGTAAGGGCTGTTTTTATTACCTACCTATTAACAACTTGCTTGTGGGTTGTTAGTAGGTAAGTTTGAAAAAAAGCAACTGAGCTAACCACCATGGTTAGCTAGGGAACTGAAACTCAACAGAAAACTGTTTCATGACCCCTGACCATTAATCCTTCATGGTGCACTGGAGGGTGCTGGTTCACAGTGGCCCTGATCTCCAAGTAATGTATGCAGCAAGGCTGACCATTGTCGACCACTTTTTGCACAGGACAGAACTCGTTTGAGGTGGGAGAGTGTAGAGTTGTCTCTTGTAGTATACTTCTACAGTACCCTAGCTCGAAAAAGTCTTCGGGTCTGGGCAAGAAACAGAAGCTTGATGCCCATAGCTGCTGTGAATCATTTCAGGCTCTCTCTCAAGATCTGCAGCCAGCCTGCCTGCAGCTGTGGACTAGAGTGTCTAGACTGTGACGTAATAGTACTAAATACAACTCTTTCTCTAGTAGCTTCAGTGGCCTACCAGTCTATCGAGTGTCTGTCAGTCAGTCTTTCTGTCTTTGTCTCTCTTGCTACTAGGGTAGCCTGCTACAAGAAGCCCATAAATGTGCGAAACAAGGTGTATGCATCACTGATGTGTGAAAAGTTTGCAATTCCAAATGCTTGCCTGACAAAATTGGGTTCAATGGAGCTTTGAAAACATGGGTGTCAGCTGCTGCAACCCAGCTGGTGATAACGCTGTAGATTCATCAGACCCGCAGCCCGTACGTTGAAGGCGCGTCACATATACATTTGGTATACAACTCTTGCAGCAGCTAGCTTAGTCGCTGCATATATCTAGCTCCCTCATATTCTACTATATGCTTTATTATTATTATTTTTTTCAGTAGAGACAAATCGGGAGTTTTAGTCAGGAGCAAGCTTCTGATCTGCTTCAATCAGGCGTGTGATTGCCGCTCATTGAGCTGCACTGGATTTATTACTTGTGAAAGACAATTCTTTCAACTTGTAGGTTGGAACCATTTCGAGTATGATTGATAGTCATCAGCTGCTGCAACATAATTAAGTGAGGCAGCTGATCCCTTCACTAATTTTAGCTGCAGTTTCATATCCACAGTCAGTGCATCAGCCAGAAAATTTTCCAGAGAGTTGATATAGACAAGGATCCACTTGAGTTCCCAAAATATCTGCAGCGCCCGGGTGCATTTTTTGTGTGAAGAAAGAATTCGTTTACCACTCGGAACCTCTTTGCGAGCAAGATCATTTCATCTGGTCTTTCGCATTTCACCTCCGTTTCGAGATTGTTGGGACCTTCGAGGTCATGGACTGTTCTAGCTGCAGGAAACATGGTGCAGGTGCTCCGCGGTTCATGCTTGCAGTGGTTCTATTAGCGTTAATGGCTCATTTGGCAGCAAGGGCGGCGGTTCCTGTGTCGTTCACTCAAAACTATCTTTCTACCACCGATGCTAACCATACCCGAGTTCTGAGTGCAGAACTTGTGGAGCTCGTCCTCGATCAAGACTCAGGTAATCTGTTACTGGAGCTTGAGCAATAGCTAGTACTCATGAGCTACTCTAGTGTCGATCGATGTTGTAGCTGCTGCTCCGTTGCATTTGCAGCTCATATAGTGTTGATCCCGTCATGTCGGACACAATTCTTTTCTTGACATCCAGCCACTTTTGACACAGACATGATGGGTGGAGATCAGTTGAATGCAGAGCTCATGGATAATTGTGAAGTTCATCTGCTGCATTGTGAAGTTTAGTTCATGAGTGTTGTACTTCGCTTTCGTGTGCTGCATGCAGCTGCTGCATTTGGATCCAAGACCACATATCTTTTCGGCAGAATAGGGATGGGAATCAAGCTTGTTCCAGGCTACTCAGCTGGCACTGTGACGGCGTATTATGTAAAAAATATTTGCTTCTCACCACTACCTCCAACTTCACGTTCCAAGTTCAAACGCCGTCCAGTTGCTTGTCATTGATGGATTGCAATGTCATAGCATGTTATTGAAGCTGCTCCTGCAGCTCCTCATAGTTTCAATCTTTCCGAACGTGTCTAGCTATGATGAGTGGGTTGGTGGTCGGAGGGCTATGGCCATCATGTGCAGTATGTATTATTGAATTGGGTACAGTTGCAGTAATGCTGACGGTCTTGTTTGTTTGTTTGTTTGTTTGCAGCTCTCGTCTGCAGGGCTTACGCACGACGAGATGGATTTCGAGTTCCTTGGAAACGTGACAGGAGAGCCTTACACCCTCCAGACCAATGTGTACGCCAAAGGCGTAGGGGGGCGGGAGCAGCGCATCAACCTGTGGTTCGACCCAAGTCTCGACTTCCACTATTACTCTGTTCTCTGGAACAGTAACATCATTGTGTAAGCTCCTAAGCACAGCTAGCTACTACAAACTCTCAGAGACTTGCTTTATAAATTCAAGATCAAGTGTAGCTAAGAAAGATATGAGAATTTGTAGTCTTAATTACACAATGTGATTGATCTATGCCGCCATGATCTCCAAGAGCCCATTGCTCTTTACTAGATTCTGTTTTTTGGGGTTTGAAATTGTTTATGAGCTAATTAGAAATTGTTTTTAAGTATTAAATTTTTTTGGGAGGATCAGATTTGCAGAAGCAGCGTGATTACTCTCTTGTAAATGGTGATGATCCAGCTCAAAATGGAATTGTTTCACCACACAACTCTTGAAAAGCTTCTCATATTTATGCATCAATTAAAACCCTTGACATTATCACTTTTGGCATCAGATTGAAGGTCTTGGCACTGTGGAATAGAACTCATCAAAGGCAGAGATCAGTACTTGATGAACAATTTATCTTGCAAGCAAAGACTCTGGGTATATAAACCTAATTTGTGCAACAGAGTTAAATCTAATAGTTCAATTTGTGGTGGTTTTGCAGATTCTTTATAGACCAGACACCAGTTCGTGTGTACAAGAACAATGAAATACTGGGGGTGCCATACCCTAATAGCCAAGCAGTAGGAATCTATGCAAGTCTATGGGATGGCAGTAATTGGGCAACTGATGATGGATGGGTGAAGCTCAATTGGACTTATGCACCTTTTGTTGCATCCTTTGAGGATTTCGGAGTCAATGCTTGTGAGGTAGTGGCTGGCAATACCCAAGCATGCGTCACAAATGCAAGCAGCATGTGGTGGAACTCACCCCAGTACCAAGGCCTAAATGCCAATCAGATCCAGCAGTTGCATTATGTCCAAAGCAATTACCTTATCTATGATTACTGCACCGACGCTGTTCGGTACCCTGCTCCACCTCTTGAATGTGCCATCAATTGGTACCAAACTTTATGATTGGTGGAATCTCAATTATGTCTAGATAGTGGGTTCTATGGTGACAGAATATCAAATGGTGTACAGGGGATTGAACACATAACTCTTGAGAATGGTGGACAGTTCAAGATCTAGATAATAGACCAAGGTTTGTACTTGTTGGGGTTGGTTGCTGTTATATTTAAGGTTTTCTGTGGTTTCAATTCGAGCATTTTACACAAATCTGGTTCATGTGTTACACAATCATCAAGTGGGATACCAAATTGTATTTGCATATTGTCCGAGCTAGACTTTGGAATTTCTGCTTGCCCAGTTCAGTATGGAATTAATTGCCTGCATTTTTTGTGGGTGCCATATTTGTGCATACTTGCACAACACACAATTCACATGTTAAAGTTAATATGTGGCAACAAAAGTGATGTGTTGGAATAAAGATTTCTTACTCTCAGAGAGTGTTGTTCCTAAAGTTCCTATGTTTGCATATTCAGCCATTGGAGAATTGTTGTTGTGAGTTTGTGAGTCTGTCCATGTACCTGTTTAAAAGCTTCTTGTTTTGTTTGTATGAATTAGCACTGTATTAGTGGTCTAGAATTGTGCAAGAATCAGCAGTGTGGCAAACACTGAAATCAATTGAATGCACGAAATGAGTACCTGAGCTCCATGGAGAATATATGTATGTATGTGCCAATAGTAAGGTGTATGCACCTGTGCACAAGTTCTCTGTTTGTGAAGTATAGCATAAAGCCCAAGGGCAAAGGCATTACCAAAAAAATAATTCATGAGGCCAGAGCTGTGTGCAAAACTGCTTTCAGTAATGCTTGCGCCCAAGGGCATTACATGGCATAAAAATCTATTCAACCTTGAGAGAGCGGGGCGTAACAAATCTTTACACTGGAACAATTCATGAAATGAAATATAGCTGCTTGTTTAAAGGTTTCATTGTCTCTGACCACAAACACCACCTCTTTCTCATCAACAATTTCAATCCAATTTTTTCCAGAACTTCAATATGTAACTCTTAGTTGTTTTACTAGCAAAAGATATATAGTAAGATTAAGAAAATATGATCCACAAGAGGAGGATACCATGCCATGAACATGACAATTTGGAGTGTCAAACCAATCATTTATTGTAAATAGTCACACCCCAATTGAAGATCATCCCACTCATATATTTTCCCATGATGGTTCCTCATGGTGCCTCCATATTTTCTTGCTCCTTGTCAATTAATTCTTCCCCATCTGTTTCCACCCAACTCTGAAATTTTCATTTTCTAATTCCAATTGTCTGCATCCAACATTAGCAAAATTACTCAAATTTACACTAAATCTTCTTTTCCTAAAGTTTTTTTTTGACAAAATTTTGATTTTTTTAAAAAAGGGTAAAATTTGGATTTAATTTTCTAGTGTAAATTTGACTAATTTTGCTCATTTGGGCTGGCCAAAATAAATGAATGTCTAATAAAAGGTGCAAATGGTGTATCATTTTCCAAATTTTTCCAAGAAAACTTGGTGAGGGGATAGATGAGGAAGAAAAGGGGTATATGTTTAAAAAACTAATTGTTATTTTAGTTTTTATTCCCCATCTAGCCTAGGCATGGAAAGTTGCAAGTTGTTGAGCTTGTGCCACAACAAGCATCATCCTTATATTTATTGTAATTTTAAATTTTAAATCTGGAAAATATATATTTTTTAAAATAGGTTTCTTTATGTCATTGATCAAGCACCCAAAACCTACTTATGTATATGAAATTAAATTAAATTAAATTATTTATCTTGTTACAAGGTGTCCTTGTCATGAATTTTCATTTTCTATACTATATGGAACTTTGTCTCGACACATAGGCCACAAGATCAAAATAAAACACAAGCTAGAGTCAAGATAATCATTAAAAAAAACTTGTACATTGTTAATTCAAGTAGAAACCAAAGAAAATGAAATCAACTTCCCCAAATGCTAATATGCTAATGTACTTTCCAAAAAAATATTATGAAAATACATATCACATATAGCACAATTAGTTAGATCAACATAAACCACATGGGGACAAAGACATACTTCTAGCAAAAAAAACAGTAAGAAAAAAATTGTGAGAAGAATGTAAGGCTAGCATCACTTGCGTGATTGCATCCTCTCTCTTTGTGGTTGTTTAGGTGATTAAACATTCGAACCCTAAAGCCATAGTGGGGGTGATACATGCCTATAATAGGGGAAGTGCATGAGGTGTAGAAACTAGAAATCATTAGCAAATTGCACAAAGAAGCAAACAATCATACGACTCAAGAGAAATCCACACATGAAAACCAACAATTTTGCAATCGCTGGAATTCTTATTCTTTTTATTCTTTACTCCTTCTCCTCAAGTTTTTTGATTGAATATTCATAATATTCATGGATGATTATGATCAAGTGGAAAAGAACAACTATCACACCTTACATATTCAAGACCTATCCTTATACATGACATCATATTTATTACATTTTATTTTTCTTATTTGCATTGACAATTGCTTTTGAAATGCAACAGCTTGAGCAAGCTATTGTAACAAATATTAACAAAATTTTGTTGTGGTTTTTGCAAACAAGCCCTTTATCCTCTTGGAATATGAATGTCATGACTAATAACAAATTAATATTTTACACCTAGAATTAGAAAAAGACTAGTCTAATAGAATTTTGTCAAATATTGCATGGTTTGTTTTTCCAATATACCACATAAAAAAAAGGCATGTAGATAAACACAAGTGCAAATAAACTCTGCATATAAATACAAATATAGATTTGTCAAAACTAAGTTTAGAACTTTCATCCATCACAAAGGACTTTATGGAGGCACCTTTTTTGGCCTTTAGGGAATGCAATGTACAATAAATGAGCAAAATAGGCATCCCAGCATGAATGAACAACTAAACATGTTTATATTGTTATTTTGCATAGTGAGGGAAATTTTTTTATGAAAGAACTTTTTCTTCAGTCTTGGCTCCACTACCAAGTCTTGAAATATTTTTTATGGGTGCACCAAAGCATGATTTTGTGATTTTTACTATATTATGATAGCCTTGTTCAATTTCAAAAGCTCAAAGTTCATTTTGGAGACTCTACAGGCATGTACACACTCCAAGACAGCGAGGAACAAGGTGCATATCCAGCCAAAAATGCCAAAGCACAAATGCCAACCATACAAAGTGCAATGTCTTCCTTCAATTGCCAGCAAAAGTAGCTAACTACCCATAGCTATGTACTAACCATGCACATGCATTTACCTACCTAGTAGACACCAGTATCATACCTACCTACATAAAGAACCACTTGGATTTTTCTAATGTACGTGGCAGGTGAGTAATTTTTCTATGTCAATGCTAGATGGCACCTTTCACATAAGGTTCCTCATTTGGAAAAACTTTGCCTACAAGGTGCCTTCTCTCCTCCCGAACAACATCACTGGCATCTGATTTACAAGCAAAGTCCGTTTATAGTGGGTAACAACCTTGAACATGGGTTCTAAGAATTTTTGTCCTGTCAAGCTTGGCTTTTGCCTTGCTCTTATTACACCCTCATTCCCAAAGCAACCCCTTTCCCATTCCTTGCCCTACACATAACAACCTTGGAGAAATGCTGCAGTGCATTTGGAGGGCGCACTACCAGGCAAAATTTCTCTTTCCACGCTGGAGCAGGAGATGTTGCATGAGAGAATGCACAGACTCACATAATAATGCAATGTCAATCATCCATGTCTTCAGATGAGCGAGAGAAGTTGCATAAAAGAATGCAAAGATTCACATAAGGCAATGTGAATCATCGATGTCTTTGGATGAGCCAGAGATTTTGCATACGAGAAATGCACAGATTCATGTAAGGCAATGTCAATCATCAATGTCCTCGGATGTTACAAAGGGGAAGCCACTAGCATCAGTGGCCGTCCTCTTACATAATAATCACTTACATTCCTTACCTGCACCTACAAAGCAGGTTCAACACTAATTAATTCCTCAGAGGGACAGTAAAAAAAAATAGAAAAACTAACAACAATTTGCTGAAACTCCAAAGAATAGAACCTAAGATTTACTTAAATATTAGCAACAATTCAAAACATGGCTACCAAGATAGCGTAGTTACTGACCACTCTCCAAATTTTAAAATATTCAGATGAGGCTGCCAGACCCTATTGTTTCAAACTATTAATTATTTTGGCAAAGATTTGTCAAACATGAGTCATAGGTACTGTACAATGTGATAGGTACTCACTTACATAGATAGTCACCTAGAGGCAAGTGTGATTGGGAAATAGCAGGGTTCACAAGAGAGGTTACCAAGGTTCCACAATGGTTACTCGGTTGTGGTTCATCCACACTTGAGTCAGGACATGTTTCCAATGGATATGGGTCACTGGTTGGTGGCAGGTGCTGGGTCACATAATGTGATACAGTGGACCTCCTGCTGAATGTCATCCCCTCCTGGGCTTACCCACTGGTAGATATTATACCCGGGGGGTGTAAGGGCTGAAGATGGGTATAATAATCCACTGGGTATAGTCAGGTCAGTGGATGCCGGGTTACATATCTGGGATTGGTACCAGTCCGGGTTATGTATGTAGGCATCACAAAATTGTGAACCCACGTTCGTTCACCCAAGATGCTTTGGATGAATTGACTTCAGTTTTCTTTCATTTCTAGCAGAAATCAAACTGAATTTACATACAAGCAACATGCACCTGGTCTGTTATTTCTTTCAGATGGATAATAATTAATATTATGAGAATCTCCGAGTAGTTTCCAGTAAACCTGCAAATCCAGCTGCTATCGAACCCCTGAACTGAGAACTGGGGTTTTTCTTCCGCGTGAATGTAGGTAGTAGGGTACTAATTTCAAGCTAAGTTGCGGTGGACAATAAGGGAGGCTGGCAGCCAGCAAGCATTAGTTGAAATGGCTGCTGCCTTGTTTTCTCGGAAGATTTTCGTGGCCAGGCAAATTGGTGGCCCATGAAGCTTCTTATTAGCTCAGCATAGCTGGCAAAGAAGGTTCGTGTAAACTCTAGAGCATTTCAACGACAAATCACGACAATTAACCATAGCATGGATGGATATTACTGCTATGCTAATATCCATCCATTCTTCCGTCCATCCATGAACCTCAATGCTACCATTTTACATCTCAGCTGGGTTACTTAGTGCCCTTGATTCCAAGATTTGAATTGAGTCTCATGCAGTTTTTATTGTTCCAACCAATTTTGCTGAATTGTCCACGACAAAATTGGGAGGATTTTGGCATTTTTTTTCCCCTAATTTAAATTCAACTGAATTTTCTAATGTTTTGGGAAAAAATTGTCACATTCTTGATATCACAATCTTTTTAATAAAAAAAACCCTTAATATCCCATGTGCATCTAGGCTACCATATTAGTACTTTGGGCAAATTTCACACTTGTCTATTAAAATAATTAAAATTCTAGTTTTGACAAATAGAATATTTTTGAAGATTCAATACTTTCCTTGATCAGAATTTTGTTCTTTAGAATTTTTTTTATAAAAAAATCAACATTTCATAAAAGAACATAATCAGTGTCAAAGCTGCTGAAGCGCGACAAACCGTTTTAGGATTCCTGTGAGACCATCAAGAAAAACTTGAACTTCCCCTATGCAAACACGAAATTGTTTGTTTGACAATAAGGAAATACAATAATTCCCTATTTCACACTTGAAAAATTAGAAGAAAACATTGAAATATTGATCCCAGAATTCACATGGAGAGTTTCCCCTGTGAAATTTCTGTTAATTCAACTTCAATTTGGATCTATTGGATGTGTGCTCTGTTGGATGGATGATGAATGGATGTGTGAGAGTATTGAGCATGATTCTGTGATCACCCAGTTTAGCGGAAGCTGGTGACAAGCTGCACAGTCAGTTGTGTAGTGAGCGAGGTCAACTGTCGTCGCCTATTGCCGTGTTTCTACGGATAGTGACTCGTCCATTGTGCAGCCAGCTCCACCGCGTCTTCTCGCTGCATCCATTGCTTAAAAATCCTCACATATTAAGATGGCCTCTGGAGCTACTCCCAGTTTCATCTCAACAACCATTTCAGTTCATTTAGAGCGATCGCTAGCTTCTAGCTACCAGTTGCTGCGGACCTGTTGTAAGCGACCAGATCAGTTTTCATTGTTTGGCTTACAGTAGTGTTTTACTTGCTTCTGGTTTCCGAGTCTGTGACATGCTTCAAGAGCTTTAGTTAGCTAGCTGTACACAAAATATACTCATACTACAGATTGTTCTTGTGTAGAGGCATAATCTGACGCTTTCAGTGATTCGGCCGTTAGTGTTAATCTTGGCAGCTAGCACTTTTTGGGAATGATGAGGTACTCAACTAGAGGTCTAACTACAACCTCGATCAGCTTGCGGAGTAGTACCAGCAGGCAATGGAGTGCCGTGGCAGCAGTGATCTGGGCAATGCTCATGACTCAATCGTGTCTTATGGGTGTGGCCCGCGTCGAAGCTGGTAGAGTTGCAGCAGGAGTGCTCAGCGTTAATAATCGTGGAGGTGCAAAATTTGTTACTCAAACGGTTTTGTTTCAACAGAATTATCAGGCTTTCTCGGATGATAACCATGCCAGGGTTTTGGCCGGCGGGCAGCAAGTGCAGCTAGTTCTCGATCAACAAGCAGGTCATGAGCAAACCACGAGCCCTTATTATCACTTACAATGGGAGTAGCACCAGCCTGTGTTAATAATCGAACTCTGTAGTATTACATTCGCCCAACGTTTGCATTTGTCGAATTTACTCCTGACAAATACGCGTTTGTTTCTTCTTCATCTTTTTCTTTGTGCAGCTGCCGGATTTGGCTCGAAGTCTAAGTATCTATTCGGCAACATCGGGATGCACATTAAGTTGGTACCCGGCTATTCCGCAGGCACAGTCACCTCATTCTATGTAAGTGAGGATTCTCCTGGCACATGATTTCTTGTTCCGTCTGTGCATCGTGCATCTTCTGTGGTAGTTATTTAGTGGATTAGAATATTCAACCAAGCATCACAGTAATTTCAAATTGTCTAGGGATACATGAGATCCACAACAAACTTTTTTAGGATTCCCTATGAGGCCATCAATCAAGAAGAACTTGAATTTCCCCTGTACAAACATGAAATGGATTGTTTGACAATGGGAAAAAACCATTGAAATATTGGTGCCACAATTCCCATTGGAGAGTTTTCCCTGTTTAATTTTGTTAATTCAACTTCAATTTGGTAGAGGTTTCCATTCTTTATTCCCCTACAAGGAATTTAACAAAAAGAAGTTTGTTGTGAGAAGTCTAAAACTGAAGCTTGCTGCGTGAAACATTTTAATGCAGTTGTCCTCCAATGGTGCCACTCACGATGAGCTCGACTTTGAGTTCCTGGGAAACATTACTGGACAGCCTTACATACTTCAGACCAATGTGTACGCCCATGGTGTTGGTAACCGAGAGCAACGGATCAACCTTTGGTTCGACCCAACTGCAGATTTCCACTACTACTCTGTCAATTGGAACCAAAACTATGTCATGTAAGCACTGAATCCACTCCCAAATTAGCGAACTCTAGTGGAAGTTTTTTTTCATTTCTTTTGCAAATTATGTGAAAAATTATATAGAGTGCAACTTATTGAAAATAATAATAAATAAACTTAAATGTAAATAGTGTGATTAGAATTGGATAAATCTGGATTATGAAAATATTTTTACAATATATTTAGTTTTGATAGAATATTTTAAAATATTTTATTATTTCATGGCAAACCAAAAAATACCCTTTTTATGTCCAGCATCTCATAAGGGTAATTTCAGCTAGGCTGAACTCCAATCATAGTCTCAGGCAAAATTGGGTTCTGTGTTCACCAGGCCCAGGGGCCTGAGTACTTAAGATTGAAGTTTCGTTCTAGAAATTATTGATATTGTTGCCATGTGTGTGATTCTGTTTCTTTTCAGGTTCTTGGTGGACAATGTGCCCATTCGAGTGTTCAAGAACAACCAGAACTTGGGGGTGCCATATCTCAACAGCCAGGCGATGGCAGTGTACACAAGTCTGTGGGACGGGTCTCAATGGGCCACCGAAGGCGGCAGAGTGAAGATCGACTGGCAGTATGCTCCATTCATAGCGACTTACGAAGGCTTCAACGTCGACGGATGCGCGGTCCAGAACAACAATAACCTTGCCGGCTGCGCAGTTGCTTCCAGTAATAAGTGGGCTCAAGCACCAGCACTTACATGGCACCAGACCAATCAGCTCAAGTGGGTACGCCATCGCTACCTTGTCTACAACTACTGCACTGACAAGACGCGGTACCCAACGCCTCCACCGGAATGTGGGACCAGCGTTTTATAACCTCCGGATATCAAAACGCCGCCCCTCGCTCCAAAATGAAACCCGGATGTTGTGCATATGTCCATTTTAGAGCATCACGTTGCAGTGCATTTTGAATTCACAGAAATTTGGATTATAATTTTAGTCTTTCGGCTTGCTGAAGCAAATTGCTTCTCCTTAATTGCAAGTTGACATTTAATTGTGATTTTTTTTAAAAATTGTAGATTGAATTATTTCCTCCTCAGTGGATTCCTCACAGCCATTTTATTTTTTTGTGCCAAATTTTGCACAACGCATGAAATTAAAATGTTAATTTGGCTCAAATGTGCAAAATAAAAAAAGGTAATTTTGTTATGAATATCCTTTTTTTGGGAAAATTTCGCCAAAACTCAATTATTGTTTTCACATTTGGCCTCACATTTTTATTTGGCAGCAATAATTGCATAGCAATTTTTTCACTCTTCAAGTAGACAGGTTCAGTGATTTTTTTTGTGGCGAAAATTCACCATTTTGCTATTTTAAAAAAAAGTCCCAAGCAACATGGTCAGGGGAACTTTTTGGAAAATTTCCCCAAAAAATCACCAAGGAAGAAAGTTATGAAATTGCCAAGGTTTTTTTTGGAGGCTTCGGTCAGATTTTTAGCGTTCTTCTTTTTAAATCGCCATATTTAGCTAATAGGTTAGAGTGGTAATAGGAATCCTAGATTTGTTTTACTTTTCTACTTGACTTCTAGCCAGATTTGGCTAAATCCTGATTGCCACTTTTGGCGCAACATGAGAAAATTGAAAAAAGAAAAAACGCTGGACAGGTTCTAGGACCTTGTCTCCAAATTGCTACTCAATCCCTCTTGGGATGGTCACTAGCCTACTAATGCAATGCCAGATAATTGGAAATAAAAACACTGAGATTTTCCATTGGAATTTCCCATTGAACACTGGAATGCACTGATTGGATTTGGGTCACTTGGGATCAGGGAATTGTTTTTTTCAATTTTGTCAAGTAGGTGGACTGGCCATCAATATCCACAAGAGGAATCAACCAAATTTGGCTAGAGGTTGGACAGACCAGTAGAAGGTTTTTGAAATCCCGCCTAGTTTTGGCGATTTACATGAACTCAAATGCCTAAAATAGGCGACTTCTAACTTCTTCTTCTTCTTCTTCTTTTCTTCAAAATGTGGCGACTTTAGTGTTTTTATTTTCCCAAAAATCCCTTTGTACAATTCGCAATGGATTTCTGTTTTTTTTTTTTTTTCTGTCTCCAAGGTGAGAAAATTCTCCAACAAAAAAAACACACTACTTGGGATGCTCTAGAGGGATTTGCATTTGATTTTGGGGTCTACTTCAGATGCTCTTCTGGTGTACTGGGATTTGTGAAGAGTGAGATCAAATGCCCAAAGTTTTGAGGGTTTAGGATTTCTTCATCCGTGCAGCAACTGCAGTCGCCTTCGGCAGGATGGAACTTCTTGTCTAGAGTCTTAGACCTAGAGAAAAACAGCAGCTCCACCACCCACCACATGGGGGCAGGCAGGCAGAGGGAGGGAGGACCACCAGGAGGAGCTTGCTACTACTAGTCTATTTGCATGCAACCCACAAATGCACTATACCCATCAACAGCTTTTTGCAGGACAGAAGAGCATTTCTTCTTCCCAGAGAGCAGCACCGGATAGAATCAGAGGCCACATTTTTCTGTAAGTTTTTTCTGTAATGTGCCTCTCTCTATCTATAACTGCCTTCACGTCACCGTTGGGTTGTTTTGTTTGGCAAAAGCTCATGGCAGAAATTCTTATTAGATCTTTTGCACTGGTGGGACGGTAGTAGTAGGCTGGAGAAGGTAAGTAAATGCAATATGTTGCGACAAAATTCTCTTGCTGATGGAGAAGGAAGATCAATGTGGCTTTCTCTGTTCTTACTATGATAGCATTGATTTGTGGGATGCAGAGAATACATGCCTGATCTGGATTTCTGGTTGCCAACGAATGAAAGGTACCTGGATCTCAAACATAAGATGACACAGGAAGTACTCGAGAATGAGGACCGATGATTCCCACCATGGGCGGCAGCAGAGATGGCTGCAATGGCATCAGGCACAGTGCAATTCAACATTTTTGCATGGAATAAGAAGCTTACAAAATATGTGAAGGGTGGGCAACCTGAGGAAGCCATTCAACTTTTCCAACAACCACAATGAGAAGGAATGAGTCTTGACAAATTCCCTTTTGTTCAGGTGACAATGCATGTGCTGGTTTTGGAGCACTTGAAGGTGGTAGGCCTTTTCATGAGTGGTTGTGAGTCTGAGGTCATTGTGGGGAATAGCTCAGTTGACATGTATGCAAAGTGTGGCAGCATGGAGGATCCTTGGAGAATGTTCAATACAATGCCATCCCAAAATGTGGTCACTTGGAGCACCAGGATTTTGGGACAGGTGCTGTTATGCTTCAATGATCACAGTGTATATGATTTCTGCAAAATTGCAGCATTACACCTGCATCTTCAACCTGTTTGGCCATGCTAGCCATCTACAAGAGGCAGAGAATATGATAAGTCAATGCCCATGCCCTGTAAACCACATGTGGCTTCATGGATGGCTTTGCTTGGCAGTTGCAGAATTCATGGTGATGTAAAGATGGGAGAACACATTGCTAAATGATTCTTGAATTGGAACCTGAAAATGCTTCTGATTATGTGCTGCTATCTAACATCCATTGCTGGGCATCTCTGTGAGAATGTTGAACAGTAGAGAAAGGAAAGAGGTGTGCAGAAGGGAAACAGCCAGGTTGCACCTGGAGTGAAGTGAGTGATGGTTGTAGAAGATGATGAAGACCATCCTCAGATGATTAAAATCTGTGTGCAGAGATTGTCAGGGGCTCATGCGTGATGCCAGTACTTGCCTTACACTAAACTTGATCTGCCTGATTTGGAAGAAGAAAAGGTGTTACATTTGTGTCACCATGGTGAGAGACTGGCTACTGCATTCAGTCTCATCAATACAACTCCTGGCACTCCATTCCAAGTCAAAAAAATCTGTGGGTTTGTGGAGAGAGCAATCATAGTGAGGAATGCCGATTGCTTTCATCACTTTGAGGATGCTGTTTGTTCTTGCATGGACTATTGGTGATGCCAGTAGTCTGTCTTCTCAATTGCTACATCAAGTTCATTATTGTGTCTAGTGGTATTAGTATGCCGCCATAGTTGGACCCCATACAGATCTGGTACCACAGAAAAAGTGCCCATCTAGAGTCTTCCATAGTTTTGATTTCCTGCCTCTACCCACTGCATCAAAAACTTATACCTTTTGTTGCAATTGGTGTGTGATTTGGAGATTATGCTCCAAAGGTCAAATGAGAATACATTGTTTTTTAACGTAGGGTTGGAGTTAGTTCATGAAAAATTCATCATCGAAGTAATTGTTGATTGATTCCAATTATTCCAATTGATCAGTGTCCAAAAGATGGTACAAGGACCTAATGACTACCATTCAAAGCAAGCCCTAAATCAATTTCTTCGCCTCCATGTTGCTGCCCACTTAAAAAGCTTGCAACATTGAAATAATGATCAATTGTTTTGCATTATACATAGCTCATTGAATATTGTAACATTGATTTTAAAACTATTGGCATTTGAATCATTACATATCAATTGCACGAGGTGTAGGGGGTGTTAAAAATATTTGCTCACCATTTATGCTATTGAGATTAGATTCTAGTCCAAGTAATTAGTGGTAAGATTTAATATGTACAATCCTTGGACTTAAAAGCACTTGAACTATGTGTTGTTATGCAAATGGACTGCAATTTACATGACATAGTGTAATGTTATGATGTTATGTAGATGTTTTACAACCTTTACATGTGAGATCCATTGTTTGCATAAGCACATTTGTCTAAACTTAAATGTCTTTGTGAAACCTTGAAACTAGTTGTAATTTCTTATCTAAAGGCAGAACCATTGGCTGTTTGCTTCAAATCACCCCCATGCACCATGGATTCACAATGTAAGATCCATCTCAGCATGTAGTATTTTTCTTTTCTTTTTTCTCTCTGTGTTTTTCTTTATGATTTTTTAAAAAATTTGCTGTAAATGATTCCATGAATTTCAAACCACCAAATCATGAAAACACAAGAATCAAACTAGATGTAATTATCTGATGTCAATGTATAGAGATCTGACTCCTTGACTTGGATTTTAAAAATAAGAAGAAATTTTTTTGAAGTCTAATTATGTAGCAAGAGGCACTTGCATCTGGGGCATTCCATGCATTTTATTTTTTAAATATTTTTTAAAGTTTGCACTTTGAGGGTGCGGAGGGAGGGGCTGGGAAAACATGTATTACATCCAAAAAAGGATGTGTTTCCAATGTTTTTATTCGACTAGGATATCAATCTATCGGATATCTCTTGTTTTTTATTAGTCAGATATCGATTTTGAATATCAACAACCTGGATTTCATAGATTTTGTAAGAAAAATATCATTAAGACTAAAGAAACAAAAAGAAAATAAATATCAAAGTGAGAAAAAAACAAAATGAACAATAAAATATAAAAAGAATTATCAACATGTCCACAATTTCATCTCTATAAAAAGATTTGTTAAACTCCTCCAATTCCTCCTCTAATTCTACATCGGCCCCTATAAGTTCAATCAAATTGGTGAAATAGGAACCTATTGTAAGGTCATTTAGCCAAGTTTTGCTCACAAAGATCAATCTCTTTAGGTTATTTGTCTACAAATAACATCTCTTAGGGTTTGTAAGGATACAAACCAAAGAAAAAATCCTTTCTATCTTTATTCGCTATCCAACTATGTCCAAGATTTGGTGGGCCAAATAAGCAATTGTAGGAAACAATGATTCATGTTTAATCCACCAATCCAAAAAGCACTTGATGTCCTTTCTATCAAGATATCTCTTGAATAGATCCACCCTTCACCTCGCCAACTCTTTGGAAGGCTCACTTGTCTTCAAAGTCATCTCAAACATGTTAAGGTTAAAGTTTTCATCACTTGTTCTTTTTGCCACAAATTCAAAAGTAGTCAAAGAGTGTAGAAACTGATGGGTTTTCAAAAGAATAGGGAAAATGGTTTTATTGTTATACTCTTCAACAATATTAACTCCTAGTTCTTTACGAACAACAATAGAAACTATTCTAAGGTTCTTATCTTAGATCTAACATCAATGCAAGCGTATTATGAGCTTTTCTTTCATCAAACTTCTCAAGAAAAGAAATAAAAGCATCCAAAATATTACAAACCTCTCCTTTGATGTTTGAATTTAACAAATCTAACTCAATGGCAACTACAACATGCTCTTCCATTGAATTATCTAGAAAATGGTTCATCTTTGGCTTTTCATTTAACTTACAACTCATGTTTATGGCTACAAATAATGCATTAGTCAAAAGGCAATAACCCCTAAATTGGTTCATAACACAAGCATTAACCACTAGAAAAAGGACATCAACCAAAACTTTAAAGTGGTTGCAAGCTATGGTGGTTCATTTTCAATGGATGTTCCACTCCCTAAAAGTCCATACGATAGTATTAAAATGGTAAATTTATTTTGATATCATTAATTTAATGAGGAATTACATAGTGGTTAATGAATTAAAAAGTTCATATGAAAAATAGTCTTGTAAACAATTTTTAATGTAAATGTTAAGAAAATTAAAATTAAAATCCACCCAAAAATGATTATGATACGAACTTATGAAAATATGACTCATTTTAGACCATTCAAAAGTCCATAACTTTTTTGTGGTTAATTTTTTTCTAGCAATATTTTTGCACATATGTTCTTTTTGTTTTAACATATCATATATTGAATCCTTATAAGATATTTCAAATGAAATTCATACACAAAAATGCATGTATATAGAGGCACAAATAGTAAACTAGTCCATATTTTTCAACTTCAAAAGTCCATTACTATATATTTGGTGTATACATGTTGTAATTTTTTTTATAAATGTCTTCTTCTTCAAGTTGACAATTTAAATCTAGCCACAAATTTAGAATTTTTTTGTTTTTATGCCATGTTAATAGCATTTAAATGCACGTCACTTTGCAAAAAACTAGATTACTACTCAAAAAATGTACCACCCTACCTTGCAACCGCCCTTTAAAAATATCCTAAATAAGGGTAAAGGGATTTGGTTAGTTTTCTAACCATGTTTTGCCTACTACAACACAAGGTTATATTTCAATAAAATTACAAAACTTCTTGAAACAAAATGACTTCACTAATGAACCTACAATTTCAACAAATCAAACATTTAGATATAATATAATTAACTTTAAAATTGCAAACAAAGCACAAAAGGATTGAATTTTTTTTATAAATGAAAACATTACCTTGTTTTCACTAGAATATTCAACTTCTTAGGTCAAATTCCAAATCTATGCAAACCTTATTCCATTTTTGCCTTCCTTTCACATATTTTTTGGGTCATGTTATGCAATTCTGCAAATCTACCTAGGTAGCCTTAATGGAAACATATTTCAAGCTTTTGCAAACTTTTTCATCAATAGTCACATATTAACATGCTTTAGAAAATGCATGTTCAAAACAACTTCCTTAGTAATTTTCCTCAAGTCCTAATGCCTCATAGTTCACAACTAATTTCAAAACAATAATTATTGAGATTAGATCCCTCGTCTTTAACATAAGCTGGAATTTAACACATGTATCAACTTGAATTCAGCCAAACTTTTAACAAAAGTTTGTTCAGTTATTTCACTAACTTTAAATAATCGAATACATCTTTGGGTTGTCAATTAGCTTCTAAGAAATTAACAACCAAAGTAAAAATGTCATGTGCCCCTTTGGACATCTAGAGATCAAAGCTTGTTGTTACAATTATACAATCATCTATAAAGGTAAAACATATTTTTATTTAGTTTTATTTACCAAACTTCACAAAACATCATTTGAAAAAAAATTCGTAATGGAAACTATGTAACAAATTTTTAACTTTCAGGTTTGGATGTGAATAGGAAGAAGTTTTAGGGTTGCAAGGAAAAACATTTTCTTTTGTTTTCGGCTGGGAGTATTTACACACAACGACAATGGAAACAAGGAAAAGGAATGATGGAGATGTGGTGGTGCTTATGGCTTTGATGTTTTTATGTCATTTTTAAAAATTTGGGATGAGTGAGCTATAATGGATATTACTGGACACTAGTTGAATGTGAGGTAAGGGAGCTGCCAAACAATGGGGAGCCGATAGAACTCTCGCTATGGAGTGGAAAAAAGAAGAACAAAAACAAATAATTGGAGAATGGGGATGCATTAATTTTGGGTAGAGGTTTTTAGAAAAAGAAGGCTAAATTTTTGCGTTTTAACAAAAGTATAGAGAGATCCGTTGCACAATGTATTTTGAAAGGCAGAAATATAGTTTAGGAGTTGGTTTGAAGGTTGATGACAAAGGGGATAATGAAGATCCTAGGGGCCTCAAGAGTAGCCTAGAATCTTCTCAACGTGTGTGTGTCAGGTTGATTTGTGTGTGACTGTTGTTGATCTACATATCATGAAAGAGCACCCTAATTACTAGGAACTTTGAAGAATAGTTATAGTTCGTTGAATTTTACAAGGTGGATCATGTAAGGGGGTTGTGGTTATTTGTAAAACTTATGAAGTAATCAATGGGGAGTTGAAGTGTGTTGTTTTCTTGTTTTTATGTGTTGTCAATTTGAGGGATGGTGTCATGAGTACTAGTTTATGCAATCTATTTGGATTTGGGGGTCTATGTTACAAAGTGTAATCTGGGACTTGGGTTCTTGTGGAAGTTCAATGTTGTTCTAGGGTTATGTGGTCTAAAGAAATTAAGAGGAAAAGGAAGGTCAATGGGCTGAAGAGAAATAAATCAGAATGATTTAACCCCTTAAAGACCTTAGGCCTCTCTTTGTTCATGAAAGTAGGAATTTAGATGGCCATAGGATCTTAATTAAGTGGCCACAGGTTCAAGCTAGTGGGTAATTCTGAAAGTGTTTTTACAATTTAAGATGTGTTCCTTATTTTGATTATTGTGTGCCCTAGTTTTTTGTCACAATTACACTCAAGGACATAAATGCATACAACACCTCTTCAGCCATACACTTTTTACAAACTATTATTGGTAATTAGTTATTTTTGACAACCAACAAAGCAAGATCCTTTAAAAACATTATTGTTCAACATCACCTTGTTTATAAGGGTTTTTAACAACAAAGAAATCAAAGATTGATGACCCATATATGCTTGGATGTTTAGTAGTTGGTTGTCTCTCCACACTTCCTCTCCAAGAATTGTTGACTTATTCTTCAATTTTTTGTAGAAAACAAAATGATGTGTATCCACATGATTTTTCAAGGAAGTTATTTCATTTGTCTTGTAATAAGATATTAAATCTTTCCTTGACTTTATTCTTTTATTGCATGTTTCAACAAGTTCAGGCTGACAAAAAAAACATATCATCAAGTGATGACATTTTTCTTTATCATCATTCACACAAAGAAAGACCAACAAAATGCATTTTTGTTATGGCCTCTCCAATTTTTCCTTTGATTCATTAACTTTTTCAATTGTAATTTTGTTATTTCTATTTCATCTTCTAGGACAACATTTTCTTGGGTTTGCAAGTTGGGATTTTTTTTTCCATTAAATGTGTTTTAGTTTCTACTTCATTCATGAATATTTCATGAGATACATTTTCCATTCCACTTTTTCTTTTTAACAATGTTCTACAGAGATAAAGAGGAAAACCCAAGCAAAAGTAAAATTTATAAAAGGATTGAACAAAAATCCTAAAGTCTAAATGTGTGCATACAAACATTTACAAAACTTTTACAGAAAACATGAACACTCATTTTTCATTCTCTCATATCAAAAAATGACTATGATAAGCAAAAAGTTAAAAATATAAATGACAATGTGAAGGGTGAAAAACTCAAAAAGCTTTTATAATCTTGCAATTTACAAAACAATTTAAAGATAAATTGTAAAATGAACTTGAGAAGGAAGAGGAGAAAAAAAATAACATAAGAACTTTCAAATTCAAAAGAAGAAGAAAAATTATTAAAAAGAAAAAAAGTGAAACAAAGCTTAAACAAAAAATATATAATATTATATATAAAATACATGGGAAAAATGATAATTTTTAATAAAAAATAGACACTTAAAATATTAAAAAATATGAAAACAGATAAAATAGAAAATGAAAACATGATTCTTTATAAATAAAATAAAATAGTAAAAGAATGGGAAAAAATGAAAGAAAAGGAAAATATAATATTAAAAAATTTAAAGAAAAAAATTCCAAAAAAAAAAACAAAAAAGAAAGCAAAAACAATTTTTTTTATTATAATGAAAAAAACCATATTTGAAAAAAGAATGAGGTTTATCTTTTTTCTCAAACTTCAAATGTATGAAAGTTAAAAGAAATATTTTATATTCATTATACTAAATATTTTTAGAACCAAAAAAATATTGAAAAAGAAAATGAAAAATGAAAAAAAACACATAAAAATAGAAACAAACTGAAAGAAATTTTAAAAATAGAAAAAAACTAGAATATGAAACAAACATAAACAAATGAAAGTAAGAAAATTATAGAAAGGGAGTGGAAACAAATGAAAAGGGAACTACAATAAAACACTTTTTTTTTTAAAAACATTTTTAAAAAATTTTGAAAAAGAAGAAACAAAATAGAGAACAAATAGAAGAGGGAAAAAACTTATAAAAATGAAAAGAAATTACTTGAAAAAGAATGTGATTTGTCTTCTTTTTTAAAACTTTACATTACAAACTTATTAAGCTTCATAAGTTCATACAATTTTCTATGAAATCTAATTTTCATAAGTTCGTACAAATTTTTTGCTACGGTTAATATGAATGATATTTGTACATATTCAATATCTTAGATATTCAAACAAATGAGACATTGTTTTTGAATGATATATATGAATGTTCATTTTTAATACACAGAAATCATATAGTTTTGTCCAAAATTATATCATGATAATTGCACAAATTTAGTTAAAATGTAAATCATATGTACTTCACATCAAAACATCACAAATAAAAAAAACATATCATTTACATAAAAGTAATATTTGTTTTTTGGTGCATTTTTACACTTTGAAGTTCACAGATTTTACATAGACATATTGTTTTATGATTTTCGCATGGATTAAATTGAACTTTCATGATATTGTAAGTTTGTGATGTAAATTTATATTCAAAGAATCAAAAATACAAAAATAAACAAATGAAACATTTTACTTGAAGAAACAAAAAAATTGAAAATATAAAAGATGAAACAAAAGAAAAATAATTTACTTCAAATTGTAGGAAAGTGATAAGTAGAGAATGTGAGAGTAAAGCAAAGAAAAAAAAAAAAGAAAGAAAAAGAAGGGAGAAAAGAGGAGAAATACAAGAAAAAAAAAGGTGACAGTGAGAAGATTAAAAAGGTAATTGGGGCCTTTTTATTCTCTCCCAACACAAATGTTGGATTATGGTGGCTACAAATTGCAACCTTTTTCTTTTTCTTAACCTAATCACTTATTAATTTAACAACCTAACGTAAATACTAACCTAATTTAATTACTAATTTGATATTTAATCTAGGTTTAGATGTAATATCTGACTTGGATATCAAGACCTTATATGTAACACAACCTCGAATATCAAGGAACATGATATCCAACAAGTTGGATATTAGCCCAAATATCACCTAAAGTGATATCTGTCAAATAGTATGGGTGATATTTGAACTGATATCCAAGGTGAATATTTAGATATTTCAAATATCCACTCAACATTGGTCTTTATGTAAGGGAAATGTAATGAAAAAGATAGGATCATACAAAAGTTACTTTCAAATTAGTGTTGCATATCCTAAAATACAGATTACACAAAATCTGCACATTCCTTGGTTTTTAGAAGGCTAGAATATAGAAACTCAAGAAAAAACACACTAATTTACGCATAAATCATTGACTTTAGGTCTACAAGGGTTAGATGATTCTAATCTCACTCTCTTGAACACCAACTGATTTAATTGGCAAAACAAAGTACATTCTAGACACTCGCACCATGATCTATATGCACTAATGAAAACAATAAACCTAGAAATGAACACAAAACCAACAACTCCCAATGATGATGATGTAAATTGAAAAACCCCAAGATACAAACCTCAACATGAAAAAATCCTATTTCAAAAAGCTTTACAAATGCCACCCATTTTTTCTCTTTTGGAATCCCCAATGAAACCTATAGAAAGTAGAAACACAAAACACATTCAAAGGTCCCAAAAGTTTGAGTATTTTTTTCCTTCACCCCACAAAAATCTAAATCTCACCAAACAACATCCCACTTACACAAACATGTTTTGCCAAATACAAATGCTCTCAAAATCCCTAATGAACTTCATCACTCCCTTCATCATAGACCCCTAATTATGGTTCTAAACTATCTCTTTAAAAGGTACATGTCATAGCAAAATTTGCATAACCTCCATTTGAAAAATCATAGTCATCACCTTTAGACATTCATCTTTCCAATACTACTAAGCATTACAAGAGTAAAACAAGTCGACCACAAAACCAAAATAGAAACTCATAATACTTAGCCCCCCTATATTATGGAAGTCCTTGTTACTTAAGCTCAAACTCCTCCAGCTCTTGATTAATGTCAAACCAAAAAAATCCCCACAACAGTAACACACCACACAACACTCACCCACAATAGAAGCCATAAAAAGATCAAGCGCGATTGATCATAAAAACCCCAACACACTCATAAGTTGCAAGAAAACAAACATCATAAAAACAACAAAAGCACACTCATTTTTCATCAACATCATCTACCCAAAGTTTGTCATATGTAACTTTCAACGGTTGATGGTGATGCATCATCCATATAAGTTATCATCCATCAATTCTCATTGCAGAAGGTCCTACTATATGGGCCTTTCAAATTTTCAACCTCCCTTGGCCTACTGGCCTCAGGGATCTCAAATCCAGAAAGCCGGTATAGCAAGACATTCTCCTAGACATGTCATCTGAACCCACTATGGGGGTGGAGACGGGGTGAGCCTCAGAAAAAGGCATGCAATACCTTGCACAGTTCGACCACAAGGATTGATTCGACTTAAAAAGCCAACAATAAAGGCCCAATGCTGGTTTTTGCCGGGTATTAGGTAGGTATACACTTGCTATTGCCTCATGTCCATACCAGGCTGGTATCACCTCAGGTCATACCCATATGATATGTTCTTCAATTTCAGTACTCATACCAATATTGTATACCCAGGTTGTTGTCTATGTAGGGGTCCCAAACTGGGGCAGACCTTATGCCCTTGTCTTGGTGCCTTATCCTCTCTACCTGGCTCACCTTACAAGGTACTTTTGGTAGATTGTAGGTACTTTTGGCCGGTGAGCATAGCCTTGTGAGACTCTAGGGGGGCTACAAACCCTCCTTGCACGGTCCACTACCTTCCTCGACTTTGCTCCTGCTAATAATGCAGGCAAGTGGGTGACCGAACAATTGGTGCAAGAATGGTCGACTTCACTGGCAGAAACATTCTAGTGTATCTGGAGGGCACATTATCAAGCTGAATTTTTCCTCCTCCACAAAAGGATTGGGCATTTTGTTTTCAGCATTTTTTTTACCTCACAAAATGCCTGACCTTTGTTTTTGTTTTGTTTTCTCATGATATCCACTGGGTTTCAAGCAGAAAAATGATGAAAGAAATAATTTCCTGTGAGTGCTTTATGTCGAGTAACATGTGGGGGCCAGATGTTTAATTCAGCTCAAGGGGTGCACTTATTTTGAGAACTCCCCCAATGAAATTCGTTAGTTCATAAATTTGTGTATACCTACGGTTTTACAATGTTCTACAAAGTAGTGTGATTAGATTTAATTTTGCAACTTTGGTGGTTTATAATTGTAATGGGTTTGCAAGGATTAGTGGAGTATTTTGTTGGATTTACAAATAATCTGAAATCTGCTGTTCAGTATGTCACTCTGGATAATAAATTAAATGTCTAAGTTTAGCTTCTTTTTTTTTTTTTCCAACCCCACCGATAAAAGTGTAACTGGAACTGCATATATGTGGGGACTACTAATAGCAAACCACCTGGACCAATCATTATGATCGACCAATCAGAAATACTGAGCTGCAGTTAGGTCCAATTTTTTACACTCTTTTTTGGAGGTACACAACTGTGTTGTACCTTTTTCAGCCACGGCAAGTTGCACCAATTTGGTACAGAAAAACCAATTTCCTGAGCTAAACCGGCACATTTTGACTTTTTCCTAATAAATTTTACTGTCTGGAGTCACATACTGAGCCCGTTGGAGATGCTCTAATACGCTTTCAAATTTTCAAGTGGTTCCACACTTTAAACATAATGACACTTGCATTAAAGTGTTAAAATTTTCCAACTTCAATCAAAGAATTGGTTTGATAACCCATCAAACTTCAAATCGGTGATCAAACCAAAAAATATGATGGTGGTTTTCAATTTTGATGAATTTTTTAAAAAATTGTCTTCATCACCATCAATATTTCATCAATTTTTCCATCAAAATTATTGATTCTTTGATGTTTCTAAAATAACCAGAGCCTATGGTTCTTTAATTTTGAAATAATCAACACTAGTGATTCTCTGATTTTAAAATAACCAAAACTCACTGACTGTTCCGATACTTAAATCAAGCTCAAATTCTAGCATTTCCTAAGTTGATATGCCTCTAAATTTTCATGAGAGAACCGACCAGAAACCCGATGGTTCCTTTCGGTTCTTTCAATATTTTTCTATCTTTTTCACGATGGCAGTTAGGCTATATATTAGAACTGGTTCTCTGATTTTCAAAGAGAAGAGCGGTTATAACATTAAAGGAACCTAAACCCTGAAACCTAAAACTTGAGCAATATATCAGGCGGTTCTCAAGATGGGCATTTTCCAACCAACCCTTATGCATAACAGGTTAGTATCATTTAGTTTTTTAAAACTGAGGTAATTGGTAACCAGGGTATTACTTTGACAGCCAAATTGATAACAGGCATGTATGTTTCAGAAATCTCAAATCTTTTGTTATTTGATACCCTGTGTTTTTATTGTGTTTAGACGGCAGGCAAGGATATTGTGTTTAGATTCATTTATAGAGTATAGTAGCTTCAGGGATTTTGACCCCTAGGTAATAATATTAGGTCTATTTTTATGTGAGGATTTTTGAAAGATGATATTTTGGCTTGTGTTGAAACTTGAGATTAATTATAGAGTTATAATATCTTGAAGGATTTTGGTTTCTTTTAGAGGATTTTTTGAAGATGAGGTATATTTTTGCATGGATGGTGAAATACTTGAGTTTTCAGAATTCTTCTTTTGCCTTTAGATACTTTTTAATGTGAATGGCAAGGCCACAATGTGACACACCCCTGGTTTTTTGTTTTTTCCTTCAATTTTGTGTTGTGGCCAAAGAGGCAAATCATCCAGAAGAAAATTCAGCCAAATTTGTCTCTGGATTCATGGGTTTGAAGTGATGGTGGTAACCAGATTTTGGTATACTATTTTTGTCACTATTATACTTTTTGGGCAAAATTTGCGGTAGTGGGTGGTTGATTTCTTGATTTGGGGTTTCTTGATGCAATCACAGAACGGTGGGGTTTCCTTTTTTCTTTTTTTCTGGAAATGCTTGATGGTTTTGGTCGTCACTACTGTTGTAAGAGTGGAATCTGCCTTTTGGGTTCTCATGATTCAGCGAAACTTTTCAGTACCAAGTGTTGAAATGGTTGCTGGACTTGCAGATTATAGTTATTGATAGTTGTTTGATCACTTGTTAGAGTTTTGCAATGGAATTTGTTGTTGTGGTTTCCAAAGGTTTACACAATTTTTTGCAGCCGAAATGCAAATGAAACGGCACTTACAGCAGTCTGAGGAACTGACATTCAGAAGAAGAAGCAGCAGCAAGAGCAGCAGTAGTTGAGGAACAAGAAGTTTTGTTCCCCATCTTTGCCAAGGAACATCAATGTAAGGTATGTGCTATTTGAGTCTTTTGAGGATGTTGGGTTGCAAGGATTTCACAGGAAAAAAAAGGGAGGGAGAAAATCCATATCTAGAGCTAAGAGGAGGATACAGATTTCATACACCTATTTAGAGTTACAAGGCAGAGTTGCAAATGGGTGCTGCTCTGTTGGGTCATTTTGGTTTTTTTTTTTTTTTGTTAGGTCATGGTACAGATTGCCTATTCTTTGCTGTGCAGGAAAACAAGAACAAAGTTCCTTGTTTTTCTGCTGCCCGTGGTAGCTCTCACTCACAATCTGGCCATTGGGTTGATTTGGGCTGGATTAGGGCATGGTGTTTTGAGGGCTAAGGTTGAGTTGGTTCGTTTCTCCTTCCTTTGGGGATCAGATTTTTCACAGAGCTCAGTTGCACCAGCAGAATGGAAAGCAGTGCATTCGATGACATGGCATTCAGGGCATGTGCAATTTGCAGGCGTAGCTGCTTTGAGAGGCATGGAAATGATACAAATGAAGCTGCACTGGGATCTCCTTCATTCTTGAAGCTCCTTGGGGATGATGACATATGCAACAGCTTAAGCTCCTTGGTAACTTGAGAATGCTAGCCCTAATTCTTTTTCCTGTTGCATCTGATCAGAAGCAGATGCAGAGCAGATGGCCAGAGAAATGGGGAGACAGTCAGAGGATTGAATGAACTACAGAATCTTTGGCAAATCATTTATTCTGAAAATCTCGAAGAGCTAATTATAATGGTAGGAAATTTTGGGTTTTGCAGCATATTCCAAGTATGTTCATGGCATGCAATGACTGTTGGATTTGGGACACTGTAACTCTAAAAGGGCCAGCAGGCTTTATGGGTGAGGCAGTGGTTGCACATGACCATGGATATAGTTTCCAGGGAGGCTGGAAGGAATTTGTCAAGCACCAGAACATTGAGTCCGGTGACACAGTTCTTTGTACTCTTATTGCAGATTCAGTATTTGCCATCAAGTTCTATGACAAATTGGGTTGTGAGAAAACCTTTCAGTCAGGAGGAGGAGGGGTCCAGGCTGAGAGTGCTGCTGGTAAGCAGGCAGATGCCAATTTACAGGGTACTAGTGGAGAAACTGTAATCCCACTGCATTCCAACACTCCTGCTGACAGGATGCTTTCATGTGAGGAAAATCGAATCAATGAAACTGAGCAAGGGCGTGAAGAAGCTCTCATGACAGCAGCACCAGCTGAGCTTGGAGTCCAACATCGGAAGAGGCCAAGTGAACTCAAGTCTCCTGATCAACAAAGGAAAAAAAGACCTTGTATTGAACAACTTGTGCTTGAAGTTGCAGAGAGGGGAATCGAGGAAGAAAGAAAGAGGTTACAAAAATTGCTAAAGCAATCTCGTATGAGGATGAAATATGATGGCAAGTTTGGAAATTCAGAATATGAGTGGGAGGAGGAGGATCAAGTCTGTGACCTGTCAGCAGCACCGGTGAGATTGGAAGGGTTCCCAACAGCCCAAGTTCTGGAATCAGAGGAGAGTGCTGGATATGAGGAGCTGTGCACAGTGCAGCAGGGAAGGGACTATGGTTCTCACATGTCAAGTCAGGGACCAGAGTCTGAGAGCCTTTGTGAAATGGAGTGTGTTCAATCTTCTGATGCTCAGGTTGTTAGAAAGGATAGCAATCCCAACACAGCAGTGCACATTATGAACAAAACGTCCAGTTCCAGGCACATTATGGCGGGTTTTTTTTACTTGTTATGCACTATGCAAATTCATTGAGATCAATTCTGATGCATACACCAGATGATAGTGAAGTCTTCTCTGAGAAAGCTTCACAAGCCAACTTCAGCCTAGAAAATAGCTTCCAGGACTTCCTTTTCTTCTTGGGTGGTTTTTGTTCTTTTTAACTTCAAAAGATGGAGCATCCCATTCTCCAGAAAATTCTTGTGAAAAGACTTCTGAGAACTGATTTGGACCTTTGTTGTCTGCCACACTAGAAGGATGCCACTGGTACTATTACCATGGAGCAAAGGGGAATTGGTTGGAGGGACAGTGCTTCACAACCACAAAACTTTGTGGGACAAGGGCAAACACCTTATTTTCTCACAGAAAAGCCATTAACATCCTATTGTGGTACAAGCTGCAAAAGCAGTGGGGATGGTGCTGCACACCCACAAAAAGGCGTACTGGTTGAATTATCTGATGATGAGAGTGATGAAAAGAGAGAACCCACAAGTATAGCAGGTATGTTTTCTCTGGAAGTATGCTTTACAGTCAATCTGATCTTTAGTTTGCAACACAGTCTGTAACACAGACATTGTTGTTATGGTGGGTGGTCTCTTAGTGCATAGTTTCTACACTTCTTGCACAGGAGAAGGACATCCTCTGCTTCAGCAGCGAGTAAAAATGCGGGAAGTGCCTTCATTTCAGAGTCGTCCTCCAACAAAAGCAGAGCAACAAGCTGCTATTGACTTGGCACATGAAGTCTCTATCATTAACCCACATACCCGCATTGTCATGAAGCACTCTCAAGTGTGTGCTGGGTTTTCTGTTGTAAGTGAGAATCCTTTTTACCTCTCCCATCTTCCTGCCATTTATATCATTTTTGTCTCTTCACTGAAGAAGAGAACTCTGGGTGTCTGTCCAGGGGTCCAAATTTGTCTTATTGATCCTTGTATTTGAAAAGGATTCCTCCTCTGTTATGTGATGCAGAGTTTAGGTCTTGCAGAGATGCCCAATGTAACAACAGATGCAATATTGTATGACACAGCTGGAGGTGCATGGCAAGTGAAATGGCTTGTAAACTCCAGTGGAAGGCGACTCAGTGCTGGGTGGCGGAAATTTTCAGTGGATCATCAACTAGATGAGGGTGATGTGTGTGTATTTGAAATTGTGAAGAAGGATGAGCTTTCACTCTTGGTCCATATTTTCCCAATTGTGATTTTGGAGGATCAACCAGGGATCGAAAGTCCTAACACAATCATGGGTGGAGAAATGAAACAACCTGGGACACCAGCTGTTGTACCACTTGATCCAAGTGCAACAAGTAGTTTTCTAGGCAACGCAGATTGGGCAGATGGTGAGGTGCTCAAGGGCTCGCCATTCAACTATTCTTGGTCACTGAGTTCTCGGAGACACCCTATCACAATGCAGGAACGGAGGCATACAGAAGCAACTGCAAGAGCTTTTGAAACCCGAAACCCAAGTACTACAGTGATCATGCGCAAGTCCAGTGTTTATCGACACTTTGATGTTGTAAGCTGCTCCTCAAACTGGTGCCCATGAAAATCATTCTACTGTCTGCATTAGTCTGATTCTGTAAAGCACATACACACTGGGATGACAAGCACGGTAGCTTCTTTCAATTTCTACAACAGGCTGATTATTTGTTATGTTTGCCATTGTTCAGCCACTGACACAAATACATTGTGGCTTTGTAATTCTGCAGTCGATACCATGCATGTTTGCAAAGAGATGGCTTCCAAGTGCACTTTTGCGGGTGACACTTGTAGACTCAGCAGGCCAATCCTTCACAGCTAGGTGGATTGGGAACAGAAAGAAATCACAGTGTTTGAAAAGCTTCCGGGACTTTTCGATCTCCCACTGCCTGGAGGAAGGGGATGCATGCATATTTGAGCTCATGGATCCAAACCCTGGGACATTAGTCTTTAAAGTTCATATCTTTCGTGTTGTGGAGTTGAAATCTGGGCAGTGTGGACCCGATGATTGGCAAAAACATTACCATCTTTTGACAGGAAGGGGGTTGATTCAGGAGGCAGAGAATCCTTTCACGATGGACCTGGAAGTGGTCCCGGTACAGCAACAGGAAGCCACTGATCCTCTTCCATTGAGCCACAGAGTAGAGAGAGAGAGAGTTTTCCAGAGGCAAATTTAGAAGAACTGTGCAGTTTCCAACACAAAAAATTGTTGATATTGCAGACAGAACAGTCAAGGCATTTGATATGGGAAGCCATCTACTCAGCAGTATTGAGTTGGAAGTTCACAAGACAGGACGAGGGGCCCAAGGTGCACCTTATTGACCAAAGCATTAATATAAGATTTCCAGAACCAAACACTTACACTCCAATCCATCATGACGGATTGGGGGACAAAACTCCAATAGATTTTGATTTCTCAAGGGCAGCCACAACTGGGTCTGGGATAGAAGTTGAAACAGCAGCAAAGTTGGAGCCAATTGTGAAGGCAAATATTCCCAGATCAGCATGCAGCCCAGATGTATCTGTCCAAGAGCCAAGGGACCCATCCAGAAGCATCGTTCCACCTGTTGTCGAAGAACATCCAACTGTGAGCAAAAGATCAGCAGCAGTTGATGAAGTTAATTTGAAGTCACAGCAGCCAATGATGGGAGCACTGGTACACGGTGAAACATCTACAGTGCCCCTGAATTGCCCCAACAATAGACAACACATGTCAGAAGGGGAGCTCCTCATGCTCCATTTACACCCAGAGTTAGACCCAGAGGTATTCTGTGTGTTACCATTGGCATCCAGAGAACCTAACATAACTGCAGCGTCCAGAACTCACAACTTCTGATTAGATCTCTCTGACAATCAAGGCTGGGATTATAATATGCCTATATTCAAGGGCATGTGTATTAGGAAGTCTCCTCACTTCTACCTTGAACATCAGGGAAAATGCCCCATTTCTACTTTGGCCTCTTGAATATGGTGTGAGACTGGAGACTTGATCTCATAATGGAGTTTTGGGTCTTTGAATCTTTCTGCTTTTGGGTAGGATTTGATGCTCCAAGACAGACAGAATTCTCACCATGTTCACAATGATATCTGATATCTGAGATGGTTTTTAATCAGATTCTCAGGTTTTTCCCAGGATTAAGTGTGCATTTCAAGCACTTGTGTGTGCACTGGTGGGTGCTGGTTCACTGTGGCCCAGGAATTGGAATTTGTTTTTTTAAGAATGGAACCTGCAACTGGGTTGGTGGATCCATTATATGTGGAACCA
>Ga0116231_10000630_pt1 | contig 64222 bp, 40 predicted proteins | sample S1TSphgellanicum_2_FD_89695 | JGI IMG/M metagenome (GOLD analysis project Ga0116231, IMG submission 89695) | Host-associated microbial communities from peat moss isolated from Minnesota, USA - S1T2_Fd - Sphagnum magellanicum MG | ecosystem: Host-associated > Plants > Peat moss > Unclassified... | reverse complement strand
CACTTACATGACCCGAAGCAAAATCATTCTGAAAATGCCAAAAGCAGAAATTCCAAACAGGAATTTTTCTTTAAGAACCAACCCTCTAGTTCTCTTTAGAAGAAGTTTTAAAAGGGTAGCCTTTTGCCTTCAGAAAGACAATAAGACTGGCCATCTGGAAGACAAAAAACTTCTTACAACTACAAAGTCTCATGAATCTGTAAAATTGACTATTGATAACCCCGAGCTTTGCAGTCATTGAGATATTGGAATGAACATGAGGCACTCTAATCATTTCAACACCTGCATACTCTGGTTGAGAGTGTTTGTCAAAAATGTCACAGGATAAACCCTGAGGACTCTGTCTCACAGTTAGATCCAAGAAATTACACAAGAAGCCTTTAGACGTACAATTCAACTCACAAGAGGTTTGAGAAAAAATGAGGAAAAACAGTATTTCTTGCACCCGAACAAAAAATTGGAAGCTGACAAAACTTCAAAGCTTGGAAACTTGAAAGCATTGCATATGGCTACACCATACTCTGGTACTTCATGCTTAACATTATGCAAGAGTGCCAAATCCAACTTTCTGCAACTCTTTCAGCATCTCATAATGAGGAGAATCGTTCCTGATTGAGTAAGGATAAGAGCAAGAGCAAGCAAGATGCTCAAAAAATTCTTCGAAATCCCAGTGCTCAAAATTCTTGAGAAAACTCTGCAGTCAATTTGCTCTGAAATTCCAGAAACAAGAAATTCTTGAGAACAGTCTTGGGAAATTTGCTTCAAAATCTCAGTACTTCCAAGTTATTGAGAAATCTCTTCAGAAAACTGCTTTCCAAATCCCACTGCTAAAAAATTCTTGAGAAAATTAGTGCTTTGAATACCCAGTACTCAAAAATTCTTGAGATGGTTATTGCAATGAGATCTCAGTGCTCAAAAACTCTTGTGAAAATTATTGCATTGAAATTCCAGTGCTCCAAAATTCTTGTGAAAATTATTGCATTGAAATCTCAGTGCTAAAAAATTCTTGAGAAAATTATTGCTTTGGGAAGCAAATGTGGACTCCAAATTTAAATCTTGAGAAAACGAATTATTGATCACTATGGGCAATCCAAGTGAGCTCAAATGTAATTCTTGAGAAAATTATTGATTGCTTGGGAAATTCATGTGGATTCGAATGCAATTCTTGAGAAAACTGTCAATGGCTTTGGAAAATCCAAGTGGGCTCAAATTCAATTCTTGAGATAATTATTGATTACTTTGGGCAATTGAAGGCTCAAATTGTAATTCTTGAGGAAGTCATGGATTGCTTTGGGAAATCCAAGTGCGTTCAAATGGAATTCTTGAGAAAAACTAATTATTGATTGGTATGGGAAATCCAACTGGGCTCAAAATGTTCCATACCTGGTTAACAGCAGCAGGTCCACCAGGAATGAAGCTCTTTCCGAGAGCCATGAAGTACTCAGACATGGCTGTAGTGGGGCCATGGTACACAGCACAACCCTCTGCAAGAACCAGTACATTCTTGATGGTTTCCAGGATGCGGAAACTAGGCTGGTGGATCGTGAGCACCACTGTGCAAGCACGATCCTCTGCCATCTTCAACAGCATCTGCATCAACTGCAGAGCTACTGTACTATCCAATCCTGAAGTCGGCTCATCCAGAAACAACACTGCAGGGTTGTGGATCAAGTCCACACCAATCGATACTCTTCTTCTCTCCCCACCAGAAACTCGAGAAATCTGCAAAACAACACCAAAAAACAAACAAGCAAATAGCTCGTCACATGATGGCTCTGTCCTTTAAATGATGACATCCATAAGGGCGATAAACATTCTTGAGTGATGCCTCCAGGAAAGGTTTCTAGAGTGGACTCCACACAACCATAGAATGTAGGGATATCAAACTTTTGGCCTGCTTCTTGGGTGCATCACAATGTCTCTACCTTCGTTGAAGGGCAGAGACAACAAAAACAAGTGGATCATCATGTGATGGCTCTGTCTTTTAAATGATGACATTCATAAAAGAATGACAAACATTCAACATACTGAATGGGAAAAACACATGGTGAGGATTAGCACAGTGAAGCCCCCAATTGGATCCTTGAATGACGCCTTCAGAAAATGTTTCTATAATGGACTCCACATGACCCTAGAATGCACGAATACCAAACAATTTGGCCTGTTTCTTTCTGGGTGCATCACAATGTCTCTATCCTGAAGGACAGAACCAACAGAAACACTTGCACATCAATCAAGCAAGCAAGCAGAGTTTTGCAAAGTTTTGAACTCAAAAAAAAAAAGCCTAAGGAAGTTCCAAACAGAGAAACCCAAGAAAATTCCAAACAGACCAACAAAACAAAAACTGAAAACAAAAAACCAAATCAAGAAAAACAAAACGATTTACTTACCTGGGTATCAGCACACTTGGTGAGGCCAAGCTGGTGAATGAGAGCATCCACTTGGTACACTTTCTCTTTGAAAGGCGTGCAGCTAGCAAGGCGTAATCTGGCACTGAAGAGAAGAGTTTCCCGCGGAGTGAGGAGAGGGAAGAGCATGTCGTCTTGCATGACATAGCCGGAGAGTCGTTTGAAATTGTCGTCCATCAGTTTGCCGTTGACGAGGATGGCACCTTGCATATTGCTGCGATCGATTCTTCCCGCCAATGTGTCCAGAAGCGTCGTCTTGGAGCTCCCTGAGGGCCCTACCACTGCTAGGATTTCGCTGTGATTCGCGCGTGCACTGATGTTGTTGAGCAGAATCCTCTCTTGCTGCTGCCCTTGCTGCTGCTGATCTTCATGATGATGATTTCTCCCCATCCAGCTCCGAGAGCTGGTCGTGATCTAAACCACGAAGAAGACCAAACCACCTCCATGTCAATTTACTGCAATTCCTGAAAGAAATTCTACCAAGAAACTCTTGGATGAGTCCCTTGTAGGAAAAAGCTTCACCTCCAAGAATAGACTACAAACGTAAGTAACAGAGAGTTGTGCAACATTCCTAAGGAACCTCAGAATGAGGAAAGCTCATCGAGAAGGGTTTGTATACAACTCTACCATATGAGACATGTGTAGAGCTCACGGGAAGTTGGTTGCATCGAGAAGTCCTTGACTCTTGCCTACAGACGATCGACATGAATGTATGGATGGTTCCATCTATAACTCTTCCGAGAGAAGAACAAAAAAACTACGCTTTTGCACAAGCTCTACTGCAGCAGGAGGCGCTGCTGCTATTGGGAGACGCTGTATTTCCTGCAAGCTGAACCTGGAAACATGCACAATGGACCAACCTTGTATGTTAAGCCTTGTATACACAGGTCGTAAGTCGCTCGAGTATGAATGTAGGTATCCAGATCTCCTGCATCACTGTCGAGTGACTCCACTGACGCGACGCTTACATTCTTCCTGCGCAATGAGCTACTTCCTCTCGTGGGCCATGCAGAAGCCGCGGCGCTCACTAGTTTGCAACCCTCCTCCATGCGGATCACTTCCATTGCAGTACCCGCCACCGCAGCAGATGCTGCTGCGGCATCTGACCTTGTTACACTAGCTGCAGTCGCTTCAGCAGCTCCTCCTCCCAGTACTACGTTGTTATTACCAACAGCACTTGCTGCAACTCCTGCATCCAATACTACAACTGCAGGAGTTGATCCACCAGCCACACCTAGTACTTTCTCCTGCAAGTCTGCAGTATGTTTGTTCCAGGAGGGCGAGTGCTCTTGATCCTCTCCACTAGAGCTGAAGCTTATTGTATTCGCCATTGCTGATCTACTTGCAGCAAAACCGCACCACTGCACAGTGGTTCGAAGCTCACACGTCGTCGCGGCTTCTAATTTCCCAGACGGCTACGACGACGAGTACTACGACGACTGCTACTAAAAGAGGAGCTTATGAGCCACCATCCAAGATGCACACCAGCTCCATAACCGCTGCATATGATCAAATACAAGTTGAAACACAAACAAGAACGGCGCTATGACTAAAAAGATCGACTGCCAATGCAAAAGTTTTGTGATGCAACAACTGCTAGTTGCGTCGTCTTCGCAACCAAAACTGCAGCAGCAGCAGCAGCAGCAGCAGCAGCGGTACTACTCATCGATAATGAAGGAGAGTGGAAGCAACAGTGATCGATATGGAGCCTCGAGCTACGATACATCATGAATTTATTGCGCATTTAAAGGAGATCAGTTGGATAGTAAATGCGACACTGGTAGTAGTACATTTCAAAATCGACGGAAACAAAATCTCTCTCTCGAGTCTGCACGTAGCCCACATTCAAACACACAATCGGGGAGAGAACAACTACGCGGCGGAGCATCGATGTTCACCACGACGACGACGACGACGACGACGACAGCGACGACGACCGCGACGAAGAAGGCGACGAAGGTGTATACCGGTATTTGAACCCCGTACATACATACGGAGACGGTTCTCGTATAATTGTACAATTTGTTTGTTGGCTCTGTCCCATACACGGCACGTGGCCCCCGCAACAATCCATGTGCCGGACGCAAGCAATTTCTACGAGGATTCCGTTTTCGGAGCCGTCGTGGCAGAAGCGCGGCTGTGCCTCACGCACATGCAGCAAACGCTTGCTGCACCCGTGCGCCTGCCCAACAGCTAAAGTTTTCGTTTTGCTATTCCATAACGTGGGGGCAGCAGCTGCCCGGTTTGCTCACCCCCGGGCCAGTGCTTGCTAGGCCCAAACTGGCTGCTGCCTTCTTCTTCTTCTACTTTTTAAAGATTTAATTTAATAACTTTAACTTTAAAATCCATATTTTTTCCACCTCCTTCCTTTTTTTTTCCTTTCTTCTCTCCTTTTTTCCATTTTTTTCCTCAATTCTCTCTTTTTCTTTTTTCTTTTTTCTCTTTTAATTTTTTATCTCTGTTTTATTCCAAGGAGGCTGTGTTTTGTCCTTCCTTCTTTTTTTCTTTTCTTTTGCTTTGTTTCATTTTTGAGGAGGATGTGTTTTTACCCTTCCTCCTTCTCTTTTCTTTTTTTTTCTTTTTGCAATTTTTCTTTCTAAGTGGGGCACATTCACCAAATGTGGGGTCAAACTCTATCACCTCATCCTTGGCCTCTTGTTTTGGGGGAGTGCCCACCACATTAGGGTCAATATAATGTCATACTCACTTCTAATACCAAATATTACATGCCTCAAGTAACCCCTCTTGACACACATTGGGAACCAACAAAAACAAAAATCCCTTGTTCTCTCCCCTCTCCCCCTGACCCGCCAAAACCCAAAAGAAAAAAGATTAAGCCCCTAGTGCAAGGTTGAGCCTTCTCATTGGTTACATGAAATTTCTAGCTTCAAAACTATTTGTAACCATTTTCAACCTAAGCTTATATCCCTTCTTAATAGGGTGACATGGGGTAATATAATTTCTTAATCCTTTGATTTTCATTTTCAAATTGTTTCCAAAACATTTCAAATCCAAGTTTTCAATTCTTCAAAAACATTTTCAAGTTTTGTCTTTCAGTCCCATTTTCCTATCTATTATCTTTCAATATTTAGTTTTGGTCTAATATTTTTTTGTCTTATTTTCAATCCTATTTCTCACTCCTTCAAGTCCTTCACAAGTCAATTTGAGTCTTATCTTTCAATCTTTCACAAGGCCTTTGCAAGCTCTTTACAAATCCTTGCAAAGCTTTTTCAATCGTTACTTTTGATCATTATCATAAATTGGCTTCAATTCTACCAAAGTCATCGAGGTTTCATTGGTTTAAGAAATTCAATTTAAATTATTTACAATATTTTAACACAATGTTCAAAATTCACATTGAAAGTCATAGCTTCTATTTTCATGTCCATGAACCCATCATTAGGTTTAACATTTCTTCAGGTGGTAACATATACAATTGTTGAGATCAAAATCATGGATTGTTACCCGAATGTCCATACATATGAATGAAGACCATTTTGATTGTGTTCCAAAATGCACATATTGATACTCAATTTGACTCCAAAACAAATCCATGTTCTTCTTTTAATTAGTATAATTATGATCACATTTTGTTGTCCATATGTGAAAATCACAAAAAATAATCATATGTAATGAAAATATATATATTCTTAACTTGTTTTCCACCTATTGAAAATATCATTTCTTTAACACAAGTAGTCATTTGTATGAAATATATTTTGAAAAAAAAACTTGACATTGATCAACAACATGAACTACAATGTAGCACTTCACCTTGCTCAACAAATTTCCTTGAGGAACATCAAAATACTCATATTTCTTCTTTCCTCAAAAAGAATATTAAATGTACCAATATAAATTCATGTTTTTTTTGTGAAAGATTATCATAAAAAATTTAAATTAGTTTTAAATATTTTTCTTATGAAGTTGCAACCTTTGAAAACTTTAGTGTGACATATTTTTTTGAATGTCTTTTGTTTATTTGTTATGCATGTTTCTCAATGATTAATAAAAAGCAAAGCTTTTTTATACCAAGTGCTAACACAAATTTCTAGGAATTCAGCCATTGTTTTTGTTAAATGTTTTACAACACTTGAAGAGAGGTTAGTTTCATCACATTTCACTTTTGCACAAAATTATAAATTACATGGAGATGGCCAATATAAATTGAATGGCAACATAATGAATGTTCTTGTTAACATTGATGAAACACAATCATTCTACCTAAAATGTTTCATAACAATTCAACTATAAAAATATTTTTAAAACTTTGATATTATAATCTAAATCACTATACTTATAGGTAATATTGATCCAATTGTAATGACGATAGTTTTACATGACTTAATAAAAACACCTTTGTGTGAAGTATAACAATATACATGTTAATCCTCAATGGTGTTTTTTATTTACTATTCATACACAATTAGAAAAAAAAATGTTATGTGATAATATAAAATTGAACATGAACAAAAACTATGACCATATCATAACAAACATAACTTCAAGCCAAAATTACCATTTTTTCGATTTTTTAAAAATGAATGTATTGAGGAACTAAATTTCTCGACATTACTTTTCAATAAGCCATGACCTTCACACATTATCTAAACTTTTTCATATCAGTAAATTGTTATATTGGAATTGTAACATAGATTGCATGATTTTGCTACATCAAACATATTTAACTTGTTTTTTAAAGCAATCAAAATATGTATTTTAAAAGTAAATTTTTTTGGTTAGATTCACATAATTGAAAAGGAAAGTTGTGTGGAAAAACACTAACAACATCAAGATTCAAAACTTAGAAATAAACCAATTAATCATGATGAAATGTGTGAATCATATCATATCTCGGGTTTCACTATTTGGAAAGTCTATGTTCTAAAAAATATTCAAATTTTCCCCAATGCATCACTTTTTTTTAAAAAACATTATTGAATAAATATGAATTTTTAAAAATGTGTAAATTCCTTATAAATTCAATGTTTCATCTTGAAAAATAATCAAAATTTTAAATCATCATCAAAAATTAAATTTTCACATTATTTAATTTTATCATACTCTAAGCTATAACTTTTCTTAATACGTCATGTACATTATAACCAATTTATATATGGTAAAGGACTTTTCAAACTTTGAAATTCTGAAGCGATTTTGAAACATTTTTTGAACTTGGAAAGTTTTAGAATTCCACATTTTAAAAAAGATGAGTGTTTTTTGAGTGCAGCTAATATGTTCATATCATCTATTATTTTTCAATGAATGTTTTTTTTTTATTACATGAGTTTTTTTACAAAATTGACTTCATTTGACAAATAAGTGTACATTTTCAAACATCTTGAATTAAAACCAAAACTTAAAATTGAATCAAATGAATTTTTATTTTAAGTTCATTAACATTCATAAAAGAAAAAAAGGACTGACTTGCCATGATTACTATGGTTTTAAATGATAATAACAAAATAAATGTTTAATTTTGACTAATTATTTTTACCATCCGATGCCTTTTTTGGCTCCTAGTTACATGTTTTGACTCAATATGAACATTTAAACTTACCAAATGATTTCTATAAAATCGTAGGGTTACATACTATATTACCAGTCAAAGAAAACATGTTCATTGAATTATGTGCAAAAACTTATGCAACATATGATGAGCTTTTTAATGGAGCTGATAATTTGTTCAAAACAACAACTTGTGTTAATAATAAATCATATATATGGATTGATTTTTTGAATCCCAAAATAAGTTATCACACACAACATAAAAATACATTTCTATAAACAAACAAAAAAATACAATAAAATTGGACACCCATAAAGCTATTTGTTAAAAAAATATAATTAGACAAATGCCATATGCAATTAATCAGTTGAATGCAATTTCCAATTCAAATAGTTGTTGTTAGAACAATACACTAGTCCCAAGGCCTATTGTCAAATGAAATGGCATTTGGCCCTACATATATGTCAATAAACATTGATTCATCTATACAACCCTTTCTCATATATGCACCAAAAAAATATTTTATTTTCTAAACCCATTATAAAATTCAAATTTTCATGTTGATGAATGTGTCATAAAAGAAATGAAAAGACTCATAACACTTGCTAATTAGGAGCTATTAGTTCTACAATTGAAAATTTTATTGTCAATAACTTGTTATCATTCAAAGTCTTCATATTAATTTGTTGCACAAACATTATCAAGATCTTCAACATGATCGTAACAAAGACTTCACATATTATGCCTTGAAGAGACAAGAATTGAAGAAGCATTTCATTTCAATAAGACAAAATATAATCATATATATGCCTTTGACAAACACAACAATGTAATAACGTAAGACAACAATGTAACTTTGCAATCATACAAAAGAATAACACATATTGAATTTTATTGCGACTACTTTTAATTCGAACACCATAAAAATCATACATGTTATTTCTTTGTATAGATCTCATTCTACCTCACTTACAATTTTTTTGGAAATATGACATGAATTCATCATTGTAGCACCAAACCCCATGTCCCACAAAAGTTTTTTTGGGTGATTTCAACATTGATATGCTTATATTCTCATATGATTCATTTGGTTCTCCACTTCAACAACTTGTAAAATTTATGATCACATTCAATCTTAAACTCCATATCCATAAGTTCACAATAAAATTGATTCATTACTTATCATATATGGACAAATGCCCATGGTCTTGGTATTCTCGACAAGTGTATCAAAATTTTACTAGATTACAACAAACCCATATATAAACATCTATAGCCATAATTATCAAAGCAACTATAAATCAAATAATTGCTATAATAAGCCCACCTATTCAAATTATGGTTCTTTTGAGAAAATTGCATTTTTTAAACTAGTTTTTTCAATAAAACTGCTTATTCTTTTGAGGTTTTTTTTTAAAAAAAAAACTTGAACTGGCAAATTTCTTTCATTCCAATTTTCTTTGAGAAATTGGTGACCAACGGTTCTCTAATTTTGAAATATTTAAAAAAACTGTAGCCGACAATTAGTAGCCAAATCAAATACATGCCCATGGCCGAGTGGTACAGAATACGGGTTACATTCTGCCAGTGGTGATTAGGTATTAAGTATAACGGATGGCCTACTACAACAGAATGGGTTACTTTCTACCAATGGTAGTTAGGTATTAGGTATAATGGATGATGGGCTTGTGATGGTCTCACATGTTATGGATGACTTGGTACAATAGTATAAACACTATGAGTACTATGAATACAATACTTTGTTGGTCTAGTTATATAGTTTGGTAGTGTCACCTTCACCCTCTTCTTTCAAACTAATGGTATGGTACAGAGTATGACATGTTTTGTTGAGGGGTGTTGGCCTGGTGGTGTAGTTATAATGGATGGCATGTGTTGGATGGGTATGTAATGGATGGCATGTGTTGGACGGGTATATAAAGGGACGGCTTGGTAGGAAGTAGTTAGCCTATTGGTACTTTTTTTGTCAATAATTTGTTGGTTGGTTTGGTACAGGTATATGGGATAGGTTGGGTATATAGTATGGGTATGGTAGGTTACGCCCTAGACTTCAAGCACCGCGGTTGGTTCATGGGGCGAAAGGTGCTAATAGCAATGCCTTCACCTTCGTAACAAACAAGGTGATCTGATGTTGTGAGTCGCCTTACGCCTCACCCTAGGGAGGTTAGGCGTAAGATCCAGGCTCTAGAAGGGAGCGCGGGGAATTGCCTTGTGTAGTAAGCCACCCTCAAATTACACAATTAGACCTCTCCGAGGTTGTTATGTATAGGAGAAGGGTCTGCAATTAGACCCTTCCGGATGTGAGATCCTGGCCTGAGGCTGGTAGACCGGGTAAAACATCCAAAAGGGTCTATTATCAGACCCTTCACCCACATAAAGAAAGGGGCTGGTTTTCCTGTTATCTTTGCGCTCGCTTTCTGCATCTTACTTATATAAGGCGGCCGAAAAGAAAAGGAGACTTAAAAGAAAAAATCGGAACCGTACTTTCCCAAAGCTGTAAGGCCCCTTCACAGGCTGTACTGGGCCTTTCGGATTTCGGAAATTTCGGGCCTGGACGGGTCCAAAACTACACTAACAAAAAAACTGGGCGGTTCTTTCCAGCAGGTGGTCGACCAATAGCCATATTCTTCAAATTTTGTACTTTCCTCTTGAACCTGTAGCCAAATTTGGCTCATTCCTCTCGTGGATAATGGCCATTGTGGCTACACCAGAAAATTGAAAATAAAAAACCTGGTTATCACTGACAACTTATTACATCTAAATTGAAAAAAGACCCCAAATAAAATAAATAAATAAAGGAAAAAAGACACCCAGGCTGGGCTTATCCAGTGATTTCTTATTTTATTTTTCAATTTTGTGATGTTGCTCAAGTGGTGATCATGCATAAGTATATTTAAGCAAATTTTGGTGACATAAAAAAAATGAAAATTGAAAATCTTTTGCACTGTTTCATATACCTAGTAGGCAATTGTGTTGATTTTTGACAATTTTTTTAATTTTCTGTTATTGACCAAAAACAAAATTCAAAAAAGGAGTTTGTGACACAATTTTATTTTTATTTTTCACAAAATGACAGAAATTCAACACCCAAAAAATCATTGCCTCCTGGCCATTGCATAATGGCAATAATAATTCAGGTAGGAAAGGTCCCATGAAATTCACAAAAAAAATTGAACTCATAGTTCATGTTAACACTGGGTGAATATTCCTCAATACTTGGGATCAAATAAACTCTCCATTGTTTCATACTCTCTCCCCAGTCCCTGACAATGAGACGTTAAGTGACTTTGTAAAATGACCCTCTTTTTGGTCCCTAGTAAAATCAGCCTCTAATCTGTGTTTCATCCCCAATTTGAGTGTAGGCATATAAAGTGGCCCAAACTTGGTAGGTACCATTTTGTGAGATGGAATGTGAGTTCGAAAGGTTGGATCAAAGGAATTCTCCATTGTTTCATACTACCGTAGTAGTACCTTGGCCATCTCAACACATTTCGTCAAATAATTAATTAATTTTGAAAAATTCATTTCAACAAATGAAATATTCCTAAATATTCATTATTTTCCTTCACAATATCTTTTGATTTGGAACGAATAATTTTTGAAAATTTCAACATTTCTGAAAATAATATAATTAGTGTTGAATTGATCAAGGTACTATGGTTTGTCCCCAAGAGAAATAACCAGTGTTGATTGGGTACCCAGATTGTTGGGTAATAATCGACAGTTTCAGACCCCTGATATTTAAAAACTATTCAGACTCAAGTTCACTTTTGGGAACATGGTAAAATTAGAATTGGGAAGTTTCATCCAAAGTTTTGGAACTGGGGTGGAAACTGACCTTCAGTTCTAAAAGGTTTTAGAACTAAAAGGAATCAAACAATGGGTTCCATTTCCAGTTGTGATTTAAACTGGAATCAAATTGGTTTTTTTGGATAAAATTTTGACTCTGGTTCTAATTCCGAAGTGCAGATTTAAAGTGGAATTTTAGGGTTTAGGTTTCTTTTAGTGGTTTGAGGTTTGTGTTTTGCGTTTTTTTTTTTTTGGTTTACCAATCAATTTTTGGATTTTGTTTATTGTTTGTTATTATCATTATTTTTAAAAAAATCAAACATTTTTTTTTGTCAGATTTTTTCCTTCTTACTTATGAATAAATTATTTACCAACTTTTTATGATGTTGTTATTATTATCTATTTTCTTGCTTTAATCATCGGTACAGTGTTTTATAAGTTAATTTAGGGGTTTTGTTATTTTCATAATGTTTGTCTTTGGAGTGGTGGTGATGGTGGTTGAGGTGTTGTGATAATGACGATGTTCATCACTATAGTAATTTGGTAAGTGTTTTTTTTTAAATCATTTTTTTATAACAAAGTTGTTGATTTTTTAATTTTTTAAAATTTATATAATTCAAAAAACACTTATAGGATAACAAGTGTGAAATATTGTTATATTTTAACACCTATGTGAATTGAAAAAATCACTTCACAACCTATGAGTGTGTAATATATATATATTTTCCACCTATGTGAATAAAAAAACCACTTGTGTGTTCGTAAATATGCAATATAATTTCTTTTTTTTCTCTTGCATTAGTTGAAAAAATCAGTTGCAAGTTCAGTTCATAAGTGTGCAATATCATTTATTTTCTTTTTTTTTGTGAGTCAAAAAAAATTAATATCATTGTTTTTTTTCACCTATGTGAATAAAAAAAAACTTTGCAAACTTGCAAATGTGCAATATCGTTTGTTTTTTTCACCTATTGGATTTTTATTAAAGCACTTGTAAGCTTGCAACTATGCAATATATATATTTGTGTGTGAATAATTGTTTACTGGTTATTATTTTACGTCCATTTTAAGACCTGAGAGTCCATTAGACGAAAGGTAGATCATGGAGGACAGATTGTCCTATGGTACAAATAACAAAAACCAATTGTGAACCCACAAATGTGCAATATCATTTATTTTTAAAATTGAAATATTTTTATTTTATTTTTTCTTATGTGAATTTTAAAAACCATTTATGAACCCACAAGTGTTAAACATAATTTCTTATTTTTACTTATGTGAATCAAAACACCACTAGGGGGCTCACACTGATCAAATATCTTATCGTGTTTATTTATCCTCTTACCTTGGTTGTTACTTTCTTGATGTGCTTAATGTTATTTTTGATATTGGTCCTCTTAGCGGGGGTTTTTTTTTTTGTTAAGGTTCAAGTTCAATCAGTAATATGTTTTTTTCACCACATAAAAAGTTAAGTATTTCCAAATTATTGGGTTATTTTGTACGTTAGAACTAAAATTGTTGAAACCAAAATTGCACTTTGGTTCCTTAGAAAAAGAACCGGAATGAAACCAAATTTGGTCTCTTGAAATGTTTAGGAACCATAACCAGCCCCTGGTGGTTCCTCTTAGAACCTAGGAACTGGCCAATACTGGTAAAGAATCAACATAAGGCCCACTTTACACTAAGAGTCAAGGCCAAGGTTGAACTCAAATCGAGCATTCCTATTGGGACAATAGTTGAAATCAGTCTCACAAGGAGTCAAGGCTGGAAAAAAGACAAATTGAATCTGTCATGGAATGGTTCTGATTGGGCCTCAAGGCATTTTTAAAAAAAAACCTATCAACTTGAAAGACCAACCTCAACCCTCGATCTTCTTGTTTCTTCTTCTTTTCATGTATCTTCATTTTCCTCTCTTCTCTTCTTGTTAAGTTTCAATGCTTGTTTGTGAATGATGTCAAAGGTTTTAAATTGTTTTTACTTAGAATAAGAAAAATGTTGGAGTGTTACATGAAAAAGGTTCATTTTCCTCTCATCTCTTCTTGTTAAGTTTCAATGCTTGTTTGTGAATGATGTCAAAGGTTTTTAATTTTTTTACTTAAGAATATGTAAAATGTTGGAGTGTTACATGAAAAAGGTGTGTCAAATAGAACTTAGAAAGAAAGCAAAGACGAGAAGAAAAATGATACCCACCAAATATATATATATATATATATATATATATATATATATATATATATATTTTAAATTTTAAATTAAATTAAATTCTTGAGGGGAGGACTTTGGGGCCGGGGGGGGGATCATGGCTTGTCGGACTGGTCTGCTGATGTACTTTGAATTTTAATAAATAATTAATTTTAAAAGCACTTGGGAGGGGAAAGGAAGGTGCAACTTAAGGTCTTTGATCCGCCCTTTTTTTTGTTGTACCCTCTGTACCGTTTTCCTTCATCCCAACGTCTCATTTTGTCTCCAGTGTCACCTTTTTTAAAAAGGTGAAAATGGGGTCCAGTTGCGGGTGGGTGGGGAGGGTACTTTAACAATAAATTCCATACCTTTTAAAGCATTATTATTATAATAACTTGCTTTAGCCTACATGGTCAGTTTTTTCAACCACTCACTTTTTCGGTTCTAAGTTTTTGGCCCTAATAGCTTGATTTCTACTCATTTTCCATGTTTGATGCCAATTCCGTTGGAGAACAGCCCCGGAGTCAAGGGTTCCATGTTTGATGCCCAATCCATTGGAGAACAATCTGACCTTGGTATCCATTGGAAAGAACCCATCCAACCTCATTGATATAAGAATGAATTATAAGGACCCAAAACCAACTCCACCAAAAGTTTTTTTTTTTTTAAATAATTTTTTTTATACTTATAAGTAACCCAGTGAAAAAGCACACAATTGCCACATTGATGAAAAGACGTGACATACTTTAAGGGTAGTGGACTTTGTTTCCATTTTCCTTGGCTTCCATTTTCAACCAAAGATGGGGTGGGCCCTTAAGGTATCATTAGTGGCTTTGAATTGAAGTGCAGTTAGTGGCTTTGAATTGAAGTGCAATTTGACGAGGAGAATAATAAAATGCCGAATATATAAAGACCTACAAATTGCCAAAACACTAAGAGACTTTCCTCTACATGTCCATCCAATCTGCAAAGTTTCCCTTGAAACCAACTGAATTGTTTTTAGTATAGTGCGTAAGCTCCAAAGAGTTATCAAAGATCCGGTATGGCCCATTGGTGGCAATGTGGTGTCCCTTTTGATATTTAAGATGAGTTGAAGTTGAATTCTGTGTTCAAAAAGTTGGATGCTCTGTGCAATAGTTTGTCCAACTGACAACAAAAGTACTTACACTTTTCTTTTTGTCCATACCTACTAAAAGATCACCGAGTAGTGAACATTATGGCCGCAGCTGCAAACAAATGCACATGCCACAATACACTCCAATTGACTCTCAACTTCCAAGTACTATTGGAAACTTACATGCTCGAATCCCTGGCCCCCACCCTACCCTCAACCAAGTGCACACCAAAAGGCCCCGACACACCTAAGTAACCTATGTATAATACATAGGCTTCAAAACAATTCAAATGTCGGTAAGATTAAACGCATATATAGCAATGTTGAGGCAACCAATTAACATATATGCCAATGTCAGGGTGGTTGCCCCGTTTGGCTGGTTAGAACTGTTGGTTCTAGTTTTGGTTAGTAAAAATTGAATCGGAATTGAACTCAAGTTTCAAAACTAGATCTTGTTGTAGACGCTTGAATCTCAACTCAGTTCAAGAATTGGAACCTGGAATTTATTTTATTTTTTCAAGAATCAGACTAGAACTGGACCCCAAGATTTCATCTTTTTTTTGAAATCAGAACCGGAACCAGACCCATTCTAATTTTTTAATATAAAACTAGAACCTTATACAAGTCAAGAACCACCCAACACTCGTATATGGCAGGTGCTAATTGATGCTCCCTGTTCTTGATTGGTCAATCATAATGATCAGTCCAGGTGGTTTGCTAATAGTACGGGTAGTCTCCCACCTACTGGCAATCCCAGTTTTAGTTTTATGGGTGGGGTTGGAAATAAGAAATTAACTGAACTTTGATGTTTTTGCAGGGTCACATACTCAGTGGAGATGCTGGAGATGCTCTAAGACTGTTTAGTCAGAAAAATATTTTGATAAAAAAATATGAAAGTTAAAAGGCTTTTAGCATCCTTCTATAATTTTCATCCATGGCAATGTCAATTGTTTCTCATTATTCTTGACTATGCGATTTAGTTGTCCTTAGTCGCTCATACCATTAAATTATTATTTTAAAATTCCATGTGATGGACATAAAAATAATTTCAATTTGACCTTTGAATTATAAGTTATATGCATATGTTGTGATGTTCATAGGATCTAAATTCAGATATTATTTAGAAAACTGAAGTTGAAGAATTTTGATTTTAAGTGTGAAGGGCCTTTTCTGGAGCAATTTAACAGAGAGCCTAAAGCCCCTTTAAATGGCAATGCAACCTTCAAACCAAATACTAAAGAAGTTGATAACAACAAAATGTCCATACATGCCATACATGGCATCATTTTCATGAATAGCCTGTAATTATGTAGCCCTACCTCCAATTTTTTTTAGATATGAAAACAATGGATAAGTAAGTTGAATTTATATAAAATTGAAATAATTAGGTTCAATATACTAGGTTCAAAAAACTTGAAAAAAGAATATACATTTACTACACCAAAGAGATTTTCTTATGAAGCCTTAAGTAAAATGGGATGGGAAGGTGCAACTATGGTATCAAATTTGTAGTTAACAATAATCAAATTACTACTTGAGAATGTAGGTAGGAAGTAAGAAACTAGGTAGGATTATAGGTGCAAATTGCTAGGTAGATGCATGTAAACAATGAGTAAGTAGGTGAGGGCTTAGGACACCTTTCCAATTTGTCATAACAACCCCTTTGCATTACATGTTTTCACCAAACCTAGATCATAATCACAATCATTCACAACTCTCACAGCTCATGCATTGCAGTTCGTCAAACTATTAGTCATTGTAAGGTGAAATGTGTCCCGAAATGAACCAGCACCCACTAGTGCACCATCCATTGGATGCCTATTATTACACAATTGTGGATAAACCTCAACTAAGGTATATTTGGTTGCACCTTTGTAACCAATTTTGTAAGAAATAGGTCTCATCATATATAGGTAGATAGGTAGGAAAAAAAGTAACTAATTGGTAAGTAGATGGTTTATACGTAGGTGAGGGTTGTTTTTATTAACTACCTACTAATGACCTGCTTGTGCGTTGTTAGTAGGTAGGTAGACCAAAAAAAACAGTTGATAAAACCTTCATGGTTAGCTAGGGAACTTGAATTGAACAAAAAAATTTATTTCTTGACTACTTATCATTCATCCTTCATGGTGCACTCATGGGTGATTGTTCACTGTGGCCTCAAAATTCATAAATTATAACCTAAGTATTAAAAGTTGTTAAAACTAACTAGATTGTCAAGCTATTAGTATTTATTAATTACAAGTTTTTAGCCTATTGCACCTATGCAATGGAAAACAACAAGTGAGATAACTCCTATGGCTAACCAAAGAACTAAAACCCAATGGGAAAGGTGGCAAGTATTTTTAGGTAAATTTAAACAAATTTCATTAGGTTGGCAACATTATTTAAAGAAAATTTTAAAACTACAACCTACATACATAAAAGTTGCAACACCCTCCCCCCAAAAAAACAATTTGTTGTTGGTTTTAGGCTACTTGAAATGAAAAATTCATTTTTTTCCTTTGTAGTAGTAGTCATGGTTTTCAAAAAGTAGAAATTTGATGATAATTCACTAGAAAAAAACTATTGATAGCAACCCATGTGTTTGTGACTTGTGTCCAAATCAATCATTTTTTTAAAAAAAAATTTAATTGTCCTCCATGGCACCATGGAAAAAAAAAATTGTAATTACATATTCAATTACAATATAGTTTAAAGATGTAAATGCACTATGACTTGCAATTATTGTTAATTTGGATGAAAATGAAAAACAAAAATGTGTTCATACCAATCACAATTTGTGGAGTCCAATGAAAAATGACAATTTACTTGTTTTTGTGATGGGTAATATGTATCACAAATGATTGTTCAAAATGTGGCATCTTGTTCAACTTGAATGACAATTATATATCATAATCACAAATGGTTAAACTTACATGCAATATGTCATGGTAACTTAAACAACCTATGTTTAAACAACACAAATAGCCTAAGTAGCATTTAGTTACCATACATAGTTTAAATTGCCTTTAGGATAGTAAACTTTCAATAGCCTAAATAGCTTAAATATCCCCTATCCGTTTTGATTAGCCTAAATAGCCTTTAGGGAGTTCTTCAAAAATCTTTAGGTAGCTTAAACAACCCCTAGGTAAGCCCTTAGGTAATCCTTAAATCTCTAGTTAATCTAATCAACCCCTAGGTAATTGTTAAATACCTTAACCTGTGAAGTTGGTGAGTTTGTGATGCCCTTACAAACCTTTTCATGGTTGTACATGGAAGTAAATAAATATAACATTGTAGTTGAATATTGTAACTCATCTATTCAAGTATGCATATTTAACCTATGCAACAAAGGCCAATGAAAAAAATAGCACATGTGAATGGTAGGTCACATTCCAATCTTATTCATGTAAGTTTGATTTCTTGCCTATCATCCTACAAAAAGTTTCATAATGAGTTTTATCATGTTTTGTGACTTGATCTAGTAAGAAGGAGAAGTAGCTAAATTTAATTTTTTTTCTTAAGCTTTTGCGATAATATTTTTGAGAAAATAAGAATCAAGGATGTGACTTTTGATCCATTTAAGTCTTCCTTAGACATTGGGGATTTTGCAAAAGGAACAATCAAGTGAACAAAGAAAGGTATGTTCAGGTGATGAAAGTATTCATTCTTCAAATGTAAATTGGTATTGATATCTTGTTTCTACAATTTCAGTGTGAAGTTATGTTTTTTTGAAGAGGTTGCTACATGGGTCAATTTATTAATACCATTAACTATAAGGATGTTTGATAAACACTACATGTTAATGAATTTTTTAAAAAATTCTATGGTTTGAGATATAGGTCGTGATATTGAAAATAGGTTACATGTGAAAAATTAGTAATTGTATAAGGGAAAAATTTGATGTGAGAAGGAAATTATGTCATAATGATCATGAACTTTGTTATGATGGTGAGCTTTGCTATGACTTCATATGAAATAACAAGATTTGTGTTTGGTGTTAATTCATATAGGAAATTCCATGAATCTATGCTTGTAAGGATTAGCTTCTTTGGAGGATGTTGTAGAAGTTGTTCAAAAAGTTTGGCATTACCTAGGTTGCATTGCAATTAGAACAACTCAAACATGGCTTATTATCACCTTTATTCCAATTTTGTACAAGATGTTTGATGAAATCTATGTTGTCATGTTGTTCTCCATGCTTGGATCTATTTGCCATTGTGTTTTCACTTAGTTCAATTTGCAATATGGATCATGGAAGTTTACAATGTTGTGGGAAAAGAAGTTGTTAGTTAGTGCCTAATTGTTATTCTTTTGTTGCAACTTCATTTGTTAATCTTGCTTCTTCCATGGTTTGATTATAGTCAAACTTCAATTGGATATCATTAGAGAAAATAAATTAAAAAAACATTGATAGGGTTTGCAACAAAGCAAGAAGCTTCCAAGTTGGTCCTAGGTAGCTAGGACAAGCACTTCATCATTGGGTCAATACGGATCAGGGCCAACTCCTCAATTTATTTCCCTTCAAGCAACTTTTTTTTTTCATTCACCAATTTTTGAAAAACCAAAACTTGCAAAACTTTTTTGATTTTCAATTTCCCATATCAAATTTTTTGAGCATCTCAAACGGTTTGAGCAAGATATATGCACTTGAATTACAACCCATTATGTAGTCCAATAGTTATGTTCGGGCCTTTTAATTATGCCACACAAGACTATCAACTATAAAGACAAAGCATTTTGCAAGAGGGGCTTTTTTACTTGGTAAGCATTGATAGGCATTCAACAATGGTCAAGAAAAGAAAAATAAACCAATTATTACTATGTTACAACTAACACATCCTTTTTTATGTTATTTGTCAAATGATGGTTTTTGGGTAGATTGTGTGCTTTGCCATCAATCTTTTCTTGCTTGTTCACATGCAATGCAAGAGACATCTACATCTTGCACTATTGTTTATGTAACATGTTTTGAATAGTTTTAGAAAATCTAGATTCCAAAAATGTGATTTTCATAAAATTGTTTATTCAAAACTATTAGCTGACTTGATTTTGAAAAGGTGATTAGGGAACACATTTTGGGAAAGTCTATTGGAATTGTCAAATTTGGTGTCTTTGAGTTCTCTTCCAATGATGCTTGACGAGAGGGCATTAGATTGTGGGATACTAACCAGCTACCAATGTACATTGTACCTAGGGCATACACTTTGATTTCATTTCTTTTTTATGTGCGGTTCTTCAACATTGACACATCAAGAAGTGAAATGAAAGTGTGTGTGTTAGTATAAACTTGTACTTAATACCCAGTTCCAACTTCACCAACTTTTCCATCAAAACAAGGTAGGTTTGCTAGTTGACAAATGCATTAGGTTGGTTGCACTATTGTTGTTGTTGGTGAACATGAAACCTACCTTGTTCACTCTCGCAATTAGTCACGCTCAACCTGCTTGCTATAGCTTGATTAATTCTAACTTCAGTTCAATTTTTTTAAAATTTCCAATTTTGTGATGCAGCCAAATTGGCGATTGTCGATAAGAAGATTTAGCCAATATAGTGTGTGTGTGTGTGTGTGTGTGTGGGAGGGCATCTTATATCTGTGAAGATCCTTCACCTCACTCTTAAAGAGTGAATGAAAAAACCTTCCCCCTCCCTCCTGCACCTCGTGATCTATGCATGTTCATGATAACCTTTGCCTTGTACTTTACATTGTGTAAAACCCACTGGTGAGAAGAATGTTCCTCGCCTACAGCTCATGATTTATGTACGATTTGGTCCATGATAACCAGCATTGAGTGGGTATTAGATTTTCAAAGACACATACCCACTTCATACCCACCCAAACCTACTTATGAAAAAACCTCCACCTGGGCAGTTCTTTAATTTATTTTTTCTCAAGTGCCCAAACTGAAGTTTTTGTTCCAAAATCAAATACCCACCCAACATTTTTGAAACAATAATCAAACTATGCAACCAAACCCATGCCAGTTATTTCAACTGGCATCAAACCCCCGACTGTTATTTGGGCAGGAATTTACTAAAGAATTGAGATACATACCTACCTTCACAAGTGATCGAGCCCCCCAGCTCATACCCGCCCAACACAAGTTTTCAAAAACCTGGACTTAGGTGGTTCTTTAAATTGATTCATTTCAAAAGCCTGGAATCAGCTGTTATGCCTAAAAATCAAATACCCACCCAACACTAAAGAAAACCCACTTCCTTGATTTTGACCATATTACATAAGATTGAATAAGGGGGTGTGTTGCCTTTCATGGAAATACTCCCTTATATCCTTGAAGAACGAGCTAGTTTGAAAGCATTGGCAATTTATGTTAGCCTTGCAATGGTGATTCTTGAATGGAGCAAGATGGCTACAATGGAACTTCTTTGATTATTAACCCTTAACCATCACGAGGGACCATATTACCTCACTGTTTTCTCCTATCTCCAATGGAGGAGGTCAAAAATTGACACCCCTATGATATGATATAGGGGCCTATGGTATGAGGGACATGTCATACCATTTTTTTCACACTTACAATGTCCCATTTGGATTTCTTGAGTCGAGTGGGTAGATTTTTTTTCAAGCTTGGGCAGCATCTAACAACTCCACTTCCAAATTTTTCTCTGTGCCCATGTTACAAAATGGAGGAACATGTGAGAGAGAGGTCAGCTCATACAAGGTGTGCAAAACACAGCAAGGGTGAGAACAGTCCCAAACACTGGTGAGTTTTTCTGTCCAAAAATAGATGAATTTCACATGATTTTGTGTAGAGTTACATTGGATGGCCAACTTTGACCATCCATTTCTTCCTCATCTCAACTCAGTTCTGCACAGTATTTTTTTTCACATCATTTGTATAGATGCCTTCTATCTACTTTAGAATGTTCGCTGTCAATAAAACATGGTATCGTGGTGCAGTCCTCACAAAACTTGTAATTCTGAAAGCTACTCAAAACTTCAAAAACTAAACTTTCAATGGTGAGGATTTTCCATTTTTGAATCACATCCAATTTTGTTTTAAATCCAAAGATTCAGCTTGAAGTCCTCTACAACTCTAAGAATTGTAGAAGCTCATGTAATGACATTTGTGGGTTAACATTTTCAAAGAAGAAAAAATTAAATGCGACTTCCAAAACTTATTTTATTGTGCTTTCCACAACCTTGAAACTGAGAAATAGTGTAGATGTGTAGACTTTCTTCATGGATGTGGGTTTACAATTGACATAACCAACGAGCAGTCAACAAGTTACATATAATAGAGTTATCTGTAAAGTTACCCTGTGTTGGGGCCTCCTTTCACCCCCAATCCCCTCTTTCAGTGGTATTCGCAAAGTAAAGACATTTTAATAAATCTCAGTATGAAATGCTGATACTCAGCATTTAATGCACAAGGTTCGAGACTAATTATAGTTAAGGGCAGTGAAAATATACGTAGCAGCAGTGGAGGCGCTCAGGAAAAAGGAAAGACAGGATGAAACTCAGTTTACCACGAAAATTAATGGTTTTCTGAGTTTCATCCCCCGTTATTTTGCAGGTTTTTTCTGAATCTCACCCTGTGTATGACCAAACTCAGGGTTCTGGTGCTGTGCTTTTCTTACTTTACGGATAACTCTAATATACTCCCCCACATGTTACGATCAGAGGTTTTTTCCTAACAAAACAAATTGGCAAATTACTAGAAATTTTGTCTTTCAAAGTTGAAGTTTGACTAATCTTGCCATTTTTTTGGGAAACATTTGCCAAGATTTAGATATCAAAAAATCGAAATAAAACCCTGGTTACATTTGCTTAAATATCTTGTAATTATATAGATGTACCAAAATTTAGAGAATCAAATTTCTTACATTTCTCTTTAAAAACTATCTTGAGAATACAACTTGACCTTCTAGATATCCTCACATTCATCAAATCAAAAGTTGAAGCTAGAGGGCTTGAGGCATGGAGAGTTATGAAGCTGTGTGCCCCAGTGCTTGCAAGTTGCAAGCTTCCTTTCAGGTTAAGCTAAAGGGCTTGAGGCATGGAGAGTTGTGAAGCTGTGTGCCCCAGTGCTTGCAAGTTGCAAGCTTCTTTTCAGGTTAAGCTAAAGGGCTTGAGGCATGGAGAGTTATGAAGCTGTGTGCCCCAGTGCTTGCAAGTTGCAAGCTTCTTTTCAGGTTAAGCTTGTGGCTTGATGTGGATTGCAACTTGGGTGGGGTTGCAACAAGGGCCGATTTATAGCTTGACTTGCATCTCAACTCGGGTCACAACTCAACTAGACAAATTCATCTTAACAATTGAATTGCATTTGAAGTTGGGTTACAATCCCCACTAGAGGGACCCATGGGTTGAATTGCATTTGAAGTTGGGTTACAATCGCACTAGAAGGACCTGAGGGCTTGACTTGCATGTCAACTTTGGGAGGAGAAGGACCCATCTTATCTCTTGACTTGCATTTCAACTTTGGTTATGATGTCACTACAAAGGTATTTTTTATTCTTCCATCCTCAACTTAATTTACCCACTTCCATATTGAAGAAGTTAGATGATGCCCAATGCATTTGAGAATCACTTGTGTCCAGTTCTTTTCTTTTGGACACCACCTTGATGTAAAGTTCAATTTCATGGAGAAATTAGGTGCCCAAAATATAAAGGCATGCTGTATACTAGGAGTCAGGGCCAATGTTCAACACAAATCAAGCATTCCTATTGGTGCAAAAGTTGAAATCAGCCCCAAGGGCTTTACACTAGGAATTGAGGCTGAACTAGAAAAATGGTACCATTTTTTGTGTTTTTGAACTGGTTATCAAGCCACTTGTTAATAACATAGTGGTTAGTTCTTGATTTTTTGATATTATTGAAATTTCAAAATCTAATAACATACCTGGATGACCCAATTGTTATGTAGATGATTTATCAACCTTCAAATATATATATAACTCAAAAAAATAATAATAACTTACCTGACACCACAATTTTTTTGATATTGATATTGATAACCTGTGTAATCTCCCAAATAAATAAGCAAATAAATAAATAAGCCTACCCAGCAGTTCTTAAAGAAAAGATATAACAGGCCAACACAGGTCTAAACCTTCATGCTTACAAACCACATGGAATCCATGAGATTTGAAGGGTGAAATGCAATATTACTTGCTGGGACAAAGCATAATGGACCTCTCACAAAGTTTCATGAGAACTAGAAACAAATAACACAAGTAATGTGCTAGAACCCCTCTGATGATGATGATGAGGAGGAGGAGGAGGAGGAGGTTGCAAGGTGTAAATTGTATACAAAAATATTAGGGTCTGTTCACCCCTCATTAAAATTCGTGAACCATGGTGCTTAAAACACTTTAAATTCTTGATAAAAGCTCTTTGCAATTTGCGCTACTTTGTACATATTAAGTACCAATTCAATACGGTGACGCTGGAAAAACAAAACTTCGAGGCACCAGCCTCTTTAGGGCTATTACACCATTTCAGTGCCAGTTTATTGAAGAAAACTCTTCAGGAGAGTTAAGGCTCCCAGAAAACAATCTCGTTGGTCATATAGGCTTTGTTTCAAGCCAATTTCACAAAGCCTCTGTAGTATGGCCACCGTGAACAAGCACTCACCAACGCACCATGCAGGATGGATGATATGTGAACTAGAAAAACTCCTTGTCCCAATGGCTAACCATGGTGATTAACTATGCTACCAACCATCCACATGCATCTACCTACTTATTAGCCACAGGGTGACTAAATCACCACATAGCAACCACGTATATTACCTGCCTATTTGTCTATCATACCTACCAGCCACATGGTAGTTACATTGGTAGTGTGAGGTGGAAGTAGGACACTTGATAAGATAGGTTACCAAGGTGGAGCCTGTGTAACTTAAGGCCACTTTAGATGAGAGTTCAAGGTCCAATGAAAATGAAGTAGAGGAATTGTATTGGATGAGAGTCATAAATTGGACCCATGGCGTTCAGATGAGAGTCCAAAACCAAAAAAATGGCAAATCGTGGGTAAACTTACATGGCACCATTTTGAAGGGAAAATCAATTGGTTCAGCAAAAAAAAAATTAAAAAATGAAAAAGCAGAGCTCATGATTTGAAGAACCAAGATGCAAGCTAGGGTCCAAGGCATGGGTCCAACTCACGGATTCAATTTGCTTCAAATGAGTCCAAATTGGTCTTAGGAATTTAGACCTTGGACCCCATCTAAAGTGGGCCGTATTGGTGGTTCATCGACAATCTGAGTTTCGTCCTCTCTTTTTTTCCATGATCATCTTGAACCAATCACTATCAGAGCTGTGTGTACTGCAACTATAAATACTTTTGAACCTTGTGCATTTAATGCTGAGTTCCATAAATTGTCATTATTTTGCTAGATAACAGCAACACAGGTTGAAAGAGAGGGTTGCGGGACAAAAGAGGGCTCAAAAAGAGGGTGACTTCACAGATAACTCTATTATTATGCAGACAAATTATTATATAGTACTCTTATACAACATAAGTAGATTATGAACTATATGTACATTATTAGAACATGAACCAAACCTTGAAAACAACCAAATTTAAGAACCATGAGCTACTACAATCCGTGCACGTTAAACTCAAAACCCACTCATGCGTGTGATCGGTGCCCAAACTGGAAGTGCCAAGACCATCATCTAACAATAAAGACAAAGGGAACTACTAAGAGAACTCATGGGAATGTTGCAGAATTTGTTGATGCAGGATGTGGATGTCCATATTCTAGTGTAGGATTAGTTCTTCTGGGTGTTGATAAAAAAAAGGCCTAGAAGATGATTTATAGTATTTATGCGTGAAAGAGATTATCTATTCAAAAATAGGTTTATATTTCTTTTAAATTAGGAGCATTTTCTCTCACATGCATCTCCATTCATTCTCATGTTCCCAATTGATCCCATGTTCCCTGAACTTGCTCCCAAAGTTTGGAGATTTAGTGGAATTAGTTATTGTTGATAAAGGCTACTACTATTTTTATTTTTTTTGAAGATGATCAATTTTTTACCAATGTAGAAAAAAGGCAATTTAAGACTTTCCAACTCACCCTATGGTTTTGACTAAACCAAAATCTTGACATATGTAATTCCATATTTCCACCTAACCTACAACTTATTTTCTTACATTTCTTTTGCTGTTAATATAAATACCAGCATCGTTTAAGTTAAGTTCCTTAAGGTGTAAGAGTTTGATGTGAGGTAGTCCTGAAGAGACCCAATAAATTATTTATTATTTATTATTAAAAATTACTAATTAAAAGTTCACCTGACCGTCTAAATAGTTCAAAATGGTTTAAACTTTATTTTTTACGGTTAAAAGTCTCAGAATTAAAAACTCAAGTGTCAAACCAGAAAACTTATGTTAAATTATTTATTCAACATTCATGTGCCAAATATGCCAAGGTATTATGATATTGGGATATGGGTCTCAAATATGGGTCTCAAAAAGCAGAACTACTAGAAAAAGTAGATTTCTCTCAGGCACCAATATCTGTTCGGATTGGTGTAGCAAACCATGACCTTATAACTACTAGGTAGGTGGATGATGGGTAGGAGTTAATACATTGACACCAACTGTGGTTATGTACGGGACCTAGGAATGCAATGAAAAAGTATTTTCTGTCCATACATCATCCATCCTGCATGGTGGGCTGGTGGATGCTGGTTCACTCTGAAAGGGGATCAGAGTGAACAACATGCACACTCCCAGAGAGAACAGCACCCACCAGAGTTAACCAGCATCCACCACCGCGCAAGGAGGGTGGATGATGGGTGGGATGGAAAATGATTTTTCATTGGGGTCCATCTCATTTCATGTGCTCACTTTGTTGTTGTATTTTATTTTTTTTTAGTTACTTTTTACTTTTATGTATTATGCAATAAGATTAAAAATAAGTGTACAAAGGCTTTTACCTATCTACCCAGCAATTCATTGGGTCTAGCTACTAATTGCCCATTCCAAAATACTTGACAATTATGATTGGTCATTGCACTTAAATGTCCATGAAAAGATCTCATTAAAAGAGAAGTAATGCACACTTTCCTCTTTCATAACAATTATTGGTTCAAGCAATAATGACTTTGCTTTACCAAGTTGTAATAGACAAACATTAGAGTGCTATCAAGCATAGTTGGGTAAGTGTTTAGTAATTCACTTACCAATTAAGTATAAAATAATGAAAACAAAGAAAATGAAAGACCGTAAACAAAACTTACACGAGTGATTTCAAGTTCCCAAAATTTTGATATCAACAAGTCAATATTTTTTTGAACTTTCAACATTTAGGGCAAGTAATTTTTAAGAAATGTAATATTTTAAAAAATTACCAAAGAGCCTGAAAAGATATTGCAATGTTTAGTTTCACAAGTGGGTACGGTATACAAGAGCACCTTGAGCATGACCCCCCCATTTGGGTCTTCATTGCATCTAATATAAAGTGTTGAGTATTCCCCCCATAGTCACCTGCAAATTATAATTGGATGAAGAAAAGTCAAAACATGCCGGTTGGGCTGAGGCCTGGTGAATGCCAGAGCAGATCCTAACAACCGACAGAGAACAGTGTAATAAATATGATCTGACTGCTGTTGCATGTTTTTTATTAGCCTATCACAATGACGGTCCAGCTGGTTTGCTATTAGTAGTCTCCCACCTATTTGCAGTCCCAGTTTTAGTTTATAAGTTGGGTTGGAAAAAAAGTAAATAATTAAACTTGGATGTCAGAAACATGTTTGCAGGGCCACATACTCAGCACTCACAGTAGTTATTAGCTGTGAGATAGTCTCATTATGAAAAAGTGTTTTCTGTTCACAACAACATCCATCCTACATTGGTTCACTCTGGCAGTAAAAGAGCATCTCTATCCATCCTTCCTGTGTCACTCACTACGCTACTATTCACCACATCCAAGATTCATTCTTAAAATTATTACCCTTTTCCACCCAGTCTAGTAAAAAACTGAACAGTAAAAAAACCTGACGAAATATTTAAGACTGACCACCTGCCCAATCAAGAGCTGTCATTTCCTTTTAGTAAAGCTTTTTGCAGGTGCCACCTGCCCTGAGCAAAAATTAGTGCCAAAATGACAATTTCACACAATTTTTTTAATTTTTTAATTTTTTGGCAAAACAAAAGGACTTTACTGAGCACAAAAGAAAAAGGACAATTTCATACAATTTAATTGCTATAATTTATCACAAATTGTGGGTACAGGAGTTCTTACTTCTGTGGGTGTTAAGACTGGATGGACAATGGATTACAAAATGGCGAAACTGCCTCAAAATTTCTGGCGAAAATTCCCTCTTTTTTTTTCTCAAAAAGAATTCTCCAAACTCCTCCCTATTTTTGGGGAGTATGTCGTCACCAGTCTGTCTGTCAGTCTGTCTGTCGACTGGCCACAATTTTAACGATCCTGTACAAAAAGTGTCGCCAGTTAAGGCGAAATCTGTCTGAATCTGTCTGGGGATACTCGCCAGTGTTGCTACAGTACAAAAAGGAAAACCCAAAGACTGCTGGCGAGCATCCCTAGGCAGATTGAGTCAGATTTCGCCAGGTTGGCGACATTATTTCAAGGAACTCTTAAAACTGAAGCCAGTAGACATAAATGTGGCGACAGCCTCCCTCCCTCCCTCCCTCCCTCGCCCCAAAAAAAAAATTTACAATCTCTTTTAAGAAATTTAAATGAAAAATCTCTTTCTGTTTTTTCCCCTTTGTAGCCTATTGGTAGCCAGACTTTTTTTAAAAAGTAAAAATATGGCGATAATTCGCCAGAAAAATAAAAAACACTGAATTATTATTTAGTAGCAGCAGCAATTCATAGATCTCTTTACACCAGTCTTGTAGGCTACCTTGCTGCTGTGCTCCTTCACCCCCACTCAGAGAATGTCAGTGTGAAAAGAGCCTCTTGAGGGCCACAGTGAACCAGCACCCACCAGAGTGGACCATGAAGGATGGATGATAAGTGGTCAGGAAACAGTTTTCCGTTGGGTTCCAGTTCCCTAGCTAACCATGTCACTGGTTAGCTCAGTTGCTTTTTGTTTTTCTACCTACCTATTAACAACCCACAAGCAGGTTGTTAGTAGGCAGGTAGTAAAAACAGCCCTTACATATGTATAAACTATTTACTTACCTAGTGGTTATCTATTTTCCTACCTACCTACCTATGTATGGGACCTATTTCCTACAGAATTGGTTACTGATGTGAAACCAAATATTAACTCAGTTGAGGTTCATCCACAACTGAGTAATAAGGGGCATCCAATGGATGGTGGGCTGGTTCACTGTGGTCCCCTCTTGAGTCTTATTAGTAATAACCGTTTGGGTTCCGGTTAATAACCGCCTTTTCTAGAGCTCGGTCATGAACTCAAGCTCTTATTATTAATAATAAGACTCAAGAGGCTCTTCCCACATTCCCACATGCTCATCATGGTCATCATGGTCATCATGTTTGCACCATGGGCATGCCAGGAGACAATGAGCTCTAAATAAATCCTGGTTGACAAATGTGTACACTAGTCTTAATGACACTCATTTCATCATGAAGGGAACCATGTGAGTGGGCACCTGGAACTCAGGACCTCTGCAGGGTTCTTTTTGTTAACAAATGAAATGTGTGCGAGTGGCAATAGGACTGCCCTCTGATATGCCTAACTAACTGGCATCTTATGTAATTTTGACTAAGGGTTAAGTGGCCTCTTGGTCATTTGTTGAGTCAATTTTTGGCAAAAATAGATATTTCAAAATAGCCCAAAGTGGCTATTCACTTTTTTATTATAAAAAGGCTATTCACTTTTTTTTTAAATAAGTTAAAGTAGCACCCATTAATTTTTTAAAGTCTAACTGGCACCCACCAAAAAAACGAGTCCAGAATGTGGCTCCCTTGTTGAAAGGGAAGGAGAAACAAAGACAGGAAGTTACATTGTTGCAAAACTTGAAACCTAAAAACAAAACACAAACACACTTTGAGGGGGAGTTGAACCCTAATTTGGTATCAGACTTTGCCCAATGCAACTTAAAGTCCCACCCATCACACCCAAATGTCAGTAAACTTTGTAACCTTATAAAAAACCAAGCACAATCACTAGACTTGTCTAGCTTGTGAAAACATGAACACTTGAGTCTTGTGTTATCAAAAAAATAGAACTTGCTGAGTGGTAGCTCTAGTCCGGACTTTCTGATCCTTCCAAGTTGTAATAACTTCATAGTAAAGGAAGTTATTTTGAGTATAAAACTCTTATGCAAACATGCAAACAATTGTGTCCAAATGTGAACCTAACATGTTGTGCAATTTATCTTTCATGAATGCTCGCATGGAGAAAGTCCGTTCATCTTTTACATATCCAAGCACTAACACCATTGTAATATCAACCAACTTCAAATACTCATTTAACTATTGAATGAATAAGGCATTAATACTGATTGTGATCCATAACTTGGTCACTAGATTAGTATCAAAAGGTTCAACCAGAGCCTTTGGTGGCTTCATTTTCATGGTGAGCTTAAACATGCACATTTGCAAATCCAAGAGGTTAGCAATGTTCAAAGGTTCTACAACTTGTAGCAGTAAGGGTTTCGTGTTCTTTGCTTGATAATAATGTTTTTTTATAATAACTAGATGCAAGGAGAAAAAGAAATTAGCATCAGGTTACATCCAAAATTGTGGATACACAATGCTAAGGGCATTCCTCGAAATCCAAAAATTGTTGATCCAACTCATTGATTAGCATGTCAACTGCAACAAAGCAGTTACCTTTCACTTGCATGATGGATGTTTTGAAAACAGTCTTGCACACAGACTAGTTAAACCCAACCAATGGATTGAAAATGTGAGCTAAATAATTATGATCAGCCATATGAAATGTAAATGTTTTCATACCATTGTTGAAGTCAATAACCCAATCCTATGTGATTGTAGCATAATTGTTTTCCACCACATTTGAAAACACTTGGAAATGTTCACGTTGGTACTTACTTTATGGATTTGAATACACCATATAAAATTTTGTTTGGCAAATCTTTATAAATGTTACAAAATCACATATGAATACATCACCCCCTTGCGCAAATTTGATTAAAACATTCACTGCTTCTAGTAATGGCATGAAATAGGACAAGCCCATCAAGATATGAAGATCACAAAGGAAGTCTAATTTGAACTTTACTTGAACAATGGAAACATTGTTTTGCCACAGCTTCACAATTAATGTTTTATATTCTACCATCACACATTTCAAAGGCTCCAACATGTGTGGTTGTCCACTAAGTCTTATCTTAGATAATGTCACCGATAGTCCATTGTGTTCACAAGTAGGTGGAATGTAGGTTCAAACCCCGCCAATGAACCATTGTTCCCACAATTGGGTTTTCCAATTAAACCACCATGGGTAGATGTGACAAAACTTGAATAACAAGATTTGTCCTTGGGCCATGTAATGTTGTCCTATCATGTAAAAAACATATTTATCCTTCAATTGAAATGTCACTCCAATGTAACAACCTTGGAAAAAGGAAAACCCCATTAACACCAAAACAAATCGGCCTCTTGGTTATTTTTTCTTGAATCAAACCCACTTGCTACATGAGGGATTGAACAATCACAACAATAAGATTATTTACATTTCCACCCTCAACAAAATGTTGAAATGTGAGCAAAATAAGAATTTTTTTCCATGCATGCATCACATACACATGCACTGAAAGCCAAAATTGATTATCAACTTGATAGTACTTCATCTACACTCAAAGAAAGAAAACTTGCCCCCAACAGCAATAATTTGAGTTTTTTTCAAAACTTGTTCACACATGCAATCTACCCCCTTTTACCTGGACCCATTAGCCCAATTGTGAAATGACTTTCCGTCATTTTACTCTCAGTTTATGAGGTGATTATACTTGGAGGTACATATGTTATTAGTGAAAGAAAAATGCAAAGTGTATCTTAAAATATTAAATTGCATTTGTAGTTGAAACCAAATAGTTTGCCTCCTATGGATAATTTTTGATTTGGAATTGATAGATGTATTTTTCAAAATTCAAACTCTCCAAATCCTATAGTTTTATGTTAAATTATCACCCACCTAAAACCAACTTTTAAAAAATTGATGTAATGTTCAATTTGACAATAGACCTCTAGTCACTCAAAACATTGTTGTCATCACATATGTTATCCAAATCTAATTTGCATTAGTCCATTAGAAGCTAATTACAAGGCATACTTGCCTACCAAATATCAACCCCTACATTTAAATCAATAAAAAGTTGTGCCATAGAACCTAATACGATTTTATGAAAGTAGAAAGCTCAACTTAACAATAAACCTCTAATCACAAAAAACATTGTTGCATCACATACTTTATTCAAATCTCACTTCCATTAATTCATTGAAAAGATAACTACAAGGTGCACCTACTTGCCAAATCTTAAACTTTGCACCTATATTAAAAAAAAGTTATGTTACAAAACCCAAAAGGTCTTATGAAATTTTTTAAAGATTTCAAGCTCCAAATCTACCCCTATTCATTTTCATTCTTTCAAGGGTATTATTGTCATCCAATTTACTTTCCCTATTTCTGCCATCTACTAAGGAAATGGAGACGATTGATGAAGAGATTTGATTTAACCAAATTAAAATATAATCATTTGTTTAAAGTTGTTGTTATCCTTGCAAACTTTTTGCATAAACGTTATATGGATTTTAGATTTGAAGTTAAAGGTGAACAAATGCCCAACCCTGCTAACCATGGGTGGGACGAAGATTTATAATTCTAGAGGCTAAGATCTTTTTAACCTTTGTTCTGAACTCCTCCTCACCTAAAATTTTGAAATCCCTAGCTATTTTCAAGTTATTGATTTAAACTTTGTTTCCTTTACCAACATTAATATACATTTGTGTAAATGTAATAGAACTAGGTGTTATTTGAATCCACCTCCATAATGGATGCCATCCACTCAATGCTTCATCTTTGGTTTTGCAAACAATCCACCTTGGTCTTAGTTTTCTTAGATGGAATGGAGGTGGATGGCGGGCCTGATGCTACATTAGGCCCATGTGATGGAACCTCCAAATATGCATAAATATAAATTAAAAAATTATGTAGGCATAGAGCGGGACTAGATGGGGTTGATGGATTGGTACAATCAATTAAGGACTATTAACATTTCATAAAATTATGCGTGGCATGGCCATTTGTTGATTTTAGCCATGCCAAAATATTTTCATTTTGCAAAACAACTATTTCTAAACCTTCTTCATTTGATGTCCTTGTTTTTTATCCATAATGTTTCACTAATAAAAAAAATGTTGTTTGTAATTCAATTTAGAAAAAACAACACTTACAACTAAAAATCAGCCTATTAGCAAACAACAAGTTGTAAATGACGTTAGTCGTAGACAATGGATGAAATATATTTTTTGTTGGATACTAGTATGGTGATTTTATACATGTATTTAGGGATGAATTCCCACAACTACACTTGTGACTACATTTGCAACTACAATGCACACCAATATTTTCACACATGGTAGCCTAAGAATGTGACATGCGGCATCATTTGGATTTTTTGAAATATTTTACCAAACAATTTTTTTTTCAACCATTTGATTAAAGCAACTAGATTGTGTTTCGTGGCAACTTAAGATTTCCTTATAATCATTTAGGGTTGGTTTCAGGTTGGACCGCTTATGATAGGCCATCTGGCACCTAGGTTAACCCTAGGCCACCTAGCCATAGGTCTAGCCTAGGTAGGTAGATACTTAAGTGCAAGTTTAAAACTTTTACAACAAAATCTTATTTTATTTTAATTTTAGCCTTTTGGGTGGAGCCTATATGATTATCTTCTCCCATATGGCAATTGAAAAAAATTAATGTGTTTACTACTCCAAACAAACCTACTTATATAATTTGTAAATTTGAAAAGGAAGAAAAATATATGGGATAAAATTTTAGTTGCAACTTAATTGCATAATTGTATCATAGTTGTAATTATTCCCTAGCACATATTATTACATAGCCTACCTACTACGTAGCATAAGTTTTTACTAGGTACTTATTTAGATAAAATTTATTTTAAGTACATATCTAAATAGCCTTTAAATAATTATTTATAGTTAAATAGCCTATTAGGTAGTTAGTGGGTATGTAGGTAGGTAGATAAATAGTACATAAGTAGGTAGGTATATAGATATAAGTACATATGTACTATTAAATAGTCTATACATGTAACTACTAGGTAGCATACAAACCTTATGCAATTATAATGTTACTATTTTGGTTGCATGTGCAACTAAACATATATCTAATATTGTAAAAATTACAAAGACATCATAAAAAATCAAGCTATGAAATAGGTCATAGTTGCAACTAGTTGAAAAGAAGACCAAAATCCCTCCAAATTTGAAAAATAGTTGCATAAGCAACCATTCATAATTGTAGGCGACATTTAATCGCACATAATTGCACAAGGAATGGTTACAAATGACAAGATTTCTACTACCTTATCCTATGGTCAGTTTCATCATTAAATAATCTTCAAAATAATGAAATGAAATTTTGTGAAAATATGAAGTTGACATGTTGAAAATCATCATAATTATCATAGGCTACATTCTAATAATTTCACTACTCATATCATAATATCATAGTAGATGATGGAATACATATATAATTTCAAATATTAAAAATGGATTCATTTTTCGAAAAAAAATAAGTATTCATTTTGTCAATGTGGCAATTGACCTTAAGCTATGATAATATTTCCCACAACCTTTATTTCAAAGTCTCCTTTTGGAAATCAAAATTTGGGTAATCCATCTTGTATGTTGCATATACAACCTTCCAAATTGCAGAAGGATTAGTTGTGTTACCTTGGTTTTATCTTTGCTATAAATAACAAAATGATGATTATAAGTAGGACACATGGTGTTTAATTGAATAAATTCCACAATTTTTTAAGTTCAATTTTCTCACCATAGTGCTTACACAAGCATTTTGGAAGTTTTCTCTGTGTTGAGAACCTTTTACCCTAGCATAATCAAATTGTGACATTTTTGAATCACACATAATAGAAACCAAAAACCCTTTCTCAGACCTACCACATTTATCTTTGTTTCGACATTATTCCAAAGTTTGCATCAACATGAAGATAATCAACAAAATTGTCCAAAAAATCATCAACAAGTTATAGCCTCATCATAGGAAAACTAATGGGGTTTCTTATAGTTTTTACCCAATGTTTAAAACAATAGTGTTAATTGCCTTCATAAGACCTCAAAGCACATCGAAGAATGAACATAAATTAGACTTTGGATTCTTGAGTACCAAGCATATAAAACTAGAACCTAATTCATAAAATCGCTTGTTATTGAAGAACAAACAGGTGGAACCTCCAAGTGCATGGGCCTTCAAAAGACCCAAATGCATCCATGAAGAAATGACAAAAACTAAAGTCTAGATCCTTGAGTAACAAACCGTATATCCCCTAAATATATTCCCCAAAGGCTCCATTATCCCTCCTTAGTACTTATCAAATAAGTGATTTTCTAACAAACCTAGGCTCAACTAAGATTAAAAAAAACATTCATAACCAGAACATGAAGCATAAAACTTGGTGCAATTAAAATATAAATAGGAAGAACTCCAATGTTCCCATCAATTCACATCAAATGCACACCAATGGGGGTTTAAGGTATTGCAAACATATTTGTTTGATACCACGAGCAATGGACAAAAAATCACTGGAAGGGAATAGGACAAGAAACCGCTAAAGTGTCCTTCTTGATTAATGATTAAACAAATCTAATTGAAGGACATTCAATTCAATCAACAAAAACATAAATAACCAAAAATTAATAGATATAAACCAAGTGTTATTTTGTGAAACATATAAGAGGAATTCCAATGTTCCCATCAATTAACATCAAATGTATAGTGAGTATTAGAGTTAAGGGTACCAAAATCAGAGGTTTTGGATACTAAGAGCAATGGATAGGAAAATGTTTAAAGTGCCTAGGCCTCGAAAAAACTTAAATGCATTCATGGAGAAAAACAGAAAGTAGATTTTGGATTTTTACATCACAAACCAAATATCCCCTAAGCCATATTCCCTAAAGGATCCACAATGCCTCTTAAATAATCATATAACATGTGATTTTCAATCAGACCTAGGCTCAACTAAAATCAATAAAACACACATGACCAAAATTTGATAAATATAACCAAGTGTTATTGTGAAATATATAAGAGGAATACCAATGGTCCCATCAATTAACATCAAATGTACACCAATCACATGGATACTAAAGCAAGGTGAAGACAATGATCAAACTAATCGACATCAATAATAATTTTGGATATAACCAAGATTTCAATCAATTTGTCCTTTTTATTTATATACATACACAAGCATTTGAAAACCATTTAGATGCTTGCAATTTTCCATGGCACAAAATTATCATAACCCTAAAAATCTTCTTAAACCTTCTATTGGTCATTTTCCAAAAGCTCACTTCCATCAACCAAAGAAAATTCATCATTAGACATGGCCAAAAATTTGTCCAAACACTACATTTCAAACTCTACGTGATGTTTAAGAAAGGATTTATGAATTTGATTTTGGGATATCATCTCCTGATAATTGGGATTGTTAGTAAATCGACAATTTCAAGTGTAGTCCATGTAGCTGTTTTCCCTGTGCAATAGTAAACCAATAGTAAATTCATTGAAGGTGCCAAAGCATGGAGGGATTGGTTAATGGCAAATGCAACAAAACAAAATCTAAGAGAGGCGGCAAGAAAACATTAGACGTTAAATTAATTTCAATTTAGAAGCTTCAATTTGAGAATCAAGGACTTAAATTATCAAAAGATTGGGATTCATCCTTTGTGGGCTTTGCTTGAAGCCATTTTAGGGATTGTGCTAGGAAATGAGTAGTCACTAGTTGCACTAGTTCACACACCTTGCGGCAAAGGATGGAAAATGACCAACATTGAAAGTAAGGACTCCCACAAAGCAAGGTTATGGCATCGACAATCCCAAAAAACATCCACATGCTCCCACAATGTTTTGCTAATTTGAAAAAAAAATTGTAAACACTCACCTATTTGAAAACCTCACCTTCAAGCAATGGTGCAAGTCTTGCTATAAGCTTTCATTTCTTCTCCAAACACAGCTCTACTATGTATTTTTTTACTCCCCTCACCATGTGAATCGTGATGGTCTAGTAGTTGTGATGGGGTTGTTTCTTTTTCCAAACACATGGATAAGCATGGATATTTTGTTTCTTCTCCAAATGTGAAACAATGAATGCTTTTCCCACTCCTCTCCATGGTCTCCTCCATTGGTTTTTAATTTTATTTTTTTTGAAGATTTTTTTGCCTCCTGCATCCCTTACCTTTTACCTCCATTAATGTCAAGCCTCCTTTGGCATGAACTTTGTTGAAAGAGGTGTTGATACATAAACTTGTTACCATGCTTGTTGTTTTTTCTTCTTGTAGAACTCTTGCGGACCTTACTAAAAGAATACACATAGGGTTGTTGTGCAAGCAAGTTTTCATGTAATGCAAAATTCGAGATATTGGATGAATTTACTTTGACCATGGGTTGAGGAGCAAAATCCAATTTGATCATGTGTTATTTTCCTTTAATGTGATTTCGTCTTACCTTTTCTATTACGTTGTTAGTTTCAAGCAAACCCAAGGTTCTCATCATGCATTTTCATTATTTTACAAATAACTCTATCGTGTTGCCACTTTAGTTTGATTTCCATAGAAACAAAAAGAATAATCTTATTACTTGTGTAACTTGTGGAGACCTCAAGGTAAGGTAATAATTTATTGGAAATGAGAATGACAATTAATTAGAGTTCCAATTGTTGACATTAGAGAATTTTTGGTTTAATGAAATTACATGAAATTACAATATAAAAGTGAAAACATATATAGGATTTAAAATTGACAATAATTTAAATGTTAGGGGTTTAGGCTTTATGTATATATTATTTTTCCCAATTTGTGAAAATCCGGATTCAAATGGAATTTGTGTTGAATTTTTATTATGCTTAAAATCATCAAGGTTCCAAATTCCAACCATTTTGGATTTGTAATGTTGAAATTCATTAATATTTCTGCATTCACAATCTTTTTTCTTTTTAAATGATCTATTGACTCAATAGGGTTTTGGGGAAAATTTGGTGTGTGGGACATGGGTAACAAGAGGCAACCTGGAATGCATGAAATTTTGTTAGAGGTTTTGGAAGGGAGAAAGAAGCTTCACCTTGCCTTGCTCCTTGGGCATCCTTATCATTTTAAAGTTTTGGGTTGTTGGGTAAATATTATAATTAAATTAAAATTTGATAAGATTAAATTTATTTTCAGATTTTAAATATAATTAATATAAAAATACATAATGTACTAGATATTTTTAGATAAAATTTTAAAATAAATATATGCACAAGAAGTTTTAAGTATCAAATGTTACTAGGTTTAATTAGTAGATTAACAGGTGAATCATATTATTAATAACATTTGGGGAACATTGGAAAGATGAAAGGGGTGTATTTATATTGAAGGTTTTGAATAGAAGAAATAACATCAATGAGGTGGCATTTATTTGGTTAGGAAAGGAATTGATGAAGGTTTGGATGTAGCAACTTGATGGTTCATTAACTTGGGTTACAATGTTCATCTTGTTCACTTTGATTTTGGAACTCAAAAGTTTTTTTCTTATTGAAACAAACTACGTGCTCATATTTTATGATGATTTTGTGAGTGTTAAACATGGTCTTTATCATATTAAATGCAATTGAATATTGAAACATTTGTTGATTTTTTAAAACATTAAAATTGAGCAGTTCATGCATGATGTTTTTTAGTCACACACAATCACATTCTTTTCTTCATCATTCCTTGTGCCTTCAACTAAAACATATATATATATATATAGTGCTAAAATTCAATGCAAATAGAAAAATTAGATTAAATTTAAAATGATTTAAATATGTGAATATTACAAATTTAGATAACAATAAGATGGGAAAATTTTAAGCTCCCTCACATCATAATAGACCTAAGACAATATCCTTTTCAACAAACATAATATTCCCCCTGCACCAAGTCCACATGCTCCACTTTTAAAAACTTCACAAATGTGTATACAAAAATAGGCCACTTGGCATCATGATTAGTATAACATAAAGCAAACAAGTGTAAAATATATTAGGGCATCATGTCAAGTGTAACATTTTGAAAAAATAAGTTCAAAGCTCAATGTTAAGGTTATACATGACTATTTGCTTAATATGAATATACAAGTTTTATATTTGAAGATGTTTTGGCATAATGGGTGAGGACTCTTATGTTCATGAGTTCTATGTACCCCAAAACATTAAGCCTTCAAATTGTTGCTAAAGTAGGTGTTATCCTTTGTTTTTTTAATTGCTAGGTTCACTTGCCACTAGCAAATTGTGGTGGCAAGAGAATATCCATAAAAACAAAAGAAAATTTGTTATAATCTTGCTATATTTAATTTCAATGTAGTTCACAAACATTTGGCAATGAGCACCTCGTATTGTGCTCTTCTTATCATTGGAAAGCCCTTTATAAGTAGGGTGCATCAAAGTGGTTTTGTAATGTTTAAACTTATGGTGCAAGAGTTATCGAATATTGAATAATTTTGTCATTGAAAGTAAGGATATTAGGGAAAATTGTTTGTGCCCTTTAGGTATTGTTGGAAGTTCATCAATGCATAGGATCTGTGAAAGTGATTTTGTAATTTTTAGACCCAAGGTGTATGAGATATTGAATTAAATTTTTGTTTGTTATTAAAAATTCAATAATTTTTTTTTTCAAAATTTAAAGAAAATTGCAATTCAGACCATTTCCCCTTTCAAAATTGATTCAATTTTTCCAACAACATAGTCCACCTTAGTCTACATTAAAAAATGGATGTCAATTGACAATCAAAAGATTTTAAGGTTCACAATTTTTTTCAAACCAAAAATTTGATGAACATAATTTTAAAAAAGTAAATATTGGTACCCAATCAAACACAATATCTTGGAACCATGAGTTTTAATTTACCCTCTCAATAATTTTTCTTGAAGTCTTAAATTTTACATTAAATAAATTTGTAAAATAGATATAAAATCAATTTTCATCTTAAATCTTAAAAGGGTGAGAAACCCTTTCTTTTGTGCATGAGTTCTTAGAACTTACCTGTAATTTCAACTTAGAAAGTTTCTTACCCCATAGTTTAATTTGGGCATCAAGGATATTAACTAGAAATGCAATATTTTTAAACTAGGCAAACAACTTATCAAACTTCAGATGTTTTTTCCTATTATTTCTCTACCTTCATGACCTTTTGATTGTGTCGTAATGTCTTTTTTTCATGAAATTTTGGATTAATTAGTATATACCTATTTGGACCCATTTTTGGCAAGTGGATGAAATACGACCATGACAAATCATAACCTTCTAATGAAGCTTTAAAGAACAATAAAATTAGTATAGTCACAACATGAATAATATAAGGTTATGATTGCAATCGTATAAGCCACCCTCACTATCCAAACAAACTCACTCCTTAACTTGCTAATGAGAGTCATGCCACTTGATGAAAATGGAAAAGATGGACCCTTAGTTAAATACATGACAAAGATGGTTGAATGGTTTATTGTAAATATTAATCATGTTTTAAAATAAACTAGGGTTGTAATGACTAAGGGGAGGCTCATGGATGAGTGACCAAACCTAAGAGATGAATGGCAAGATAAGAGAGTTCATAAATGTGAAGCCATGGAGATCTTTAAGGTTAGTAGAAGTGATGCAAAGAGGTTTTTATTTCTAGTTGTTGCCGAGTAGTTGGTCCTTTTTCTTTGATTGCATTCATTTTTGTCATCTTGTTAGTCATGGTTTTGTTGGGAATTTGACAAATTGACACAAAGGTTACCCTTCAAACATTATGCTGAAAAGTGTCATTAATTGTTTGTACATATGTTTGCAAATATTGTAGTAGCTCATCCAGTGTGGCACTTAAGTGTGCCGAATAATTATTTTCTTTTTGAAAATCAAGTTTGTCAATAAAAATAAAAATTTATAAAAAAAAAATTTGGTCTGATATTATTTCAAAATAAAAAATATTCGACAATGATGAATAATCATTGCATGTAATAAAAAGAGAAGTACTATGCGATTTCCTTTCTTTGTCACAATTTTTGTATTTCATGCAACACAAATTCCACGCAAAGTGTTGTTCACTTTATCCAACAACTCAAATGAGTCATACTAGACATTGGAGTTGTTGTTAAACATGGGTAGGTAAGAGATCGGTAAATCATTTAGCTATTAAATATCGAGTGGTAGAAGGAAATTTAAAAAAAAAAATTAGCTCAAAACACAAAAGTCTCCAAGTTCTCAAAATTTTGGCATTAATGTGTAAGTAATTTTGATTGTTGAGCAATCATTAGAAATAGGAACAGACCCTTAACAATTATCAGGATAATTCTTCAGATTTGTAGCTACGATTTTTACAAAAAAAATCAAAGACCCAATTTTGGTATATAAGTACAGCTCTCAAATTTTTGAAAATTGCAAATAATCGGCCATAAAATCACTCGTTCTTTCATGAAAACTGAATTTAAAATTTTTTTTTGTGAAATAATTGGATCTAACAATTCTTTGATTCTGATTTTTTGTCAAAGAACCAGAATCAATGGTTTTCTGAAATTTCAAATAACTGCACAACATTGGTAATTTCATTAACTTTCAACATTATATATATATATATATTGCTGAACCTGAAAAGGTCGGGCAATAGGAAGATTTTATATTTGTCTCAAACTTTGTTGTCATAGTTTTGTGCTTGTCACTCCAAACTAGGCTTTACCCTAGTACCTTGGCCATTTTTCAACACATGCCCATGGAATAATTAATTAATTTTGAAATTTTCATTTCGACAAATGGAACATTCTTAAATATTCACTATTATTCTTCACAATATTTTTTGATTTGGAAGAAATAAATTTTGAAAATTTCAACATTTCTAAAAATAATATAATTAGTGTCGAATTGGCCAAGGAACAAGGGTAGTTCCCAAATGAGGACACCTTTAATTGAATGAAATCCCGGAAAGCAAAGGGCTGAAATGAAATACCAGGGGGTAGTCTTGAAGGGGAGAGTTGAATGAGATACCATAAAAGCACATGGAAAATAAAATCTAGTATATTTGGAAGGCACCTATATTTGTGATTTTTCCTCTTACAAAAGATGAAGGATCTTAGACCTACGATTTAGGAACCGATCTTACACCTATACAAGGGAGCTTACACATGTGTATTAGGCATAAGATCCCTCTTTTTCCTAGATAGTAGACATTTAAGATCCCTCCCACTCCTACCTCTTTGTGACCTATGTATGAAAGAAGACGTCCGAAATAGGGGTGGGTACTTAACAAGATATCAGTTGGGATCCCTAACATATCGTCTTGACAAGGTACAGGTGAGAACCCTAAACCCTAAATCCCTGGAGACCTAATGTATAAACCCCTAACCCTAAACTGTCCACATACAAGTATTATAATAAGTCCTTCACTTGCAAAAACTATGTGTGAAGAAATTATAATGCATCATAACCAGCGGGATCTTCTGCGGTGGAAGGTACCAGCCAGTTGTACTGTGATCTTCTGACAAGCGGAAGGTACCAGCCAACCTGTCACTATTTCTAAAAATTGAAAAAATCCCAGCTCTGCTTTACGTAGGAAAAGGACCTGAGTACAAGCCCTTCTCCTACACCTAACCATGCCCAGTAACGGGCAAGAGACTGGCAGCCTCTCGCCCGTTACCTCGGAGGTAGATGGCAGGCAGGCAAGCTTCCATCACTCCCACCTCTCTCTATGCGTATGTGAGGAACAACAGGTATGTTTCTACAGGGAATGTGAGGTGATTGGAGAGTGGAAATCACAGGGCTTGGAAAGAGACCCACCATCCCGGCAATGCAAGATATCCTGGAACTTTTGCCTGTCATGGAAGCAAGCTTCCAGTTGTACTGGTATGTTTGCAGGTGGTGCTCGCCTCTGGCATGTCCTTGGTCACTGTGGAATCCTCTCCAAGAAGAAAGGGGATCTCTATGTCTTCTTTGATGTGTAGACTTTGTGAGACACAACTCTGCAACATTCCTGGTGTCCAGCATCTAGCAGCTACATCTTCACCAAATTCCTCAGCAATGTCTGCACTCATTCATGCACTTACAAGATCAATATACAATCTGAAACTAGCTCTTCCTTCAGATAACATACCACCCCCTTGCCTTGTCCATAGGAGCAGGAAATGAAAATCAGGACATTACCCAAATGTGCTATGTTACAAACAACAGTAATGGAGCTCAGGAATTTAAGGTCACAAACCTAGATTACTTGTTGAATTGTTTGCAGTCCTTGTCGAAAAAAAGTCTCAAGACCATCTGTTTGCAACAATGGTGCACCCAAAAGAAATCCAGTGCACACATCACAATCAATCTCTGTTACCAAACCACAGATGCAAAACAATATCAATCACTCCCAAGAATCTTATATCTGCAATTGCAGAGAAAAAATCCACAATATCTCTTGGAAGATCACCATTGCATCAGGTTCAGCATCAAAATGAATATAACAACAATGAGTGCAAAGCCATAATAACCACTTCATAAGCTTTACATATGGTGACAATATCGACATCAGTTTTACTTTGCTGTGTCAAGTCGCTTTGTCCATTTTCAAATTGAATTGACAGACCTTCACTGCAGGATTCTCACAAGAAACATCCCTGCAAAGTTGTTGCAATGTAATGTGACAATGCAACTTTGAATCTGCAGACACTGTGGAACTACACATAACTTGGAATCAGACAACAAGATGAAGGAGGGAAGCATGTTGCTATAGTAGGCACAAAATCGCCATTCCCATGATTCTTAACAAAGTTCGATAGACTGGGACATGAGAAGACATGTCCATAAATTATGAACAAAACTAAAAGCCATCTGAACCAATGTGCAGACAACTCAGCCAAAAATGCCTCCCACATCCCACAGAAATGGTTAGGGTGCCAATCACAAGACAAAAAGGTTTGCAGCATGAATACCTCTCCATCTTGGTTGTGCCAGTGGTTAACAAGTAAAGAATAGCTTGGGGAGTCTCCTGAAATGTGACCACCTTCCTGCAGCAATCTGCAGAATGGTTACAAAATGTTTGCACCCATTCTTGACTGCAATCTTCTCAGTCCAAGCAACCCAAACTGCAAAAAAAATTAAAGAAATTTTGAGGTGGATTCTTGAATTCAGTCCATAGCACAGTTGGAAATCCCAGGAACTGGATCTGTGTAAGATAGAACAAAATGGGTTTTGAGGATTTTTGAGGACGCTGAAAGGAATGTGAATTAAGAGGGAGTTCATGTGGCAAGATGTTTGAGATCTGTGTCTCTCCAGATTGCTCTATATCAAGAATTCGTGCAGTCGTTTCCTAATTCGCAGCTGCTACTCCAATGTGATGGGGATTCTTGCACTTTGGTCTTCCAATTCATCCGAGTTGCACCGTTCTTGTGGTTAGAGATTCTCGCAGTTGCACACCATTACTGTGACGGATTCTTGCCGTTGTGTGGCGAAGTCGCAGTTGCACCAGTGTCAAGGATTCTTGCATGTGTGCTGTGTTTGCTGCGAATTCATTCGCAGTAGTAGCACCATTGCGAAAGCTTCCTGCAGGTGCACAGCATTATTGTGACGGATTCTTGCCGTTGTTGTGAATTCATTCGGAGAAGGGCTTTGCACTAGTATTTTTGTGAAGGTTGTCGTTGCATCTTTCAATCTGTGCATGCAAACTGAAAGCTAATTCTTCTTCTTATACTCTTCTTCTTGAACTCTTGTAGAGGATTGTAGGGCGATCTCTACTTTTGTTTGGATTGATGTGTGCAGACACGAAATGGGTTTCTTCAAGGGCGATGTGATGATGATGATGATGATGGGTTTGTGGGTGGTGGTGGTAGCTGTTGCAACAATGAGCTCTGTGGTGATAACAGCAGAAGCTCATCATCACACTCACCACCACCATCACCATCATCACCATGAGTGGAAGGCTCCTCCTCCTCCTTGTCCTCCTCCAGCAGAAGAGAGCAAGTGTTTTGAGAAGGTGAAGTTCACAGTCTGGGACAAAGAACTCATTCAGGTGGCTCTGAATTTGGAGTACTTGGAGGCAGAATTCTTCCTGTGGTCAAGTGTTGGCAAAGGCTTGGACACATTTGCTCCTTACCTGACAAAGCGAGGACCACCCCCAATTGGTGTACAGAAGGCGAATCTTCCCCCTCTTCTTGCTGATACTTTCTTCCAATTTGGTCTGCAGGAAATTGGCCATCTGAGGTGGGTTTTCTCATCACCTTTTCCCTCTGTAGCAATCTGCTGCTGCTTGTTAGTTGATATTTTTTTTCCTGATCTGCATTGAATGCATGCATTTCCACACTGTCCAGAATCTGGATTCTGGACCACTTCAATCCAATTTTATTTTTGTTCCCAGTATGTTTTGTGTGTAGCAAGTTTCTCCTTTCTTGCATTATTCTGTTGCAACTAATCTTCCAGCAATCTTGTATGAGTATGACAACCACATGGATCATCTTTCTGCCCTTCTGAGCTCTTGATCACTTTCTATTGCCTTTTTTTTTGTTTTGACTATTGTTTTCTTTGAAGTTTCTAAGTAGAATCCTTAATGCATTTCTCTGCTCCAACTCATCTTCCAGCTGCATTGTTTGAGTATTGACAACCTCTTGGATAAACATTTTTTCCTGAGGTCTCAATCAATTTCTGTTGCATTTTGGTGATGATTTTTGGGTATCATCACACTCCAGAAAAAGGATGTGATTATTTTTGTGGGTTTTTTGTTCTTGAATGGGTTGTATACATTCCTCAGCAGGCTGCTGATTTTTCAGGATCTCTGTTGGTGCTCTCGCTCCCAGTTTTGAATTGATTCTGCAGAAGATGATCAATTACACAGTTCCTCCTTCATCAGGCTGCTAATCACCTGGTTTTGAATTTGATTGGCAGGGCAATTCACAAGGGTTTAAAGGAGTTTGCATTCCCAAGGCCACTGCTGGATGTGAGCAACAAGACATGGGCCAAGTTTTTTGACAAGGCACTAGGGAAGGAGCTCAAACCTCCATTTGATCCATATTGCAACAGTCTCAACTATGTATTATCAGCCTACATGATTCCATATGTGGGTCTGACTGGTTATGTGGGTGCAAGTCCCCTTCTCTTTGGCAAGGAAGCTAAGAAGGTACCAAAATGCACAATCAACCTTAACATCCTCTTATATCTCTATCAATCTGCCACTTCAAAAGTTTGCAATACCACCAGTTCTAGGTTTGGTTTCCAATTCATGAAAGTCAGTAATGTGCAAATGGTGAATGGATAGTATTGCACAAAATGATCAGCTATAGGTTTCGTCATGTCATGTGTGCCATCTCTAGTTTATTGGTGCAATTGGTCAAGGCATTGGTAGGAGCTGCTATATCATCATCCCCTTCTTCAATTCAGATGATTTTCAACTGAGGCCTGTGATTTTAACTTTGTGAACAGCTCATGGCAGGACTTCTGGCAGTTGAATCAGGGCAAGATGCAATAATCCGCAGCTTTCTTTACCAGAACAGGCACAAAGAGGTGAAGCCGTATGGGATTTCTGTTGCTGAGTTTACTGACAAGATCTCTTGTTTGAGGAATGAACTCAGCCATGGCATGGTGGATGAAGGGTTGGTGGTGCCAAGAGCACTCAGATCCGAGGAGTTGGCCAAGGGTAATCTTTTGTCAGCTGATAAGGACTCTTTAGCTTATGGCCGCACACCTGAGCAAGTCTTTGCAACAGTTTATGGCAATGGCAATGCTTCTAAACCAGGAGGCTTTTATCCAAAAGGTGCCCACGGAAAGATAGCTTGGAAGTACTTGCATGGTTCTGGGAAAAAAAAGAAACATATGAAGGAGGAGGATGAGGAGAAGTACAAGGAGGGGAAGACAAACAAGGAGTTGGACTATGAGCAACATGAGAAGAATCACAAGAGAAAGGAGGAAATTGAGCATGAGAAGAAGGGGATTGGTAAAACAGAGGAATACAGGAAGGCCTACAAGAAGAAGAATTGATTGACCAGGAGTGTGAGAGGAAGAATCCTGCATCCATCCTTCATCTTCTAAGATCTCTGAATCCCCTATGTCCTACTAATGATCAGACTGACATGAACAGATTTAGAGGGCAAAGATGTGCAATCCTTGCAACTTTTTTCCATTTGGCTTGGGTATTTCATGCGTAATTTTGTTAACAGCCAGGTACCATTCATGCAGCTTCATTACTCGTTGCTTTTTCAGGGTCCTTCTTTTGCACTCTTTCACCCAAGCCAACTTTCCTTCAAGGGGATCCTGATTTTTCACTAGATTGCGTTGGAATAAAAAGGTTCACATTCAAACAGAAAGGAGATAGATGTGGGGATCAGTATATGCTGTCGAAATCATTGGTTGTATTACGCTAATCGGGTAGAGAGTGTCCCTCTTGATTTCAGGCTAGAAAAAAATGTTGGCCTTTTCTTGAAGAGTTAAATCCAATATAGTAGAGCTTAAAATTTGTCTCCTTGATTGCAAGGGGAATGTGTTGATGATTTCTTTTGCTTCCTGGAAGCTGTGGCAATTAAGTTGCTTTTGAAACCCGTACAAACATTTAACAATTGTTAAGGAGTTGTTCACTTCTAGCATTTCTTCTGTTTGGTTGTTGGCTGGTTGCAGATACAAAAGTGCAGCCATCTTAGTTATGATAATGGTGTCTTCAATGTGTTAAGCATTGCTTTGTCCTACCCTGAAAGAAGCAGCCAAGTTGAAATCCCAACATCAATTCTCATGCATCAAAAATGTCGCTACCAGAAATTGCAAATCATTTCTCTTGTAACCGAAAACACTGCTACCAGAACTTCATTTCTCATGGGACCAACAGACTGTTCCCAGAAATGCATCATTTCTTATGTAACAAAAAAACTGCAACCAGAATTGCACATATTTCTCATGTAAACAAAAGAAACTGTAACCAGAACTGCATGTTCCAAATATCAACCACCTTGAGTACAAACCTTATTACACAAAAGTATATTGAGCAAAAAAGAATTTTGGAAACAGCCAGCCACCTGCGGATTAGCTCTACTGTGGCAGCGAAGAATTTTTGGGGGACCAATAACAACAGAAACCGCATTGCACTACTATACAAGCTACAATTATGGGTGCGATTTTTTTTATAAACTAACTACCCAATTCATGCCACACTGCCTTAACTGTATTCGCAAATATCACATCATGTTGTTCTATCAAACATTGCACCGCCTCCACTACTGCAAAGTTCACCGACACCGGCTCATCATCTAGTGGAATTTGTGCTGACATATCTGTACTCTTTTCATCTTCTGTATCCCCATTCAATAGCATGTCTCCTGATAGTTTCCCCGAACACAAAAACGCTGGCTTTTGTTAATCAATCTTTTCAAGAAATCCTCCTTGAAATAGTCAAAAGCAGGACTCCCCAACTGACACATTTAAGGTTTGCATCTTATATGTTTTTTGTGTAATTTTTGAGTTAGTTTATTATACTGCCTTCAAACAGATTACTAAACCCTAGATTGTTGACATTTTAACATGAAGGTACTACAAACAGCTCGACATGTTTTACATCTGCATCTGTCAAACTCATGTACTGAAACCAGTCGAGAGATAAAGGTGTGCCAGTACATCCTCCAAAGCACATTCCTTGAAATTGAACAGTAGTCCAACACAATGTACATATACCTTCTTGAATGAACCAGATATATGTTAAAAGAATACATGTTTTTGGGTTTAGGAAATAGCATAGAAAACTCAAAAGAGAAGCAGAAAAATCACCTTGCAAACCCCGCCAATTGTCATCAGTGTCATCCCCTGGGACAGTCACTTGTACTGAAATCTTTGATTGTTCCAGTGGGGGTGATTCCTTTTCTTGCATAACATCCTTGGCTCCATGGGACTTTGTACCGGAGAATCGCCGTAATGACATTGCAGGCACAGTTTGCTTGGGCTCAGACTCTTTTTTAGGTGATTCTAGTGGGCTCACTTTGCTTTTCCGCCATAGCAGAGCTGGTGAGAGCTCAATTGCTAGGCTGTGGGCATCCATCTGCCGAAACCGAGGGACACAACTGTCAGATGATAAGCAGACAACATTTTCAACTAAACACTTCAACAGACCAGTGCTAAAAGGTTTTTATTGTGTCCTCATTCAGCAGACCCAAGTCATTTATTAATTGAAGTAAATAAGAGTTGTGCTTTGAGCACTAAGAAAACCCACAATCAATATCCCCAAGTGCAAGACAAGATTGCAGAGGACATCAGGGTTGAGACTAAATTTTATACAGAAAGGGTGCAACCTTGTTCAAAGCTGATTTTTGGCTAATGCGGAGAAGCAGAGCAGAGAGGCATTCAATAGTGTAGTAATTGGCAGCAGGTAGGTTGGCAAGACATTGACGAAGAAGACTGTCGTTCCCCCGGGCATCAATGATGTCATCATAAAGCTCAAATGTCAAGAGTGGTGCAGGAAGCATGCACAGGTACAGCTTCAGCAAAGCTGCTACATCAATTGGGCTTACTCCATCCGGCAATGTTGCATTCCAGTCTGTTCATGGCACAGGATTATGTGTCATTTCCCCAACTCTAGACATCAGTATCAGAAGCCATAACTCATAACCTGAATGATCACTGAGCTAGTTCATCATCCAAATCCTGTGTGCTACAATGGTAGTCTCAATTGGGACTATTACTGCAAGTAAATAGGTGAGTGCAGCAGAGAACATCATCAACCAATACTCTGATATCAACATCTGTATCATTGAAGATATCTTTTGACTCACCACTTTTATAGAAGAGTCAGTTGTACAATTCATTTTCATCTTTTTGAAGCTAGAGCCATGAGAAAAAGAAGGCACCGATTGCTTTGAAGAAATTGCCATCTCAGCAAGATACTGAATACTGACCTTCATGGTAGAGACTAACAAGGCGATGAATCACTAGTGGATCTCCTTCTTGCTTAAATAAGTACTCTGCATGCAAACCTGCAAAATTTCATGTAAGAACTCAATTAAGTGAAGCTCTTTGCGTTATATCTTCCCATGCTGAACTAATAAATGTTATTGAACTATTTTACACCAGGAGCTCTGCTAAGCACCCTTCTACTTCTCTACCAAAGGCCCATCAATCATAAGGCCAAGAGGAGCCAATTCACAAAGGGAGATGGACAAACAAAAGCTACCTGATTTGACAAGGTAATCAACACATCTGATCACAATAAGTGGAATTGGCCTTGTGCTATTTTGTTTCTCCACAAGAACCTCCAGTGGCACCCCAAATACTGAACAAAACAAAAAGAGCAACAAACAACATTTACCCTTCCTCATCCAAACCCAAGTACAAAAATGCTACCAATTCTAGGAAAGTGAGTACCCAGGAAATGTGCTCCATGGACCCTGCATTGGTGTTCTAGAGTCAACAGTGCAGATACTAGGGTTTCAAGAAGGGGATTTCAAGGGCCTAGAACTTGAGTTCAGGCTTCCAGATCAACAGGGAAGACAATTTGGATCTAGCATCTAATGTGGATATTGAAGACCTGAGATTGACACTATTCTGCTCCAAAGAATGAACCTCAGGATTCATTTGCAAATAAACCCCAATCAGTCAGCTTCAAGAAGAAAATTCCTCTCCTATCTTGAAAACTTTCTTCAAAATGTCTCATCAAGGAAGACCCACTAGAAGAAATTACAGAAATGAAGTTCCTTGTTGGTGCTCACCAGCCTCCTCATGTGTACCCTGCAGAAAGAAAATGCAAATCCAAAACATCAGTCTCCCCACACAGCTCACAAGCATACAAGATCAGAGAGACCAAGTTTGTGTTACCTATTGACTTTGAATTCTTAAGTTCTGAAAACTGGAGTTCTTCTTAAACCCCACCCTGTTTAGCACCAGGAAAGGTATACTGCAATATGGCTACAGCTTCTGGCTGCACCAATTTATCCCTTACATTTCAAACAAACTCCAGCTTCTATAACAATTCCTCCAAACCAAAAATAATAATCAGTGAACTCAGCTCTAATCAACCATATCAAGTTTGGATGACAGATTTAAGGACTAAAATATACTACCTGACCCTGAACCTCCAAAACCTCAATTTCACAGATTCATTGAGCGACAAGATCTTCAACTGAAAGGAAAGGGTGCAAATAACCTTGCAATTAAGTTGCCAAAAATAAACAAAAAAATTAAATTGGATTACCTTTTGCCACCAATCCATTTTAGCAATCAGGACCCTGCTTCGTACTGTCGCCTTCTTTGCTATCTGAATATCAAGTAACATAAATTCCAGAGTCCATCAAGTCTTGCTCAACAAAGTGCATACCAAAATCTCTCCCTGTTGGTTGGGGCATATGAACAAGCTACTATGCCAGAAAGTTTGGAGCTGATTGACTGTTCATGGTTGAGATATATTCACACTTTCAGGCATGAAATCCCGGGCTGACGTTATGATGGGTTGGTTTCAGAAAACATTTCAAACCTACATAAGCATTCTCAGAGAAGGTTGCTACAGACCAGTTTTCCCCAACATCTTGTGAAAATTTGGATTTCCAGCTAGGTTTATCATGTTCTCTTTGGGGATTTCTTCATGAATATGGATACAAGGTCAGCAATTCTTCAGCAACAAAAATATATTTTCCAGACTAGCTTGCTAGGTGAGAGAACTTCAACTCATCACATAATTGTGTAAGTAAGCAAGTTAGTAACTGTATGATGGTGAGGCATTGGTGTACCAAGTAGCCATCATTTACAGTGAAATTTTTCTCTTCCAACCCGGGTGATGAACCGGGTGACTACCTTGAGTTTGAACGTAGTGTGTACCTCTACAGCTTTTACTGTGCCAATGGCAACTTTCTCCTTGGTGTCAGACAACCCAATCACAACTTTCTCCTTGGTGTCTTGCAAGCCAAGTGCTACTTTCTCCCTTGTCTTCTTGAAGGCAGAGCTTGCAGATTGCCAACGGTCATGGATGGTGTGCCCGCCACCACCCTCTTTGTTACCACCATGCTGCTGCTGCTGCTGCTGTTGTTGGAGCAGAGACCAGCTTGAGCGCACCACTGACCCTGCCCGCTCAGCAGCATCAGCCACACTTGAACCTGCTGTCTTTGCCACCTCCCCTGCAACTGCAGTTGCCTGCTTGAGCTTTGCACCTGCATGAGCCCAACTCCCACCTCTCTTAGAAAAAATCTTAACGGTAAAAAGTCATCTTCTCTCACGAAAACCTCTAACAAGCTGCTACTACTACTACTACTACATCATCAATTGAAGAAGCTGCAGTGTGTATGTGTGAGGGTGCATCTGGGCTGAAGGCTGCGACTGCTGCCACTTCAGTGGGAGAAATCCTTACCTCGTAAGAGACTCTCGATAAGCTACCCTAAGAGCAGAAAAAAGGAGCTTGAGGGAGATTTTATTTTTCCTTCACTTACTTGAGGATGAGAAGAAGCCACCAGCTCTCTCACGCCATTGATTTGACGACATTCTTCTCCCCAAATTTGCTTTGTCCTGCACAAAAATTCCACCCAAATGAAGAAAAACCAATCAAACCCTAAGAGATTGATGCAGAACTGCCACTGCTGCATCAATTCCTTTTCATCGGAAGCCCCCCCAAAAAAAAAAAGATAGAAACAGAAACGTGACAACTTCAGAATCCGCTCTAGGGTTTTACAAACTCTCTCTCTCTCTAAGCGTATGTAGTCTCTACCAGCACAGCCAGATCTGCATCATGATGCAGCATCCATCAATCACATGGCCAGGTTGAAGAATTTCTTAAGGTTTTGCAATCCATGTGAGTAGCAGAAAATGCTCATTTGAAAAAATCAACAGACAGTCTATAACCCTAAACCTGGCAACTGATCTGCATGCCATGAAGAAGAGGCTGATTTCTATAAGCCCCTCACACACAATTACACCAACCCTAAACCATCAACAACAAACACACAAAAGAGCGAAGCAGCAAAACCCCACTTCCTCGGCATCAGCAACAGCAGCAATAACAGCAACGGCAGCGGCAGCACCAGAGTTTTGTTTCTTCTTCATGAAAACTTTTGTTTTCTCTCAAATATAACCAAAGAAAACCGTAAGAAGACACCAACGCTCTGAAGACTCTCTCCTCTTCACAGATGTGTTTTTCAGACACAAAGGGATGCGTTGTTGTTGTTCTCCCTGGAGATGGAGAAGACGGGAAAAAAGAGTTAAAGAAAACCTGAACAGAAACAAACGGAAAGGACGATCCTTTCTTCACCAATTGCTCTCCATCCACATTGCGTGCCTCCTCCGTCTCCTCCTCCTCCTCCTTCTCCTTCTCCTCCTCTTGCTCCTCCTCCTTCATCAACACAACAAAGTCCAACAACTAGAGAAGAAAAACACCTTCACCGAAACAAAAACTCTCGCGGATACAACTGCCAAGACAAAACAACAAAGTGAAGAAGAAGAAGAAGAAGATGGTTCCGCTGCTACTCCTATCCTGCTACTGCTATTCTCATCAGCTAGCGATTGTTTCTAAATTTTGCTTTCGGCTTCTGCTGCCGCGACCCCACACACTCACCCACCAGCAGGAGGATGAATCTGGCGTGGAAGAAAAGGAAAAGCGGCTTGCTTTCTTCCTTTCTTTTCTTGCCGGGACTTTCGGATTGCAAAACTGTTCCGTCGAGGTCGGGATTGAATGCTGCCTGATGAGCTTTTCTTTGTTCATTTTTTTCTGTTCTGTAACTGGTGTTTTTGCAGTCTCCTTTTGCTGTTTGTTTTATTACAGGAGTCCTTCTTCTTCTTCTTAGGCAGAGAAAGATGCCTTCTTGTGGTCTGGTTTAGCGATCTTCATTACTATCAACGTTTGGTAATCTCCTTTGCTGGTTGTTTGTTGCAGGATTCTTCCTTCTTCTTAGGGATAAGAAAGATGGATTATGGAGGAGCAAGCAAGCAAGAAGAGGGGGAGCATGCTTGCTATACACTCATTCTTCTTCAAGAGGTGAAAAATCTCGTCTCTCTTTGTGAAATTTTGGGCTGTTCTGCCATCCTAAGTGCTGCAAGCTTCTTCTACATGGATAGATTTTGGCTGTGATGACGATGATGCATCCATCCCTCCTCAAGTGCTGCAAGCTTCTTCTGCCTGGAGATGTTTTTGACTGTCATGATGCATCCTCCTCTATACTGCAAGCTTGTGTGTGGAGATAGTTTGGCAAGCTCCTTCGTGTGTATTGGAAGAGAACACAAAGCAGCTTTGGGGACTGGGTGTTTGTTGTTGTTGTTGTTGTTGTTGCTCTAGTCCCTTTTTTCTCTCATCATCATGGCATTTGCTGCTGCTCTGGCCAATTTCGCAGTTATAATTCTACTCCCTGCCCTGGCCAATGCTTCTTTTCTTTGGCTTCCCCCGTTTTGTGTTCTTGGATAATAATACATGATTCTTTTTGGTTGTTCCAAAGATCTGCATGGATTCAATCCAAGTTCGTTGTCTCATTATTACTACAGCTCAGAAGTGCAATGCTGGTGTTTGGGGTTTTGATGCTGGTGGCCATTGGTGAAAGGAACAAATGTGGAAGATGGGTTTAAGGTGAGCCAATGTAGTCAGAATTGCAATGCTGGGTGTTTCAGTTTTGATGATGGCAACCACCATTGCTGAAAGAAACAAATATGGTCTAAGAAGAAACAGGTTTAAGGTGGTGTGTGAATGTAGTCAGAATTGCAATGCCAAGTGTTTTGGGTTTTCATGATGGCAGCCACTATGCTGAAAAAAGAACAAATGTGGTCTAAGAAGAAGACAGGTTTAAGGCGGTGTGTGGATGTAGTCAGAATTGCAATGCCAAGTGTTTTGGGTTTTGATGATGGCAGCCACCATGCTGAAAAAGAACAAATGTGGTGTACAAAGAAGACAGGTTTAAGGTGGTGCACGAATGTGGTCAGAATTGCAATGCTGAGTGTTTTGGGTTTTAATGATGCCAGTCATCATTGCTGAAAGGAAAAATGTGGTGTAAGAAGAAGATGGGTATAAGGAGGTGCACCAATGTAGTCAGAATTGCAATGCCAAGTGTTTTTGGGTTTTGATGATGGTGGCCACCATTGCTGAAAGGAACAATTGTGGTCTAAGAAGAGGGTTTGAAGGTGGTGTGCAAATGTAGTAGACTATGCTCAACACATTACTGAATGTTGTTTGGTGGATTGAACTCTACAATTTTTTTTTAAATCTCACGATTGCGCTTGGTTTAGTTGTTCTTAGATTTGCTTTTGTCTGACAAGCTTTTCATTTTTGGGTCCCCAACAGTTGATCTGTAATACACAGGTCTTCCTCTGTCTGGTCTTTAATTAGAGTTTCATGATGCGTAATTTGCTTTACTTGGGGTCCAAATGAATGAGGCGATGCACAGTTAGTAAGCAAACTAGAAGTTTTTGACAAAGTGTCTCTGTTCCTTCCTTGATAAGCTCCAACATACTAATCCCTACAAAGAGCTGATGGGTCAAGGTGTAGGATTTGAAATCTGATGGTTGTGGAGCTTTTTGTGCAGTGGAGCTTTGAAGAAGAGGGTAGGGAGACATTTCAGTCCATGGTATCAACAGTTTCTGGAGTGCTTCTTGGAATTGCCATTGGAGTCTCATTCAAGAAGGTAAAATGGCTGTTATTGGGCTATCAAATCTGAATTGGACCTAATGATATTGTATTGTGATTTGAATCATTGTCATCGGTTAGTATTTTTTTGCCATAACTGTATATGAAATTAGTACACCCATCTTGGTCAGCATCAAACCTTGCACATTTTCCTTCAGTTTGAGGAAATGTGGGAAACAGCAGCTGCCAGGCAGATGCTGGATGCAACAACTGAAATCCATCCTGTTCAGGGGCTACACTCTACATTCCTAATGAAGGCCACTCATTTCAATTTTTGTTGCCACAATGTTATGAGGCTATTATGAATGAATGAGTGTAGCAACATCCCTTGAAATGAAATGGGTGTCTCAAGTGCATGAGATCTTAATAGTAATGTTCTCTTCTCCAAACGATCTGTGGATTTTGATGTAAAGTTGTTGTGCAGTTTGGCATTGTGTCCAATGTGGGTCTTCTTTTCAACCAGCAGCATGCTGCTGATGCTCAGGTCCAACTTCAGGTGAGTTTTAGGAAGTCAATAACTGAAGACTACAGCTTCTGGAATTTTAGTACTGATCAGCTGTTTTGTATTCATTTTGTGCTCTGCTTCTCACACTGTAGTTGACTTTGTATCATACAGTTGGGTTCAGTGTTGTGACTGACATCTCTTAGGTGTGCTGGTCACAAATCAGGAGGAAGATGCTTGCAGATATTTCACTTGCCCAGGAGCACAACCAGTGGGGACAGAGTTGCTACCTGAGGACATATTAGCCCCACTCTCTGACCTCTATCCTCACAGATTATGGGGTAAACCAGAGGAGGTAAATGTTGGATTACATGTTGGGAGTGATGATTTAAACCTCAGAAAGTCAGGGTCAGGGCTTAGGGTTCAGGGTTTTGAAAACCTTTTTACTTATGATTCCATGACATTTCCTGCAGCAGCTCTTTTCAGTACAGTCAAGAATGTAGAAATTCAACAAAGACATATTCCTCCTCCTCAGGGAGCTGCTTTTTTAATTTTTCAAGGCTTTGGACTGGATTCAAGGACTTCATGCAACCCTAAACCCTAAACCCATGCAAGAACATGATGACCAAGTTCCTCTACTCTTATTGATCAATGTGGCAGGATTTGCCTCACAGGCCTAAGTATCTACTCACACTAACTGTAGGCTTGAAGCAGAAGGACTTTGTTAACCAGTGTGTACAAGGTATGCTCTCCAGGCCTTCCTGTTCTTGTGGGATCATCTGTAATGAATGGATTTGAGAGGTAACATAATGTGCCAATTTCCTGCAGTTTGTAGTAATGAGTTTCAGATGCATTTTTACATTGCACATCTCAATTTATGATGTGCACTCCTCTGTAGTTTTCAAAGGAATGGCAAATTCTCCTGTTCCATTGTGATGGGCATGTGAGTGAATGGGATGACTTGGATTAGTCTGCAACTGCCATACACATCAGCACCCATGGTCAGGCAAAGTGGTAAACAGTTCTTGCACCTGCTGCTAGTTTTCTAAAAGAGGGATTATAATGTAAACTTGGGGGCGAGCACTACAAAGGAAGTGATTTTTCACATTCTACTTTCAACCTTATTTTTTGTTTGTTAACTGCTAAACCAACTTTCTTATTCCCCAGATGGGTGAACCTGGATCTAACAACTCAAAAACAAAAACAAAGAAAAAATGTTAATTTGATAAGCTGAGAATTGGAATCTATGATTTTGTCACAGGCAGCAGCAGTGAATTGTTGTGCTAAATTTCACATCAGTGGATCCAATAAGCTCTTTGTCAAGCACATTCAATAACCTTGAAGGCTTGTTTGTTTGTATAAGTGAGACATTGATGGGTCCTTTTGATATCAGATGTTGAGAATGATGAGTTGATGTTGTAAGTGTAGAGCACTGATGGGCTCATTTTGCTGCAGGTGGTATGCTAAGAGGTTTTTGCACCCAGATATTGTGGAGCCCTACGAGTACATTTTCATTTTGATGCTGAGAAGTATGTCCTTTTGACTTGATTCAGAGCTTAGTTAGTTCCCAGTTTCATGTTTCCATCTAGGTGTGTTTTAAGCTCCCAAGAAGGCCCTGAGATAAGATCATAGGCATGATCTAGTTGATGGTGGTGGTTTGAGTTGGTGCCCAGGGTTAGGGTGGATGGGTGGATTTTGGAGATCTCAGTATTACTATAATATGTGTTAAGGCACCAAGTGGATCTCACAGGGATGGAATTGTATCTGGGTTCTGAATGTCACTGGGTCTTTGTTGGGATTGCAGATATGCAGAGTTTTAAGAATCATGGGCTTGAGATATCACAACCAGGACTCGAGCCAGGTCAAGGTTTGACTTGGGAAATGACTAAACATTAGGTTGACACTGAAGTCCACAAGTAAGCACTAATATTGTTTATCATTTTCCCCAAAGCTCCCATGAGTAAGCCAAGTTCATGATAAATTCTCACCTTCTTTTTCTTTCCGACATATTTATTCTTTCAGAGGAACAGTGGAGCAGGACAGTTGGTGTCAAGATCCCCATAAGCCCCCATGTGCAGGGTATATCTTTCTCTGAACACTTCAACTTTTGCTCAATGGTCACCAATGAAGTTGTGCTGCATGAGCTTTGCATGTTTGACGAGATGATGGACATTCAGCTTGGTTATTTTTTTGCGGTTGCAGGTTTGTAGAAATAATTGCACCTGTGTTTTCTCGAAAAGCATGGTGATGCATTTAGCACATGATACAGGTATCAGAAGTGTATGGCTTGTAGGAAGGTTTTGTCACCTTTGGCATAAATGTGATTGTAGCAACAGTCTTCATCTCTTCAGTCAATATTGACACTTGTTCCTTTGTCACAAGGCTTGCTACCATTAGGAGTGACTACAAATCTATCGTAGGACAGTTGAGATGTGATAGATTGGAGTTTAGTTTCACTTTTTTATTTCATCTATTTTGGTCAAATGGAGTCAATATGATAAATCCTCGAGTTATGTAGTAGGGCTTAGGGTTTAGGGTTTAGGATCATGGTGGCTGCCCATGATCATCTAGTCAATAAGGAATGGCTTAAAAAGGACTGTGATGGTGTGTGAGTGCAGAATGATCTAGTTCATGTGTGGGGCTTAGACTGAAGTCTACAATGTTGTGTTCAGGTGAGCAATGCCTCTCATACTTGCACACTCTTTGTAGAGCAACCCCTCCTGCTTGACTACTTGTGATTATGGATTGAGAGATTTATGTCCAATGGCTCACTTTGAGAGAAGGCTGCCCTATGGTGGCGCTTAATGTGGGTTGAATGAATGAAGCATTTGACATCCAACTGATGCTTAAACATAAGGAGAGATGTCATGACAGCCAGCACATGAGAAGATAGAGGTAGTGAATGCACAACAGGTGCGGCATAGAGTTGTTCCATCCCTGGGAGATCATGTGTGTGCCTGCCATTTGGGCTACTCCTATCTTACTGCCATTTCATTCTGTTTGCATGTTTCCTCCTTGACAATGCTGCCTCTATGATTTACATCCATGTTATTTTGCTTTGATTTGCTTATGGTTCTCTAGAGATCCATTGCCAGAAACCAAATGTAGGTGCTGATATCTGTTGAATTCCTTTTTGACTGCATAGGGAGAAATGGACATGAGCAAGCTAGTTGGGGAACAGGTAATGCTCCCTGCTCCATCTTACAATGCATTGAACATGTTGTATCAGAGACAAAGAAGTCTGGGCTAACCTCCCCAATTCAACCACCCAAGTGTCCATAACATTTACCCATTTACTCGAGTACCAATTAAGACAACCCGCAGAGCCATTCTTCTACATTGTTGTGGTTGAAATGACAATTTTGAGGATGAGAAGCATCAAATGGATGATGGGAGTGGTGGATTATGATGATGCAGGTGAGGGACAGATGCCAGTATGAATGGAGTCTATATGCTAATCATTGGAGGATGGCAGACAAAAAGCAAAAGCTAGAAAATGAGGCAAATGAAAAAGAGCAAACTTGAGTAGCCAAATAATGCTCTTTTTTTCCTTTGGCAGGGTCCCATTTATGCTGCTATTCCTTCAGGTAACTCCCATTCTTTTTTTTCTTAGTTACAAACGGTTTTGTAAATTTGCATTAACGTCTGTAATGACAGTTTCCTCAAGCTGACATTCAAAATGGTAACATTATTTGAATAAGTTGCTGCCATGCACACTTTGATCTCCAAAAGAGAGTTTTGGCATAAGAAGCTGATTGAACTTTGCTTTGCCTATTTGCAAATGTTGCTTGTGTGTTGCTGAAGAACTAATCTTTTGCAATTGGGTCCATTTATTGCTATCCATGATATGAATAGCAATTTATGAAGTGCTTGGATTTTGGGTAATTGTGGATCATATCAACAATTGTTAGTTAATGTGAACTTTTTTTTACGGATGAAGTATGCACAACATGGTCCACAAGGAGCTCTACAAACCTCAATACCTAGTTACATATTAGACATGGCCGAAATCACAATTTGACGAAATTATGTGACCTACTTGAGAGAGATCAATTGAGGACAAATTGTCAAGCCGCTGAATTTGATGACTTTGTATTGGAAAAGCTGTGGCTTGATCACTTTCCCATCTTTTGTAACTTAGATACCTATTGAAGGTTGTACTGCTTGACACCTAGGGTTGAAAAGTGAAAAGATCACCAATGCTAATTTTTGTAGCATTTGATATAACTAAATGTATTAATTATTAGTTATGGCCACAATTTAGAAAACTATTTTGCAATGCAATTTTTTTTTCCCAAGCATGCATTTCAACAAGATTTGTTGCCTCAAAACCATTGGTTGCATTACAATTTTAAGAAGTAGGCATAGAGCACAATGATCATTAGGAGTAGTCACATAGCGTTGAAAATACCTTCATAGGCAACACAAACGCAAATTGAATGAATTCAAACATATATTAAGCATATTATTCTATTAAGACACATATTAGTCCAATTAGGTGCATGTTTTAAACATTCCAATGCATTGATCATAAGGTACTTATTTTGTTTTTGTAATGATGTCATTACTTATTTAATATTTACACTAGTTGTGGGTAGTTGTTCTATCTAGTGCGATGGTTGAGAGTGTTTTGTGACTTTTGGGTATCATCAAAATTTTGTGAACCTTCTTTGAACTTTCTTTGTGACATTAGACATTCAAAGAGATGCCATTGCAAATCACAACATAGCTAGTCTTTAGTGTTTTTAGAATTACTTTTTATCATCTTTTCCTCATGCTATACAAAGAGGTCCATGATGTATAAGTGTTCAAGTATTTGTAGTTGTTCAACCATCAAGGTTTGTGACATTTTCCGCAATTTGCAAGGAATTTGATGTCAAATGAAGTAAGGGATTTATTGCAATACATTGAAACTAGTTTTTCAAATGGTCCAACAATGAAGGCCAAACCACCCATTTTGTCCTAGCACACAAAGTAGATGATAACACAAATACACACACATATGCTTCCTACTCAAACTCTCTCTTGACTATGAAATAAGTATTTCACAAACTTTATAAATCATGGAGCAACACGGATGTGTTGTTTTAATCAAGTCTAAGCAAGTTTCAAAAATAGGTTGAAGATGATGGGTTATCAAGGTTGGAGACCTATAAAAAAACTAGATTAAGCATTCAACTAATTGTAAGAGGTCATGCACACACATGAATGTAGCTCCTTGACAGATAAATTATTCATAGCATGCAAAGTTTTATATGAACTTGATTTTATCTTTCTTCAATTACACAACAATTCGTAATCTTTTCATGTTTATTTGGATTTCAATATGTTGTTCAATTTGGAAATTTGAAGAGTTATGGCATAAAATGTAAGTAAGCCTCATTAATTTTTATTTAAAATTTTCTATTTTAACTCAATTTCTTGTGAATATTGATCTTTCTTGGTGTGGGTAGCCAAAATAGTTTGGTCTCTTACATCCGTCATAACCTGCTCAGTAGGTGGATGCGAATAAATTTTCATCCATATACATAATGGACAGGAATTACTTTTCATCCGCATGGTGGATGAGATACAGGAAAGTTAATGTGTCATGTAATCAGGAGGACATACATCAGCAAGTTAGTTCCCGTGATCAGAAGTGTGGATTGTTCAATCCATCGTGTGACCAGAGACAAAAGAATATGCAGCCGATTCTATTTGGCAGCCACTATTCTTCTTTTTATATCATTATCCTGGGCATCGGGGTTGGTGTTGTAGAGGATGTATTGTGGTACTACACTTAGCCAGCAAGGAGTGCAAGACGCAAAATGTGTAATCCTCTTAGCTGCACAACACACAATCGATTCTATCCACATTGTCTCCTCCAAGCTTGACAGTGTCCAAGCCATACTGCGACCCTATTTACCGAAAAGGCTTTAGCGCAGTGTTTGTGCACTGTTGTGCTCTACACAGACAGCGTTAAAAAGACAAGGCAATTCAAGTATGATGTTGTTCAGGTTGTGGTAAGAGTCTCCTAGCAGGGAGAATTTCTGTGCACCCAGTTTCTTAAGTTTGGGTAGTTTGGGGAAAAGTACTATCCAACATGAAAATGAGCAAGGGGCACTGAGACCCCGTGTTTCCTTCTTTTTTTCTTCATTTTTCTGATGTGGGTGAATTGGCGATCATCTCTATAAAAAATCAGCCAAATTTGGCTATGAACAGGATATGAAAGTAACAAAAGTTTAAGCATCCTTCACATTTTCAAGGCGACATGCCAGCTACCCAATAGAGAAATATGACGACTTTTCCTCAAAAAAAGTGTTTTTAGAGATTGTACTTCCAAGAGAATTTTTTTATGAAAAAAAAGTTCACCAGAATTAAAAACGATTTCGGCCAACTGGCTAAATTTAGCCAGGAAAAAATAGGTCACAGCACGACTAGCTGCTTTCATGTACAGTGCCTCTGAGTAAGTAATTTTCAAGGGGGCGGTCCCCAATGTGAGGACATGACTTCAACACCCCGACTGTGTGTCTTTTGATCAAGTGTACAAATTGCTGTAAATATCTATCGCACAAATCTGAACTGATTGAGTTATGACCGGAGCGTGATCAGCGTTGATCACTGTGGGTATACTCAGTCCGAGACGACAAAACGCCCTCGATTTTGTGACATGATCTCAGGGGAAGGATGTATGGCTCTGAATAACTCCAGGGTCCAGGAATGATGTCTAACTACAGATTGGTCCAGTCGGACTCGCAACTTGAGCTTGGAGGTTGACCATGATCTGTACCTGCTCAAGCAAGCCTGGCTCTGTCGTCTAACGCTTCAAATACCATGAGCACATAATCTTCATCCATGTCTTCTGAGCAGGGATAGCCTGATACGGATACTACATTTCCGGAAATTGAATAGTCCAAACCTGCAATAACATAAGGCATGACATGACACAAAATGATCAGATCATGATTATATCCATGCTTGCAGCAGAACTCCATATGATCTGGAGGTTATTTTGAAAGCTAGCGAGCTGCTACAGTTGAAATTTTGTATGCTAGCTACCAGCTGGATCCCGGGTGACTTTTTTTTTCTTTGCTTTGCCATTACTATTGCTGCAGGTGACCTCTGTTTGGGAGGTACTTGGTGCTGCATCAACCACTCTCTCAGCCTGCTCCTACAGACTATCAAGGACCAGCACTAAGGAGGCAATGCGTAATCAGTATAGCTTGGGTCGGATCACCCAAGCATAATCAAGAACGCGGGAATTTTCACCTTAGTACTGGTCCCTTGTCCTCTATCACATGTTTCCAGCATATTTAATATGCATGATGATTGAAGTTGAACCTTCGGGAACCCGAAAACAGAAGCAGTAATTTATAGTACCATTCATGAAGGTTATATTCTTCACAAATTTACAATATGCTTATGGATTCGGCCATTGTGTTTGATCTGCAGCTAAGTTTAGTGAGACGGCCATCATTTTTGACCGGTCGGTTTATATATACGTCAGGAGATTGGAACTTACCCATTGATCTGCATGTCTTGCGAACTTTATCCTGTAGACTTCTGTTTTTTGCAAGACCCGGGAAATAGACTTCCATGCATATCTGTAACAGAAATCGGAAAGGATTCGATGTCAGAACAGTACAATTTAGCATCATATAATTCTTTTGTGGGATTCAATTATATGAGAGTAACGGATCCGCACATGAGTGCACATGCAATTAGCGTCTCTGACTCCAAACTTTCCTTTTTATCTTTTTCATTCTGATCACTTGTTCAGCTGAATCTGGGATGAGGGGGCTTACCGGTGTGCTGGGAAGCTCTTCGGTGTCCAGATATTGATTCTGATTTGATCCATATGCCCACCACTGTAATTCCAACCAATTCCAAATATAATTCCTGTTATTCATGCGGACTTGGGCTAACTTCAAGACGATAACCTAGAAATACATAGATCTGCCAAATCCTTGAAACCACCTATACCACGCCAGCTCGTCATCCAAATGATGCATATTGAGTTTCCTCCGCAGCTCATGACTGGAACTCAACTCTTGCAATTAAGCACATGAGGTACCTAAGGTGAT
>Ga0116231_10000629_pt1 | contig 64253 bp, 50 predicted proteins | sample S1TSphgellanicum_2_FD_89695 | JGI IMG/M metagenome (GOLD analysis project Ga0116231, IMG submission 89695) | Host-associated microbial communities from peat moss isolated from Minnesota, USA - S1T2_Fd - Sphagnum magellanicum MG | ecosystem: Host-associated > Plants > Peat moss > Unclassified... | reverse complement strand
TGTGATCTCAAAGGGTGGCTGCTAGGTTTATGGGTGCTGGGTTTCAAAATGTGGAGAGTGAGAGTAGTGTATAGAGGCAGTGGAGGGATGTGGTTTAGTGGCTCGAAGGACCGAGCGAACACGAAAGGATCTGACCTCGAAGGCATCACCGGAAGTTCCTATTATTGGTAATTTTGATCATGCATATCATTTTATTTTAAATGCCCATTTGGCTAAAACCCATTGACCATTTTGACCAAAGTGGTCAATTTTTTGTTCAACTTGACTAGATGTTCAATTTAATAAATAGTTAAATAAGTCATTTTAATCAAATTCACCAATAAAAAAAATACACATATCATTTAGACCATGAGCCTTTAATTTTAGTGGACATGTTCATTAATAAAAGATGGACAAGGCAATTAATTTGGACAACTTGAAATATCATGAATTGCAATAATGATAAGAAAATAGATTGGGTAATAAACTAAGATGTATGGCATCATGTGATTATCCAAAACATAATGAATGAGAACATGAACTTTAATAAAAAAAGGTTTACAACTATTGGTTTGTGACTATTTGTTTGATTTCCATGCCAAGTGATGTCTTTTGCAACTAGTTATCTAATGGTTTTGGTTTTGATAATTAGAGCATTTTGTAATCACATATGTTCATTGCAATTAAAGCCTAATTATAAATTGAGTCATATATTTCAAAATTATCTAGTGAATATTGCACGTCATCATGTACAAATGAGACACATCTAGGTTTGTTAGGTGGTATTGAGGGGAGAGAACTTGGCAATTCTTGGTTTTGTAAAACCAAGACATGTTTTTTAGTTCACACTTCAAATAAAGAAGGCATGGGAACTTTAAAATGAGATTAGGACCAATTCTCACAACTATGAATGCAACATGAAATCAATTTACACAAACTAAGAAAGAAAGTGATCAATGCAAATTAAAATCAAGATAGTGTATGGATAAAATCCCAAAAGACACACATTCACATGATTCACTATGACTTGGACTTGGGAAAGTCATCACTATTTTCCTTCTATTATATTTTAGAGGCAACAATATGTTTTTTTTTTCCAATAATAATTTTTTTTTCAATTTGGATTAGTTATAATGGGGATATTGTTTCTCTCCCCTCTAAGGTTTCTTTGTAAATTGTGACTAACATTACATTGAAATGGCAAAAATTCTAAGGATTGCCAAGAAAAAATCCTCAAAATCTTTAATTTTACTTAATAATGAACAATGTAACTTTGTAAGTTCATAATTCTCACATATGAATTTTGATTTGAATGATTTTGTGTGCAATGTATAACCCTCAAAGAAAAATTTCCAATGAAATATTTCATGCTTAGTTGAAGGTCATTTGACCCGTTTGCTAGACATTTTAGGGACTACTTATAATCAAATTACTAATTTGTTTGTTGACCATTCATTTGGGCAATAACTTGTGTTTCAAATCTTCAAATGGGGAATGTAACCTCATTTTAGAAATTTTCTTTTCAAATCCTTTCCAAAGGTCCAAGGAAGGGCCAACTTGAACAAGGTTTGGTCCCAAGAAACTTTGTTTCAAAAATTCGAGACATTATAAAATTTCAATTCTCAAGTGAGGATCCATTTTAAAGTCTTGGGATTTTCTCTCTTGCATTATCCCACACTTGTATAACTATGTGTTTAAATCCCAATACATTTTCCCAACCCATTCCCTTTGTCACGCCTCAACCTAAGTCACACCTTGATCACAAACCTAAGGCTAAAGTTATGTTCACAACTGCGACATAGATTGCAAGTCACAAATGCAAAATGTAAGAAACTCTAAAGCCTAAACTCCAGGTAGGTTATAACTTAAATCAAAATATAACTAACGAAAAATCAAACAACCTTCCTACGAGCATGCATTGAAAAACTAACCAATGGCTTCAAACTCCAAACTATTGCAAACTTGTTGTGACCTAAAGAATTTCAACCTACCACAACCCACAATGGTGGAAATGGGCATTAGTAATTACCTATAGTTTGTGGATGTGAGGTGAGCATGGGTGGCAACAACATCGTGAGGTGTGGAGCTATTGGGGGTGGAGTTTGCTGCTTTGTTGACTTGTGACAACAAACTTGTTTGCACACATAAATTGGTTTCGGCAATGGCTACACAGGAGCGCAATATGCAATGGCAACGTAAGTCCCTGCCGTAAGTCCCTGCCATAATGTTAGATGGCAAACACAAGATCATCACCATTGTTAGGAGCAGTCATAAATCTCAACCGTCAATAGTATGGTCAGCCTCTCTCTCTCTTCATGGTGGATTTCAGCGAACTTTTTTATTTGCAGCCCGAAATTAACAAGGGCTTTTCATAGGCATGTTCTCAAGTTCACAAAATGGCAAATTTTCAACGCATTAGCTTTAAGCAACTGTGGGTGGTGAAGTACATAGCACAGTTGCTTAATGCTTTATGCACACACACACACACACACACATATATAAGCACCTGAAGGACACAGAATTGTATCTTAGTATATTCTGCATGTCAACAAACAAACATACATCGATGCTTGTGCACTCTTTTAGCTTCTAAAAGAATACTATTGTTAGTGGATTGTATGCACATATTTTAAGTCCTTTCATGGTCTGCTATTGAAAAGTTTTTAAACCACCTGAGATAAGTTTTACTGTTTCAACTTTGAACTAGTGTTTGTCAGGGGTTTCATTTTTTCAATTTTGTGAAGTTGCCAGCAATCATTCACAAGAGGAATTAGCCAAATTTTGGCTACAGTTTACAGAAGAAAATATCAGGCTATATTTTTGGCTATGTGGAACCCATTGTCCAAATGATGGCAATTTCTGAAAAAAAAAATCTTCCAAAGTGCTTTGGGCACATTTCTTTCACAAAAATCATTCATATGAGTTTCTTCTACTTGCCACCAAATGGCAAGGATTCGACAAAAACGCTGACGTCTGTCTGTGATAGCCTTTTAAGTTTTGAACATACCAGCCTGGTCATGGTACAGGGTCCTTTTAAAAAACTTTGATACCAACTTGGTCTTGGTATTGGGTCCGAGACTGGTGTTGTTAGTACTGGTGGGGATCCCTGTTGAGCATTAAACCTGTCCTCTGATGAAGAGTAGGGTATGAAGAGGACGCAAGAGTCAGCTTGTTAGAGATAAGTAGCTTTTGCCTCAAGATGGCTGGCTGATAATTAAAAGGATTTTCCATTCATTAGAAACACTACATGGAGATTCCTTGTCCACAAGTTGTTTTGCTCAACTTAAGCTTTCTGTCCCCCTCCTTTGAATCTTGTGGAATCCAAATTGGACTGACCCAGTTTCCTTTGAATCTTGTGGAATCCAACTTGGACTGAACCAGTTTCTATTAGCTGGATCTTTACTTTGAATCCTGGCACCAATCACTTTGCCACCTTTAACCTACAACCTTACCCATTTGTCAGTTGTGGGGTTCATATCCAAAATCTCCCATCACTAGAAATATCTTAAGAACTTTGGGTAAAGCAGATGGGATTTAGTGTGGCAAGTCACAAAGCTATGGTTTATGAGTTCTTAAAAGTAGCTACTTTATCATGGGAACCCACATACAAAAGTCATTTGTATACACGAATAGCTACTTTGTATGATGACAAAACTTGGGGGCATTAGGGCACTTTATACGTTTCCGAATGAACAAATGGATCAAAATGTGTAAGGTAAGCAGTAAAAATGTAAAGGTTGGGGCACATTCGCAAAATGCAGGACCTGACTCAGTTACTGCCTCATCCTATGCCCCTCATTTTCAGCCCTACATTATGCGAGTGTAGCCCCAACATGGGGCCTTACACATTGTAAAGCACAAGACGTGTTTATAATAAGACTAACATACATAGATCAGAAGGTGATAGTAGCAAGAGGCAAGTTATAACTTCAAAGCTCACGTACTAAGACGAGGATGTTAAATCAGCAATGGGTCCTTATTGTACACAGTACAAAAGTATTGTCTGCTTCTTTTTATTCTTGTGTGCCCCTGACTCAATCCATCTTCTTGAGAAAAAGATAGATGATGCCTATACACAAATTTTGCGTCCTGTTATGCGTACTTTGGGCATGTACTAAACATTACAACGCCAAACACTAAGAAACATAATATGCTTCCTAGTGTTTGGTACATGCATTACACACCCAAAGCTTGCATAATTATACACAAAACATGTGTCAGGTCATCACCAAACACATCTTGGTCAGCCAATTGGGCAGTTGGGGAAAAGGAAGCAGAAAATACTTTTGTTGGCTGCATTAAGGACCCATTGCTGATTCAATGTTGTCCAGTACTAATGTGCCTCCTATTTTTGAGAAGGCATTTTTAACATGTGTGTAAGGTGCCCTCCAAATATAGTGCAAAGTTTTTTTTTGAGTGTTTTATTTAGAATAAAAGATTCTTTGACTTATGGGACAATAAAATTGGCAAACACATCAATTGGCCATAGGGAATGAGCCAATTGTACATATTGAAAGTTCATTCCAACCTACAAGTTTTGTGATCCAATACAAATTTTTATGTAAATTTATTTTTGGATACAATTTGTGTCCACAAATTTTCAAAGATTGTCCAATCGGGTGCAAATACATTTAAAGTAGACAATATGATTATTTTATAAAAGGATTATGAACCTTTAAAATGTCAAAACAAAAACATATGTTAAAAAAACACAATTTTCACCACTATCTAACATGGATTTTGGTTCCTTTCAACATATTTGCACCCAAATATAATTTTTTAGTTGTCATATTTCAAGGTTAAGAATTATTTCCAATAATGTGGGTTCATATTTAATAATGAACTGAATTTATTACAAATAAACCCAATGCAGTTGGGGAAAAGGATAAATTGAAGAATCAATTATATTTGGACCTATATTAATTAGTCGGTTAATTAGCTTAGGCATCAAGTATATAAGTTGGAAAATGTTGATATTGTAGTGCACAACAATTCCATAATGAGATAAAATTATTCTAATTGGATTTTAAGCTATTTTTAAAACATTTATTGGATAAAAGTTTTTGACTTTGACATAATAACCCAATCCCACACAAACTACAATTTATGGAACCAATTTTGAGCTTTTACTATTTAATTAACATGCCAAAATTTGGAATAGTTCAAAACTAAATTTGAAAGATTTAGAAGTTTGGGATAAAAGCCTGTTTTCAAATAATATATATGAGCTAAGATATTCATATGTTCTCAAATTTAGACAAATTGGTAGCTCTAAAATGACTAAAAAAATTGCAATGGAGAAAAGCAACCTTATTATATTCAATTTCATCAAATTTCAATTTCAATTATGTATTGAACAAATTGAGTCAAGTGGCACAATGATGACTTCTAGCCTTACAAAGGACATGCAATCAAGATTATCACTATATATGCCATACATAATCAAAATATGTGCTATGAGAAAATAAACTTGATGGATGCCAGGTCTATGTCAAGAATAGCAATCCTTTTATACATGTGTTGGTAACTAACTCGTGTGGCATGAGAAAATTCAACCTAGTGATTACAATGTCAATGTAAGGAATAAACATGCCAAATGTAACCAAACCACATGGTACAAAATAATTCATCTTGGTCATCTGAAAAATGGTAGAAATATTGGATCAAGAAATCCATAAAACTTGGGATAAAATTGTAGGTTGATACAAAATGACCATGAAATATTTTAATACACACTTTGTAGATAATTTTCAAGTAAAAGGATGCATTGAAACATGTCTAAAATTACATAATAACATTGAAGTAACTTATCAAAATAAATTTAATGAAGTCTTATGGAATTAATCTTTCAAACATGGTGGAGAAAAATATATGTAATAGGCAATTGCACAAATGTGAACAACACAAATAACTTGTTTTGGAACTAGATTACATGTAAAATTTGTTATTATGTCATGTCACCTTTGTATACTTGATCAATGTATATCATGAAAGGAACTTATTACTATAAGCAAGTCCACTTTGTTGTGTTTTGTTCCCCCAATGGAATGTTGTGGATTGATTGCCTATTAGGATACATCGCAATAAATTTAAAAACGATTTGATAATATTTCAAATGGCATGTGCCATGGCCTCAACAATGATGTTAACATTGAACATATAGAGGCACTTGATCCAAAACAATGTTCAAAGGACATTGGAGTCACCACACCAAGCGAAAACAAAGAAGTTTGTTGTATGTGATGCACAATAATCTTTAAACTTGTTGGCACCACTAGATACAATTTCATTTTCATATATGAACATTATTCTGAATCTAATGGCAATTGATGGCATCAATTGTGGAAGTGCATATTTACCAAATGCAACCAAATTTGCCTAGGTAGATGAAGGATCCAATTGAAGCAAATGGATGAGTCATGTAGTTGTTCATTTAAACACCTTATTATTGTCATGAGTTGTAGATTCTTTAAGATTAGTCTTTACATTCATTCAAAGCCACTTGATACTATTTGTTTCCTAAGATAGGATTATTACAATGAAAGATGATGAGGTCCTTTAAGCTTGACTACACAACAATTAAATGAACCACGATGTTAAATTTTTCAAAATACCTTTATTTCATTCTTGGGTTCAAAATAGTTCATAATTCTATGATACATGTGTCTAGTGTATATACCATTGTTGGGTGGAGTAAAATTTCACTCACAACTAGGCCGGATATTTGACTAGTTCTTTCTTAGAACCCTAATTGATATCAAGTCTATAACCATTCAATCTTAAACAACCCTTAGAAGCATGGTTGATAATGTACTTATTCAAAAAGCAATTCAAATCACATTAACCACAATCTAACATGGGGATAAGTTTGCACATAAATACAAAAATTCAAAACCTCATTCTAAAGGTTTTTTTGAAAAGGTTCTTAATTTATATCTATAGGGTAAGTCTTTAAATCCATTCAATTTTTGGACCTTAAGTTCTTACATTGAGAACTTTTATGTTTTGATGACACTTATGATTGCACCAAGGGACCAATTGAACTTCTTGTCTTTATAAAGAATTATTCCTTGATGTACTATTTACCAAGTTCAAGAAAAATGTTAATTATGATGTCATAGTATACAATATCCACAAACCACAAGTTAAGTAGAAAACAAAAACACAAGATCAATGTATGTCACCTTGTATCTTTTTGTCTTCTTTTCATTGTCTTACTTAATGCATTTGATCAAATGCAAATTCTCAACAAATGATTTACAAGTTTACCACCTTCAAAGCAATGGAAATTTTTAACTCTCTTGTGAACTTGTGACAATGTAACACTTATAAAACACCCAACAAACTAGGTCAAATGCTTACTGGGAATTTTTTAATTTTGTGCTAAATTCTTCTTTTGGAGGGAAATATGGTACCTTCTAAGACCATGGTGGACAAACAAATTGTCATTCACATGTTTGACATATGTAAAGGATATTTAGCAGTCATTTTTGTTCTCTTACCAAATCTGTAAGCATAAATTTAGGGTTGATAGTTTATACTGCAAGTTAAATAGACTTTTAAAAAAGTTATTTAGAAGTTGGGTTTTGCTTTTGGAAGGGTTAATTCTTTTCAAAATCTATACATAAATCCAACATGTATGTTGATTGATTACTACATACACAATTTGCATTAGGTAGTATTGTCAATCATTTGTGCACCTACAAATTTCTAGTGTTGGTAGCCCAAGGAGGACACTAGTAAAAAAAAAGTAAAAAATATTTGAGTGAAAATATAGAGTGCAATATATTGGTTGTTGAGTAAAAATTATAAGTTAATTAATTAAAAAATAAGGTACATTTTATTCAAATAATTAATTATAATTAATATAGGGTGGCTCTAATATGTATATATAAAATTATTAAATAATAATAGGTTGATAAAAATAAGTTGAACAATTATTTAGTGCCCCTTATAAATGAGCATTTGATGCACATAGATCTCAAATTTTACATTAAATGTCCCCCTAGGGTTGGTACGTTCGCATTTTTTAGACCTTAGAACTGGTGGGTAAAGGCCAAGCATATATGTACACCCAAAGCTATTGATTCTCAAAAATCAAAGAACTAGTTGTGACCCTTGATTGGAAGCTTTGGAAAATCATAAACCATTTTTGACCCTTGACTAAGGTCCCAAAGAAATCAAAGAACCGGGTCAAATAACCTACACTATACCATTGGTTTTTTGCATGTTCTTTCATGAAAAGCACCAATTTTTTGAAATTTCACAAAGACCCAAAACTAAAGGTTCTTTTGATTCTGAAAGATATTAAAAGAAACTAGAACCAAAGGTTGAAACTGTGATATTCTGAATTATTTGTTAAAAAAAAAACATTGGAGGTTTTTTAAATTTTTAAACATTGAGAACCTACAATTGAAGGTTATTAACAAAATCAAAGAACTGCGGAACTCTGCAAACTACTCTATTTTCAAAAGTTTAAAAACTTTATTTAAGATATTATTTCTTCCAACCTTATCAAGTCTATCTTCAACACAAGTGGTACCAACGGGTGTAATTGCAGGATGTTATATCCTACCCATCATCCCACCCATTGAACTTCACAGGTGTTAATGGGACATCATGTATGGTTTAGCAACTTAAAATTGCGTAGTCATTTTGCAAACAAAAACATTTTTTCATGTCCTCTTACATATCAAAAACCTAACCCTCTACATATACATGTTTTGTTGCAAGGAGCAATTTTTATGAATTCCAACCACCATATTGTAGCAAAATCATTTTTTTGTTTAGCTCAATTGACATTTAGCCAACCTTGTAATAAAACCATGCGAACACTGCACAAGACTTTGCTTTGACCCCATGAAGTTGGATAGAGTGGGGGTGGAGGGGGCATGTTTAGTGTCTCAATGTGCTACCCCTTCAAATTATTGTGAAGAAATCAAAGTCTCAATCATTGGATCTCTTTCTTGTGGACAAAGTCCCCACAAGTGGAAATACAGATGCACAAAACTGCCTTTTCATGCATGCTAAATTATGCCATGTTGAGAACACATTAGTATCTTCTCTCACAAGAATTGCTTCATATTTGGGAAGCTTCTTGAATCATCATTTATATATTTACCAAAACATTTTCCAACCGATATTTCATCGAAGGGTGGTGTTAAGCATCCCATATGCTAAATTTTAAACCACCAATCACACAACATAATTGTTACCTTTGCTCAAGGGACACTTAGTGCAAAGTTTGGGATTTAGGTACATCAAATGACCATTTTTAAGGAAGATATTAGATAATTGTTCAACTATTTTTTATCATTTTATTATCATCTTTTTCTAATATATACATATTAAATTCACCCTATATTAATTATAATTCATTTAAAAAAATTATTATATATCTTATATATTATAATTAAATTCATTATTTGAATAAAATGTACTTTTTTAGAATTAATTTACTTACAATTTTTTACCTAACAACCAATACATCGCATCTTATATTTTTACTAATGTATTTTCTATTTTTTTTACTAGTGTCCCCAGGGCTATGCACCCAGGTTCTCAAGTGTTTTCAAAAAAAACAAATAACCACTCACTAAACCACTGGTTCTAATATCATTTTCGATTTATTTACCCATCAGATAAGGGTATATTAAGAAATCAAATTTTTGGAATAACCTACCCTACAATAACCAGCCTACACGGGTACTTAACCCGCATCATAAACTGGGGGTACATATTGGGCAGTATTGGACAAGTAGGTAGGTATGTAGGTACTTAGTTGGCTAGTAGTAGGTCTATGGGTAGATGGGCTTCCAGATAATGGTATTTCTAACATACGTATGCTACTTTGCTCCCTATTTACGTCCAGACGAATTCCGCGAGGGAATGTGGAAGCCCCGCGTTTTCTAGCCTGTAAATGTCATTAATAATCAGCACTACAGGTCAGGTTAACGAAACGTGACACGAAGTTAGAACCCAACTAGGCTGTAACTGTGGTCAGTCTTCCTTCTTCGACGCGTCGCAGGTCGCAGGCGCGCTCCGGTGCAGTCGCTCGGTTGCCAGCGACTGCCAGCCAGCATGTAACTGCGGTTAGTGTACCTTCTTCGACGCGTTGCAGGCGAGCTCCTTCGCACGCGAGCTTTCAATCGGTGCGCGCTCTTTGTTGCACGCGGTCCTGTTTTCCTTTATATCTGCCATCACCAGGCTCCCATTTCCATCAGTGTTGACAGCACAGTGCTCTTCTCCTTTTCCTTTGCACCACACGGAACTAAACACTTTCCTAATTAGCTCTTTGGCCCGTTGCAGCGTCGCTTTTTTGCTTCCATAAGATTTCTTGCAAGACAGTTCCTGCATTACTATCGTTGGACTTGTATTATCGTCGATGGTCTACAAGCTGGAGCAAATTTAGCTGCTGTACTTCTTCTAATTCCAATTACAACTCGTTGTTGGTCAATAGTTGGACTACTGGGAATCTTGGTTGCAGGTTATATAAGCTTTCGAGTTTCTGGATTGCAAGGCTTTTGTAGCTGGCAGAACAGTTATAAACAACCGGGAGTCTACAATCTAGACTGGGATTAATAATCCAGCTACTGCAACTGCTTGAATTTGGCTTGATCAGACAAGCTTGATTATAAAATTTCAATGGCCTTCAACATGAAGAGAATGCAGGCGGCGATGCCGGTCATGACGCTACTCATCTGCATGTGCGTGTCTGCGACTCAAGGACTGAGTCCGATCGGAAGTCCGAGTACATCACCATCACGTGCAATGTCTAATATCTAGAAATAGCAATCTCGGGTGTAATACTAGTGTGCACCCCAGGCTTGGATCTAACATTCTTTGAGTAGGAAAAATTATGGGGTGTAATTCACTAACACAATCCATTATGGAAACCTAAAAATCAAGGGACCATTGAAAAAACAAAAAGCCATTAAAAATGAGCTCATAAAATCTTACTTTTTATTGTTACAGTTCAGTTTAGTGTGCTTCTTGTGTGTGTAAGATATCTCAACTCCTTTGGCCGGGTGGGGATGCTGGGGGTGAGTCATTGTTTTATTTTGATGGGTAGGTACCATGGGTGAATGCATGAATGGATGAATAAATGAATGGGTGGATAAAAAATGGTAGATGAATATATATTCTCTTTAAGTCCATTTTTTTGTATTTTAAAATTTTAAAATAACTTATCTTTGAAAAAAAATTCAAGATATGTTGAAGGACTATTTTATTTTTTTATGTTTATAAAATTTACCTCCAAAATAACAAATAAATACCTTGAACCAAACCCCAATTTTTTCATAAAAATGTTAGTGACCTCCTCAGGGATAACGGCCCCAGCCTACACGTAGTTTTCATTTGGTCCCACATTTTGAGAAATGTTCAGTTTGTGCGACTATTGTGAACTTGGTGGGTTCATGTTTTGTAAAACTTCATGAAATATTTCCTACTTTAACTGTTCTTGCTAGATTGAACAAGTGTTGGGTGGTTAGAAGAAAATGGCACCACATAATCAGAGGTTCTCAGGATGGTTCTTACCACAGTTTTCAAACAATCAAAGAGCTGATTCTGATATTTAACCATAGTTCTCAAATTTAAATCTATACTTTGCTTTTGATATATATAATGATGGTTTTCAAAAATTTAAGAACCAAACAAATAACCTTCTTTAAAACTTCCAGTTATATAACCTAGAGGGTTTTGGACAAAACTGCAACCAGAGGTTTTCAAATTCTGAGAAAAATAAATAAATAACCACTTTACATGGAAGTCTTTGAATTCCAGAGGCTATTAAAAAACAATCAAATAGAACTTGTTGTAAAGGGCAGAGCCAAATGAGCAGCTTGTGCCGAAGGGGCAACTAAAGCAACTCCCATGAGCCATAAGAGAGCCTCCCTAAGGGATGTTTTGTACCCTAGTAAGTCTTTGGAGGGAGGTCCTGCTAGGCTGAGCCATTGAATTTTGAATTGTTTTCTTCTAAAACTCAAAACCAATTTTTTAAACTTTCCAAAAATTGGAATCAAGGTTTAGTAATAAAATCAAATGCCCACACAACACTCCAGTTAAAACTAATGTTGGCATGTGTTCCTAGAGGTGTTAAACCCTTGGTTGGTTCAAGTTTGATTCCTATGACATGAACCTGAACCAACATCCTTTTGGTGGAATCAACAAAAGATCCAAATCATGGAATTAGCCATTTGTTACAATTAAAACCAAAATTGAAACTTTGAAAAAAAATATCTTGAACATAAGGATTTTGTTCTTTAAGTAAACAGGGTGACGTTTTTAAAAAATTGGCAAGTAGGTTGAAGATTATAGATGATTGATCAATTTTCATTGGTTGTGAAACTAGACCTAAGTATTTTGCAATTTCAATTTGTTGTAAAGCTCCATATCTATTCAATATGCAATCTTAAGCAGTGTGTAAGATGTAAATGAAATTGGACCTCGTTTTTGAATTGGGCCTGGAGATTTTGGAATTTGAAAAAATGTGCCACAACCAGAACTATAGGGCTTATAAATTTGAAGAATGAGGCTCTAACTCGTACCTAAAGAACCTAGCAAAACAAAATTTAGTGTCAAAATCCAAACATGAGACTCTCTTGAAAAGGAAATACCAATGTTAGTTTGTTTTCTTCCTTTTGACAAAACCTCCAATCTCAGTTTTGAAAAGTTTGATTGAATCTTCCAGTGTAGGTTTGAGCCCAATTCTTCAAATTTCTAATCCCATGCTTCTGGTTTTGACAATTTGTTTTCAAATACAAGAACCTTTGAGCTTGGTTCAAAAAGAGGGTTTGGTTACTCAAATTTGATGAGTACAAAGTTTTAAACCTTCAAATAACAATTGCAAATTGTGAAGGCATTGAGTTTTATAACAAATGAAAACCAATCACCAGTAAATTGAATCAACACCCATGAATGCACCACCATGGACGGATGGTGCATGGACAAAACACTTTTTTTCATTGGGTTCTTATTCCCCAATTAACATCCCCATAGTTGAGGGTTTTTTAAATATGCCAAGGGTTCTAAAATTGGGGTTCATCCAATTGGATGGCCTCAAAACAAGAAATAAAGGGTGATGCATTTGTGATTGTTGTGTCACTCCAACCTCAATCACTTATTTTTGAAGTTCAACCTACTTGTTGACTTTTCAAAAAACTTCAATGTGTTTGCCTCAAAAACATGGAATTTTTTTTCAGAGTTTATTTTCAAAATTACGGTTTTAAATTTGGTTCTAGCAAAAGGCTAGTTCCACGATCTCATCATTATGTTGATTCCACCAAAAGGGTGTTGAGTCAAGTCTAGGTCACAAAAACTTAAACCCCACGAGTTTAATAATCCAAACCAAGGAACTTGCCAACACTAGCTAGTACTTGGTATACAAGATAGCTAATTTATATGTTGGGAGGGTCTTGTGTGGAGATGGCCTTTCGACATGCCCAAGTGTTTGAGGTTGTTTGGAGGAAGTTGCCAAAAAGTTTTCCTTGAAATAAAGTATTATTTTTGAGACTTGCATACATTATTTGTATGCTGCTAAATATTTTATTTGTTCTCAAAGATTTCATAGAAAATACTCAGTACTGCATATTTGATAACCCTGGTCACCAATGTGTGTACATATATCAAATGACATATGAATGTTGACATGTGATGATCCCTAGTTTCATCACCAATCAACCTCTCTGTACAAGGGATTCTTCATAAGACTGTAAAATCTTGGATGCAGACTTCTTGAGCAATTTTTTCCTGCATTTTGTTAGCAAATGGTGAAAATAAATGTTCTCATGTGAAAAGAAATCCACAATATTCAGTCCAATTAAGAATCGAAAAATCAGAACACGGGGAAAACCAGACTGCTTGAATCAATCAGTGAAAAGGACCAGTTACAATATTTGGTCAGTATCAAATACATTTTGAAAATATTTTGATTTCCAACTACCCAAGTGTAAAGTTGTTGTACAATGAGTATAAAACCACAGAAGCAATAGGATAGTGCAAGTTGCACATCCTCCAAATATCTGCAGGGTGGTCAAATTTTCTCTTGTGTCAAACCAGTCATATGTAGGGAGAAAATTCATCTAAGAAGTTGATAAGATCACACAATAAAACCTATATAGGTAATAAACATGATGGTGTCTGTGTGTTTGAGTTGTTTGAAATTTGAAGCTACCAACCATCCTTACCTTTCAGCATTGCATTGCATTGCCTCTTTGTCTCTCTTCTCTTGCATGCTGGTCTGTATCTGGCTTGTCCTTTCCCATGACTTCTTTCTGTTGCATTTTCTCACTCTTCATGTTTTGTACATCGCATACTAGTCTTTGTTTGCTTTACCGTTCTGTTTAATTTTTTTCCCTCAGTTTGGTTAAGGGTCTTCTTTTGTCTAGTAGTTTTTCTTGGGCCTCTAGAGGACTGAATTTATGTCAACAATGCCAAGGAGACATAGGGGGACAGGATGGTGCGTCATGTGTGAATTTTGGTGGGAGCTTGCAATACAGTAATGAGGATGTGATATTCCAGACTATTTTGTTTTTACCAGGTCAAGGCAGACCCACACAGCAAGTCTGGACAGAGGATGACTTGCTTATTGAATTAAAATCTGAATTAAAATCAGCAGTTGGCTGGCTCATGTGATGATAATATAATTAACCATTAATACATTATTATCACATTAAATTGAAAATTGAACACAGTTTCGTGTGTTAAAAACCAATGTTTATAAATGTATATTTAACGTCTTTCATGCCCAGATGATAAAAATATGTTGATGACAACCAAAAGTCATGCATCCATTAATTAGAAACTACTAAACAATCATGTTACTATCTAATAGCACAAGGATGAACAATTTCAAGTGGAGTAGGTCAAAACTGGCTGACCCTACCAATTGGCTGTTGGCCCTCAAGTTGCTTCAGGGAGACTCCAACAAACATTGAAATGTTTGCTTGATCCTATTGTGAACCAAATTGTTATCAATATTCTTTGTGACTTAGGAATAATGTTGCAAATCATGTGGAAATCTTGTTTGGTTAGAGCTATGGGTACAAAATTGTCAACTAGTAGGAATAGTGTTGCACATCATGTGGGAATCTTGTTTGGTAAGAGCATGAATAGTGTTGCAAATCATGTGAGAAGCTTGTTTGGTTAGAGCATGGGTACAAAATTGTCAACTAGTAGGACTAGTGTTGCAAATCATGTGGAAACCTTGTTTTTGGTAACAGCACGGGTACAAACTTGTCAACTAGTTAGAAACAGATTAGTCCCACTTGGGTCTTCAATGCAAGTTTGTTAGTAACAACAAAAGTTTCCCCTCCTTTGCACAAGATTTGTTTAAAGCATAATATTCTCGAATTCAACAATCTTGGTGCACAAACGTCAAGCTTGAATAGAATCCTCTGGGCATTCTTTTTTGTTCTTATCACAACAAACTCAGTGAATTTTGCAGAGTGGAAATTGGGGGCATCCTACATATATAGCACAATTTCCAACTTTACCGTGGACCAGGAGATTATCAGTATTAAGGTCCTACCTTGATTTTCACACTAGTTTTTAACCCGTGGAACTTTGTTATGTAGGGGAAGGTACTGCTGTCAATGGCTTCCTCCCCCTTACCAAGAGCAGAACAGTGCCCTCCCCTATACATAATTTCTATCAATAGTAACGTAATCGAGATAAAATATATAATAAGTGAAAATCAGAATGTAAAGAGCTCATTTGCAAAGTTTGAAAAAGAGAAAGACTTATTTGCTTGGTTAAATAAATAAATGTGGGTTGGTTGAAGACTTTGTATACAAACTTGTGTGAAGATCTGCGGCTGTTGAATTGAAAGAAAAATAATAATGTGACCATCAATTAGTACAGGGATTACATAGATATATGTGTGTGCGCATGTGATTTATTTTAATCTCATGACATACTACTTGGAGATGACTAATTTAGTGGAGCAAAATTCAAGAGGTTAAAAGCAAAACAATTTTCAATCTCCTTGAAAGCAAACAAAACTACGTTGAAACTTATTGAAACCTTACAATCTATTGATCATTTATGGATATGCCAGGTGGATAACACACAGAACAAATGTTCATAATTGTCATTCGTGGACTCAGAGAAAATTGACATCAATAACAAACCAATTTTCATCATATATAATATTCCGTGCATTTGTGCACTAATGAGCCAACCTTTAAAAGAAATAATGAAGATCAAGTCTGTACATATATTACCAGATATTATTGTTTGAAACCAATAAAGAAAAATAAGATGCAAAAAATGAAACCCGTATGGACTACCATGATACACTTTTTCAGATTTTTGGCCGGTTATGAAAAGTATGTGTCCATGAACTAGAGGTGGACATTTAAATGTACTTTAAGATGTAATTAAAGATGTTCAAACCTTGTTTTTTAATGTGAAGTTCTTAAATTCTGTTTCCTAAACCAGAACTACTGATTCTCACAAAAATGTAAGAACTCCCCAACACTTGTAAAAACCCAAATCAAGTAATGCATTATCATCTTAACAATGAAGCCTAAATTGGAAACAACAAATAAATGACTCTTTAAGATAATGTTAAGGATGGATGTGAAAGATAGACCAAAAGCTTTAAACAATCCCTTCAGATTGGAACTATAATGGCAACAATCACTCGTCCGTCAATCCACTTCATAGTTTTAGGTGACTAAAATGCGTTCTCAACTTACGGAAGAAACTGTCAATCATTCAATACTGGGATGCAACAACCCTCAAAATTAGCCAAGAAAAGTGTATGTGAAGTCCACAACAGCATGCAAAAAGCATGCAGACAAGAAAAAGATCCAAAGAAACTTTGATGTTCTACTTACAAACTCTTAAGCCAGCTGAACTGACCTCTTGTCAATGATGGTTAAATTGGTGGCTCAATAAAACGTGATGCAAAAGCAAAAGGAACAAGTTGTCCCCAAGAAGTGAATTACATATGCATACCTCAAATTTGTGGCCCCAGAGATCCTTTGCCTTCCAATAGCTTCCCCCGCTAGTGTGGCCCAATAAATGGGACACCAACAAGCAGTGAAAAAGGAATCAGCTCAATAATCAAGGGTATTTCAACTGTACAATGCAATAACAGTTTCATAACACTGCTGTTGCCTTTAAAGAGCTTTGTGACATGACCAAAACTGGACTGACCTTTGCATAAGTATGGACAAGAGAATGCTATCTATACATAGACGAACTCCATTGTGGAAAGTGCTTGTGCAAAAAAGCTTTAAGATGTGATGATTCTTAGGGCTATCAAGATAAAGGCTTCAAGTGCACTGATGAACATTCGCCTTCAGACTACCTGTAGGTCTTCTTGAGTATTGAGTTGATTCATTTGAAGGACAGTCCTGCAGTCATGTGGCTTCCATCAGTGAGCACATGCTGAACAGCTCTTCCTGTGTGCTGACATAACTGACCAACCAAACAGTGATGTAGTTCAATCTTCACTCTCCTCCAGCTTTGCTCTTTTTGCTGCTGCATGCTTGCAAATAAAAATAGCACACCAAAGAGCTGCCTTCAACCACCAAACAAGAGCTTTCCCATTCACTGCACTGATAGTGATGCCAGCAGCTGCAGAAGTAGGGTATACCATAGATTGGAAATTCTCCTCTCCTGAAAGAGCAGCACATCCACTCTGACTTATATCTCCAGCAGGTCCATTTAGCATGCACAGCAGCTGCTGAAGTTGTGTGCACGTCTTCATTCTCAAGAAACTCCCTGCCTCTAGAACAGAACTCCTCTTGACTGAGTATGTCTTCAGTCAGAGCTCCTTGACCAAGCACTCAGTCCTCACTCTCTGGAGGATTATGTTGCCACTCGGCTGGGCTCAAGTCTGTTAAGACATTTGGAGGAGGTCCCAGGGCTAATCTTGTCAAGTCAGTGTTACCTGGCTGCATTGGGGCTTGAGACGAGCTCCAGATTAACGTCATGGCCTGCCTACCTCCCTGTTTACTATTCATTTCTGCAATTGAAATCCTCGCATTGTGATGGAGATGATTATCAGGCAACTATCCGGTTGGAATTGGAAAAGACCGAGCAACTGCTGATCTCATCTCTGGACTGCAAGCCAGAGGAGCAAATGCTGGTCCACCACCTGCACCAGGATGTCCCATATGTACTCAATCAGTTAATGTACAGTCCAAAGCATCAGTTGTCAAAGTCCTGGTAGATGGACTATATACAACTTGTTAATAAGTCAAAAATGCAAATCCAATTCCATGCAAGCTTTGAGACACAGTTGGAAGGTCACCACAAACAATGACTACCTTGCTACACTCAAAAAAGGCCTAGAAGAAGAAGGGCATCACACAAAGTAAAACTTTGAACAAGTGGTCATAACCTTTTTGAGTATCACCTTCATCATGAATAACAGTGACAAGCTGCCATTACTCCCCAATGAATTCATTGACTTCTCATGGTGAGTGTAGATAAGTAACAATAATCAGCCCAAAATTCTGAGTGAATTGATTTTGAGCACAGTGCTTGTGACTACTTGTTTACAGAACTAAAGCCACTGTAAATAAATATCTGCATAAGTAATGAGAATTTCTCAAAATGTACAATTTAAGTCAACCTGAAAAGGAGTGAGAGATGGCCTCATAACAAGGTTATGATTAATTCAGATCTGAATTCATAACAGCAACCAATCAGGAAGCATGAGAAAGAGGAAACCGAACCCTAAAGAAACAAAAAAATAAGACCAAGCACAATACTGAGGAGTGATTTCAATGACAGTGACAGTAATGTACACGTTCAGATATGTTCAGCACCAACATGCATCATATTGACCACCTCCAATAACATCCCCACTGACTTGATCAGTCACCAAATGGAGGATTATGTCAAACATTAACCAATGTACTGAGTTTCTGTCACAGGACCAGCAGCAATGGGTCAGCCATGTGATGGCTAACCCAGAAAAACCTGAAGGAAATGAGAACACCGAAAAACCCAAGAAGCAAGAGAAACACAAAAATAAAGGAGGAAGAAGAGACACATACAAGATTTTTGAGAGCATGAACTGAAAAACTCTCTACCAGCAACATGACAAGATGGGTGCAATCATAAACTTACTATGTACATACCACCACACTGAACATGATATGTATTTATCACTATTGCCAGAAGTCCTCATCTTCAAAATAATGTCTTCAAAGACCTAAGCAAAAGAAAACAGCAACTTGGGCTGGCTTGTAATGCAAATTCATTCAGAGTCTGCATTGGCATTGCCAGCTTAAGCACACAGGAAGAGACATGTCTAATATCTCAAAACTGCCCGTCCACACTTCATATTCCCACTTGAATTCTTGAAAGGTGACCTCAAAGAACAACTCTCATGAGTATCAAGAGATCTCAATACCCACGATTAAGGTAACCAGGAACAGGCAAAAACGTAGTGAACAATGAGGAAGAAGAAATACAACCTCATAAATATCCAGAACTCCTTTATACTTACAACTTACAACCAGAATAGAGTTGAGAGATGACACAAATTAACAAGACAACAAAAATGAGTGCAAGAACCTGAACAGCAAAGCTACTTCTAATTCCCCCTCCAGCACTCTGTACTCCTCAAAGTCCCTAAGTGTATGATATGAAAAGATATGTCAAGGAATGAAGTAAACAAAGCCTCCAACACTCAAAGTCCCTGAATCTAAGCAATGTGTATTTTGACCATAAATTGACTTCTTCAACAGGTACCCAGACTGACATGAGAATTCTTTTTATCAGAGTTTAACTACTGAACCAAAACACCTTGTCTTCAATGTGGATTGTATTCTCTTTCTCTTAACTAACTACGCCCTGCTCCCAGAACCTGAAATTTTATTTATTACAATAGCAGCAACCAAGCCTGAAAACTGGGTTATGCATAATAAATGTTGTAATAAGCCCAATCCTCTCTTATTTTTCCAAATATACAGTTATTACATGTTGCAAAAGTCAACTTCCCCAGAAATGAATTGCACAGTACTTGCCATTCTTCCCTAACATATCGCAAAGACAGAAGAAGGTTTGATTGGAAAGATTCAACCCTGCCCCATGGTTCATAGCTGAACTACAGACTTATATCACACTAATATTGCCCAATGCATGTTCAAAGCAACCAATTCCCTATTTGCAGTACTTCCAAGATAGAAAAAAAAGAAAAGGTTGGGATGGAGATGTAAACCTGAAATCAAGGCAAACAATGTAATCAGGGGCCGACGTTGAGCTTTAGAGGGTACCAACCCGATCCAGTAGCACCAGAGGATGAAGTGGAAGAGCGCTGCTGCTGCATAGGAGCTGACTGAGAAGAAGGAAGGGCTGTTTGCTGTTGGGTGACGTTGTTAGGACCTTGAGGATATGGGTTGCGTACACCCGCTCCATTGTTTGGTTCTTCCGTGTAAGCATCAATTCCCTTGACTGGATAGGTTTCTACGCCAATCAGTGCTTCTCCATCATAGTCAACAACATTTTCCCAATTTTCATAAGCAACTTTCACTAGCTTGTCCACATAGACCTGGAATACAAACACCAGATGCATCAACCTCCAGAGTGAAAACTGCTCACATGGCCGCCATAAAATGGAGAATGGTTCAAGGACACAAGGAATTTATAGGGGTCATAGCCTATAGGTGAATGAGAATAAACCATACCTTTTCATTATCAGAGAGAGAATCAACAGACATATAAGAACCATCAGCGATGAGCCCCATTAACTGAAAGATGTTGTTGAAGATGACCCCAATATTTTGCTTATCATCTGCATAGTACACATACAGCTTCCCACTCAGCACACAGGTCTTTGCATGCTCCACAGTACCCTCCCACATTTTATTTGACATGCCATTCCCCAGAATCTGCACACAACATGGGCCATTCACTTCTTTAGAATTGGAAAACATCATTGTCAGCAATGCATAGAAATAACTCTCATGAGAATTGAGAAATCTCCATACTCAAGATTAAGAAAGTCACAAGGGTAAAACTTTTCATTGAAGTCAAAGAAAACTTCTAGATAAGGACTTACAAAACCAGAAAGAAGGAACAACACAGAAGGGATGAACTAAATGAATAATCAAAAACAAGCAGTATGAACAAAAGTGACAGTGTCTCGCTTGTTCAAGGTCACAGCAACGTGTAGAAAACGTAAGTACAAACAAACCAGACTGAAAGCTACCATAAAGGACATTATTAAGAACCTTTGTGGCTACTGTATTTTGTGCAGTTGGTTGACTGTGAATCATCTAAAACAGCACAACAAACAGGATTGTGAAATACTGCAAGGAGAAGGGTGGTTGAGATTACATTCCGCAGCCTTTGAGGATCCATGACAACAAGCCGCAAGAAGTCTTCCACTGTTTGAATGCCAGCCTGGTTAAGCCGCTTATGAAAGGCACCATCCTTACCAATTTTGTCCAAGCGCCAGACTTCATCGCTCAAGGCTGGAGGATAATGCTTCTTATACACTGCACATAAAACAACAGAAACAATGATTAATCTGATTCAAAGGTGTGCTCAGAGGAAGAAATCCAAGCCATTCCCTAATTCTGCATCCACTATTACTGCTTGATTGCATCACATACTTCTACCAAGCACTGCACCAATTCCCAAAATTGGCACTTTCAGGATGGTATACTGGGGTTAACCACATAACCAACTCTTGACTTATCCTCAGGGAGAGCATGAGATTCCATAAACAGGAGGTCCACTGACAAAAGCAAGTTCTGAAATTTTGGGAGCCACCCCACCCCTCTCAACCAGCAGCATGCACACAGATTATCTGATTCTTTTGACCAGAGACTATGCAGCATCAATGCATAGAACGCATAGCAGATAGATCCTGTTAGTGATTTCTGAATATGCTTTACACAAAGGTGTAGTCCTGATGGGAACATGGGTAATACAAGCAACTAAAGACAGCCATTATTAGGGTATCAGCAAAATAAAAAACAAAGCAGTACATCTATAGAGATGGCCCTCAAATGAAGTACATAAGAGCACAGAATCAGACTCCACAACCCTGAAACAAAAAGAGCCCAATCAACATACATTCTCCACGATGATCTTTCACAGTGAATGCCTCAGTCTTAGCTTCTCGAATCCGAAGCCCTTCACAAAAGCCAGAGGAAATTTTCACTCCCAAACGAAACTTGCGACTCCGGATCCAACTAGAATTGTCTGTGAATGACAAGTCTCCAAGTGACCCAACACCATCTTTCAAAACAACAGTCAAATCTCCAGTGAGCAGAGGTCTTTTCCCATCCCGTTCCCTAACCTCCGCATTTTCAAATTCCTCCTGAGACCAGTTCTCATCATCATCAGCTGCAAAATCTCCTTCCAGCACCACAACATCCAGCTTGGCCGCTGCTTCTGGACCCCCAGTCACAACACGGCCAGTGTCTGCATCTACTAAGACCACATGAATGGAAGATGCTTGTTCTCCTTCTATTTTGCTTCCAGTAAAAAGAGGGAGTGCTAATTTGTTCCTAAATTGCAAGCGCAGGCTTCGCTGGTCAGGACCCTGTATCCTTTTTGGGGAGGACCTGCATGGAAAAGTTCCAATTGGAGATCAGTATCCAGTAAACATTGGATACAGATATTTTGCGAAGTGTGCCGCTCTGCAAGGTACAGCACTTGATAAACAAATCCATCAATGACACTTCCCAGTTTAAGGATGAAGGTTCCATTCAAAATTCACAAAACAGATGATAACAATGTTGCAAAGAAAACAAGCACCAGGTCACAAGCAACTTGAGGAAACTTTCTCAAGCATGCAGGGATTACAAAGAAACTGAATTGCTACTTACCGAACTCCCACTTTTGGTGGAGTAAACTTAGCCAGTGCACGTTCAACCTCCTCTCCCACCTGCAGAGATTCCAAGACTGATCAACTTTGAAAAGATGCTTCTAAATTGAAATCCAGCCAGAAGACACAAAATGTTAGATGTGATTCCAGCTTCTTGCTGCTTGAGATTAACACACTTCCCAGTCCTGATAAGAACAATAATCTTCCTAGATCCCTTGAATTGTGGAAAGGGCTTTTCAGCTACAGGCATCAAATTCAATGTTCACCCAAAGAATGAAATGAACTTACCACTCTGCGGAGCAGAGGCTCCAAAGTAGAGCACAATTTCTGTAAACTGTCCATCTTCACAGCTTCCACAATCACACTGCCAACACATGATCACACAGTGCACAATTCTTCAAAACCCTGGTCAAGGCATATGCCTTTCATGAAGTGGAAATCACATCAGGAGCCTGCAGACTTAATGAAGGATGTTCATTTGTGACTGAATTCCGTATCCTAACGTTACCTGGCGAGTCCTGGCCGCTGTCTCTTTTCCTCCGGCATGCCTTCTTGCGTAGAATCTTCCAGCGGCCGCTTCTCCCTCGCCATCCCTCCCTCTCCAGTCGAGCTTTGAGAAGAGAAAGCCAGATTGTCGACGTTCCGAGCTAGAACAATTTGCCTAGAACAACTAGCTGGTGCAACAGCCAGCCTCAAGCAAGGAAAAAATTACTAGATAATTCACAACTAGAGTACACTACCGTCTCGTAGCAATCCGTTCAGAAATATCCCGGAAGGAGGGAGCTAGACGACGTTCGGAGTAGGTGTATTTGTCAAACAAAACAAGAAGACCGGCAAAAAGCGGGACCTCCAAATCTTCAAACCCTAGCCCAGCAGAATTTCAACGCCTTGGACACAATATGTATGCACAACAACACTTCTTCTTCTTCTTCTCACAAGACTCCACAACAGCCTGCTAGAAACAAGAACCTGCTGCAAACACCAGTGTCAAACGTTGACAGACCATGCAAAGCCATCATGTTGTCAAAATCCGACCTCCCGAAAAACAAAACGAAAAAACCGAAATATCTGCAAAATCCAAATCAAATGGACACAAAAACAAGCGTAGCTGAAACAAAGGCTTTCACTTTAGAAGCGGAAAACACCCCCCAAAAAAAAAACAAATGAAAAGACAAAAAGAAAAGGAGAGAAAACAAAATTCCGTGACACAAAGACGAAATGGAACAAAAAAACAAAAAAGAGCTTCGCAGCGAAGTGACACACAACTGCCACAACTGTAAGTTAGTGTTGTGCAGGGGGAGACTAGAGGCGAAAGGAAAACAGAGGAAACAACCGAGAAACAGGAAAACAAGCCCAAAAAAAGATGCAGGGAAATAGCATAACAAAAACCTTTCTTCCTCGCAAGCGCCAGGAGCTTCGTGGTGAACCCCCACGAAGATGCGCAGTAGTTGTTGGTAAGTAGATCTGTCTTAAACCAGGTGAGGAGGAGGAAGCAGAGGAGCAGGAGGAGGAGAAGGAGGAGGAAGATAGTCAAAAGAAAAGCAGCAGCAAAACAAGGGACAGAACGAAGTACATAATCAGGATTGGTTGAAAGAAAGACTGCGGTGAATTTACTTACCCCAGCCGGGGACCCCTGCAGGGCTGCTGTTTGTGTCTGGACTCTGGACTCTGTGTGTGCGCGCACGCAAAGGAAGCTGCCGTGCAGTGCAGTGTGGTGCGAGAAGGAAGGTGCCGTGCAGTGCAGCGCAGGGCAGGGCTGTGCAGTGCAGTGCAGTGCGCGAGGGTGTGGGGGAGGGGGAGGGGAGGCGATGGAGGACGGATCTGGGGAATCGTGGACGAACATGCGTGTGGACCGGAGCACCGACCTTTACTTAACTCGCTGGTTAAACTTCGTGTCCAGAAACGAGTGGTTGTCGGTTCGAACCGTAGCTTCTGCTACTTTTTTTTCTTGGTTTTTCCCTGTTGTCTCCTTTACTCTTTCAGATCTCCCCCCAATTTCTGCGATTCTGTCCAATCATTTAACTAGAATTACCTGGGGGATATGATTTTTTTGTTTTTCTGGTTTAGGTTATTTTGGGGGGGTAGAAGGGGGGTGGGGGGAGGGCGGTGTTTGTATGTGGGGTCTAAAAAGCATGGGCATAAACAGAAATGTCATTATTTGCCCTTACACTTACTAGGTACTATTCACCCAAAGTGGACTAGTGGGTTATAAAGCACTACATTCCCAGACCATATTTGGAGGCCACCTTATTCTCCCCTAAAGAACACTCAGATTTTTTTAGTGTAATCGGAGAACACCTTGTGTTTGTGAAGAGTAACCGGATTTTTTTAGTGTAATTGGAGGGCATCTTATGTTTGTAAAGACTAATTGGTTTTTTTTTAGTGTAATTGGAGGGCACCTTATGTTTGTAAAGACTAATTGGTTTTTTTTTAGTGTAATTGGAGGGCATCTTATGTTTGTAAAGAATAATTGGTTTTTTTTTTAGTGTAAATGGAGGGCATCTTATGTTTGTAAAGACTAATTGGTTTTTTTTTTAGTGTAATTGGAGGGCACCTTATGTTTGTAAAGAATAATCCAAAAAAATTAATGTAATCAAAGGGTACTTTACAAAGTTTTTTTTTTCCCCTCTTCTTTTTTTTAGGGCATTTCTAAAAATGAAATGCCCACTCCAATCGGCGTTCTGTTTTTCTGAGTTTTTTTTCTTGATAATCACCAGGTATCTAAGGAAAATACCAAAAAAAAATTGAAGCAAGTCTTCACACATGGTAAAGCCCATGGCCAAGGTTTTTTACCTTCAGCATGAATATTTGCCTACTTCTTAAGAGTGGGAGGATCTTACATCTTGTGCCTATAAATATAATAAGGTGCCCTCCAAATATGGTAGGTACGTTTACAGGCCCTCCATATGGAGGTTTAGGGTTTAGGGTTTAGGTTTAGGATCTCCTTGGAAATTTTATATGTGTAAGGTAGCTTCCACTCTTTAAGCAGTAGACTTCAAAATGTGCCCACCTCCTTTGCCTGATGATCTACCTATGTATGTTCATGATAACATTTTCCTTTATGGATAAAAAGCCCACAAAAGTGGGTGACATTCCCCAAATAAAGGGCCTATTCCCAACTCTTGGGGTCAGACTCAGCTATAGCCTAGTCGTAGGACCCTTAATTTGGGAATGTTCCCACGCTAAGGCTTGGGGTCAGACTCAGCTATAGCCTCATCATAGGACCCTTATTTTGGGAATGTTCCCACCCTAGGGCTTTATCCTACATGTAGACCATTTTGGACGAAAGAGTGGATGATGATCATTGGGTGCAAGTTTGGAATCCAAGTTTGCTCAACAATTTGTCAAGTTCTCTTCTAATTGACCTCTCTTCAAAAGAAATTTTGTGATACATAACCCCTGGAAGAAGGGATTGCTCACTTGGAATTAGGGCTCACTCAAGGCAAAAGTTGAGCACAAGCTTGTAATCTGGTAAAATCTGTGGCCATGGGCTTTACCGCACTTAAAACAAGGCATCACAAACACGGTTGGCCATGCCAATAGATAAGATGTTGTACATCTACCTACTGTGTCCACACTCTGAGCACCAAAAAAAATCCGTTCCAATCTAAACAGTCTAAACACTTTCACCAAAGAAACCGGTTCTAATAAGGTAAAACTTCCAAAAGTTGGATCAAATGCCATAGTCCCTGTCCCTGTGGGGGCAGAGCCCAACAAAACACTTATGCAGTAGTGTGGCAACAACAAGATGATAAGTGGGCTTTACGATTTCTGGAAAGCCCACAAAGAGGGTAGGCCAACTTTATGAATTTCATAAAACTTGCACAAGAAATAGGAGACATTTTTCATGCTATAACATGATGTCCCCATACACTTCTTTTTTGAAGCTAGGTCTTTAAGTATCATTTTATGTGGATTGTTGAGAGAGGAAGAAGAGGCCCAATTCATTTCTTTGAAAGGTAGTGTGGTTTGAATTGGTCGTGGTGCATTTTGTAGCCTCTTTATATCTTTCATTACACACTCCTTTATACGTATCATATATTGTGGTTCATATTCAACATGACAAACCTCTAAGATGAAAAATTGTTCAATAGGTGTGGCCCTTATTAGGGGGTTGTGTGCTTAGGATGGCCTGAATCCATTTGTTGCAACTAGGGTTGATTCTTGTAAAGCCGAAAATGATACGACCATTGGGTGGGTATATAGGGTTGGCCCACAATTTGCCACTCTGACCAGCTTTCTAAGCTTTGAGAAGACCAATTATGAGGACTCCAATATCATTAGATTCAAAACATCTTGACAAGTAAAATAAACTTGGTTAGCTCAACAATCATCCATGTCATGAATAAATTTGCATCTTTTTTTCCATTATTGAAACATGTTGTTGCCCATTTTAGCATTGGATCATCAAATCATGGCACTCCCTTCCTCTTCTCCAAACATGTACAGCTCTAAAATCATCTTTGTTGGCCTTGCCTACTACCAAGGCAAGGATATCATGTTTAGATTCAATACTATAGAGTATAGTAGCTTAAATGGAATTTAGCACCCGGGTAATAATAGGTCTATTTTTATATGAGGATTTTTGAAAGATGATATTTGGGCTTGTGTTGAAACTTGAGATTAGTTATAGAGTTATAATAGCTTGAAGGATTTTGGTTTCTGTAGAGGATTTTTGGAAGATTGTATTTTTGCATGGTGAAATATTCGAGTTTCCATAATTCTTCTTTTTCCTTAAGATACTTTTTAATGTAAATGGCAAGGCAACGGTGTTGCACACCCCTTGTTTAATCATCTTTGTAAGTTTTTTTTAAATCATTTTTGTTGCACCCAGGTAGGGGTGAAATTATATCACATATTGTCAAGAGGAGGATACCTACTATCTTTTGACCGTGTACATTAGTTTAGTCTACCACTCATGCTTAAGATTTTGATTTTGTTGCATCATTAGAAGTCCAAAGCACCATGATTACTTATAATATTCATCAACTTCTACTTGGATATAGCCATAACCTTCAATTGGTGCTAGGAAAATCATGCATGAAAGCGCTCAAAACTCCTTAGATATTTGTTACTACACTTAAGGTCCATATAGACCTAAAGGTAAGGTATCAACAAGAATGGTGAAATGTTAGTGCAATAGAGGGTAGGGTACCAATGTTGGCCGGTCCTTAAATTTAGGCCACTTTGATTCCGATTCTCAATTACCATGTAGGTGAATGTTATGAAATTTGAAATAATTGCCCTTAAACCAAAACTGAAAAAAATTTACATTAGAAATATTTTTTTTGGAACCTAACTGGGTATTTGCAGTTGTGAACACAACCAACCCAACATCACTTTGTAAGTTGCACTTGAAATATAAAAAGAGTAGGTTATTGGATGTAAATCATCATGAAGCATGTTAGGGTGAAGAAGTGTTTTTGGTAGATGTCTTTGTTTAGAAATTATTTTTGGGGATTTTTGAGATAAAATGGAAAGACCCATCACACAAAGGTTTGGCAATTGCCTTCAAAAAACATTAATAATAATTAATTAAAATTTTGATTCTTTTTTTGGCCTATTAGTGTCTTGAATAAACTTTTGACCTATTACTAAAACATCCCCATGGAAACCTCCAATGTATACATGCTATAGGGAGGAGGATCTTGGTATTTTGTTTCACTCAAGTTTATTTATTGTGACTTTTGATGCTTCAAACTAGTGACAACATGATGTGCAACATATTTTGTTTCATCTTCATGTGTTGTTTTGTTGCTTGTTCACATTTCATAATTTTGTGATCTAGTTCTCTTAGTTCTTTGATGTTGTTCTTATGTTCAAATTGTTTTGGCGGTGTTCAAATTGCTCTCACCTTGTTCATAGTGTTATTGTGATTGATAGTGCTTTTGTTAGCATCTTAGTGTAATTGTTGCCCTCTTTGTGCTTTTATGTTTCATGGTGTTTTCATTCCTCTTTTTTGAACTTCCATTATATTTTGCCAAATCATTGTCCCAACATTGTCGAAATACATTTTTTGTAATTTCCTTACATTCTTGTGTTTCCTTTTTTTTCCTTCACCATGACTTGGTTAAAGATATTACATCTGTTTCACTTCTTATACATGTTTTACAATTGTAAAAGAACTTGAAGTTTTATTGTGAAACTAAAAATGAATTGATAAATGATTTGATGAAAGGCTAATTGTAAATTGTTATTTTAAATAGTGAAAAACACAACCATTTTACATCAATATAAACTATGTTACAATTTCAACTTAATAAGCAAGGAGATCAACAATTTGGTCAAAACAAGGAATACAACATCGTACTCACACTTTTTCATGACATTTTACAAAAATCAAAGGTGGGTTGGGCATTTCTTTGCTTCCTCCTCCTAATTTTAAGTGAAATACCTATATAAAGAAATGATTATAATATTTGTTGAATCATTTATTACAATTTTTTTAAAAACTTGTTGAGGAACTTATAAATATGCACAACTTATGGCATTTGATGAATTTGAAACATTTGAAAGACTTGTTGACACATCATTAAGTTCTTCCTGAAGTTTGAGAGATGAACCTTCAAAGGACAACAACAAAAGGAAGGTTTTAAAAAATTCTTTTAAAAATCTTTTCAGGTATGTTCATTAATCCCACACATTAAGGAAAAAGGGATGTGCAGGAGTTCCAAGATAAAGACTAGGTCAAAATGACAAGTTCATAAACACCTCACAAACAAATCAATTGCACAAACTAAACAATGTAAGTGGTTAATGAAATTGAAACCAACATTGAATCATAAATTTGTTTTGGATTCATTATATTCACATGGCCTACATTTGAAAGGAAAATACCACCTTCCTCCCTATAATATATTTTGGACTTCTTTATGAAAATTACATTGAAATTTTAAAAAATTCGAAACTTCAAAGTGAGAATCTTGAAATTCTCAAATTATGAATATTTTAATTTTGTAAGCACATATTTTTTTCATATGAACTCCAATTATAAAGTTATTATCTTTGAGGAAATCTTTCAAGTGCTAGGTCACAAACTTCCATTACAAGTATTTCGAAATTTATTTTCTAGGGCTTTGTGTTCATGAGTCAAACTACTAATTTAATTTTGACTCCCAACCATTATTTTGGCCATAACTTCTAACATGTAACTCCAAATGGACAATGCAAACTCATTTTCGATATCTATGTTTTGAAATTTTTTCAATGGCATAAAGAACTTTAAATTTGGATAAGGTTTACCCCCCTACACATTTGTCCCAAATATTTAGGACATTTAAAGAGTTTAAACTCCCAAAATGAGATTTTAGCTCGAAGAATGATTTCTTTTCACTTTCGTAAATGTTTCAACTTTTTTCTTGCTTTAATTTGTTCACTTGTTTTGTCTTTGTTTTGCCTTAACTTTGGTTCTAAACCCAAAGCTAAGGTTGTGACACTTACAAAAATTAAAATATTTACAAAACTTAAAATTTAAACTATAAGCTTGGAGGCATGAAAAGAAATGATTCAAATATGGAAATATCTATGATAAACTTATTGATATAAGTTATCACATAAACATTTGAGATTATAGCTTAATGATGGTGTTAAACATCAAAATATACAATTTTTTCGACATTTTTATCAATATTCCATTAGTTTTTAAATTTTTAATTACCCCTAAAAAATTTAGTGTAAATGTTATGTTGCCACCACATAAACCACCATGTCACCTACTTGTCAACAACCTCACACAAGTTTACACAATTAAAGTTATTTACATCTTTATTGATTCCAAATTACCTTCGAATGTGAACAAAAGACTATGACACATCGTTCAATCAACTAAATGTGAGGGGAAAGCTTAACAACATTATGGATAACTAATTTGTTACAATACAATGATGATTCCAAATGTTGATCATATTTTTAATGAATAAAAGTTTCATACAAATGTTAAATAGCAATACCATGACCTTCAACTTAACTTGTCCATGGCCAAGCTTTGTGTCTAACCACCTTCACTTTTCCACACTTTTACAACTAGCTTCAATTCCAATAATGAATTAAAAAACCTTGCACATTCAAATTGTGGCATGTGTATTATAAAAAATTGTTGCAACATGAATAGGATACAAGAAATGGAAACATGTATTGGTCTAAAGAAAGAGAACAACATGCTTTCCATTAAGATTTTTTTAGGAATCAAAGAGGTACAACATATACCTTATTGTTCAATGCAATAAGTGATACATTCATGATGATCACAATCAAGGGAATAGAAAAAGTGAATGCAATCAAATTTTCTCTATTGTTTTAGCCCAAGCTAGTAGCCTAGTTAAAGCTCTAGGTATGTCAATTGAAGTTCTACAATCTTTTTTTGAACTTTGTTCATAAAAGAGTATTGCCCAAAGATCTTAAACTTCAACACATAAATTGTTTTAATTAATATCATTGAATATTTAACCCCTTTCATTTTGAAAGGAAATATCTTGATCATTTTTCAACAAATTTGAATGATGTTTGTGGCATTGGATGCAAACTGTTTAAGGCTACAACATTTCTTTCAACTCCAAAGGCAACATGAGGATGTTCATGGATATGTGTTTTTGTTTAGTGATTAACCTAGTTACCTAAATGAAAATTCAACTTTGTATAAAACATATGGGACAAAATATAATCCCATTAACAACACTTTCTATTGTTCATTCTTTTAATTATTTCATGGGTGCCCCAATAGTTTTTGAAAGAAGGAGCCACATTGATGGGAACATAATGGGGGAAAACAAAACTAGAAAACAAAATTTTCCCCCACTATCCCCAACACCAAAGGCAAAAAAAAACTAATCCCCCATACTACATGCTAAGCTTTATTATTGGTTACATGAAATTTCTATTTTCGAAAACTATAGATTACCATGTTAAACTTAGACTATTACCCCTTCCTAAAAATGTGGGTGCCTTTTAAACTATATTGGCTAAGTACTTATTGTGACAACTATTAATTAATTGTAGTGTTTGCCCCAATTCTATTTTATTTGCAATGGGTCTTGTTGATTGGCTCAAGATGAAAAAATTCCAAGACTTTGAATATTCCTCTAAACAATTTTTTTTACTCTCAAAATATAATTGTAATCTATGTCTTCCTTTTTGCCCCACCTATATAGGTTACAAAAGCACACCTTTCAACAAATGCTATGGGATAGAAATGAATTGCTATTGGGAACAACTTGGGAAGTTGAGAAACACATTAAAAGTTCATTCGGAATTCAATGAGATCATGGTGAGAACATATTGTGAACAATAGAAATTGAAGACCCTCCACCTTTCCCCAAAATAACCCATATGAGATAAAAGTCATGTCTTATTGAAAACACATCTGGGGAAACACATTGGGAATTAATTCCGAACATAAGGAACACACATTTGAGGGCCACTTTAAGCAAGGGTCTAATGAAATCGAGCATTCCTATTGGTTAAGAGATTTAAATTGGTCCCAGGGGCTTTAGATAAAGGTCTAGGACCAAGACAAATCAAATTGTGATTTTAGCTTACATGGCATCATTTTGGAGAGAAAACTAATTGGTCGAAAGTTCAGACCAAAAATAAGAGCTTAAAGGAAAGCTTAAAGTTTAGAGAACCAAAGTGTAAAGTCCACGGTTGCTCTTTTTTTTGTTTTTCTGTTTTGTTTTTTGTTGTTTTTTTTTCCTCTTGTTGTTCAAATTTTGTAAGAATGGAAAGCATGCTATGGATTGAAGATGTTATTGAAAGCACACCAACTCCCTCATTTTTGACCAATTCTACAATTGATATGGCCGATTTTGTGGATCCTCACAAGGTGGTTATTAAAAGGAGTGCATTTTCAGCCTTTCCAAGTGCACAAGATGAAAATGAAAACAAAAGACCAAAAAACTCATTGAAGGAAAAAAAAAAAAGACCAAAAGTTAAGCTATTCTTCTCACATGTCAATCACAATTTTTTGATATTGGACCTTGGAATTGAACCCTAAACCTTTAGACACACTCATTAGAAAAAAAGTGTTTTTTCAAATGTGAAGAAAGGTCCAATATGAAGAAGGGTCCAATGCAAGGTTCAATTTGCTTCAAATTGATCCCTGGACTTTTGGTCCCTAGACCCTTGTCTAAAGTTGGCCTGTCCCTTTGCCCATTCCCCCAAAAACAATCCTCAGATTCTTAAATTGCATATGAGATTATCTCATTGATTGAGGATAATTTTTTTTTTTTAATATGCACTCAAATCCCCATACTTAAGAAAAACTCATTTGAAAAGAGAATGAAATCAAAGATTCAAATCTTCCCTTTTCTCTCTCCCTAAATTTTCACCTATAACTTTATTCGTCCCACTAAACTTTCAAAAGGACAAGACCTACACCTAAACCTATACCGTAACCTAGGGTCAGTTTTCTCATCAACAAGACGAATAATTTTTTTTTTCAAAAAATGAATCCATTTTAAAAACTTTGAAATTATATATTTTTCCATATTCTACTATAATATTGTGATATGACTAGTGAAATTATGCAAAGTGTAGCCTATGATATGATAATTAGTATGATTTTTAACATGTCGACTTCATATTTTCATAAAATTTCATTTCACTATTTTGAGGATTGTTTAACGAGGGAACTGAGCTTAGGGTAAGGTAACCTTATTCATTAAACCTTTATATACACTTAAGAAAAAATGTTCCTGAGTCTTCTTGACATATAAGGCCAACTAACTCTAGTAAGGTTAATGTTTGGTCACCAAAAGCTTGGTGTAGATTTCTAGAACCACACTATACTTCAATTGTCAAACTAATGTCCCCCATTCCTTCCTATGTTTTTCCCACAAAAGATATTTCCCAATGATATCTTGAATGATATTGTAGACTTATTAATATGTTCATGATATTAGTGTGGTTGTAGAACCAAAATATAAGCACCAAAAGTGCATTAAGTAGTTGTCTACATATTTTTGCATCATTGACATCAATGGCATTATAAAAAAATTCACATTGCTTTTAATTTTCTTACATCAAATTGAACATTCAAACCTATAATTAGAGTAGGTTCAATTTAAATTAAGAAATGGCAAATGATTTTCACATTGTTTTTAATTTTCTTACATCAAATTGAATGTTCAAACATATAATTAGAGTAGGTTCAATTTAAATTAAGAAATGGCAAATGATTTTCACATTGTTTTTAATTTTCTTACATCAAATTGAACATTCAAACATACAATTAGAGTAGGTTCAATTTATAATTAAGAATTGGCAAATGAGTTTGCTTGACACATTTGAATTCACTAATTAGGTGTGTTAAGTTAAAGTAGTGGAAAAGCAATCCAAATTTTTTTTGTGTGAAAGTAATCACCTTAAAAGGTTGTGAAAATAAATTAAACTTGTGAATTGACTAACAAGCACAATCAAATGTTTTTTTTTCCAATTTTCTGAAGTAGGAGAGGTGATGCGCATCACAAGATAGATTTAGCATTTAGTGATGAATTTTTTTTTGAAGAACTGTCCAAAATAAACTTTCCAAACATCAGCAAAGTGACAACATTTCTTCAAAATTTTTTAAAAAAAAGTTCTCATTTTTTGAGTGAAGGTTTTGTAAAAATATTGCGTATTTGTAACAAAATATTCCAATTTTGTTTCTTTTGGTTTGTAATTTTGCAAACATTTGGGGAGGTGGGGGGTCGAGGTGTTGGATTTTTGTTGTTCACATGAAGTTCTCAATGAGTTCTTGACATGTTCCTCAAGTTCCCAATGTGTTCCTCAACATGTTCCCGATAGCTCTCACTTTATCCCATATCCTTTGCCCTAAGTTTATCTCTTATAATGTACCTATATAAAGCAACCCAAAGGAGAAATTTACAACATATTTATTTTTGAACTTGTCTAAAGCTAAATTAAATTTTTTTTGTGTGATGGGCCAATCAAAGATGCACATTTTTAAAATGGAACAAAATTAGCTTAGGGGGGTCCCCATAACTAATTAATATGAGTCACAAATATACTACCATATACCTAATCAGATGATGAAGTGCAATGCAAAATGTTCCTCTTTGTAGAAGAAAAGAACCTGAAACAAGAGAACCTGAGAGGAAATAAAAAAGCAATTGGACAATTACACAAGATTCAAAACATATTTGTCAAGTCATTGCACACATTGTCATCTGCCTTCTTCTGCTTCCAACGTCTCTCCAATTATCTCAGAAGATGAATATGCATGGATGCGGTTACAATTCATTTGCGTATATTACAACTTCCAGTACTACGAGCTTCTCTGGTTGGTTGATGGACAACAAAGTACGTATGAAAATGCCCAATTATTCATATTCTGGAATAGTATATGTGGTTATTTCATTTTTTACATTGCATCGCATCGTACGGTATAATACCTCTGTTTATTTCAAAAGGAGACTTGCATTGAACTCATTGTTTACTCATCTGTAGTCGCACAATGTATCTCTCTGTCGCCTTGAGCGCGGCTTCTGCAAATTTCACAATCTGGCCCCAAAAAAAGCATGATTAGTATCCAAAGTGGGTCTTGCAAAAGGGGGAAGAAAAAAAGCACAATTAGTTGTCAAAGTGCGTCTTGCAAAAGAAGGGGGTTAACAAGATCTGAAGCTTCATGAGACCCAATTTTGAAACTCCAACATTAAGGTTTGGGGTGGCAGATTATGTCATTTTCTTCATCATATTATATGACATAATCTTTCAGTGACGATCGTAGATCATACACTCGTACTAGGTAGCGACCAAAGTGTTTCAAGAACTTGTTGACTCCAGACCTTAATGCAATGGAATGGCCTCACCATTGCACATTATGTTGGGTGCATCACACCCTAATGGGCTTGTTTCATGCGTTACCCACCATATGGGCAGGGGCTTGACCATTCCATAGTACAAAGTCTTTGCACATAATCCTCCTCAATCTTCATTCATATCGTAAAAAATTGTAACTCTCTGTATTATTATTTGCGTTGTCTGTTGCCTCAAGGCCACAGAGAAAAACATGATAGATTTCAAGCGAAGGCATTTAGAGACCTTACCTGTTGAAGTTCAGCTGCAGTACTGATGAGAGGTGGTGAGATCATAATTATATCACCAGCTATGCGCACCAGCATGCCTATAGCTTGACATTGTGCTCCGAAATAAGCTCCCACCGCTGGCACCCACAACCCACTAATTCTCTTCAGAACTCTAAGGGGTGAATTTCCCTTCTTATATGAGGAGCCCAGAAAACCAACGCTTCTTGATATGACATGCTATCAAGATATTCCATGTCATTGCGAGAGTGACATTGCAACATTTTGCCATTACCAAAAAGGTTGGCTACTATTCTGCTATTACTATACAACATTTTCATGTCTCATCTTGCTTAGCCTTTTTTTACTAATTATTCCAGTGCAACTAGTCTTCACCAACAATGGAAGTGATGGCTTGATTTATTTACAATTAGGTTATCTTGTGTATTTCTTCCTAGGACTATTATCTTATGTGTATATAAAAAGGTTACGGTTGTACTTGACATACCCCACTCAGCAGGGAAGCTTTCAAGTGTGTCTTTGTTGCCAATGAATTCAATGCCCAATACCAAACCCTCCCCTCTTATCTGCAAAAAAACCACAATCCAATGTTTTCCAATTTAGTTCTAAACTCCCTTCAAAATTATCCGCACTAAAATGGGTTCTAATCCAGCGTTCATTAGAGGAAAGAAATTGATTCAATAAGAAATTGATTCAATAGGAAATGATTCAATGTGGTCACTCTACAGCTATTTTGCATTCTAACACCCACAAATGTATGGAAGACAGTTGAAAGATTTGCTGTAGCATAGTATTCAAGTGACCATCACCATCATTATTGAGTCCTTGGTTAATAAAACATGTAAGTATCAAACAAATGTGCCTGAAATTTTTCAAGATGATCCTACTGCACCTCAACCCATTGCTCAGTGCAAAACCCTTAACCCCTAAACCCTAAACCAATTTACCTCTCCAACAATGGGGCTCTTTGCTAACTCCTTCATGCCCTTTTGGAATGCGGGTGCCACAGCATTCACATGCTGCAATATGTCCCTTTCTCTGCCCACCGGATCATGTATAAGCAATTGAATAGGGATCAAGTACAAGCAATTGAACATTAAAAGAACCCACAAATTATGTTATTGAGTCATAGACATGATGGCATACTTGTAGATTCGTAGTGTTTCCAGAGACACAGCGCAAGAGACTGGATGGCCCCCATATGTAAACCCATGCCCAAATGTGCCTATCATTTCCCCAATACAATCAAACATTTCGTAAGTACATCCAAGGACCTATACTACTGAGTGTTAATACTAGGCTAGCAGAGGTACTAGGTTCTTTATTTCATTCAATCTAACAACTAATCTGGGCCCCAACATGTTTGATGGTCCTTACACATGAAGGTGTGAAGAAGACGAGGCAAACTTGCTTATTAAACTCACCAAACCCATTGCTGTAAGTACCCACTGCATCCACAATGTGCTGACTGATGAGAACTGCTGCAATTGGCTCATAACCCGAAGATAATGCCTGGACCAATCAATATAACCCACAAAACTAAAATCATGATGCATTTGAACTGCAGCTCAAAATTGGTTTTAGGACACCCCTAAAATTTGTTCAAGACAAAGCTCATAGCACTTGTTCAATAAGCTCAAGGGAGAACAGGTTGGTTCTTACCTTGGCAATGGTTACAAGGTCAGGTTTGATATTATACTTCTCACATCCAAACATAGTTCCCAGTCGTCCAAAGCCACAAATAACCTGTTGTCAATTACCATCATCAATTTGTAAGCTTGAATTTCAGAGTCTACAAGTTCCACCATAGTAATGACTTAATCCCAAGAGACAAAGTCACCAATAATAAGACTATTATAAGTGACATGTACTAGAGGTAAAGCTCTGGTGTACCTCATCTGCGATCAAAAGAATGTCATACTTCTTCAAGATTTGCTGAATCTGCAGCAATCAAATTTTTTTTGTGAAGATCCAAAGTAGCTACAACAATTTTAGAAATGCAATAAAAAAATTGAAGAAATAGTTTATTTTCTCCTTCCAGCTTGAAGTTGTGGGAAGAAGATGCTACAAGGCAAAGAGTTAGGAGGTTCAATGAAATTGAGTACCTTGTCCCAATAGGTAGCTGGAGGTGGAATCACTCCACCAGCTCCCATCAATGGCTCACCAATAAATGCTGCAATCTAAATTCATAATGAACACATTGTGGGTCAAACCAAAATCATGGAACCCGCAAAACTGGAAATTCAACAGATGATGAGTGAAAATGCTATTTTTTAAGCAGCTGATTTAGTGACTTCAAGATTTAAATAGGATACTCACAGTTTCAGGGCCTTCTTTGAGAATCAGCTTCTCAAGGTTCTCTGCCAGTCTTGTGGAAAATTCCTCTTCAGTTTCATCTGAAAGAAATCAAACCCAACATCCTCAGAAAATTTCTCCTTGAAACCACCCAATTTAAGACTTTTTGAGGGCAAGGGTTGGAGAAGGAACTTAAATGTATTATGTCCTCAAATGAGAGTTGTTTTTCTGTCACTGGGTGCCACTACTACACATCTGCTGGGTGTAATAGTTGAAGCATTTTTTCAATCTCTACAGTCCTACTCCAAAAGGTCTTGAGGAATAACAGGAGTTCACAACGCCAACCCCATTATAAGTGTGTGCACTGGTACTTATGGAATAAGAATTGGGAAGTAAGTGCTCACTTGGTAAGTGGTAGCGCCAGTAATTGGGACAATCCGTATTCAACACAAAATCAACAGGCAAATCAAAGCCTTGATGAAGTGGTGTCAACCTGCCAAAATACCATCATGATTATTAAGCAAGCACCAACCAATTCATTTAAAAAACCCCCTTGAGTTAACCAAGCTGAATCTAGTGTATACTTCTCCCAAACTTTGCTGCAAAGGACCTCAAAGTGGAGATCAGGTCATACCCTGAAAGACTTGCGGCAATCAATGTCGATCCATGGTACCTAGCCAAAATACAAGCACACACAATTGATTCGGCAACATAATCTATCAATCAATAATTCCTCTATCTAAAAAACCCAACATAAACCATTGAACCATTAGGAGGTTTTAATTCTATGGGTTCTATCAATCATGGCACAAATAGTGAGAATGCCAAAAGTCTAGGGCAAGAAGTTCTAGTTTGACTCTTACGACTTTAGACGAGAGATGAATTTCTTTTTCTGGGTTCTTCCCAGCGCATTGTTGTAGTACCAAACAAGCTTCACCTGCACAAAGCACAAGCCAATAATAGCATGCACCCATGTTCTCAATTGTCTATTCCTAGTTGAATATAATTTTGCCTTTATTCTTCAGACAAAATAGTGGGGCTATGGTACAAGATCATGAACCATCAACATGCATACTTTGAGAGTGCAAATGATTCTACATCATGTTACAAGGTCGTAGTTTACCTGGGTGTCATTTGCCTCAGAGCCACTATTGCAAAAGAAGACCTTGCCCAATTTCACAGGTGTGAATAACTCGATCAATGCCTTTGCCAAGTCCTGATTCCATCCCAAAACTGCAAAGGATTACTGAAAGCATTTTGTCTTGTCACTGCTACTACCTTGACTATAACCTTTCCTTAGTTGTCAGTCAGACAAGATCAATCATTCATCTGAACTTTGAACACAATTGGGCACATTCATGGTCATAGGAACCAAAAAGAATGTCAGATCCCATTGAGAATTGCCTCCAAAAAAATGAATTATAATCCCTATGTGATGCCATTTGAAAGTCATGGAAATCATGACAAGTCATTGAGGAATTGTGTGTTGAGCAATTCAATTTGAAAATCCATTATATCCAATTGTGAATGTGCCAAATTATTTTGTTTCCTATTCTATCATATTGTAATAAGAGTGCTTCAGGGATTTTACCAAAGGAGGTTGAGAGGTGCGGTTCCAAAAGGAATGGTAGAAGGGCAAGGTTGTGAGCTGCCGATTAGCTGCGTTCACTAACCGTTGCTCATTGAAGCCTGTCAAAGCACCAAACTGGTCATCAATCAGCATGAAGGAAAAAAACCAACGACAACTGCAGTTCATCCATCTACAAGAGATATCAAACTCAAGCAAAATTTGTCCCAAGTCCAAACACCCAACAAGGTGATGATGATGACAATTAGAGGGAAGCTACACAATGATGAAGAAGAATCTCGGTGGGACCCAGCAGCCCAGGACATTCTACATGCAGCATTTGCACTCTTGAGCTTGTCAATTAGACGACCATAGCAGGAAGCACTTTCAATTCACAGACTTTTATTAAACAAAAAGATCACATAAACTAATCAGTTTCTAATCTCAGTTCTAATCAGTTTAAATCCTTACAATGCAGCAAATGGAACTGGTAGCTCAAAGAGAAACCTTGTCAATTTACCAAACACAAACAGTGTGAATATATGAAATTCTTTTGGTGGGTGGGTGGGTGAAATACAAAACCCAAGTACAAATACAAAGGCTCCAAGGATCACAAGAGAATCAATGCAGGTGGACATGAGAAGAGATATTAAATTACCAAGAGAGACGCACCACAGGCCAGCCAAAGCATCCAAGTACTTTTTACCTCTGTGATCCCAGACATAAACTCCCTATGCACCCAACCACAAACTTCTCCTCATTTATAAAACAACTGCACTGTTCAAATCAATTGCAGTCAAAAGCACATCATCTGGAACAGGTATGGACAAGAAAAGATCAATTACCTCCTTTAAATTATGCTCATTTTTGTACCTTTCATGTTGACTTTTCTCATTCAGTGAATTGAAAGTCAGTCACCAAGGAAGGAAAGCAGGAACGAGAAGAATGAGAGGATGAAGAGTTACAGACCTCTCCCTTTGCTACAATCAAGGGCTCTGTTTCTGTTTGCTGCCAACCTGATGTAAATGGTGCAAACATCGAATGTCCTTCCCATTTCCTACAAAATTCGAAACTCCCATCATAAAACAAAATTTCCCATATTTGAAAGATGGCTGCAAAGCAAGCAAAGCATGTGACATGCTCTAACATTTCCCAACTCACACTCCCATCCATTATCAAAACTTTGGAGAATCATTCACTTTGAAGCTCCTCTTTTGCAGATCCCAAAATGTCAGATGGCATTTTCCTAAATAATTCTTCTCTGTCGCTCTTCACAAAATTTAGCTTCCCACAAAAAGAAGAAGTATTCTTCAAAACAAACTCACAATCTTGTAATGCATACATATTCTATCCCTAGAAAACATGGACATGAATGGAATTCCATTGTGAAAATTGGGTCTCAAATCAGTGAAGAAAATCTGCAATATAAATTCACAATATTGGGTCTCAACTCAGGGAAGAAAATCTGCTTATTGGGTTCAGAAAACTGGGTCTCAAACCAGTGAAGAAAATCTGCTGGTTGGGTTTGAAGGAAACTGGGTCTCAAATCCACGAAGAAAATCTGCAATTTGGATTCAGAAAAATTGGGTGTGAATCAACGAAGAAAAATCTGCATGTTGTTGTGCTGCTACAGAAGAGAATCATGGAGATGAAGAGGGGGAAAAATTTGGTACCCATTCTGCTCATGCTCATCAACGAGAAAGGAATCGAAGGCGGAGTCTGACGTAATTCTTTGAGCTTGGAGTTCCTCCTCTTCAGGCGATTCATTTGTAGCAGCAGCGACAGGTGCACCCAGCATCGCTCCCATATCTAATCTTGTAGGAGCTGCTGCTGCTGCTGCTGCTGCTGCTGAGATTGTCAAGGAAGCCAAAGAGTTTTCTGTTTCCATCGCTGTTGTGTTGTCCGGGGTCCCTCACTCCTCTCTTGATCGCAAGAAAATGTCAGTTGGGTTCTTTCCTGAAAAAAAGCCAAATGGAGTTTGCAACAGAAGCAGAAGAATAAGAAGAAGAAGAAGACTACCTGAAAACAAATTCGTCTGGGATGCTGATTCTCTTGTTGGAGCATGCAAAACAAAAGAACAGCAGCTTGGTTTCTGTCGCGGCGCACGAAAATCCGGTCCGGATTCAGTTCACTCTTTTGTCGCAACGCTCAATGACGAATGTTTGCCAAAAAGCGTTGCCACTTGGGCTGCTCAAAGGAAGGAAGGGGACCCACATGACTCACGACGGTTTCTCGTCATCAAAATAGGTATCTGCGACGATTTCCTCAGGCTCAAACTCCTAAAAAGGCGCGGACTCGACTTTTTCAACAGATGATCCATCTCCCATTCTGCTCTTCTTGCACTTGCAGAGATTTCATGAGAGATTGCAATTTTTCCTGGGATTCTGCACATTTTGCCATGTCGCTAGCAAATAGATTATCCCTGCTACTGTACTAGTTACACCAATTGCCAACTCAAAGAACTTCTGCAACACAGCGACACAGCGACACAGACACACAGACACAGATTGGGATACAATGTATAATTTCTGCTGCAATTGCAGATGATGAAATGCAATTCTTTCAGCTGCAGCAGCAGCTTCCGAGTCCACAATTCAGCTCTGAATCAAATCTCCATCAAGCTTACGTAACTTGGACACAGAGTCCACAAAACCCCACAAGTGGCACTTAGACCATCTTTCCAGAAATTTTCTTGTTCACAAAAATCTTATTCAAAATTCTTGTTGTTGTTCTTCGTCTTCACAAATCTTCTTGTTCTTGTTCTTCACAGATTCTTCTTGTTCTTGTTCTTCACAATTCTTCTTGTTCTTATCTTCTTCACAATTCTCTTGTTCTTGTCAATCACAATTCTTCTTGTTCTTGAAAAATTATTCGTTTTGTCAATGTGGAAACTGGCTTTAGGAAAAGGAGTTTCGTATAGGAGAAGGGCCTGAGTGTAGGCCCTTCCGTGATTTGCGATCTGTGCCCGAACAGGTCGAAAATCACGGAAGGGATTGTACTTAGGTCCTTTTCCTACGTAAAGCAGAGCTGGAAATTTTTCACTTTTTAGAAATAGTGACAGGCTGGCTAGTACTTTCTGCTGGAACACAGTAAAGCCTGGCTGGCACCTTCTCCGGCAGAAGATCCCGCTTGCTGAAAACAGGTTTCTTGAGGCAGCTGAAAATACAAAGGAAAAATCCAGGCAGTGCTTTACATTTGAGAAATGTTCCACCAGCCATGTATTACTCTACTATGAACTCTGAGTTCCATTTTGTAAGTAAAAAGGAAAAAAGAAAAAGAGAATGCTTACACAATCATCAGGTGTTATTTGTTGAAAATTGATAACAGAACAGTGAGAAAACAAAAATGAGAAAAACACAGATTTAGTGAGAGCTCTCCACCCAAGCTTAAGATCACATAAATATTATTGCAATCTTTTTATAATTCATTTCAACCTTTTATCTATTCCTAAATAAGAGATGAACATCACATGTAATGAGTTATTTTACATAACCTTAACTAAAAGTATTTCATATTTCTAAAAGTTAAGTGCATGAACAAAAGTATCTTTTTTTTTTTAAAGGAACAACTTTCTAAAAATTAACCATAGAATATTGATATCCAACATTACTTGTTGTGAAGTGTGAGGCCCTTTTTTGTTTTCTTGAGGAACGTTGAACAAAAGTTGCTGTTTGAAACTGTGAGTTCAATTTTTGGAAACTTTATGAAGTATTTCCTATTGTTGGAAACTGTGAGTTCAATTTTTGGAAACTTTTATGAAGTGTTTCTTATATTGACTCTGGGTCATATATGAACTTTCCATGACTCGGCAGAGCCATTACGTGATGATCATGGCTTGTTGTTGAACCAAATTTGGTTATTTGGTGACTACCACAGTACATGAATGGTTTCAGCATATTTTAAATTATTTTTTGTTTTGCTAAATTTTTGAAAATTTATTTATTTCTTGTGTTAAAATTTTTATAATTATTATATAATTAAACATTTGCAAATTAAGACTGTTGGGTGTGAACTATTGACCTTAAAAAGTTCAAAAAGGGTTTAGGGTTTAAAAGTTGACCCTAAACACACTACACAGTCCCATAAACATAATAAAAAGTTATTTTCTTATTTTTTATAACCATTACCTGCCAAAAATTTCTGAATTAAAAAAACCAAGTGCCGAACTTAAGATTTAAAACTTAACTAATTATTCGGCAGTTTGTTGCTGAATCCAACAAGGGAGTACAATATTGATTATTATTATTGCTCCTCCTTTTTCAAAGGTTGCAATGCTTTAAGGTTTGAGGTTTTTAGTAGGGATTTCATTTAAGAATCAAACTAGGGTTGAAAGATAGGGTGACCAAAAGTTTGCTATTGTGATATTGAACATGAGCATAGGGTTAGTCACTCATGATTATAAGGGGTTCCATATATTACTTATGGCGTAGCCTATGCCTGGAGTCTTGACTTCAAATATTCATAACTTATTTATATGAGTTCTCAAAAATATGAAACAATTTGTGACAAATGTAATTTTCAGTTATGTGTAAGGGTTTGTTGATTGTATGTCAAAAGGCTTTTCAATTCATATTAATAAGTGGCCCAAAGTTTAAAGTTGGAGTCATAGGCCATCTTAATTTACACTTGCTCCCATTTGCTTCGGTTGAATTAGCACCCAAGGTGATACCATGATAAAAACTAAAAACCTCAAAATTCTTTGAGTTTGCTTCTAAATATTATAAATATCTCATGCTTAGACTAAATCAGAGTCTCTTAATCCAAATCTAAACATTTTAGTGTTTAATTTTGTCACTAAGAGGTGTCACTCGAGAAGATGAAGGTACCAATGTGGGCACGGGTTCACCCTAGCCACTTGAGATTATGCTGGTGGGTGAAAGGTTTAGGGTTTGTACTTTGTACCTATTTCTTGGGTACCTCTCCAGAAGAAGATGTGTTATTTTGTTACTTGTTTATAAATGGGATGAATGTCACCATTTATTCTTATTTATTGAGTTTGGCAAGATGTCAAAAACCTCCCTACAAAATTTGCAAGGTTTTGCAAGACTCAAAACCCCACAACCTTTGCCTTTCCAAGAAGAGACCAGATGCAGAGTTGTTTTTTGCACACATTTTCAGAACACATTTAGTACTCTGAGAGATCCAGACTTCATTTGGTCCCCACATTTGTTGTTGGTATATTTCCTTTTCAAGATTTTACAGCTTTGGGAACAAGAGCCACTTTTGTTGCAGACCCAAGTTCTCTTTGCAAAATAAAGTTGTGTTCACATTCACCCAAAAAAAAAAAAAGCCCAAAAGCAATGTGATAGGCCAAACCCATTACTTGATTAGGTACAACAATGCAAGCCTTGGGACATCTAGATAAGGATGGTATGTTATCAACATGTGTAGATGAGTTGTACTCCCATTTTGCTATGTAATTTCCAAAATTTACATAGTACATAAAGTTGGGTATGTTATCAACATGTGTAGATGAGTTGAACTCCCATTTTACTATGTAATTTTCAATTTTTACATAGTACATAAAGTTGGGTATGTTATCAACATGTGTAGATGAGTTGTAGTCCCATTTTACTATGTAATTTTCAATTTTTACATAGTACATAAAGTTGGGAAATCCCAACAAACAGAAGCCCAAGCCAATTTTTTACAGCCATGGGCTTTTGTTACAGTCACCTTTTTAGTTACCCTGATATTTTACTTTTTATCCCTTGCAAGAGAATACAGAGTCTCAGAGACCAGACAGCTCAACAAACTCCAGAGGGACTCTATCAAAGCACATAAAAGGAGGAATTTTTTTATTTTATTTTTTGTGGGGATGTGAGTTAGGATGTTTTTCTCTTTTTGAATTTTTTTTTAATACTCTCATAACACATATTTTATAATTTTTTATTTATTTTTCATTTGGGGTTTTCATTGTGAGTTTGTGTAGTACATAGGGTTGTTCTAGGGTTTGCAAAACCACATTCTCATGATGGAAAACCGCATTGTACTTTCAAAAAGTTTTTTTTGAGATATTTGATTTTTATTTCAATTGTTGGGCACATGAACATGACATTGGGATCACATTGCACTAATCATAATCACAAAGGATCAATTCTTGCAAATTCACATGGTCATGATTCAATGGTGTTTCAGATGCTACCTATCACTTGTAGAAGAGCTAGGTCCAGTAGGATGTCTGGGCTCAAAACTTCAGCAAGATGCTACCTATCACCTCTAGAAGAGGTAGGTTCAGTAGGATCTTTGGGCTCAAATACCTACTTCAACAAGATGCTACCTATCACTTGTAGAAGAGCTAGGTGTAGTAGGTTCTCCGGGCTTCCGTACCTAGACAAAAAGAGTAGTCATTTGTAATTGTCCATCCAGATGCATTTTTCTCTTTACTTGTTTATTCTCCAATATCTAAGTTGTTATGTCCCTTGGTAATTGCATTTTCAAATCCTCCATTTTCTATGCAATTTGTGCATATTTTTTAATGACTCTTTGCAAGCTCTTTGTAACCATGGGTTGTTTGTGATACTCCTAATGTTTATCCTCCCATAAATTGATTGTAATTTTCAATTTTGCATGCATCCACAACCTCCTATCAACTTGAGGCCTTTCAAAAACTTGAGAACCCCTAACCCAACATCAACACTTAAACCCGAACCCTAAGAAGAATGAAAGTTTGGTGCCACCAAAAGATACCTTGTGAATGAACTTGACAACCTTTCATCCATTTCAACCTTTAAATAAACTTTACTTTACAACCAAAAAAAATGTTTTCTTGTATTTTGGTTTGTGGTGTATTGGAATTTTTATATTAATATGGGGCTTATGCACAATTCTTTGTTTTTATTTTCTTACAAGACATGTTGCAATGAGAGGTTCCCAATAAATTGGTTTTCACCATGTACGTCAAATAGTGACAATGCAAATTGTTTATTTGGTAACATCATGCTTAAAGCAAGGGTGAAAGTGCATATGTGCTTTTCAAGGCACATACACCTTCATTCATTGCATGTGTTTGAAATAAATGATGAGTTTGCAATTGATGTGGATATTGGTTGGTGACATTGGAGATTTGAATGTACCATATGTGGTGTGGGATAATGAAATGAATCAATTGTTGATTAGGAAGACTAAAAATCAACATTGTGGCTTCAAGTATTTCAAGTATATAAATCAATCATTATCTAAATGTATGGTGATTCAACAAATGATTATATTAATTATGGATGAAAAATGAATGACAAACGAATGACTTTTCATATATGAATTTGAAATAAGTTACATGTGTTAAGTTTACACTTTGCAAATGTTGTGTTTCAAAACCTATTGGTTGAGTTCCTTAAAATGATGCATTAAATAACCTGTGAGGTTTGAATTGAATTTTGCCATTTCAGCCTCTCATTGTGCCTTTAGGAAGCTAGACTTTTAGGTGTTAAAGTGATGCAAGTATTAAGATTGTGCTTGAAATGTACCAAGTGAAAGCAATTTGTTTTAGGAAATGTGTGGTTGCTTAGGTTAGCCAAAATCTTCAAAAATAAACATTATATATTCAAATCACACATTTTTTAATGTGTTTCCTAAAATATCAAAAGATTTTGTGGTCACATGTTCAAGATAAGCCTATTTTGAAAATTTTGTGACATTTTAAAAATTCAAAACATTGCAGGTGCCCTAATTTTGGGATTTTGAAAAAAATGACCATTTTGATGTTGTTTGCAATAACAAGTCTAAAATATTTTATAAGGAGGACGATGATGCTTCATTCCAAGTTTGGGTTATGTGAGTTTAGGGCAAGTCTACGACTTAGTTTTGAATATATTTACATTAATCACTTACATTGTTTTGCACTTACATTGTTTTGTTCGTGCGGGTGAATTGGTCAAAAGGGTGTTGAAAAAATGAATGTCTCTTCATCCTAATCCCATCCCAAAAATCTTGTGTTCCCTTTTGTTTCAATGCCAAAAATTAAGAACCATGTCCAACTTCAAGGAATTACCATTAATACATTGAGACAAGCCTAAGCCATGTCATTTAAGTTCTTTAACTAAAGGCAATAGTCAAACCCCCTTTTTGTGGTGAAAAATGTTCATCAAACAACATTCATAATTGAATTCTTCTTTTTTGTTAATTGAATTTTGGAGAAAAAACCAAATTAAATTAAAAATTTCCCTTCTATTTTATGGAGGGGAAGAAAGCAACTATAGTAATTTCCCCTTTTTCTTCATTATTTCTCTTGTCACTCCTTAATGGCTTAATTATTTCTCTTGTTTCTTCACTATTTATGGATGACAAAACTTTCTTTGCTAATAATTATCCTAAAGTTTATTTTCATTTTTGGCATGTGTCACCATTTAATTTTTAGTTGAAAAAAGAAAAGGTCACGATTTCTTGTTTGTTGTTACATTATTGAAAGTCACCTTAGCACTTTTTTAAAAATCTTAAAAGAAAAAATGGTCAAGCCTTACATTTTATGCAAGGGGGATTTTAGAACCATATATGCATTGCACATATTCTTACAAATATAATGCAAATGTAGATGGAATAAAACTCAGCCTCAAACCGAACTAGGCTCCAAATGTTTTGAAAGTCTTGGAAATTAAAGGTTTTATGAATCCAAAAACTTGTTCTCAAAAGCACAACAAAAGATCTCTCAAACCAAAATAAACTACAAAAAGGTTCCTTTTAAAAATCAAGAACTAAACTACATGGGTTACAATTCTAGATGAACTTAAGAGAATGTGAACCACAACCAAACCAAAATCAAGTATTTAAGTTGGCAACCAAATGATTTTTCAGAAAACCCAAAGGTTTCAAATTTGCAAAACATCATGGTTGTGAATGCATAAAAAAGTACTTGGAAAAAAGAGATTTTATGTTCCTTTACTTTAATGAGCTTTTGGAGTTTCCTCGTGAATACTTGGTCATCACTATCTCACCACAATTTTTGCCATTGGCATTGGCTTAGGCATAAAGGGATGTTGAAAACAATTAAGAATATTTTTCCAGGCATCCAATGCGATGAGCCAATACAAAATAGAAGAGGCCCAATTTTTTTTCCTCTTTAGGGGTGGGGTGAGGGGGAACCTCAAGAGTTCCCCAAATGTTCCCAATAATGCTTTCAATGATGTTCCCACCTTTTTTGTTCATTAATATGATTTGATATGTTTTGTCACAAATCCATCTTCCCTACATTGTTTTTTATGTTGTTTCCACAATTACCATGTGTGTCTCCCACATGTGTTCTCTAAATTTATCCTTTATGCTTTGCCAAAAATCCTAAGTGTGAATTCTAGAATTTTAGTTTTTATTTTATTGAATTTTCAATGACAAAATTGTTCAATATTCAATAAATCTTGCACAACAAGTCTAAACATTACAAAATCACATGTGTGCAACCTCCTACTCATGAAGGCTTCCAAACCAAGGTGTTTTTTTTGTTTTTGAATTTTGTGAGGTTAGGGGAATTGTGATCCTCCACACAAGGACTTGGCTAAATTTGGCTACATGTCAGAAAGGAAAATATATATTTTTTAAAAACCCTACTATGTACTAGCAACATGCAAGAACCTATGGTCTAAATATGGCAATTTCACCTTTTTTATTCTTGAAATATGGCAAATTTAGGGGATTTTTTCGAAAAAAATCTGAGTTAAAATCCCTACCCCCTTTTTGTTTGGTTGCCAAGTTGTGAAATTTTTGCCCCAAAACAAAACATTGTTTCCAACAATAGCAAGTGTGTAGGCAAAGGCCATGTGGATTGGGAAATCTCAACATGCCAAACAAAACAAGGTGTGTTATACACAATGGCCTTGCCATTCATTTAATATCAAAAGTGGAAATTGTATGATAACTTGGTCATCGATAGGGAAAAATTAAAAAATGATTAAAAAATAAATATAGATCATCATGTTTTTGTAAAGGAAAATTTGTCATGATTATTTTTTTCAATTTTTAACATCACATTAGTTACAAGGAACCAAATAAGGATCTCATATTAAATGATGAAAAATTCTAAGAACCTATTTAAACAATTAAAAGATTGTTACCAAACCAAATCCAATAAGGAAATGTTGCAACATTTTTTTGAAAATCTAATGATTTATTTCTAATGATTGATGATTGATTATGAAAAATGATTGATTATTCCCTTTTCATATTTTTTTCATATTTTGTGCAAAATTTCAAACCAAAAAAGGACTTATCATGACATGTGTATTTGAATGTTTTTAATTATGTTGTCAAATTTTGAAAAAATTACATGAATTTTTGTGTATGATGAGTGCCTTAACCATTTTTTTGGTGAAGATAGTTTCATATTTAATTTTGTGGGTTATGGATTGGTGACAAAATCACCTAGGGTTGGGTGCACATTTGAAGAGGTGAGGGGAGAAAAACAAAATGTCAAAAGATGAATGTGAATCCTGTTACAACCAAATTAGGATTAATCATTTGACCTAATTTCTAGGGGGCAAAATCCATTGAAGCTACTATACTCTTTAATGATTTTCAACACAATATCCTTGCATTACAAGGCAAATGTCCTCAAAAGCAAGGAATATGCCTATGTATTTCAACAAGGACATTAAAAAAACCTAATTCGGCTTTATGCAAGATAGCCAAATTGCATTTAACTAATTGAAATGAGACAATTGCTTACATTCTTAGCGAAGGTCATAATTTGAAAAGTTGTATGATGAGTAACCATCTTGCATGATTTAGAGAGCACTTTATTATATTGTAAAAATGAACATGAAAACTATGGCTTTGCGATGGAATTTTTGACTCTATGTATTCAATATAACTCGTGTATTCATGTACAAATCAGTGTAGATGAAATAACTCCAATTTGTTCAATAGTCATTATATTTCCATCAACCAACTAGTGGGAGTGAGAAGTGTGGGATATGTTTGGTGTTTATTTTCTCAACCACCTTGATTTATGTCGTATATTAACATATTATAATTTTGAGGGTCATCCATTACAAAAAGAATTTCGTTTAAGTGGATATGAGGAAGTATATTATGATGATTCAAAGAAACGTGTTGTTTTTGAACCTATAAAGATGACTCAAGAATTTCGCTATTTTGATTTTGTTAGTCCTTGGGAACAAATGTCACATAATGACAAATCAAATAAAAAGTAAGCAAAAATTGCTTACAACCATCTTGAAAATATGTAATTTCGTAGTATAATAATTACATGTTTAGCTAAGTTTTACGGCATGCCAAATAATTTTCTTTGCTTGTTCAAACCAAATTTAGTCTTTTCAAGCCAAAACAACAAGACTGTTCACCTTTTGTGAAGACATTATGCTCGGGTGATGGGAGTGAAAATAAGGTTTTTGCTACTTCATTGACTTGACAAAAAGGGAAAAAGTAAGGAAAATAAAAAATTTAAATGTGTTAATCCCCCCAAATATTTTGGTTACACCTTAAAAATTATTTATTTTCTGTATGTTTTCTTCCCTCTTTGTGTTATTGGCTTTAAGAAACTTGGTCAAATCCCTTCCCCTTCCCTATCCCAATTTATCATTGAAGATGATAAATTGGGCACAATTTGAAGGTTTAGATTATGGAATTATTTAATTTATTAGTAGAAGGTTTGATTACTTTATGAACAAATTGATTAGAAATAAATTGGTTGGAGCATAAATATCTACATTATTAGAACAAAAAATTACCAATTACTACATTAAATTGCAAGTAGATGAGATCGGTCAAGTGGTCTCAATTAGAGATGGAATTGCACATGTTTATGGATTAAACAAGATTCAAGCTAGGGAAATGGTTGAATTTACTAATAGTGTGAAAGGAATGGCTTTAAATTTAGAAAATGAGAATGTAAGAATTGTGATATTTGGTAGTGATACCACCATCAAAGAAGGAGATATTGTCAAATGCACTTGAATCTATTGTGTATGGAACAAGAAAAGCCTTGCTAGGTCATGTGGTTAATGTGTTAGGAGTACCTATTGATGGAAAAGGTGTTTTAAACACTACAGAATGAAGACGTGTAAAAGTTAAAGCCCATGGGATTATTGCACATAAATCTATGCACAAACCCATGTAAACATGATTGAAAACAATATATAGCTTGGTTCCTATAGGTTGTGGTCAACATGAACTTATAATAGGAAACAAACAAATTGGAAAGGTTACTATAGCTATTGATACCATATTTAACCAAAAGCAAATCAACGTGCATGCCACTTTAGATAATGAAATTTTGTATTGTGTGTATGTAGTAATCAGACAAAAACGTTCAACCACGTGGCACAATTAATTAAGATTCTTTCAAAAGCAGGTGCTTTAGAATATCACATTATTATAACAACCATTGCTTCATATCCTACTCCTCTACAACTTTTGGCACTATATTCAAGTTGTGTTATGGGAGAACATTTTCGAGATAATGGAATGCACACATTAATTTTTTATGATGACCTAAATAAACAATTAATGGCATATTGTCAAATGTCATTATTGTTACATTGACCACCATGTCATGAAGCATTCCTAAGATATGTGTTTTATTTACATTCTCGTTTATTAGAAAGAATCATTAAAATGTTAGACCAGATTGGTACATGTAGCTTGATTGCATTACTTGTAATTGAAACACAAGTTGGAGAGGTGTTTGCTTATATTCCTACTAATGTTAGTTCCATTATACATGGACAAATCTTTTTGGAAACATAAGTTTTTTATGGTGGAATTTGATTTACTATTAGTGTAGGATTATCTATAAATCGTGTGAATGAGGTGAGATCTACATGAGATCGTTGGATTTGGAAAGCTCTGCATAGGATTACTAAGGGTGTAATATGCTTTATTTAATTGGAATTGAGTTGAAAGCAAGTGAATCAGAAACTAGCTATCAAAAATCATATAGGGCCAACATAGCAACCAACCTACATTCCTTAATAGAAAAATGATCAACATTAGTCTACAAGTACCACCTACAAAAGTTGCAACATTTCATTATTTTTGGACTATGATCAATATTAGATTATGTGTTGCCTAAAGATAAATATGTGTTGAAGTTTGTTTTTTAATCAAGTTTTAATCTTAATTAAAAAACCTTTAGACAATCAATACTAGAATAGATGTTACATCATTGGAGTTGTTACTAAAATCATTTAGTCATGCAAAACTTCACCTTAATAAAATTTTGTGTTGTTTGTTCTTATAGATCACCACTTACTAATTTAACTATTAAAGTCATCATTTCCCAAAATTCTTGACTTAATAGCCCTTATTTCCTAATTTCAATATTGATAATCTTTCATTATCAAAATCATTTATTTATTCATAACTTGACCATAATAGATATAAATCTAATGTTGTTTATTGGCTTACAAAAACATTATAAAAGGAGTTCCCTCAATATTTTTGAAGTTTTATGGGTAGGGGGTTAGAACCTCAAGAGTTCTCCCTACTTATGAAGGAGAACTAAGACTCCTTCTAGTCCAAATTTTCTTTCAACAATAAAGATAACTAGTGCAAACTTCTTTTGAGTTGGTATAAAGGGGGAAATTTTTTAAAAGTAAGCTTAATGGACAAGGTTGAAGGTTCTTTCCTTTTAAAAGTTGAGTGGTGTAAGGTGAAGTACGGTGGGATAAGGTTATTGGTGGAAATTTAGGGAGAGGGGAAGGGGAAGGTTGGATATTTAATTTCTTTCTTTATCTAAAAATGTATTTAAAGGATAGGAGTTGGGGTTTTTCCTTCCTTTCAAGGAATTATTTCTTAGGTTGAAGTAAGGTGGAAAGGAGTTTTTTTCCAAACTTGGGTTAGATGAGATGAGGCGAAGTGGGGCTTGGGGATTTTCCCCTTCCAAAGGTTCTATTTCTACATTTTGGGGAATGTTTTGGGTAGGTGGTTGAAATGTTTTCTAAAATTCCAAAGGGGTTTTTCTTGATGGGGGTGGGGGAGGGTTTGGTTGTTTCTATGGGGTGAAGGGCCAAACGTGATAGTTTTTATATAAAATCAATACATTTAATAACAAATTGAAAGATTAAATTTTGCAATTCAAATTATTTTTATGAAAAAATTAAATGGCAATATATTCAAGTTTTTTTCTATATATAGTTTTGTTTAGACATTTTCTAGGTTTATTTTTTTTGGAATTTTTTTTCCCTATTTTGCCCATCTAAGAATATTGGATGGCACACCATTTTTTTGTTTTTGAAGCAAGGAAAATATTAATGATTTTAAAAAGTTAAAATAATAGTAAAAGGGATTATGGTTTAGGTGTTCTAACCTAAACTTGATTTTGAAACATTTTGGAACTTCTATTGAATGTTTATATGGTAGTATAAGATTTAGGGTTTGGGTGTAAATCATAAAAAACATGATTAAAAACTCACGGCATAACAAAGGTATTAATATCTTGCTCATTATTAAACCATCATTTAACCATCATGTCATCAATAAGATTATTTAAAATTAAGCTAAAATCAAAGATAATCAAAATCAACTAAAATAATAATAAAGGGTTAGAGTTTAAGGTTTAAATCTTTTGTTCCAAGCTTAAAATAACATTATGTGTTTATTGTCTTTCCTTTTTCATTACACTACACATTGTGCTTGACTTCAACTTTCATACTACATTATTGTTTTCTACTTTTTATGCAAATGTGTGTTTTCCAAGTGCATTTGTTGTGCTACCTCACTTGTTGTTATGAAATTCAATTAGGTACTTTTTTTTTTGGTTTTGCACATTGTTGCAATGAAGGAAGCTAGATTACTTATTGTAATGATGGATTTTGGAATTAAAGATGGTGTGTTTAAAATAAAGGTGTTCAATAGGTATGGTGCCTTTGATTGAATTACAAATGAAAGCATGAAAGATTTAGGCTATAAATATTTGCATTGTGAAATTTATTGGACTTGGTAACTTTGACCACAATCATTTTGACTGTGAAATTGCTTCATACAAAAATGCATGGACAACATTTGTAAAAGGGCATGTTTGTGAGGGTCAAAAACTTTGGCATTTAATCAAAATCCAAAAGGGGTTTGAGAAAGGTGACATGCACATTGTCATTACAATTCCATTAATAATTATTGTGTCATCAATTTTTTGATTCCAACTTGAATTTGTTCATATTTGTTCCACTTGGATTCCATTAGGGAATTCAAATGCTTTATTGAAAGTTGAAGTTTTATTATCATTATTGGTGTAAGGGGAAGAAGGGATAGCAAGGGTGAAAACAATTGATGATTGTGATGGGGAAAACAAATTTGACTAGGATGTTTTTGCATTTGGCAACAATTTCAAAATGGAGTATGAACAATTTCTTGAGGTGTACAATGGAAGCCAATGTGCTATGGTCTTAATGAAGAATGTGATAACAACATCCAAAGGAGATAGATATTTGAATGCACAACATTACACAATTTTCACCAAGGTTGTTGATGTAACTACTTGAACTTGCCATCATGATAGGCCTATTTACCTTAACATGCTTACAAATAAAGATTTATAAATCCTTACACATGGCTCCATTACCTTTGGACTTTTAAAAAAAAATTGTAACCCTTCACGTGGTGCATTCAAAACCACAAAATTGTTTGAATTGTTCAAGGAATGAACAAGAAATGTCTTTTGGGAGCAAAGGGGACAATGTTTGATGTAGGTTCAAAAGAACAATTTGCATTTTGGAGCTTAAAATCTTTGTGCATTCTTCCACTATTTCTATACTTTCAAGAAGTTTTGTAAAGCTTTAGGTATCACACCCATAGTTTTAAAAATTCTTCAAAATGGACAAGAAATGAAGAATATAAGGTTTGAAAGTAGGGGGGTTTTAATGGTTTTTTCCCTTCTTTCAACTAGTCCATCCTTTTTTTCTTTTTTTTTTTGTTGCTTCTTCGGTTTGTGAGTCTCAAACACCTACATTAGTGCCTTCACCTTCTTGGGTAAGACCTTTTAAAATTAACGATTAATGGATGAAATGTTCAAATTTTTTTTTCTTTCTTTTGGTTTAAATTTTTTTTTCGCAACATTTCTTATTAACTATTATTTTTATGCATTTCATTATTTTTCATTAAATGTTGTGTGTATGTGTGTGTTCCTTTTCTTTTGTTATTTCCTTTTCTTTCCTAATTTTTTTTTTCACATTTTCCCACCATTTTTTATTCATCTTCATTTTTCCTTTCAATTTCATTTTACCAAATTTTTTTTCACTAACTATTTTTTTTTAAAAAAATTATTTGTTATATTCATGTATTCCTTGTTTTAAAATATTTAATCTTTAATTTTTCTAATGACTAAAGTGTTGTTGACAATTAGCCCTTATACACCTCCATTTAAAATATGTGAAAATTGTCATGTAGTGAATTTCATATCTCTCCAACATGTGATGTTCATTATAATGATTATTGTTCAAATCAAAGTCCAAAAATCAAGCTTTTTTTACGATTCCATGACATTTAATGATGAACCTATGTTGCTGATCATTGAGGCAAATAGTTCAAAACAATTGTGTATATGATAGAATTTACATTCCTAAATTTGCCTTGTTCAAAACAAGTCCAAGTCCTCATTTCAATCCACATTCATGGCAAATTATGATTGTTGCCCACATTCGGCCTTGTTGGTTTTGAAAAATAGATTCAACAATTTATTCCACAAGAAAAAACCAATTTGCACTCTTGTTGACTCTTACCTTTTTAGTTTAAACCCCACCTTAGCTCATCATGCTCTATCTTGTCTCCTTCTTTGTTCGACACCCCCCTCAACCCCCCTTTTCCCTTTCCCTTTCAAGTTCATCTCGTATCCTTTGATTGAATCTGAATCCTTCGACCTCATCTCCTTTTTTTTTCTATTCAATCCAGGGTTGGATGTTTGAAAGTTGGGTAGGGGTTTAATTGTTGTTCATGGGTGTAGAACTCTCTTGTTGTAGAAGGCAATACCCTTGTGGTTGGGGTTCATTTCCCCCAATAGAAAATTATGGTAATTGCTTGGTGTGATGAATTGATTTACTTTATTTTTTGTGGAGCCTTTGTTTTCGTTTTGGTTGAATTTGTTTTTATGTTTTAAACACATAGTATAAAAGTCAACTAAAACTCAATATGTATATATTAATCAAACATATGAAATTGTTTTATCACCATAGTTACAAAATTAAAAGTTGAACTATTACCAATAACTTTAAATGAAAACAAATACAAAAAATTGTGAAAAAAAGTAGCCAAATAATTTTCATCGTAAAAAAAACCAATTGCTTAAATGTTATACAAAGATATGACTGCATCTTAATATTTCTTCATAAAAAAATAAACTTACAACAAAATGTTAAGCTCCACTATGCAATTGAAGGTAGCCATTTTAGCACTCTAAATGAGATTTTAAGGGAAAACCCTGACAATGAAAGGGAAATAATCAAAAGTCTATTTTGGAAGTGGCAAATACTAGTAGTGGCCAACACAAATGTGGGGACATGTTCTAAAAACCCCTTTTTAGACCCATTTTTGTCACTACTAGAAGCCTTAAAGAAAAATCTTAATCTCCTTGTCCATAAATGGAGTGTACAAAATCAATGATTAATTGTTACTATGAAATATTCAATACTGGGATGAATTTGTGACTATATTTCGCAAAGATGCAATAACAACATCCATTGTTAAAACAACGGTTATCACTATCATTGACCAATGCCATGTTTGTTTGTACCATGAAAAATTCTTGCCCTTCACCTATGATACCCATATCCCATACACAACAAAGTTAACGATAATTCCTCAATATGTTCCATGGTCAAGCTTTGTAAAATTAGGGTTAACAGACATGCAATTTACTACAATTTTCGATCACTACAATCTATTCATTTCCATCATCTAGGGTAGAGATTAAAATTTGTCCAATTGGATTTAAAAAGTCATCATCCACCTTGATTTGTTTTCCCCAAAAAAACCCTAAACCCTAAAACACCATATTAGTACAGCCTTTGGAGAACACTCATACCAAAATTTTGTTGATGATTTTGAAATTTGCTGGGTTGAAACGTTGAAATGGGGAGGAGGTGATTTTGTCATGGGGTTTTAATTATGATAAGTAACCTACCTTCAAATACATGTGATGGACCAAGCCAAAGTTGAAAGGAAAGACAATCACGGCGGCACCGAGTTCAAGAATGTCTCCAAAAAATGGAAACATAGCTCCAAGCAAAGTAGTGATGGCAATGTATATTATGCGTGTGAAGAAGTGAAGCAACATCTTTTGTTTTGATCATTCCTTAGTCCCAGCTTTGAGTACATCATCATCAACAACATTCTCCTTGACTTGGTGCCTTTTTACCTTAGAGAGTGTTGAATCCAAGAACTCAAACATAGGCAAAACATAGATCTACAATACAAAGAAAACTATTATGAGTTACTGACTCCCTAGTCAGTCACTAGTTTAGTCGATTAATCGGTCGCAAACACATAAGGAAATGTTTTTTTATGAAAGCTCGTACATTCTGTGGTTGATTCCTTTTAGCAAATTGGTTATTTGCACTAGAGGATTTCATAGCTAGTGTACAATCAAGCAAGGAAAACCCTATTAGATGGGTAGAAGTTTCATGAAGAGCTTGAGAAGCTGAGAAGGAGCTTGAGGAGCATAAATATATACTCAAATGTATGGTGACAAGGATTTGTAAGAATGCCGCTACATTGGCAACTGTAACCAACCATGTGGAACCAGAGGTTGAATACAATAGGTATTCACTCACACCATTACCATAAGCCCAATATCCAACAAATGTGAGCACTATGACTGGGATGGCACCAATTATGTACTGAAATCCAAGAGCTTTGTAAATATTCTGCACTATCAGTGGCCTCACATTAGCCTACAACACACACACACACACACAAACAACAAGATTTTAACAACTATAGAGTTCTGAGTTTTTAATCCCTTAGTATTTTAGTTGAGAGTGCAAAGATTTTCAAACACAATGATTGATGAGCTCTCATCAGGTTGCAAATTCTCGTTGAACAATCTAAAATGAAAAATTCGAGTGTGAGATCTAAAGTACATAATCCCTAGGTGCGAGTCAATGATCAAATTACCTGCAATTTTGGGAGAATTGGGATGTTCAACCCAAATGCCACTGCAGATGCAGGTCTAGTATACAATGGTCTAGTATCTACCATTAGTGGCCTTGGGAACAACACCTCAATCCTTGCATTAACTGGTGAAGTGTTTGTGTGCCCAGCGATAGTCCCCACATCTGCAGACTTACAACGACTCATCCATTGCCCTCAGTGCCTTGAAGGGCAAGACAGTAGTGCTGAGAGCAGTCACCAATGTGGGGCATGTAAAATGTGATTGGTGATACGTGCACCTCCAAGTATTCAGGTCTCCATTGTGGCACCAAAACTTACTTTGAAGCAGAGGGTGAAATATTATCATTCCAAGTAACGAGTGAGTTTATGTTGGGGTCATACACATGGACAGATGGGTATGATCATGAGAGAAGCTCCTTTACAGTTAATGCAGAACTTGAAGAATCCGATGAGGTGCCAAAACTTGAGATTTGAAATGCCAATGTGAATGGCTGTCTCAGCTCCTTGGTGGAGAGGACCTTAGCTAGGCCATGCCTCTCAACCAGGACATTGTGGCAACAAAAAAACAATGAAGTATACCATTTCAAATGCAATGTTATTAGTCTTCAGAACTGCTGACCCACTACATCTAGAACCGAATACTCTTCCACGACCCTACTACTTAAGTCAGTGCTGCTATAATTCATTACATCTTCCAGGTATGTCCTCCATAAGTCTACTCCTATGATATATACTACTTTCAGAAATAGCATTGCTGTTATCAACTCCTAGCAGGGGCAGTGCTAGATGCATTTGAATATCTTCTTTATGGTCTCTGTAATTTGATGTCCCATCAGAGTCACAACCCTTGTCAACAGATTCCATCAGCATTCACAGGTCAAGTCTGCAAAACACGTAAATCCTCCTCCCCATTGCTCATAGATTCTGTCTCATGCCAACATGATGAACCATTTCAGTGAGCATCTTCAGTACCTCCATGTTTGCTCCAAACATATGCAGTAAACAGTTGCAGCAGGTTTGAGTAAAAATGTCATCATGTAGAGATGAGAGCGGTGACAAATAGTGCAATTTATCAAACGATTTTACAAATTACATTTGTGCAATTACTGTTTTTGGATATGCAAGGAGAAGGGGTTATGAGGATTCTGATGTATCAGGTCTCAATTTTCCAACTGTGCATCAGCTTTCCTTAAGAAAAGACTGACCTCACTAATTTGAGATTGGCAATGTGAAAACTTTTGCACACATAAGGCAGAAGCCCAGATCATTGCTTGCACTTGACTAACATTGTATGCACTGCCTAACCATGGATTAACCAGCTCATCCAGGTTTGCACTCATTAAACAGTGGTTCTGCCTGTTGAAGGGACAAGAAGATGACGTTAATACTTGACAAATGAACATGCTAATGGATGCCAGTCTTCACTTGATCAAGTACTATCATACCTGTGTTTTCACTAAAATAGACATCCTAACTTCAAAATCAACTGCACCCAAAACCAGTTTACTACATAGCAAGAAATCCAGGATTTAAAATCAACTAATAAATGAAAGAATGAAAAATTCATCTTTGGCATATATATAATACTTGATATGTTCACATTATGAAACAGCAGAACATACCCAAGTGACTAGGATTCTTTCATCAGTGGACCTTGAAAAATCTATTGGTTTACGACCAGTGATCAGCTCCAGAAGAATGACTCCAAATGAGTAGACATCACACTTGTCACTGAATCTCCCAGCAATAGCATACTCAGGATCTAAATACCTGTGAACACACAAAGCAAGAACATGAATTCAGTCATCTACAAAACCTTCTTCATTTCTTTAGAACAGATGGGCAATACAACCAACCTGTAACTAGATGACATCAAAAAACACTGGTTCATGTCTTTTCATACATTGCTTGACTTGGGCCATTAGAAATTCCAATGTTGTGAATAGGAGGAGCAAGAGGATAATTACCCTGCTGTGCCAACCACAATGCCTTCAAGGTACATTGGCCTTTTGGGAGCCCATGTTGCAAGCACAAAACCTGACAACTGCAATCCACACACCATAATTTGGTGCTCCTTTTAGCACAGCTGTGTCACAATCTGACAGTAGCAACAACAGACTATAAAAAGCCATGACCCAGAAGAACATTTTGTACTGCCAACATCTTTAGACTTCTGATGATGAGCAGTTTCTGAGGAGATTTAGTTTCTTAGATGGTGAGTCCTATTGTCCTTCTGGAAAATGAAGGCTAGACTCTAACGAATCTGTTATGAAAGAGGACCTCCTACAGGGTTGCTCAATAAAGAAAAATTCCTTTCTGGAATTCGGAGTTTTCTAAATGATTCTGTTTAAAGTCTTGTAAGTGGGGAGCTTCTTGTAAGCTCACTTGGTCTTTGTTCTTCCCTCCTGTTCTTTTCTGTGAGTTTTATCTATCCTGTGGCCTTTTTCTTTTTTTGGGTATCTCCTTGTGGTGTTGCTTTTTGCTAGCTAGTAGCAGGCTGAGTCTTCATGTTGCTGTCAGATTTGTAGCACAAAACTTGGTATGCAGATCAGTGATTTCACTGGCCTTTACCCTGTTGAGAGCTGATGAAGTAAGTGCGAAAGTTATGATGAAGTCACTACCATACTTACTGTTGATGGTCCTTGAACTGGTGTGAGACTGGCACTATTGTTCATACTGCCTTCATGTTTTATTTTGTTTTTTGTTCTTTGGTCCTTTGTTCTCTCTTTTGTCTTTCCTTTCTTGGAATTCTCTGTGGCTGGTTGAAGAAGTGTTAACCTTGCTTTGCCTTTTCTGAAAGATGAGAATGGAGATTTCTGAATTCTTATGAGAGAGATTTCCTGAGTACTGAGAGGACAAAAGTGCTCTGGATAAGACATTTAATTCCTCCAAAAGCAGAAAGCCCTTGAAAGTACCTAGAGTGCAGAATTGGCTTCCAACTAGGGGAATATGTGGTCACCGCCTAACCATAGAGGAGTGTGATGCCAAACTACTTTGCCCACCATTCTCATTGGCAGTAGTGCAGCACAAATGATGCACAACTTCCTCTTTTCTTATTATGATTACTCATCATTTTCTCTGCATTGCCTCGTCCATTCTTCTGCCTCTTTGGTAAGCATTTTGATTGAGCACTGTTTATGCAGTCTGCACCCATTCTATCAACCTGTCAGTAGTGCATCTGTAGCTCTTTTTCATGGGTTTGGAGTTGGTAGGATTGTTTGTCTGAGTTCAGGAATTTCCCTAGGTATATATCCTTAATGAGTAAACCTTGGCAGGCATGAGGTTTTCCAATTTATGGCACAGCTCTCCACAGGGCAGTTTACCAAGATGCTGAAACTGAGCCACGAGATGTCCAGAGTTGTTGGGTGCGGTATCAAGCCCCTTGTGCATACATTTGTCTCAAGTGCAAGGAATTGTGGATTTGTTGTGGGTGTGTTGTGGATGCAGTTAGATGTAACTGCACCTAGGTTGAACATACTGCCTACTTGGACACATGTGTCATGAGCAAAGTCTGCCATTTGACAAACAAATTATGCAATACAATCTTGAATCCAGGACATCCATGTCATGTCCTCATACAGGCAGGCATTGAAACATTTCTGAGTTGCAACACTTCTGAGAACCACAGATCCAAACTGGAGTCCTGATGCCACAAATGACAGACAGGTTAGTAGTACTACTAGTTACACCTGCACTTTCCATTTGCGATGGTTGTTGTTGGGCAAATTTCCAGTGCCAGCACAGTTTCTCCTTGTAGGAATGCCATGGTGATGATCATCACAAACAGTTTCAGAAGGAGATCATTCCCTTGTTTCTGGTGCACAGTATCATGTTTTCTGTAGAACGGTGCCTTTTTGTTTCACATTATTGTTTATTGTTTTGGTTTTCAGCAACAAAACACTTGGGACATCCTATTAGAGATGCATCTGTAGTTACAGCAATCAGATGTTCAACTGTGGTCCAAGACAAATAAACCCAAACACTGCTGCAGATACAGTTGTAGTACAAGATATGAGTGTCTACAACTACCAACTCTTCCTCTGTGGCCTCAGGTACAATACCTCTTCAATCCTTGTGTTCACTGGCAAAACATATGTCCTCAGAGACAGTCCCCACATCTGCAGACAGAAACTATACATCTGTCATCCTCAGAGACTCCAAGGGCACAACAGTAGTGAAGAGCAGTCACAAATGTGGGATCAGGAAAATGTGTGTACAGGTTGGTCATACATGCACCAGCAAGCATTCAGGTCTCCATTGCACTGTGGAAGCTTACATTGAAGCAGAAGGGTGAAACATTATTCCATCATTCCAAGGCATGCTCACAACAAACAATGTGACAGGTGAATGTGCCCTTGGGTCCTACATGTGGACAGATGAGCATCCTCATGTAAGAAGCCCCTTTGCAGTTAATGCTGCAAACAGCTTCAAACAGCATTAACAGCTTAAACCTAGCTAGCAAAAGAGAGATTTGAAACCACTTCATCTTGAAAGGTAATGCTAATGGTCCTCAGATTAGACTCACCAACTTCATCAATGACCCAATACTCTTCCAGGTGTCACCTACATAAGTCAGTGCTACTATTATCCCCACTATCAGAGACAGCATTGCCATTATCAACTCCTAGCAAAGGCAGTCCTAGATGCATTTGATCTTCAGTCTCTATAATTTGGTGTCCCGTCAGAATGGCAACCCTCCTCAACAAATTCCATCATCATTCACAACTCATGTCTGTGCAAAACACTTCAATCCTCGTCTGTGTCATTGAATTCATCAAGCATCTTCAGTACCTGCATGTTTCCATCAAACATATGCATGAGAAATGTCTGCAAAAAACAGTTGCAGTGGGATTGAGTAAAATCTAGAGATGAGATGCTCCAAATGGTGCAATTTACCTTCTACAAAAGATTTTAGGAATCACATTTTTGCAATTATGGGTTGTGCATATGCAAGGAGAAGGGGTTACAAGGATTCTAATGCATCAGATCTAGATTTTCACACTGTAGAAAAGGTTTTTTTGTTAAAAGACTCACCTCACTAATTTTAGGTCATTGTGAAGACTGTTGCACACATAAGGCAGCAGCTAAGATCATTGCTTGCATTTGACAAACATTGTATGTGTTGCCCAACCGTGGATCCACCAGCTCATCCAGGTTCCTCTCATCCAACAATGGCCTTGCCTGTTGAAGAGTTGAGAAGGTGATGTTCATACTTTGACAAAAGAACATGCTAATCAATAAAAGTATTCACTTCATCAAGTACTATTGTAACTGTGGCCCAACCTGTCAAAGAGACAAGATGAGACATTAATACTTGACAAAGAAACATGCTAATAGACAACAATCTTCACTCGATCAAGTACTATTGTAACTGTGTTTTCAGTAAAATAGACGTACTAAGTTAAAAATCAACTGCACCCAAATGAATTTGCTGCATAGCAAGAAATCCAGGATATAAAACTAACTGATAAATGAAAGAATGATAAACATCATCTTTGGCATATATATAATGTTTGAAGCATTC
>Ga0116231_10000628_pt1 | contig 64254 bp, 45 predicted proteins | sample S1TSphgellanicum_2_FD_89695 | JGI IMG/M metagenome (GOLD analysis project Ga0116231, IMG submission 89695) | Host-associated microbial communities from peat moss isolated from Minnesota, USA - S1T2_Fd - Sphagnum magellanicum MG | ecosystem: Host-associated > Plants > Peat moss > Unclassified... | reverse complement strand
CTTTCTAACACTCCCGGGAGTATGTGATGTGACTCCCGGGCTTCCTCTTGGCCCGCACTCTTGCAATGCCTTTGCCTTGACTCCCGGGCTTCCTTCCTCTTGGCCCGCAACCTTGCAACCCCCCTAGCCTTGGTCGCGAGCCCAAAGCTAGGGTTGCGACAGTTGATGTCGAAATTATTTTTTGAACATTGCATGTGCGCCACGAATGAACCTTGAATGGTTGCAGTTGTGGGGACACACCTTATTTTTAATTTGAAGACACTGATTGTGCATTTCCCTTGGGCTTGGTGCATATAAGTGCTAGATTCTTTATCACCCCAAATGTGTTTGTAATTTGTGATGCTTTCACAACAATGAACCATGGCTTTCGCTCATCAATGGTCCTCATGCTTGGGCATGATGTTGTCAATAAATGTTAATTTAATTTAAGTTTGTTTCCCCACAATTTCTCACAACATGGGCAGTTGTACTTGGGTTGGCGTTTGTGCCCAACAATGTAGATTGCACCTTCAATGACTCATCAATCTTAACAACTTTTTGTGCCCACTCCTTTAGAGTATACCAAGACAAAATCCATGCAAATGACAACATTGTTTTGCCCTTCTCCTTCACGTGCACCTTGTGCCACCATTGCAACATTATTTCCTTTGGCAATGGTGGAATCAATTCCAAAGGGTTGCGGGCCATTGATGATTCACCCCCATCACTATCATATGTTTTTGAAGTGAATTCCTTGTTAGACATGGCTACCAACAATGGAGAATAATGCTAAAATGAAAAAATAAAAGAATACGTGGGGCAAATTTTATATTAAAAAAACACATTGGAAATCAAGAAGATAACAAAACATAGTCCAAAGATTATGTTGTAAAATAGATGCAATAACAAAACACATAGTTCAAAGATTAAGTTGTAGAGAAAATGAAAGTTTGACTTGTGCCAAAAATTTACAACAAACAAAACAATGAATTGAAACAATAAAAAATGCAATTGAAATGCAAATAATGCAAATGCAAATGTTTTACATTAAGGATACAACAATGCATGCCCCCTAACATGGAAGGGAAAGTAAAGTGCCCTTGAACATCTAACATGGTTAGGTGGTTATGCCTTTGTCAAGTTTGAATTGTTCAAATTGCATTAGAAAGAAATTGACTATGGAAGGTGAATACTAGTCGTGGATCATACAAAACCTAAACCAAAAGAGCACAAAAAAGTTGGGAAGTTTTATTCATGTTGTTATCACGTTGTTGCCATCATTATTCAAGTATGTAGTGTCAAATTTAATGATTATGCCCTTAATGATAGCTTTTTTTCACAACCATCCTTGATTTGATTCAAATCAACAATGGTGAATGATAACCTTAAATCCCTATTGATCACAAACATTAAGTCCTTTAATGAATTAAAAACTCATGAAAATTTATGAAAATCTTAGTAATAGTATCGTCAAAGATGAAAAGATGTGATTGGGGAGAAGATATGTCCTCGGGGATGGACAATGGTAGGGGAGAAAATGGATTCAAGGAAACGATGGGATTGAAGGAGAAGATGTTCACCCATGATAAAAATTTATGGGGGAAAATATGTATTATTGGGATGGATAGTGATCAGAGAGGAGATGGGGCCAAGGAGATGTGGTTTGAGGAAATGATATTCCCCCAAGAGAAGGTGGGCCTAAGGAGAAGTTTTTCCCTAAGGATAGTGGCTGAGGAGGAGATGGGGTCGGGAAAAGGTTGTGATTAGGGGAGACAACATTCCCTAAAGAAAAGGTGGCTTGGAGAGAAAACATTCCTTGGAGAGAAGATGGGCTAGGGAAAAAATGTGTTCCTAAGGATGGACAACGGGGGGAGAAGATAGGCCCGAAAAAATGATGGGGCTGATGAGAAAACATTCATGGGATAAGATGTGTCCATGGGGATGGACAATGGTTATGGAGAATGTGGGCCTGAGAAAATGATGGGGCTGAGGAGAAGATGGGCGAGAGAGAAAATGTGTCCCCACAGAGAAAATAGGGCAAGGGAAAGGATGTGGGCCGGGGGTAAAGATGGGCCCTACGATGGTGCTCAAGGAGGAAATAGGGCTGGGGAGAAGATGGTCCCATGTGATGATCTTGTTTTGAGGAGAGGGTGATTTTTGGGAGCCAGGGAAATGAATTTGAAAGGGTGGGCAAGTGGGGAAAAATTGTGAAATGAATTTTTGTGAAAACATGAAGTTGACAACTTGAAAATCATCACAATTTTAACATATGCTACACTCCGAATAATTTTTATCTTAAAAAAATTGCACTAACTCAGATGACAATATCATAATAGATCATGGAAATGATGCCTAATAATGTCAAAATGAAAAAAACGAATTGATTTTTTGAAAAAATAAATAAATTCATTTTGTCAATGTGGAAACTGACCCTAGTCTATGGTACTGTATATCAGACCAGCTAATGACTTCATACCCATGAAATCAACCATGTTGTATGTATCCATCCAACCATCTGTGAGCGAGTAAGTTACAGTTTTTTTTTTCCCATTTTTGTGATGTGAAATTTTTTGCGAAATTTAAACCCCCCCCTCCCCCCCCCAAAAGCAAAATTAGTCGAATTTACACTACAAAAACAGAAATTTTCTCAATTTCTTTGTCGAAAAATAGCGAAATTTCGCCCCCCAAAAAAACCACTGTTAAGTTACAGCATTTGCGTGTGGAGCGAGAGTCGTCCACGAAGAGAAAAGTGTACGTAGATTGCAGCGTACGCGGTGCGCTCTTGCGCAAACCCTAGACGAGTGCGAGAGCCAGACAAGACAAATGGGCCACGAGGAATTTGCAGCTCGAGAAAATTGTTGTTAGGAACTTGGAACTCATTTCTGATTCACGTTGATGTACGCTGGAGGTCCGTTCTTGGTGCCGGAGTTGTAATTCCAGCTTGCAGCCATGAGCGAGATCTTTGAAGGCTACGAGCGTCAGTACTGTGAGCTCTCCGCAAATCTGTCCCGCAAGTGCACATCGATTTTGGCTCTTCATGGAGGTACTCGATGGTTCTCTTCTTCTTCTTCTTCTTCTTCTTATATGTCCCATGTTGGTTTGGAGCTGATGATTTTGATGCATTTCTTGTCACTTGAGGCTGTTTTCTTTCCGTCCGCCGCTTTTGTTTGATTCCTTTCTGAGGTTCAGTTCTCGGTTATCTTCAGCATGAAAATTTTAGGGTTCCGATCCAGAGCCTGTTTGTCGTGTCATCTTTTTTATACGGAGATTTTTCTTCTTCTTCTTCTTCTTCCTTCACTTCACAGTACATCTCTTGTATCTTTCTGCATCAATTCCGGATCTTCGGGATTCTTATGGCAGGTTTATAATGTCTTGATTGAATCTTCGATATGTTCGTGTATTGTCTTCCTATCAATATCGATGTTTCTCAACCCTATCTGTGGATCTTTCGCTCAAGCACTCACTCACAGGTTAACATGATGGATAGGGGGTTTGAATCTTGGATGATGCACGTTTGTGTTTTGAAGGTCTTGTTAGTTATTGTGTTTTCTTCTTGACATTGCAGAAGAGAAGAAGCATAAGCTTTCAGAGCTCAAGACTGGATTGGATGAGGCAGAATCTTTGGTATGTCACCATTTTGTTATCTAGATCTCATCTTTATTTTCACTGTCTGTCCATGTGGTACTTTCAGGCTTAGGTATGTTGATCCTAAATTCAGGACCACGTGTTATCTATTTCTGGCACTGTCACTGCCAGGGAATTTTAAGTGCATATCTGGTTGCTCAGATTCGGAGAATGGACCTTGAGGCACGGAGTTTACCACCAACACAGAAAGCAACACTTCTTGCAAAGTTGCAAGAATACAAGTCTGACTTGAACAACCTGAAGCGGGAGTTCAAAAAAGTATCATCAGCGCAGGATCCTGTTGCTTCCAGGAATGAGCTCATGGAGTCAGGCATGGCTGACCATGTGATGGTGTGCAACAAAACTTTAGAACTTCCTGCTTTTCTTTTGAGACACTATTAATGCCACTGCACTTAGTGAGCTACCAGAGGTCCAAACTCATGGATCAATCTGGGTATGCTGTTGCAGTCAGGACATGATCAGAGGACCAGATTATTGATGTCTACAGAGACACTGAATCAATCTGGTGAGCGGATCAAGGAGAGTAAAAGGACTCTCTTGGAAACAGAGGAGCTCGGAGTTTCGGTCCTCCAAGATCTCCATATCCAGCGTCAAAAACTGAGACATGCTCAGAGCACTGTAGGTCCATATTCTCTATCTTGATATTGTTTATCATTTCAAATCACCCTTTCCTATCAGTATGGGTTTTATAGGCCTGTTACAGTCTTGAATGTTGAGTTCTGTGAACTGCAGACTGATAATCACACTGCGCTAGGAAGTCTACATGTATATGTGGTTTTTCTAAGCCAGCTGTATTTTAGTGGGTATTTGTCTTCATACTGCTCTTGGTGTTGGATTGCTTCAGTGTGAAAGCTTGATAAGGATGGGCTTCTTTGGTGATGTTTTGGTCTTTCGTATAAGTCCAATGAACTAGTACCAAAGAGCTAGCAAAAAAGTATGAAGTGAAGAGGAGAGAAGGGAGACAAGACGCTGATTGGGAGGGATTCTGAGGTCAGCAGGGGTGAGAGTTAGCTGTTTTAGAGATGCATGGGTGGAATAGTTGGTGTTGTAGTGTTGATAAAGCTAGGGTAGCACTCACAAATTTGTGTGTGCTTCAGGTTTACTTAGGCAGAAGAATTGCATTCCAGGCAGACAACAGTTGTCTGGATTGATTATTGAAATATGAGGAACTAGTGTGTTGTGGTAAGTTCTAAAAGGGCTGTGTGGATTGCAGCTGTATGGTGTGGATGACAACATTGGTAAGAGCCGGCAGATTCTGAATTCTATGGGACACCGGCTGACTCGGAACAAGTGGATTCTTGGGAGCATAATCAGTGTCCTAGCCATGGCCATTGTGCTGGTTACCTATGTTAAACTCAAGAGCTGAAGTTTGGAATTCCACTGTGTTGTTTTGTTTAGGTGGAATGAATTGAATTCTAAACCTGGTGACTTAGCAATCTGCTTATTGTAAATATTTTGTTATAAGTAGACAGGATCTACTATCATTGGAAGGTTATATCTGTGGTGTATACCATCTCTGTAGTTCATTATCAAAAGCCTGGATCATGTTTTTTGGGCTGGTAGAGGAGATAATCAGTGGTCAATACAGGAAGGTAATGGATGGAGGAGTGCATCACTGTGCCACAGGTAGATTGGAGTTTTATCTGCATGCTATTGGTAGGAAATAATTAGCTGCCAGCCATCTGTATAACTTTTTGGTTAGCTATAAGTTGAATGCTCATGATGAAGGACCTACTGGACAAAATGTACTTCCCAAGGCTACAGGGATGAAGGCATGAAGCACTTGAGCACCTGCAGTAGAAACCTTTTACAAGAAGGTTCATCTTTTTTGTGCTTTCTGATTACAGATTACAATTAGGTTAGGTGAAATTTCCATCCATCATTTAGTTCAGAGGTTGTCTTCGATTTGTGTGTTATACTGTTGAAATGAATTTGCGTCCTTCAGGATCTTAGCACTGTTGGAATAAATTTGCCTCCAACGATGGTGATAGCTCACTTGGTTGAGGTAGTGCTTGTAATCTTTTCAATGTCAATTAACCTCAAATACCCTGTCTCTTGTGCTGTCTGTGCCTCTCATCCACAAACTGTACTAAGTGGCTATTTACACTAGAGGGCTTGGGCCATCACCTATAGAACCTCATGGTACCCCACTTTTGGATTAGACCATGGGAAAACACATGGGCTATAGCTCAAAGGCCTTTGCTCAGTGTAAACCCAAATTGGACCAAAAGGATGGAACACATCAAATTTTTTAATAAAAAAATGTTTTTTTCATCTCATATCTCCTTTTCTCTCTCTCATTTTAGGGCTTATTATGGTGTTTAGGGTTTATGGGGTAATAATTTTGTGGGGCTTGGAAGGGGGGGGGGGGGGGAGAGTTATGATACCATTTTATTGTTGTTTTAGGCCTCAAGAGGTAGCGAATTTGTGGGGGCAGCCCTTACAAATTCTCTTCAACTTTATTTTTCAGAAAAAAAGAAAGAAAGAAATTATTATTATTTTGTTTAGGCATTACAGGGCAATAATTTTATGAGGAATGACCAAAAATTACCTTCAATTTTATCTTTCAAAAAAATTATAAACATTAATAAAGTATCATTAACCAACTGCAAAGATTATTTTGGAAACCATGGGCCCTTTCTACTTTCATCGGGCCCACCTCTTTAAGGTAGACCTGAAAAAATACCCGAGGGGCCGAGCAACAATAACCACAACGTTCCATGTAAAGTTCCAACAAGTTTTTTCATCCAAAGTCATTTGCTTGCCTTTGGACCTAAACTATCCTAGTGTAAATCCAAACTCACTACCCTACATAGTTTGAACCAACAAGGGATTTTAGTTTTAGATTTGTGTGGTCCCAAGCCTAAGCCCTCTAATGTAAACCACCCCTAAGATGCTTAAATTGTTGTCATGGTATTTCCTAGAGACGATAGTAAAGTAACCCAGTCTTCATCCTGTCTTTGGGCCTCCTTTCACCCCCTATCCCCTCTTTCATTGGTGTCCGCAAAGTAAATACATTTTATTAAATCTCAGTATGAAATGCTGAAACTCAGCATTTAATGCACTAGGTTCGAGACTAATTGTAGTAGTTGTACAGTTATGAGCAGTGAAAATATATGTACGCAGCAGCAGTGTTTTTTTTAAAGGATTCTTGACAGTGGCCCTACTGGCTACCATGTGCTTGAGCTAGAAGCTCAAGTGGTTACACTAATATGTTTGGTTGTTTTTTTTTGGCTATATTGGAAAAAATTACAGATAGCATATGGCTATTTTCTCCTTGGAGGGGTGGTGTATTTGGCTATTTCAAGTTGTAGCCAGTGTGTGAATAGTGGCTATTTCAATTTTGACAAAGTATGAATTTAGGTGATAGTAGAAAAAATTGTGGAATCATTTGGCAAGCATTGGAAGATTGAAGTGGTAAAGATTGACAAAAATATCATGGCTAATGACTTAAGCTATTTGAATTACAACTTAGAAGTTTAGAAGTTAAGGATGAAACACAATTAATTTATAAGAGACTGAAACTGAATCCAAATGAACAAACTACAAATGCATAAAATATTAATTAACAAATCATGTGAGGGAGTTGAATCCTTGTCCAAGAAGACACCACACCCAATTGCAGCACATGACCCTCACCTGCAAGCCACATGTTAGTTTGATCATAAAAGGAAAATCAAATGGGACCAATAGGAAAGAAATATTTACTTAGAATGCAGTTGGTCGACATCATGGAAAAGTAGGGTCGTTTTTCGAAAAACATCAAGCCACAAGGCCCCTTCTTTCTTTCTCATGAGTTCAAGCTATTATTGCATCATCATAAATAAAAGTATAGAATGGTTGTGCAAACATGCGCACCATCAAATCTAAATGTTCACAAAGTTAATTTTGCAGTTTGGTTTTTATGAACATTAGAGTTGAGAAGGTTCTTTCATCTTCCATAGATCCCATAATTTATGCCGTAATCAACTCTACCACTTTCATGAACTCAAAAAATTGAACACATAACAATGCATTGGAAGAAAGTGTCTTCCAAAGTTTGGACACTAGATTAACATCCATGGGTTGATCCATAGTCCATTGAGCATTGGACATCATTGTGATCTTGAAAAAAAGAAGACTACAAGTCCAAAATATTCACATCAAGAACAACTGTGATCCAAGTTTGGAATGATCCACGTTTCTTGGGCTGACTATAAAAACTTTTCAAGATAGCCATATGAATAGGAAAGGTATGTTCACATGAAGATTTTAGCTAGTATTGTGGATAAACCAACTCTACAACATTCATCACATCTTAAGTTGGAAATTGCTTTTCTAATTTGTCACTAACCTGGGCTATAGCTTTAGAACATTGTATTTGTACATTGTTGATGGTATGTTGGAAAATAACATGTGTCACAAGCACATAAACAAATGTTTCAAGACAACATGAATGCATCATTATGAAAGTGCCAACAATTTAAAACCATGTTCTATGGTTAGATTTATATTTTTGCTTGTTTTTGTTATGGTCAGTTTGTGTTTTTTGGAAATTCTTGTGTCTTGGTTGTTTTCATGCCTATGACATAAACACCTTTAACCATTTAGTGACCAATGATGACCTTTGTTGTTTGAGGTGCTCCTTATGCTCTTATTGGCATGATTAAAACATTTTATATGTTGTTGATAGTCTAGGTGCTCATGAAAAACATCTACCAAGGGTTTTGTATTGTTAGCTTCAAGAAGGTCCATTATTTTAAAAACGGTTGTAATTAACCCATTTTCTTGAATAAAAAAACAAAAACTTTTAGCAAAACAATCAACCAAAACATGTGATTAAACCAAAAAAATGAACTGAAACAATAAACCAAAACATAACCAAGGGTTGAAACATGATTATGATTTAAAACATATGCATTATTTGAAACATGACCATCAATTTAAAACATTCCTCAATATTTACTATGATTGTATGATGGTGCTTCATCTAGTTTGAAAAGGGAATTTCAATGAAATATGGATTGAAACATGGTAAGGTTTAAGGTTGAAATATGATTATTAAAAAATGTTAAAAACATGGCTATTGAAACATGGTAAGTAAACAAAACATAACAAATGCTATGTGCAATTTATAATGTTTTTTTGGAAGCCTTTCTTTTAAAAAAAATTTAAAAACATTGTCAAGATGATATCTAAATGATTAATTGAAATTATATCCTCAAAACATGATTTGAAACATGGTTTGAAACATAAACATAAAATAAGAAATGTATCATTTCCCTTTGGTTTCCTTTCACGAACTTCCCAAATGTAAAATAAAAGATCAAGTTAAAATTTTCACATCACACAAAAATCCTTAATCATTTTGCAAATTTGTCTTTTTTATAACTTTCCAATCCTAAGAAACATGATTATATTAAAGGAGGTGTTAAATGCTACATGTTTTTACCTCCTTCCCTCCAAAAATTGATTTCCTTTTTGATAACTCCTTAAAAATATCATCACCTTTACACCATGTGTCATTCTCACAATATATGTTTTAACAATCAAACATTTATTTCTTTTCCTTTGCCTTGATTAAACATTTGTTAACATGGGGTGATGGGTTAAGAAGTTCAGAGGTTTTGACCTTAGGTTTTGGTGTGGAGATGACATCCAATTCCAACAATTAGTCATGTTCTTGGGCCTTTGAACTTTCTCATATTGTATTCCCTTAAATACTACTTGTTGTAATTTATGGGTTGTTTTCAAAAGTTGTTATAAAATGAATTAGCCAACATCTTTCATGATACATTCATGTCAAATTGCTATTTGGTTTATCTATGAACAATGATTTCTCCTTCCTCGTATGTTGTATGGGTGAACCTTTTATCATTGTGGAAAACCATTTGTAATATAAGGCCAATTGCACTTCAACTTTGCTAACATTTGACCAATTGTTACCATGGAATCCAAAACCTTCCCATCCTTCACAAGGAGCATGTCTTCAACCACATTTTTCAATGATGAATAATGCTTCAACTTTAATGGTTTTTTGTTCAAATCAAGTTCCTTGTTCCACCCTTTGTGACGATGTTTGTTGATTTTCATCTTCAAATTTTTCTTAAATTTAAATTATGCATAGAAATTTATGTATATCCTTCTAACTATTATTGTGTCATTATTTAGCTAATTGCAACCACTCTTTTTGAATGTTTGTTTCTATGAAACTAGTTTTTTTTATTGTCTTGTTATGAACAATTAGCTTTGTGTTTGGGGTCATTGAACAAATGTCATCTTGATTGAATCCAAGAATGATCAACTTTTGATTAGAGTCCTAAACCATGGGTCTTTACAAAACAAAACAACATAATAAAAGAACACAACAATGCATCCCTACAAAAAATCAAGGACATGATCACACATGCCGTTTGTTGGCCAACACATTAGAGTTTTAATAGTAATATTATGCACACTTACCCTCATCCATGTTCAAGTTGCAAAAGAAATGAAAATGACTCGTGTGTAGAAATGTGGGTTGTGGCGAAGACTTGTTTTCATTAACTAAAATATGGAACAATGATGCGCCTTTCTATGTCTTAAGATGCTTGTTGACATAGATCAAAATTAGATTTGCTTTTTAAAGACTAATAATCTATTCAACAAAAAATGAACACCATAATGAATTTATGTTCATTTTCAAAAGCATGACGATAAAAGATGGGTGCAATGATGGGATGGGGAATGGTGAGTTCAAGAGAGTCATGGGGCATGGCCAAAACTTGGCTCTGAAACATGCATATTTCAAAGGCAACATGTTTTGACAAATCTTGTTCACACCTTGAAAGATGCAAAAACTGCATCGAAAACTTGTGTCACATTTACAACTTGTCATTGAAATAATGCCCACACAAGTAGATTGGGACATAATGATTCTACCCTTTAAATGACATCCATAAAGATGTTAAACATTCAACATATTAAATTGAAAACACATGGTGATTTAACCCCAAAACATCAGAGAATTTAACATCAGAGAATTTAGAAATAACCTGAAAGGTGGACCAAATTGGTCTGCCCAAAATGTGAGTGCAATTCATTAATCCCTATTCACTAGCCTACTAAATTCATTGTTTCTCACTAGGTCTTGTTCATTGTGACCAATGAATGCACTCAAAATCCAATGAAATTGCTTGATATACATGGTCACACCTTTTGTTATAGTGGGGTTAAGCATGGCAGGGCCCAAGTGGATCGCTTCACTTCTGCTGGAAATAGTTTTATAGTGGACTCTATTTGACTCTAGAAGGTAGGTGATACTAGGGATACAAACTTTGGCCCGTTTCTGGGTGCAACCAAATGTCTCTACACTTAAGGGCAGAGAGCCAATAAATGAATTTATGCGGGAAATGGGCTTACCAAAGCTCGTGGGTTCCGGGTCTTAAAAGAGTTACGTACGTGTGGAGCTGTGATTTGGTTAGCTGCACTTGGGACGGGTGGGACGACGGGGCGGTGTGGGTAGTCGTCACGGCAGCAGCTTCGTCACTGCTATTTTTGATGAAGGTGATGGTCTAAAGAAGTCGCCTTTTTCATAAAAGTTATGACTGCACTCATTGTCGTGGTGTTAGCTTCAAATTGTTTGTTGTTGTTTTGGAGATTTTTATCTACGAACAATTGATTTCCTTCCTAGGTAAGTGTTAGGGGTCGTCGTTACACGAGTAGCTGGGGAAGAAACTCCAGTAAGAAAGCAAGCGTTTGTAGGAGCCATCGTATAGGTTGTTGTTGTTATCTTCCTCAATCTGAATTTGAAAGACTGGATTTGGTGTTGCTTTCTAGATTATGTGATGGGTAAGTAGCACTTGTGCCCACAGTTTTGCAGGTTGTACACTGCCAGTCAGTCAGACGGAGATCTTGGCCCAAGTCGGAACCATGAGCGCATGTGTGGGTTTGCATGGAAAGCTTGGGACATGGGTACGCTACCCTCTGGTTCTATGTAGAGTGGCGTTAGCAAAGGGAGTTAACAATAACACTTGGCTATTGTTGCAAAATATGGAAGCTTAGCAGATTTTCATGCTTCCGCTTCAAAAGAAGTTTTAAAATGGTAGATTGTTGTGGGTTTTGGGCACGTCATAGGATGCAGAGATATCATGTGTCCCCGTCTGCCCTTCTTAGCCTAGAATTGACCCCACTCACCGAAGAGATAGGTAGCATAGCTCTCACTGAGGTACAGGAAGGCGAATCCTCAAGGAATGACGCAAACCCAGCTCAAGGGTTGCCCCCAGGGCAAAATAGAAGACCACATTCAAAGAGAAGTTTGAGAGCTTCCATTTGGGTGAAGCTAACTCTCTTTATCGGCACCCTGGTAGGGTACTACTTCTCTTCCACCTACTGTGTTTCTGCTCTGTGAATTGCTTTCATAAGAAATTCAAAAATTTCTTGCAGTGCAAGGGTTAGATGAATGGAATTTGCATTCTTTTGTAGTATCGAGGGGAGAAGGCAATGGTTTGGCTGGATCACCTGGATGCTGGAGGAAAATTGAGAGATTTTTATGAGCTTTTTTCTTGTGGCCGGTGGTTGCATCTTATTCAGGGTTGGGTTTAGTGGAAAGGAGAGAAGTCTAGGTTGGGACTGTCAATGTCCCTGATGATCATGGGACCTTTGTTGCAGTACAGCTAAAAGTCAGGAGTGGAGATATGTATCACAGTATATGGAATTGCATCTTACATGTCTTAACTGTCAGCAGCATGTGAAGTGCTTTTGGCATTATATGGCAGTGATTGAGGGTTCCTCTTTCTTTTGCAGTACAGGCTGCTTTAGTTCTATCCAGCTGTCTGTGGGTGACAACAAGTCCACCAGTATGCTTGTGAAGTTTCAAAGAATGTGTGGCAATGGTCTTACCTTGAGGTTTCTTGTCTAATTGCAGGTGGTCCTCTTAGGAGGTATTCTATCACTGGTTTTATGGTTCAATTCACGGTCTCAGCTTGTGCATGAAATAGATAGACGACTGACAACAGTGGCAATTCTGAGGAAAGAGCAGCTTCAGGACTATTTGAGTGATAACATAGAGAAAATGCAGCTGGTTGCCACTAGGATACAGATTGTAAACTACTTATCAAATCAGGCCAACGTGAGTGAATCAATTGCAAGTGGTGATTTGGAATCAGCTGTGTCAGCAGTGTCAGAATTCACAAGTGCAGCTGTATATGACAGAAATGGAACACTCAAGTTTGCAACTGATCCTTCACGATATAATGAGTCACTTAGTCAAGTTGAAATTGAGCTGGTCAGGAATGGTGTGCAATTTGATTATCCAATCCACATGCCAACTGGTTGGGTGTTCTTGATCTCCAGAAGCATCACTTCGGTTAGTTTCTTATCTCCCTGCCTTATGGAGGTACTGTTTCTGAGAGGCATTATTCTTTCCCCTCATGTACATATGTACAATTCATTAGTATTTTCTAGGGAATTGGGCATTGAACTTCTCCTTATAGAAACATCATGTTTCTCCAGTTTCATGAGATGAATTCTCTTGAAGGTAGGGATGTCAAGTCCAGATAGAATTTTCAAATCTTATCACTTGAAGCTCTGGGTGGTTCAAAGTATAACCCATATCTTCAGGTGTTTTGGTCAAAAAGTATAGAGGAGTTAAGGTCAATTGAATCTCTTCATAGCTTCAAAGTCATGTCATTGCTATTCCTGATGAAGGTGATGGTCTGACACTTTGAGCAACCCTCATCAGGTTGTGACCACACTCATCATTGTGTTACCTTCAAAGTGTTGTGGAGATTTCTCTGCAATCATGTAGATATATCCCTAATTTCTCTAACTTGATATACTTGTAATTCTCATTTGGTTATCTCTAATGGCTTTTCTTGCAACCTCTTAGATTTTGCAATAACTCAATAGCCTTGAACATTAACATCATCTTAGGCACCTCCTCCATTAAAATATGCAGGTATCAAGCATCATGCCAATAGCCCAAGTGGTTGGGACTCATGACTACCAAGTTGTGGCTGAATTCATCACTCAGTCATGTCACCTTCTATAGCCAACCCAGCAACAGTAGGGGTCAAACCCTGGGGCGTGTTGGGAGCCATGTTTCCCTGTTATAGTTGTTAGAAATAATTGGCCACCTGTAAAAAGGATGCAGTAGCCATGCAAAGGGTGAAGAGCCTCTGAGGGACTGCCAAGGACTGATGAAGTCAGTGGACATCTTATGGTATTCAGTCAGTACCATACATGTACCATATGTGTTGTTGATAATGAACATGGAGATGAATGTTGCTATTCTTCACATTGCATTTCAGTTCCATGCTATTTTTTTGTTTGATGTTTTTGCTTGTCTTCTGCTAACATTTTTCTGTTATATTCTCCTCATGTTTGGTCTGGAATCTCAGTTACTTTATTGTCAGTTCATCCTGTGATTCCTATTGAGTTTGACTCTGATCTTAAGTATGAAGAGCTTGATACTTTATGAAGATGAGTATACACTATTTCTGAAACATAGTACTTTTTCTGAAGCATTTCTGAAACACTATCAGTGAGCTAGGCTTGCCCCTGGTCTTAGTTGCGGTTTCCTGTTCTCTTCTGTGTGTTATTCAGAGGAGATTGAAATGACAATTTACTCACATTCAACATTATGACAGGGTACGGAGTTACCAACAAAAAACTTGTTGTTTCATCACTATTTTACTGTCCTTCCCTATTCTGATTCTGTGTGTTTTGTGTGGCTGATATGTAGGTCCCTATGTAGGCCTCTCTATGTCTTTGGCTACGATGCTTGCTTTTACAGGGACAAGCTAAAATTAAATGAGGCCTACCCTGACAAGTTTGTTCAGCTTGAATGAGAATATGATTGACTTTTCTCGTTAGCCTTGCCTCTTGACTGCTAGGCAACATCATGACTGAGTCTTCACATTGCTTCTGCAAATGCAACAGAAACTCAGGACACAGGTTTTGCATAGCGGGTTGCTGAGATTTTACCAAATTGTTCTTTACTTATCTACAACCCCTATCAGGAGCTGATGAAGTCATGGCAGCTTGTCACTGTTAATTGTGATGAAGGTGATGGTCTGACACTTTGTGACCTTCAGTTATGACTGCACTCATGGTTGTGTTTCCTTCAAATTGTTGCTTTGGAGATTTCTCCTGTGAAGATTTCTCTGCAATTTCATAATTTTTAATTTGTGTGACTGATATACTCCCAACTGAGTGTGCTTCAATGATGTTTTCATGTTTCCCTATGTGAGTAAGTGATGTTATGACTCCTAGGGTCAGCAATCAATAACTAACAAACAAATCCAATAAGTGAAGGAGTTCATATGTGTCAAGGATGTCTGGTGATTTCAGATTTTTGAAATAGAAGCATTTGCAATGTATCTGCTTGGAGATGTAGGTTGCAAATGGCACCTTGCATCAAGGGTCTTTTGCAAGACTTTTGAGCATTTTCGTTAGCTATGCACTTCATGATCTGTTGGAGTTCTCCTGTTCATTACTTTCACATAGGTGGCCCATATCAGAAAGTTGTCTGACAGCAGAGTAGCACAGAGGCAGATGTTGCCCTATCCAAAACCATTACAGAGGTTGTAGGTGGCTGTGTCCCAGGAAACATGTACCCTTGTTTTGATGGGTGAGTTTGTTCTCCATGAAACCATAATCAGAGCTCTTAGTGTTAAGTATGGCCTTAGGGTCTGGATACATGCAAGGCAGCCCTTCTGACATATCCCAGATAGAAGTTTAGTAAAATATTGGTGCTTTTTTACCATAATATCTGATGAACATGTATGGCTTTCTGTGAGATGGATTGATGCTTGACCAGCCAGGGGCTTTCGTTAAAAGTCTATAACCAACTAGCTTGTAAATATTCATGACAAATAGTCTCTGGCTGTTCATGCATAGAAGCAGTCCGTGAAAACACTTGTCATTGTCAATATGTTTGTTTATGGGATTTGGGAATGGTAGGAGAACATGACTGACTTCACATTGCCTACTGAGGTTGGCTTACACTTCCATTGCACATTGTTCTTGTCACCTTGAATGTCAACCAATGTCATGGTCAGTCTTCCTGTTGCTTACAGGATGCAGATTTTGTCCTGTGCAGTAGAAATACTCATGCTGCAAATGGCACATGTACAAAATTCACGCAGGTGTAATCCTGGGTGTCTTCCCTCTGAGAGTGGGACTTTTTTTGGGGCCTGTGAAATTGGTCTTCATCATAGAAGGTAATGTTACCTTCGATATAGGATCTGGTAGACTTTTGAAAATCTAGTCTTCTTTTTGCCTATGCCAATAGAGGATATTGCTGTGTTTCTTTCACTATCTGCACCTATATCCAGCGGAATGCTTATTCTTGATGTCTCTGTCATCAAAGTCTTCTTGGTGTCATGTCTCTGCTGTGAACTAGACCTGTTTTCTCAGTTAATGTCTTCTCTGATCTGTATTTGTATTGGCCTGTACAAATAGGAAAGTCAAGATCTAGTTGGAGTATTGTTGGCCTGGGTCAATGCCACGAGGCTACAACAAATCATTACTGATCGGACTGGGCTTCAAGATACTGGAGAACTTATTGTAGGAATTCCTGAGGGTCAAGAAGTGCATCTACTGCTTCCACCTGCCCTGGATCCATCTGTCACTCAAATCAAACTTGCAGGTGCCATTGAACTTGCTTGTGTGGACATGGCTAATGGGACAACCATCGAGCGTGACTACCAAGGAGTTGCGGTCATTGTGGCCTACACTCCTGTGGGATACAGCAACTGGGGTGTGTATCCTGTTCACATGCTGCAATATCTGACATTGATAAGTGTGCACTTCAGCTTGAGTACAGCATGGAGGCTGGCCCTCTCAGCCCAAAAAAAAGAAGTAACTTGATTGATTGCATTCTTGGCCTCTGTAGCATGTCTTTGCTAATAGCATGTACTTGTAGGAGATCCCTTAGTTTGTAGTATTGACAAGATACCTGGGCAAGCATCAACTTTATTGACCTACTATCATGTATACTGCTGTTTGACTTTGTGAATCAAATTTTGGCTGAAGCCACAACCCATTTCTTTTTTGTGCAAGCATCCAAGGCTTGCTGTACACTTTGTGAGAAATGAGATTTGAGATTTACTCAGATTGAACATGCAGATGTGAAGGCTTAAGTAACAATTTGCTGCTGATGGATGTAGGTTTGCTGGCCAAGATGAGAGAGCATGAAGCATTCAGGCCAGTGGCAACAATTCGCATTGTGATTATTGTGGCAATGATATCCATCCTCAGTGTGGGAATTGTTACTTCTCTTGTTCTTGCCAAGGTGTGGTCCTTTCTAGTGCCTCTGCTCCCTCTGGCTAACAGAAATCTATCACAATGATGAAGCAGTGGTTGCTTTGTTAAGTGTTATGCAGATGGCCCTTGACATATGGTGATATCAACCCTGAAATTGATATTTCAAGCATCATTAGGATTCCATTGTTTTAGGGGTGTTATTGGCTCCAGTGTGTGGAGAGGGTGATTTTCTATTTTTGTGCTCCATAATCACAGGATTAAATTTCCAGCTTTGCCAATGTTCTGTTTTTCTCTGTTTTTGCTGTGGGAAAGTTCTCTGTAAATAGGTAGGAAGCCCATTTTTTGAGGTGCATATGATGGGTTCTGACGCTTTCACTGACTGCTGTCTGTTGGATTGCTAATCAGCTTGTTACAGCTCCTATTATTGAACTTGGGAAAACGGCAGTGGCTATTGGTGGGGGTGACATGAATGCGAGGGTCAACATCGGGAGGGTTATTTTTTGGGACGAAATTGATGACTTGAGACAAATTTTCAATAGCATGGCTGAGGAAATTTCCTGTAGCCATCATGCAATGGAGCAGAAGGCAAGCTCATACAGGACCTTTCTTTGAATCATACTCCTGAACAATGAATAGGAAGAATGCTGAGGGGATTGCAGAATGGAATGGAAGAGACTGTACCCATGAGATTTTGGATGCTATTCTTTTTTGGCAATGGACGAGCACCCAGTTTGGACATTGCAAGCTTTCTCCCTTATCTTTGTGCTGTTTCTTTTTCATTGTTGAGTTTGCAGTACTTCTTTCCATTTTTTGGGCTGTCCTAGCTGTCATCCTTAGTGAATCTCTTCCTTAGTACTCTGGAATTGTGATGGAAACTCAGTACAGCAGTCTACTGTCATGCGCAACTCATCATCTCTGTCAGGAGCTGATGAGGTCAGCATTATGGCTGATCACTACCATGCATGATGCTGGTCCCTGGGCTAGTGAGTCTGTTGCTTTCTTATTAGTTCTTTGTGTTGTCTTTTTGTGTCTGAAAATGTTGAACTCAATGTCAGGTCATCTGATTTTCAGATTACTGAAAATTTGTTCGTATGGACTTGTCCTGAACTTATGAGACTGGTTGGTATATGTTCCTGCCTTCAGTTGGGAAGCAAAAGTAGAGACAGAGGGAGGGCACTGGGCAGTTTGTTATCAATCTGCATCCTGCTAAATATGCTGATGAAAGTTGCTATCTTTTTGCTCTTGTGAATTTGGGATGGTTATCAGCAGAAGACCAATTCATGAGATGCAATATGTGCTTCAGTGTGCAGAAGTCACAAGACGGACAGAGGATTTGGCTTTAGTAAATGAAGCTCTTAAGAAGGAGATTGAAGAACGGAAGCGAGTACAGGAGGAGCTGAAGAAAGCAAAGGATGCAGCTCAGCAGGCTGACAAAATGAAATCACAGTTTCTGGCAAATATGTCACATGAGATTCGGACACCTCTCAATGGAATCATTAACTGTACTGAGCTGTGTCTTGACACTCACACATCTCCAGAGCAGCAAGAATATCTTGACCTGGTTTGTCATCTATCAATATGAACTTGCAGATGTGTCCTGGAGGGTGTTGTCGGGATGGCCAAAGCAGTTGCAAACTTTGTCCTTGACGAATTCTGGATCATGTCATTCTCTGTGTTAAGAGTTTGCAAGTGGCTGCTGGGTTGATATCAATTCACAGTAGATGCTACTCACAGATTGTGGTTGCCAAGAGTTGGATGTGAATCATGATAGTGGTTTGTGGCTTTTGCACTTTGCCTATGGGCTGTCTGTATGCTTGAGTGGTTATAATACCTGATGATATTTCAAGAGTATGTCCAATTTCTACATGTTGGAGTGTTGTTGGGACCAAGTCTAGCTCCTAATGCTGCCATGGTTGGAGGGGAGCAGGTTCGATTTTCAGCTAAGCATTTGATGAGAATTATTACAGACATCTTAGATTTCAGTAAAATAGAAGCAGGGAAGCTGGAGATGGAGGATATTCAATTTTCTCTGTACGACCAGCTTGAACATGCTGTATCTGTTTTGGCTGCCCGTGCCAACAAGAAGGGATTAGAACTAGCATGCCAGGTTGACCAATCTGTGCCAGACCAGATCATTGGTGATCCAGGTCGACTGTTTCAAGTGTTTGTCAACCTTATTGGTACTGCCCCAACTTGCTGCAGCTGAGCTTCAGTTGAAATACATGGATGTCATGCCTATCAACATCTTCATTTCAGCTGTAGGATTGTTGCAATGCTGTTAGTCATCAGAGGCAGGTTTGGATGTAAGGAGATCAGGTAACCTTAAGATACAAAGCAGCTCAAATTCACCTCCTGAAATGTTTGTGGACAGCAAGTTGACTCTTGTGATTAAAATGGCTCAATACTCCAAGAGAAGATATCTAACTTCTTGACAGATGTAGTGGGATGAGTACTTGGAAGATCAGCACACCTCTGATACCATTACCTGTGAGATACAGGTGAGGTAAGGAGAGTTGTATCTAAAACGTTTACTAGACAGAGATTCACACTAGGAGCCCCATTGGTTTGATGCCACTTGGTCATCTATTCTCTTGCAGGCAACAGCATAAAATTCACTTCAGAAGGAGAAGTTATTGTATCAGCTTCTGTTCGGAGCAGGGATGATGAAAACATTGAACTCTTGTTCTCTGTGAGAGACACTGGTGGGTCCAGCAGGGCATATCTATCCTCAAGGGTGATCAGAATGCTTGTACTCATCATGCCCTGTGAATAGAGAGTAGGAAATCAAGGATATGTGCTTATTAGGTACTCTAATTTGGAAGCTTTTGTTCAGATAGTTGATGTCTTTCTAGTCACTGAAATGTTTTGCTACAGCTCCAAGTTTTGCAGACAATGGAATGGATCTTTGCCTTGATGTTGTCTTTAATGCCTGTTTCAATTTGGAAAGGACCTAAAATGCTGACTGTTGGACATTTTAGGGATTGGAATACCCAAGCACAAGCAGTCATTGTTGTTTCAAGCATTCTCCCAGGTGGAGTCCTCCACCACAAGGTATTTGACTGTCAATCAACCTTTACAGTGGAGCAAAGAGTGTGAAGGAGTCACATCATTTGGCCTCATCCTCTCTCAGTGTCAGCAGCATGATCTAGAAAATGTAGTCAATAGCCTGTCTACCAAAGAACAAACAACTTGCTGATTGTGGTAGGCTGAGAAAACAGTTATGTGTTTCGTGGTTGATGAAGGTTGTATGGAGGTACAGGCCTTGGGTTGGTTATCTCCTCAAAACTGGCTGCAGCAATGGGGGGAATGATGTGGGTGGAAAGTGAAGGCAAAGGCAGCACCTTCCACTTCACCGCCAATTTTCATATACCACCTGTTTGTGATCTTCCTTCTTCTCTCAATGTGGATAGGCTGAAGGATATTCCAGTGCTTGTTGTGGATGACAACAATACAAATCGAGCCATACTAGTTGATCTTTTGAAGGTTGACCCTTTCTATGACCCTTTCTATGTCACTTTCTGTAGTTATATCTTGTGTTTCTTATCTATCCTGCTGATTTTTTTTTGTTAGTATACATTCTCTTAAACTCTCTGCTTGCCTTTCCAACTTACTCCTACTCCCATGAGGTTCCCTTGGGACTCTGAAGCAGTCTCTTTTTCTCACTGCCTGTACATGTTGTTCCCCATGGTTCCTCAAAAGTGAGGCATTTTTTGGTGAAGATGAGCTATGGCACCACAGACTCTTATGCCAAAAGAAGCTGTCATGAAATGCTGCTGTTAAATACTTTCAATGTGAAATACTCCAGACAAGGAAGGCTCTTGCAACCAACCAAATTCAACTATTGATTTTTGGAGTGCTGATGGGTTGGCAGTTGTTTATTTGCTGCTGAATTGGTGCAGGTATGGGGCATGCTGTCAGTGGGGGTTGATGGGGTTGAAACTGCTAAGCATGCACTACAAGAAGCTGTAGGGGAAGATCGACAGTTCAGAGTACTCCTCTTGGATATGTGGCTTCACGGGGAGGATTCCTCAGACCTGGTTCATTTTCTTTATGAAAAACCCTGTATCTTGGGAACAACACCTCGATTTTCTGCCCATCATAAGAGTGACAGCGTCACCAGTATACAAGGTTTTGGTGATTTAGAGAATTCAAGCTCAGGCAGTGAAAATGATGAGGTATGCATCCAGGTCCAAAAAAGTAGAATCAGTATTGCCTTTTCACATTTGCTAGCAAGGAGGTTGCAATGTTTTCCTTTGTCCATGGCTCTAAACTTGAGAAGGAATTTGACTCTGGTGAGCAGGTCTTATTTGTATCACTGTTTATTTTCATTGACAATATGTTTGGGGCTAATTGGAAACTGTAGGTTGATCCAGAGGTCCCGGCCTCACTGAAATTGTCAATGGAGGGCCTGAGTTCATCAAAAAGAAAAATTGAAACTGCCCCTCCCATCAAATCTTCTCCTTCAGGATGCTCTGAACAAATGATCTCTCAAGTTGCCAGGGAGTCAAGTGTCAAAGCTCCTGATGGGGAACCTCTACAACCAAGAGTAGGGTATCTGGAAACTCCTTGTAGGGTGGGAAGTCCTGCTCCTGGTCAGCAGGGTCGTTCTTCTTCAAGGCCCACATCAGCAACTGGGCAGGTCCCCTCAGTTGTGATGCTCACTTCTGTGGATCACTCAGATGCATCAAAGTGAAGACTCTTAACGCTCTTTTGATGTCCTTCTGTTCAAAAAGCTGTAATCAAAGACATCAGCTCACTTCCTCTGCTGAAGCCTTCACTTGTACCTCTTTCAGATGCAGGCAGCTTGGAGTACAGGTGCACATATCAAAACCAATTAAACGATTTGTCCTTGTGCGAGCATTACATCTCACCTTGGGGATGTTGGATGCACAAACTGTGTCACAGGTAACTGTGCCATTGCATTTACCTTTCTAATTTCCAGTTGGTGGCAAGTGGCTTTGTGAACATCTTTGGAGGGCCATTGTTTGTGGACATCAGGATGAACTCTTGTAGGCAATCCAGCATGTGCAAGGTTATGACAATGATGTCTTGTCATGTTTGTTTTGATTTGGTCAAAATTGAGATAATTGTGAATTTCGAAGTGTTATTGTGGAGTTTTCTCTGCAATCTTGTAGATACATATATCTCAAATCTGTACCCATTCATTGTTGCATGCCTGACCAGGATTTTGTTTCTCCCAATGTGTTTTGAGCCAGGGAAAAGCAGTGAATGAGAATGCACAGGGACCTGGAAAAGGATTGCACATCCTAGTAGCTGAGGATAACATTGTGAATCAACGGGTAGCTGTCACACTTTTACAGAAGTGGGGTCATAGTACTGTGTTAGCCTGCAATGGTGCAGAAGCTGTTGAGAAATCAGCGGAGGAAAACTTTGATCTTATTTTGATGGATGTATGTACCTCTTCAAGCATCCTTACTCTAATCATTGTACAATCTGTTTGCATTTTGTCATCATTGCCTTTCAAAGGTGTTCTTGTGGGAAGCATGGTAACCCTCAATGGTAGTTACATTCTCTCTGATCAACATACATTCCAGTTCTGCTGCCAGCCTCAGGTTGTACTGTTGATTATTCTGTTGTGAATTTGTTGCAACCCAAGGCACCACAGGGAGACAGGTCTTTCAATGTGATTTGGTAAAAGTGCAAACTGTCCTTCTGGTTGAGCATTTGCAGCTGTGTGCTACATGAATCAAATGACATACCAGTTTCTAGGGTCATGTTGGGAGTTCCAAATTCTGTAGTTCCATTACCATGCTACAATTTCAATCTGATCTCCAAAACACCCTCTTGTTCACCCTATGCCTAATCCCAAGAGAAGGACAATGTTAATTTGTCCTGTTCCTGGCCCTTACTGATTATCATCCTGTTGTAACTCATCTGGTTCTATCACATGACTAATGACCGTGTGGGTCTTGATACTTCTATAATAAACATGTGGATTGTCCTGATTGTGAAAGGCGTTGTGTCACCTTGTTGTCCATCTATATACGTATGTAGTCCAGAATCTGATGGCTTCACATGTTGCCCACTGCAGGTGCAAATGCCAGTCTTAGATGGCTTCTGTGCAACAACTAGTATAAGGCAGATGGAGCAGAGCAGGCGATCAAGTCCAGATTCCATGGTGAGGTCAATGCCAATTGTTGCTATGACTGCTCATGCTATGTCTGGTGATGCAGAGCGCATTATCTCTGCAGGTATGGATGGTTATATCAGCAAACCACTGAATGCTAAGAAACTTCAAGAACTTCTCCAGTTGGTGGCAACTGGACAGCTACAGAAATCCCATTCATTTCAGCCACCGACTGGTGACAGATAACAGTAGCTTAAATGGGCTTCATACCTCTTTGTTTTGCAGCCATGCTCTGGGGCACCTTTCTCTCAAACTCATTAGAAAACAATAGGACAGCAGGAGCTTAAGAGTATATTGCCCCAAGCAGCATTCACTGACTTGGACTTGTTGAAAATTGACAGTCTTGCCTTACCATTGAAGCCACAATTGAACATTCAGGCCTGGGTGATACCTGCGATCATCTGCACAAGAAGAGACCAGGAAAAGATTGATCTCTGCAGCTGTTCTCAATTTGAGATCCCTGTGTATCAGTATCACAAATTATGCATGACCCTCTGCATGGGTTGCTCTGATAGGCATGGCCTTAATATTATCAAGTACTCTGTTGCAGCATCTTTGTAGAGAAGAATTGAGCCCTCAAAGCTGAAATAATAGTGTATAGTGGCACAGTACAGATTCTCTTGGAAATTATGATGATCTTTGTTGACAGCATTTCCTTTTGGGGAAAAGGTCCTCAAATGCAGCTTGGGATACTTAATGGTAACATTGTTGCCAGGGTATCAGCTGGACATAATGCTGGTGTATTGAAATTTAGTGTGATTATGTTGTGAACAACATAGGACATTAAAATACTTTGTCATGGGCAACACTCTGCCCATAGTTGCATTGTGATATCTTTGAGTCATAACAAGCAATTCCTTTCTAGGCTTCTCTATTGCTTGGGATCAACCATCCTGCCAAATTGGAATTGTCTTGATGTCCTCAAATTGTGATGGAAGTCTTTTGCTCGAGTTGGCAATAGGTTTCTTAAGTTCATAGCTTGTGGAATCAACTATAGTTCTGCGGAATCAGTTCCATCTTCAGGTATCTAGACCTGCGTCTTGAAGCGTACTCAGATATCATGTCAACCTTTGTTCTGTTTTACGTAGATGTGTAATCCATGTTGTACATGTAATTTCCCTGTTAGGATGCTTAATGTTGGTCAAATCCATAAATTAGCTTTTGAAAGATTTGAATTACAAGTAAAAGAAATGAGTAGATTGCAAATTCTTCTTTTGAGTTTAAAGTTTAAACTTCTTTTGAAGCAACCATTGCTTTCATACCTATACTAATCTTGTGACAGAAATTCAGTATGTGGGCTAATGTTTGACATTAAACCCTTCCCGTTAGGGGGAACTGATGGAGTGTGGAAATGTCATGGTAGGTGGTCAATAGTAAAGACCATGCATTCTGTCATTGAAGGTCCTTGAACATGTGAATGACTTTCATTGTCATTCAAACAGGTTCTCAATTTGGTCTTGTCTAATTGTTTCTATTAAAAATTGGGTGTTCTCTTTCTGGTAGCCTGATTGGTTGTTGTCATGTTTCTAAATCAGAAATCCATAACCTTATTATTGGTCATCTCTGCATTCTTTCAGGTTGATGGAAATTGTCAGTATTGAAATTCTCTTAGTACTGAGGAAGACAATCCATTGTGAACATTTTCCCCGGATTTTCTCATTTCTTTCCCACTAGAGTTACTTATGAACACCCATAGTTTGGAGCTAATGAAGTGTAGGCTAAGGACTGAGAACATGGCTGTTCTGGCAATCAGGGCTTGGTGAAAGGTGGGGAGCTGACCACAGGACACAAATTACCAGAATAGCCCTGTTCAATGTTTTTACCCAGCATAAAGATCTGGTAGAATTTTAAATCGCTGTGATTCATTTGAGAAGGAGATGAGGCACCTTAAACATAAGGTTCTTAAAAAAAAGTGAGGAAGCTCATGTGTAAGGTGCCATTCCCTGTTGAGGCAGAAAATTAACTCAGGGTGAGGTACCTCTCCACATACACTAGAAAAATTCTCTCAGTTCTTTACACAAGGGGGAATAGTGTCACCTAGACAATGAAGGTGATGGTCTAATACTTTGGCAGTGACACACAAAAGGTTATGATTGTTCTCATGCTTCTAATTTGGCTGGAACCAATAACTGTATTTTAAATGCGTTTTGTGGAGTTTGCTTGGCAATCTCGTTGATTTATTTTCTAGCAGTGTTTTCCTAAATGATGATTCATCCAAGCTTTGGACACAAATGAAGACAAAACACAAAGAAAATTACACTATTCCACTGAAGTTAAAACAATCATGTTTCAAACATGATATATGTGCAGGTGGATTGATTAAGGCCTTGATTATCATAGGTTTTTTGTCAGTATGCCTTTCCCAGTACTTCACCAACTATGTGAACCTGTCAGGAGTGGAGACTGAATAGTAATCCTCTCCAAGAAGGCCAAGGTTGAAGGAAGCTATGGATGGGAGCTAATTATGAAGCCTTCCTTGTACCTGAAATTGCATAATTATTATTCCATTATGGACATCTACAAAAACGATATTTGGGCCATTCACTGATCATGCATCTACAACCATGGTGAAGTACAGGATTTATAGCTCTAACTGTTTAGAGCATCAAACCAAGGTTTCTAAAATAAAACCTTAATCGTTCCTATTACCTATAACACATAAACCATTACATCCTTGAGGATTGTAACTGTCCCTTTCTATTTCAAATCAATCATGTTCTTCCAAAAGTAAAAAATCAACTGAAAGTTATTCTTCGTCCACCTCTTTGCTTTGCCTTACTACCTTACTTTCTTCTCAAAAAATGATACCCTTACACATTGTGCAACTGTACCTAGTTTCTTTTCATTATGCATGTTAAAGGGTTGGATTTAATGTCACATCATTTTGTCTCTTGTTGCAACACAAACAAATTTTAGTCAAGAAAGCAAGTTCAAGATCTTCCTTTCACCAACTTCCAAGTTGTAACCTGAAGTTTACACACCAAGAACATTTCATTATACATATTTTATATTTCCTAATATGTTTACTTGTGCATTATTATTTGTAAACATGACATCAAATTCTACTTATTTTAAACCGACCAAAAATGTATTGAAGAATCATTTTTCTTTTATTGTTAGTACAACAAATAAAACTGGGGCTCATCGGTGTTAATTGATCCTACAGTTAGAATACTCAATATCCCTGTCAGTTTCACCAGAATGTAAACTGTTCATAGAATTGCTATTCACATACAACTTACTTAAAAGAAGAATGTACACTTTCTTTTGTGCACAAAATTTGTAAAAACCATATGGTTGTTAATTACCTCTTACAGAACAGAAGATAACAGTTAATAGGAGTCCTCAAGTAGGAATGAGAAATAACACTGAATATTGCTGCGCTTGTGTATACTAACAGATAGCAGTATTGTGTATATTCATAGCTTGTAGCATGTCATGTCCAGGATGGAAAAAACCAAGTTCAAATTACATATGTCGCTTTGATTACCATAATTACCATATTCAATCAGGTTGGTTACTTTGCCAAAATTTCAGCACATTTCCAGAAGCATAAGTTCTTTTTTTTATGCTATCATATGCAAATATATATTCCTTTCATTTATTCCCACAATTGTGTTATAGATTGTCGCCATATGCAATTTCCGACAAAGAGTAGGATATAAAGGTGAAGGATGCAATTTTAAGGGATCTGGTAATTGAATTTCGGGCACATGTACACTTTGTACATGTTTTCACAGCCACCATTTGTTACCATCGTTGCTTTACTATTTTTTGTTCTGTGGTCTGTCCCCCACTACAAGTAGAGTAATAATGATAGCCGCAAACAGTGCCACATCCTCATAGTGGAAAAACATTCATTTCACTATCTAACACTCTATACATGCACCACAAATTTCCCTGCAAGTACTACTCTGCCATGTCCACCTACAGCCAAAAGACTTCCAACTGCCTGCCACATCATCCATATGGGGGGGGGCTCAGAGAAGCAAAAGAAGAATGCCAAGAAGAGAGAATATTAGTGAATGGAGGACATGGGCAAAAGACAACTGCCGCTGAGTTCTATGAATGAACAAAGATGACAGCCTCTACCCAATTGAACCTAATCAGTCCGCATGTCAGCATCAGGTGTAGATGACGTGTTGTCAGTGTCCATAGGATCAGGTACTGGCACTTCCCCAGCAGTCCCAGCATGTCCACTTGGTACATCTTTTGGTTCAGCAGGAGTTGAATCTGCAGTTGCAGCCGGTTTTGGGGGTGGTGGCCTTGGCTTTGTCATAACTGGTTTGCAAAACCTGCCCAAACAAAACAAAAATACACCTAAATCAGCTTTGGCTCTACAAATTAAGCGACAATGAAAGACAAACCTTCCTTCATAATTCTCACAATCACATATCATAACACCAAGAAGTCAACTGAGCAATCCTGTTCTTGCTTTCATCCTTAAGATTCAAAGCTACAGTCAATGTAAAAGCACTAACTTCTGCTCCTCACTCGACAATTCCCACTTGGATGAGGAAACTCTAAGTACCTATCAAGAAACTCGGTCTTCTTCTTGACATCAGAAGAGAGGAGGACCGGATTTGCAGATTTTGGAAGTGCATTTTGCTGTTGCTGTTTATCTTTGAACCACTCTTCTGCTTTGTTGCACTCGATGATCACCTGGTGCAATCAGGACAATAACATCTTAGAGATCTAGTCACAGCACAGGAATGTAAGAGTTAACATGACAAATAGAGACTTGAGAACAGACAACTTGAGTACCTTTTCTTTGTCAGCTGCATCAATATGATCATATTTGGCATCCTTGGATTGGGCAGCTTCACGGAAACTATTGATGCAGTAGTTCAGTTCGAGAATAGCAGGTCCTCGAAGCTCTTCTTCCTTCTGCCTCTGTTCTAATGGGTCACCAAGCTGCACACAACCATCCAGGAACTGCACGTAAGATATTCTGAACAATGCACACAGAGAGAAATGAAATGAAGGAGCCACTCTAAATATAACATTTCTTGTGAGTATCCCAAAACTCCATTTGCACGATTGAGGGAACCAAGACGAGGTCAAAGACTTTTCCAATTAAGTTAAGAAAAACTTCAAAATAAGGACTGAAGAACTGATGAAGAAGAAAACACTGAAAGGAATAACTAGAACAGAAAGAATAACAAAACTAGAAGCAGCACTAACAGAAGTGATAATCTCTCACTTGTTCAGTAACCATCTAGAGTAAAATGTATAATAGCAACAGCCAATTTAAAGAGCAGGGATCCTCAACCACACTTTCAATACCATATGCATCATCTACTGACCAAATAATTTACCTTTTTCAGTTCCCCAAGCTTGGCTACATAGACACTTTTGGTCTCATCTTCCCCATCCTCATACAGCCAGTCCTCAGTTTGTTGAAGCTTTGCAGATAATTCATCTCGTTCATGCTCCGTCACATACTCTTGCAGCTTGTCATAGAGCTGGTACCACACTCACATGAGAAACTAATGGATAGTATCTATACCTTGCTAAAAGGTCTATATTGACAAACTGATATTGAAGAAACAAGACTCCTGTACAAGATCAGGTAGATCTAACTATTTTAGGTAGTAGGTCCCATTCAAGTCAGCGTGTAGACATTCACACAATCTACATAACAATCAAGTTGACAGTCAAGACTTAGCAGTTAAAGGAAGTGGAAATAACTTCCACAGACCTGGAATGAAAACTAGCCAGCAGATATTAGAACTAGTGGACAGGAAGAAAAAGGGAACAGAACCTTATTCCGCATGTCATACACGTAAGCTTCGACTGCATTCTTTTTATCCTTGGTCTCTTCCATCACTCGATCCTGAAGTGCCATCTCATACTCCTTCTCTAAAGCCTTTTGCAATTCTGCATTTGGCAAGCCACCAGCCACTACCTCCGTGACAGGAACATCTGTCCGCTTTGTTTTCTTCTTCTTCACAACATCCACCTGCATAGCAACAGTCAAGCCTAAAAGGTGCAGAAATGTACTAACACGCTTTGCTTATCAAAGGCCTTTACAAAGATACTAACAAGAACTCTAGACTACTTTGAATTCCTCCAACATACTCAATGCAAGATACATCAAACCAAAGCATGAAATAACCATCACATTTCCAACTTGGACCAAAGGAATCCCAAATCTCTACATTGCCTCCAATACTGTGCTTAAAACACTTCCTGATGGGATAGTCTGCAGATAACAGGTATTTGATTCAAATGCAAGTCCATAATCCAACAAAAGGTGATCTGATCCATCTTGTGCAGCTCTGCTTTCTCCAAGACTGCACTGAGCTCAAAGTTCATGGGAACCCATTACCCTTCCATTCTTAACAAGGTTTAGAGACCTGCCCATAACAGATCAAGAATAGAGAGTAGACAGTATCATACCTTCATTGAATCCAACCCTGACTCCTGTTCTGCTGCAGATAAATCATTTTCGATACCTGGCTCATTAGCATCAGCATCATCCATCTTTACATCCTTTCCCTCTCCATTGCGGTGCACATCAGCACCAGGTATTTCCTTTGACTCTTTTGTAGCAGCTCTTGTAACAGGCACTTCCACCTCTTCCTCCTCAATGAGCTGCAAGGAAGCAAAATGACTGTTAGAAAACAGTTCAAGTCAAAGTACCTCACAACTATTCCAAATATGAGAAAATCCACTTACAGTTGCTGACTCGACTGAAACAATTCCATGCAGATTGAGACGAATCTTGACTTTGAGCTTTGCCTTCTCTCCTTTGGAAGGGGTGAAGGGACCAATCTGTTCACATTTCAAAACAAACCATAAGAGGTCATCGTGCATCTTCTCCTTACAAGAATCTGATCTCCACAAGTTCCAAAAGCAAACAACCTATTGATATCAAAATTCATTGAGACTTACTGAATACAGAACAAAGAGGAAAAATCAGTGTCAATGCAAAAGGCACAATCTGCAAATTTAAATCCCAGTGCACTACTAAAACTTTACAACAGGTGCCAGAACCAAGACTTAGAAGAGGATCTCAAACCCTGGAGATGCTGCCTACTATGCTAACAGAACATTGTTATCTCCACCCAGGAGGTAAATACTAATAGAAATCAAATAACCTTCATAGTGAGAGACCCTTATAGAACATATGACAAAGTTAACTAACAAGCAAGTCACATCCATGTCAAAAACAGATAGCAGTAAAGAACACATACAGTGAAGGTGCTGATCTTTGGAGCTGTAAGGGGGGGCAATTCACTGGTGTCCACATATAACACATCAATGGAGAACGTCCCTGATCTGTAGAATGTCAACATCTTGGTGCTTGGAATGGGGTTGCCCTTTACAAAGACTATACTATTCGGAGAGGCTTCTTCACCACCATCAGACTCAGGTGCAGACCCCTTCCATGACAGAGCAATCGGGAATGGAAAGGAGTCTTGTACCTGTAGAAAGAATGCCATGCAAACAACATCAGTGCAGAAGGGAAAAACCTCCAAAAAATAGCACAATATTTCCACATTCACAACTGGCAGTCAACCTCCCAGATAGATGTATGCAAAGAGCTAAAATCCAATTACCTCAAACTCCCGGACTCTGAAAGTTGGACTGAGCATGGCACACTGGAGTGCACAACCCCGGGCAATGCACTCACTGGCATTCAGTGTCCTGCTGGGCTCCTTTCCAAACACCGAAGAGAGAATTTTGAGTATGGCTGGAACTCGAGAGCCAGATCCAACGACCTCAACAGCATGGATCTTGTCCAAACTCAGATTAGACTCGGCCAATGCCTTTTCACAAGGTCCCTTCACACGCTCCAATATTGGTGCCGCTAGGGCCTCAAATTCATCTCGCTTAACAAAGCCCCTGACGTCCTTCTCATCCATCAAACACTCAATGTTGAGTGGTGCCTCAGGGTTGGCACTGAGTACCTTCTTCACCTTTTCGCAGGCAGCCCGAAGCCGCATGCTTGCGCGGGCATTTGTGTAGACGTCGATCTTGTACTCCCCCTTGAACTTCTCCGCGAAGTAATTGAACAAAACCTCATCAAAGTCGCGGCCGCCACAGCACCTGTCGAATGAATGTCCCAGGATCTTCAGCTGTCCTTTCTTAAAAGCGGCAACACAAACTTGCAAGCTCGCATGTCCGATATCAACGAAGACGACATTGATCGGGTCTACATCTGACAAATCGGTCTTGTATATTCCGTAAGCCAGTGCGGTGGCCGTAGTCTCGTGCATGAGGCGAAGCGGCCGCAGTCCAGCAATGGAAGCGGCATCAATATACGCCCGTCGCTGGAGCTCCGTGAAGTAGACAGGGATTCCAATTACACAGTCAACCACAGAAGCTCCCAGATTCTTTTCAGCGATAGTCTTCAGATTCGACAGAATCATCCCTAGAATCTGCGTCGGAGTGAAAGCTCTGCTCTCCCCCATGTACTGCACATGGATCAACGGTCCACCATCGGGTCCTTCCGTGACCGTGAACGGAAACAGCCGCAAATCTCTCTGCACCTCCGGATCCTGGAACTTGCGACCGATGAGACGCTTCACCTGCGACACCGTGTTCTTGGGGTTCATGGTGGCCGTGGCGGCGCCAGCAATGCCAAGAAACCGCTGCTTCTCCCCGAACGACACCAACGCTGGTGTCTCGCGTTTCGATTCATCGTTTAGCACCACATCTATGCCGCGCTGTCTCGCGACTCCCACTATGCAGTTCTCGTTACCTACGTCCAACCCTACCACACTCATTTTGCGCGGTCGATTTCCACCCTCCCCGCCCCCACTCTTTGCGTCTTCTAAACCTTTCCCCAACTCCTCCGATTCTTCTTACCACTCCCCAGCCTACAAAAAAAACAAAAAACAATAACCCTATTTCTCCTCGATCCCACGACCAACTAACTGGCAAACAAACAAACAAAACAAACAAACAAAAGTTCTTCACTACTCGCTCGCGGGCGCGGTGTGTGTGCGTGTAGCTTCTTCCCACCTCCTAACTGTGACCATTTGCTTCCAAGCTTAAGTGCACGCACAACATTGCTTCGCCCCTTCCTCCCCCCCCTCTCCCCGTATTGCCTTTTGCATGGTACCCATACATAACCATACGACACACATGCACATGGCCATTCACCAAATGGAACACATAGACAGGGTCAAATGAAATGGCCAACCACAAGGAAGCTTCTGGATGCAGTACTGTTACACGAGATTTTGATGGTATGGAAATATGGAGGAAGCTTCTGGATTAGACAGATGGAGAAGCACATGGGAGGGAGGGAGGGAGGGATGGCATGGCATAGCATGGGATGGGATGGAATGGAATGCCATGGCTGCTTTCTCACGGGCCGTGGAAGGTTCTGGACTCGTCCAGAAAGAGGGGAGTCGGGGGGAAGGCGAGGGGGGGGAGGTGGGGGACGGGGGAACCGAACCCTAGAAGAAGGCGAAGCAAAATTGGCGGCATACGATGATGGAGGGAGGCGGGGATGGTCTGCGTAACCCGGATGGATGAATGAATGAACACCGAGTATGGATCATTACTTGCAGCAGCGACGAGAGAAGAGAAGGTTGGTTGTTCTCGTTGTTATTTCGTCATTTGCTGTAGAGGCTTAATCTCAGGATCATCATGCATACCAAATTTGTGTGGAATTTTGCACTTCCTCGTCATTTTGGTCATGACTCTGCTTCTTTTGCCACCGCGATGTGTATGACGCTTCTTATTTTGCCACCGAGAGACACGTACCTCTCCTCCCGCACCCCACCCCACCCCACCCCACTCCTTCTAACCAACCACTCAGCCTTCCTTTCTTTCTTGGGTTGAAATATACTACTTTTGTCTGCGTTAGGCTCTATGGCCATCCTTTTGCTCACTTGGGGAGGCCAGAGTTAACCTTGAATGAGCCCTCTCTTACACGAGTACCTTAGTGTTTTGGTGGCAATCAAATTATTTTATAAATATCGAATTTTTTTGGGTCTTTGCCTACAAAGGCCAGTGATATTGTGTTTAGATTCATTATAGAGTATTATAGTAGCTTAATGGATTTTGGTCCCTAGGTAATAATAATAGGTCTATTTTTGTATGAGGATGTTTGAAAGATCGTATTTTGGGCTTGTGTTGAAGCTTCTTGAGATTAGTTACAGAGTTATAATATCATGAAGGATTTTGGTCTCTTTTAGAGGATTTTTTGAAGATTATATTTTTGCATGGTGAAATATTTGAGTTTCCATCATTCTTCGTTTGCCTTAAGATACATTTTAATGTAAATGGCAAGGCCTTATCTCATGTAAAGACTAGTGTTGTGTGGGAATGTTGGTTTTTAATGTATCCTCAAATATGGACATATGTTTTTTTCTCAATTTATTTACCGGGTATCATGTATAAAGTCCTGGATATATGTAAGAAATACCCATGGTACTTTATATATCCATAATTTTGAATAAATTTTTTTTTCATATTTTCATACCCCTAGGTATGCATTTCGTTAACATATATTGATTTTTTAAAAATAAATTAAGATAAATAATATACCATATTTACACTGAATGGGTACATTTGGGTAAAAGTCATATGCACACTGAAATATTGAAGTAGTCTTTTACTTTTCCTTAAAGGCCCAACCACTTTCTTTATGTGATGTTTGAATTCTTGATGTGTAAATTTGGAAATAAACTAGGGCTAAATGCCTTGCACACTAGTTGGTTTGAACCCATTACCATAATTGAGTTCCTAGGCCCCACATGCATGGGCTATACCAATGAACCATCACCCTTGGGGTGATCTTTAGAGTTTTTATATGTAAGTAAACCTTCATGGTGAAGTAAGTGGATTTTCTCATATTTGGAAAGTGAAATAATGTTCCATGAAGATAAATTATATAAATCCATTCATGATATCATGATACCTTTACCATTTTAGCAACAAATTGTCGAATAATTAATTAAATTTGAAATCTTAACTTTGGCACTTGGTTTTTAATTCTGAATTTCTTGGCAAATAATGACTTTATAAAATAATAAACAAGGTTATCAATGTTATGGAACAATCTAGTGTGTTTAGATTACTTTAATTTTAAGTCATAAAGGTTTGTAATTCAAAACCTAACAGATAAACTTTTGATTTTAGTAAAATTTAGACACAAATAATAAATAATTTCTCAAAAGTTCAACCCAAAAATCAATTTTAAAATGCTGAAATGGTAAAGGTGCTATGCTAGGCTTTGCCAAACCATGAATAAAGGCCATGGGTGGGGGACATTCCCAAAATGCAAGGTTGGTCCTTGATTATTGTCCGCCCACCTTGAGCCTTTATCCTACACATAAACATAAGTAGATCACAAAGCAATAGGAGTGGGAAGGATTTTATGCCTCCTATTTAGGAAAAAAAGAAATCTTGCACTTATAAATAATATATATGCACACAAGACCCTTCTTTTTTAAATAGTAGGCATAAAATCTCACCTCCTAGGGTTTAGGGTTTAGGGTTGTAGGGGGCATATTTAAGAATATAATATGTTTTCCAAGTACATTAGGATGTTTCTTGTGTTTTCCATATGATGTTTTGAAGCAACCTTGTAAGAATTGGGGATTTTAGTAAAGTTGGCAAGTTATGACATTGAAACCAATTGTGGTAATTGCTATATGTCTAGCCCTAGAGTTTGTGAATCCGGAGGTTTTGAATTTTGTTGGAACCACCCTTAAAACTTAACTAAGTTATTCACATTTGTTTTTCAAAATTGAATTAGAAACTAAATGGGGGTGTTGTCCCATTTTAAACATGTGTAGGTTTTCTAAGAATATAAGTATAATTTTATAATTAAAAAATAAGTTTATTTTACATTACAAGAAAATTATTGCTTTGATTGGTTGTATTTAATCAATATTAAATAAATTTTATTTTGAATTGTGTGCACTAGTAGAACAAACTAACATTGCACAAACTAATTTATTTAGTTATGCATAATAAAGATGAAACTACGCCTAGTCTCTCTAAAAAAAATTTATGAAAACAATCAAAATCAAAAGCTTTTAAAATCCAAAGAATTAGTCTCAAGATTAGACCAACAGTTCTCAAAAACAAAATAAAATAAAATTAGGACTTAAGTTTCCTTTTGAAAGCAAGAACCAAACAACTCTAGTTTTATTATACTACCAATGTATTCCAAAATGAAAAAACCTAACTAGTTTTGAAGAAAAAAATCCACATTAAAATACTAGCCAAGGTTTCATAGTTACAGGAAACAAATTATGGTTGATCGTCAAAATATTGGTTTTCACAAATTTAATAATATGTAGTTTTCAAATGCAATTATCATAAACCAATTATTGAAGTTAAATTTTTTTTACTTGACGTATTGAGATTTTAAATTTTTTTACTAATTATGAAAATTTCAATAAATAATTGATATTTTTAAATACACAAAAGACATATTCAAAAAATATATATGTCCATAATGTCATCCCATTCAAATGAACTTTCAAAGTTTTATAATCCCTCCATGAGGCCTACTTCCATTTCAATTAATCTTAATAAATCAAAAGGTGTTTTATAACCAATGTTAACATCATTTTGCCATTTTTTGCTTACAAATATCAACATTTATAAATTGTTTGATTATAAATGACATCTTTTCATATTTTGTTACAATATTAAAGGATTTTTTTTTACTTGGTTTCTTATTTTTGTATTTTGGATGATATTGTCAAATTGATGATTTAATTATTAGTGAACTTGATTAATTATTAGTGAATTCAATTAACTGTTGATGAACTCACCCATCTATATTCCCTTCCTCAAAAGGAAATGTGTCAGTGCTAGAGAAAAATCCCAAGATTCCCAAATACATTCCCACTTTGGGAGTTGGAAGTCTTGGGGTGTTATAAATCTTTGGATCAAAGTTAGTCCAAATTTTGCATTTGTTAGGTCATTGGAAAGGTCTTTTAAAAATAGAATAAATAGGGGTCACATTGTTGAAGTAGATATGTTAATAAAAAAATATGAAGGTTTGTAAGGTTACAATTAGGAATAAAATTGGCAAAATGACAATGATGCACCCTTACGTTTTTCAAGTCGCATTGGTGGTAACAAACAATATAACAAACTTGAGTTTAATAAACTTGGAATATTTGCAACATAGGTTTAACAACTAGCCAAGTTGTTAAACGCAAGTTTAGTGACTTGACTAATTATTAAATCCAATCTATAAAAAACAACCCAAGTTTTGTTATCATGTTAAATTTCCTTTATGCCTACTTTTACAATAGAATACAAACCTAGGTGGTGCTTGTACTAAATTCCTACAAATAGGGACATGTGAAAGGAGGTCTAGGTTCAATGTGAACTCACAATCATGTAAAATTGCACAAACTAAAAGAGAGGAAGTGGTTCTAATGCATTTGAAATTAAAATGCTACATAAACCACATATTTTTAATTTGCACTCACAAGACTCAACACAACTTGGACATGGGAGGAATCACCACCTTCATCCTTATAATAGACTCTATAGTTTCCTATGGGGCTATAATAAATTCTAAAATATTTTTGAAATTCCCTAAATGGGGCTTTCCAAAATTGTCAATTTATGAGCCTTGCAATTTTGGGGGTTTATAATTTTTTAATTCTATATACAAATCAAATTTTTTGAAAGGAAACCTGCAATTTTTGAAAAAAATATTCCAAGGATATGTATCAAGATTTTCAATCAAAGGTGATTTTGCCCTTGAAATTGTCATTTACATGACTAGGGATTGTTTTGTCAATTTGACTCCCAATCTTTTAAACAACCATTTAACTAAATGGCTACATATCTTTATTTTGGGAATGCAACCATTTTATTGTAATAATCACTACCAAAAAATGGTTTATTTAACTAAAACACTACATGTCAAAAAATATTTTTTCGCAACCATAAAAAAACCATAATCATTTTGGACTAGTTGATTTTGAAATGCCTACTAAAATCATGGTTATTTTGATGAATAGAACAATAGACCATTTGATTACTCAAATTATAATAATTTATTCTTCAATGATTTTCAACAATAATACACTACACCAAAACATGACATCATGATTGGTTGATTTTTACTAGGTTAATCGTTTATGCCATTTATAGTCGAATTGGACCCATCAATTATGCCATTTCTAATCATTTATGCCATGTGTAGTTGTATCAACCTAGTCATGGATGCCATGTGTTTGGCATAGTCATATTTTGTTATAAATATGTAGATAATAGATAAGTGTAAATAGTTAGGTTGTAAAAAGGTGTAAGCATTAGGTAATAGGCATTAGCTTAACCTTCCCAACCTACCTAGCTTAAATTAATTAGCTTACTAAGTTTAACCTATTTTAACATAAATTGCCTACCACCTACCTATTACATAGGAAAGTAATACATGGGTAGGTTATAATAATTAGGTCATCTAATTTAAATAGCCATTTTTTACACAAGAAGAAATATTGGGTTTTTTCACTATCACCCATTGCAACTACTTGTCCAATTTGACCATTATTTCACTTATTATCATCATGCAAAAATAACAAATGAAATTGTTTGCAAGTTATTTGTGCATAATTTCCATAGTGAAAACAACAATTGACTTCTTCACTAACACTGGATTTTTTCCTCCATGTTGAATTTTATAATAATGAAAATTTTCTTGACATGGAAAGTATCTCAACCTTAGACTCCTTCCAAAAGTGGTAAATTGTTTAATCATTCTTTTAACAACTTTTCAACTATTAACATCTAGCATAAGTTGAATAAAGGTTTGATAACAAATGGAGAATGTTATTTATAAGCTATACAAGAAATCACCATATTTTTTTTTTATAATTTCAAATTGTTGTTGTGGAAATTAAGGTAGCAATTAATTTCATTTACACATTGCATTATCATGGTTAGTGATTTTTGGGACATCTTTTCAACTATAAACAACGTACATGAGTTGAATTGTACATTTTTATCATGTTGAAACCATTGCTCATGGGTTACATTTTACATCTATCATAAATTAATAAAACCCATGCAATAAGTTATAAAAACCTCACATCTTTTGAACTTTCAACATTTGCACATGGCTTGAATCATTCATTTTGAATGTGATAAATTCATTACTATTTAATTACATATTGCATTCACTAAAAAAAAATTCAATGGATGTATATAAATTTGTTATGTTTCACATTTATATTTGAATTAAAGATTAAGTCAAAATGTTCATATATACAAAATATAAGGTCCATGTAGACCTTTATATTTTAAAAACTTAATGTTCAAACATAAATTTAAACTTATGTTTTTCATGTAGTTCAATCACCATTGGAAAAAATAATTAGTAAAAATGTTCATGATGACACAATAATAAAACCTTCTAAAAAAATCCTTAATTTATTTCCCCATTTTATTTCTTGATATGAAAAATATAAATGCTAGCTAGTTTTTTTTTTTTAAATTAGGGTATATTATTATTTTTATTGTGATGATGATTTAACATTTTTTTTAGGCTCATTATGTTACAAGTTATGTCTAAGTATTTAGTGATGAAAATATTATGTTACAAGTTTATGTCTAAATATTCGATTCTTGCATTTCTTGCCCATTAAATTATTGTCATTGTGGGATCCCAAATAACAATTGAAAATATATTTTGTTTGCTTGGAATACTTACAAATTTGAAGAGATATCACTTGCAATCAAATAATTTGGATAATTTAATATTTATCAGCAAAAATTGGCCTAATGATCTTAGGGCGAGTTGTAATTCACACACTAGTTTGATAATTTTGGTGGAGTTTGATGCTACCTTGGAAAAATAATTAGAGGAGTATGAAGGGGAATTTGAAAGAAATTAAGTTTTGTACTTGTATTTTCATCTAGACGGCTTATTTGATTAAATTTGTTGTATCATGTTATTTGAAAGGCTTAAATATTTAATAGATATTTTGTTGTAGGATATTCTAATATTGAAATTTGACATAAGTTATTTATTAAAAATTGATATCCTTATAGAATATGTTAAATGAAATAAATTTTTAAAATAAAAAATAGAAATAGAAGACTAAATAACTTAAATCAATAGATATTGAAAAAATTTAATATCTACCCATCACTTGTTTCGACCCTTATAACATGATCATTAAAATTTATGACACCTCCAAAATTTGGGATTCCAAAAATGAGAATACAATTTGGAATGACATACACCAAGGTTTACTAAATGTTATCATGGTAAAAAGCTCTCAAGCCCACTTTAGCAATGGAATGCAAAAGCCTAAAACACGTTCCTTAACTCTTAAGAAAAAATAGAAAGAAAGGCAATGTCACAAATGACATCCCCAATGTCAAGACTAACATCATGTTTAACATTATCATTAGTATCATGCCCAATATCATCACTAGCACCATGGCAAACATCTTGTTTAACATAATTGTTAACATCACCACCAACAACATCATGGATGAAGTCATCCATGAATGTTCACCTTTCATCCATTGTATATTCATAGTGTACTTATGAACTTGCCCAAAAGGATTCCTTGAAATATTTTGATATATTTTGAAACATCTTGAGTTAATTTGAAATATTTTGAGAATTTTTTCTTTAAAAGTAGGTCCCCAATTGTGTATAAATAATAATTATTCCCTTCACATTACATTTGGTTTGTTCAACACCAATATAAGATTTGATTTTTGCACTATAACTTTGTTTGTTTCATATTTACATACATTTTTTCATAATAAAATATCATTGAACATACGTATTGCACCTTTTGTGTTTTTATATTTGATCTCCATGTTTTGTTCTTGGACTTAAAATTAAACTTGCTTTTGTCATGGCATGTTTGTGTCCTTTGAAAATCCTTTTGTCTCGGAAGTTTTTGTGCCTATGATAATGTGTGAAAGCTTTGTGCTCTTTAAATCAAGTTTTTGATCATTTCAAAATACATAAACTAAACAAGATTGTAATTAATGCATTTGGAACCCATGTGGGTGCATCAACAAGCCATAGCTCTTATAGACTCCCAAGATTCAAAACAATCAAAACTTGGAAAAAGATGTAACTTTCTTCACCCTTTGTTGCATTGGCATTAAAGTGGCAAAAACATGGAAGTCCTGATTTTTGCCAAGTTATGATTCTCAAACTTCAATTTCTCAAACCTTTTCATTTATCATGTGTCATTATGTAAATTATTGATTTTTATGGTAATATACAAATGGCATAAAATTGTATATGTATGGTGAGTATTGGTTGATCGTTGACTTCATCCACATTGTAGACAATGTTTTATGTAACTGTTTTATGCAACTAGTTTTTAAAAGCAAATGTATTTTTCAACAAGAATATAATTGCAAATGGTAGTTGTATTTTTTAATTTTCCTTTGGTGCAATAATTCATAGCAATCTTAAATAGAACCCAAACTCAATGAACTAAAGGTCTAACTTGATTGATCTTCAAATTATAATTTAAGTGGTTGAATATTGTGACCTTAGTTTGGGGTCCACAACTAAACCTAAGAAAATTAAATAAGAAATGAATCACAAGAAACCTTTGGCATGAAAAGGCTCCAAATTTGGGCCATTTTTAAATCATTGGAAAGATCTTCAAAATTCATTACAATAAATCATGGTTTTTCAAACCATCCATTTTGATAATACGTGAAAACACATTCAAAGGAGCCACAAAAGACATCTGATGACAAATTTTGTCATAAAAAATAAGAGATTTTTTTTTTTGCCACTTGAAACCATGGTAATCATGGCACATTATTCATTTTTCACACACATGAATATCAAGAAATTAAAAATAAAAATCCATGTGATCCAATTTTAAGTTTTGGTTTAATTAAAAACTTTTAAAAGTGAAAAAAAATATCATTAAAAAAGGATATTTTTACAAAGGACTTTCAAAATACTCATATAATGAAGTAACTTGATGGTAATATGAGATGATAATAACTTAATAGACACTAAAAAAACATTCACAATTTCAAAATTTTGGAATTCTAAAACTTTGAAAATTCAAAGTATGTAGGGTAGAACGGCTAGTGTCAAAACTTCAAAAATGTTTTACCACATATAAATGGGGTACCTATAATGTACATGATGTATTGAACAAAGTTGTAGTTTATATTACATTAAATTCAACTTTTAAAAATTAACATTTTTTGACATGATTTCAAATTATCATCATTTTTCAAGATGAAACATAAAATCTACAAGGAATTTATACTTTTTTACAAATTTATATTTATTAAAATATGATTTAGAAAAAAATTGACTTATTGGGGAAATTTTAATAATTTTTCATAAGAAGTTGCAAAAAAACTCATTCAAAAAATCATTCATATGAAAAAGTTATTTTGGGAAAAAAAGACATGTAGGACTAATGTAAAGTAAAGCTTATGGGCTCCTTTGAGTGTGTTTTGACCCCTACCTCATTCATCTTGACTAGTAGAAATGTACAATTTGATTACAAACCCAATGCAAGATTAACGACCTTGATTTTTAATCGATCAAATTTATTAGTGTGACCATTTTTATCACTTATGAAATGGGACATCTAATCAAGTTGGATTCAAAAAATGATATCCCTATTCAAGATGGCCAATGGATTTCTAGTCATATGGGACATTTAAGATGTTGCATCAAAACATTGACATCCCTAGTAAAGATGTTGGATATGGGTTTTCTAATCAAATATTATTGTGCATCTATAAGGCCACTTTAGCTAGGCCACTACCTTAGTTATTTCTAGTTTGTGTCATCCAATTTTTGATTTCAAGAAAAAAAAAAATTGATCCTAATTCTAATTTTTTTTTAATGGAAATTTTAGTCTAGTTTTATATATTGTTTGTTAAGTTGTATTATCTACTTATAAAGTAATAACATATTTAAATGAAGCATCGCCTTCAATTTAGGTTATAATTCAATTTTGAAAAAAATTGATTAGTGAATTAAGTTCCAATGACAATTCTAACAAAATTTGAAACCTTTGGTTTTGAGACCTTAAAACTTGACTTCTAACTTGGACCTTAACCTACCTAAATCCCAAAACCTACCAACATTGGTTATTATAGGTCTAGGTTAAGCCATTGTCTAAATTAACTATTTAATGGTTGATAAGCTTCATTAGTAAGTTGACTAATTAGTTAGATTAGATGTAAGCCTAACACGAGAAGAAATCTTGGCACTATAAGAAATCACAATTTTTTAAAAGGCCAACTTCATCAAAACGTCCACACTAACCAAAGGGTAAGTCTAGTTTGATTAAAGGTTTGGGGCATGAAAACACATGTTACATTTGAGCAATACATTTGACTAAAGTGACATTTTTAACCAAGTGTCAAGCCAAAGATATCATCAAAATGGAAAAATATCCATCAAAATGGCCATGGTTTAGTCAAATTGGCCATATTGAATGGATAGAGTTTAGTGAAATTGACCATCTTGATTTGACCCTTAATCATATTGACCATTATGATTTGACACTTAATCAAATGAGCCTACTCATTTAATGATTTAACATATTTGTTAAACTTAGGTTACCTACTTAACCTAACATAACTAGTAGTTTACATTGGGCCTAAATTATGCATCTAACCTAACGTAACTAATAGGTTAGTAGGCTACTTGTTAGGTAATAGCCTAGCTAGGTAATTTAGCCTATACTTATCTAATAGGTTACCTAGGACGTAACCTAGGATTATTAAATAGCTTATAACTAAGTAGTGTAAGCCTTTTAGGTAGGTATCATAGGTGACTTAGGTTTATTAGGTAGACCTATTAGCCATGTAGGTAGCCTACTAGCCTAGGCCTACTAGAGGTATGTAGTTTAAACCTACTAAGTAAATAACATAGGCCACCTAGGCTTAATATGTAGGTAGCTTATCCTACTAACTAAGTAAGTAACTTAGGCCACCTAAGCCTACTAGGTAGGTATCTTAACCTAGGCCATCGAGGTCTGGTAGTTACGTACTTAATGGAGGCCACTTAGGCTTACAAGGTAGGTACCTTAACTTAACTTAACCCATTTAAGCCTACTAGGTATGTAATCTAGCTTAGGCCATGCCACCTAGGCTTATAAAGTATGTAGTTTAGCCTAAGCTACCTAGGCCTCCTGGGTAGGTATGTAGTCGAACCTAGGCTTACTAGGTAGGTACGTAATGTAAAAAAATATTGAACATCAAAATAAAGGTTTGGCCCTTGTAAATCTTGCTTATATAATATGTATCCATGCTAGTATAAGGTGTTTTCATGCTACAATGTGAACAATTTTAGACAAATCTATGGGTGTCAAAAGTACATAATATCCTAACTTTATGCACAAGTTTAATGTTGCACTATTTGTTGTTGCAAACTAAGACCATGTCATTAAATTAGGTTAGAAATTTTTCATAATTCAAATGAATAGGTCAAGTTTATGGGTACCTTGCTCATTATGATGCCAAACCTAAAACTTGTATTATTGAAAATTTAATGTTAATCAAAATCCAATGAAGCTATTCAAAACCCAAATTTAGCTCTCAAGAGCCAATTAACATGGTGTCGACACATCACCACATGGATTTAACTTCTTTTTGTCCTATGTTCAAAGTTTAATGTGGATCCTACCTCCTAGCCCCACTAAGCATTTCGATTGTTTAAGCTTGCTTGAACTTTCTTGTAATTGTAGCCATCTTTCTTGACATATAGATTTATATTTTATTTTATTTAACATATTTTTCTTATTTTGGTTGTTTCATGCCATTTAACAATTTGGTTGTCATGAGATCAAAGAATTATGACAATTAGAAGAGGGAGGGTTTAGAGTGAAGACACAACTTTGCACACAAAACTTCAGGACTCAAAATGCAAAAACAATGAGTCTTTCACAAAGCTAAAGGCTAACATGGAGAGGTTTAAACAATCACCTCTAGAAAGAGATTTTGCATATTTTATGATGTTAGGTTTCAATGGTGTAAGGACTAATCATCAAAGGCTAAAGGATGGTAAGGATGTTGTTTCAAAGAAGCTTGTGGAAACCTTTGTCAATGTGACACTTTGATTAGGGTTCCAAGGTATAAAATGTTGTGATCCATAATTCAAAACAAAGGTGGAAAAAAAATTTGCCTTTATGTTATGGAAAAGTTGAAATGCCATATTCAAATTTGATTGCAAAAAAAATTGTGTTGGGGATTATAACACAAAAGTTGGGTAATATAATCAGGTGGCCTTCATTGAAAAAAAACAAGAATCAATGCTCATAGTATTTCAAGCGCATGGTAAATATGGAGGCTCCATGAAAGAAGTTCACAAGGCAAAAGGGTTTGATAATTGTGAAATGTGAATCTCAATTCAAAGTTGTATCTATGTGTAAAACTACAAAGTTTGAAGTCACTAAAACCGTTCGAACTATTGATGGACCTGCAATCTCCAAAGATTATAACTTAAAGCTTGTAGGGTAAATTCTTTAGTTGTAATTCGCTTCCATGGAGTTGAAAGGCTCCAAGTCAAAATTTGACTAACCCAAAAAGAAATATAAATACTTTTATTATGTCAAAATAATATGAATGATCATGGAATTGGTGCAAGCTTATTTGATGGAAGGCATGGAAAAAATAAGGAGCTTAAAGGTTTTTAAAAAGTTGACAATAATTGATGTCAAATTTTATGATTGTTGTTGAATTATGATTTCCTAAGCCCAAGGAATCCTATGATTATTTTAGTCTATGTCAGAATTTGCAAGCATGTTAATACTAGTAGCACCATCACCCTTATCAACTATGGAAGTAGATATATGTGTGTGTGTGTGTTGCGTCCTTTGTTTGCAAAGCCAACAAAATGTTATGCACCTTTTTGAGATCCATACATATAAGCATTTTCCTTTATAAAGTAGTTTTATCGTTTGGTACATGTAGCCCACCCACTCTAATATGTATGTACGCTTTACATAATGGCACTTTTTACAAACAATATGAACCAAAAGAAACAAAAAAAGTGGGGTGCACTAAGAGCAAAATTGGGTTTAAAGGAGATGGATTTTAAAATTTTTAAAAATAGGAGGATGTTTTATGGGTTACACTATTTTTCTTTTGGGGAGTAGCATCTTGCTTTCATAAAGAAGGGTAAAAGATCATCTTTACATCCCTACCTTTTGTGTGACCATGATGTCCATTATGACATTGACCCCAATTTCTTGAAATTTTCATAATGTGTAGTTTGTATGTGTGGATTCTTATATTGTGATATCATTGTTCTTATATGTAGACATCTTTACCACCCTTGATGTGTTTTGATACACTTAAACAAAGTAATAAATCATGTGCCATTTCTCATTATAAGATCAGTGTTTCCTTTGAGTGTGTACAATAGTTTTAACTTCAAAAAATCTGACAAGGAATCTATGAAAAATTGTTTTTTTGAACATTGTGAGGATATTTAGTTGCATCAATTCAACTTGTGAAAGCAATTTGCATTGGTAAATTTCCCCAATGTGCGTACAAGTGCCTTTCAAACATACACAATCTTTATCTTCTTTGTTTGAACACCTTTGTTTACATAAAATGTTTCATCAATTTGCAAAATAATCTAATTGTTAATTTGTGTCTTATATACATTAAAAGCAAAATGTAACATAACACAATGCATTGTGTTTAGTGTTATACATTCATGGTAGTTTTTGGAACTCTACGTACACTATGTATAATTTCTTTTAGTCATTAACTAACATACTCTTTGCAATGTGGATTGATTTGAATATGTTATGTATTGCAATGCATCAATTTTTGAACCTTTAAATTAAACTTCATGTCTCAAATGACTAGCTTTCTACTATTTGTACTTTGATCAACATCAAAAGTTACAATTTCTATTCCTTATGCATTGTTTTTGTAAATGTTGATACATGTCATAAATTTGTAATGTAGTACAATGTAGTATTTATAATATTGTTGTATAACTTGTACATTTTATAATATCCATTGCAAACTTTTTTTTAAAAAAATTGTTGATTATGTGCAAGATGATCTTGTTTGAAAACATTTGTGGAGCCAACTTTTGTATGCATAAGGACTTCGAGTGTCGGGGAAATCAATCAAGTAGTTTACAAAAAAGCTTGTTGACAATAAGATGGTAGGTTCATGCAAGGGTAACCTTTCTCATGAATTGAATAAATTATTTTACATTTTAATGTTAAACCCAAAGTTATAATTGTGAAGCCATTTGGTGTGAAGAATTTGTTGGAAGATATTAAGGGGTCAAAGGATAAAAATGTGGTAGGGGTGTTATTAGTTGTAAAAATGAATGAGTCCAACCCAAAAAAGGATAAATGTGGTCAAGAGGTGAATAAATTTGTAAATGTGCCAAAGGGAAATTTAGAACATGCACTTCTAAAAAAAGGGTTAAATTTGATGGTGAAATTGAGTGTTCATGAATGGACATTAATAAAAAAGAAGAGTCATGAGGTGTTTAGTCCCATTAAAGATGACCCACAAAAGTCCCCCATGAAACAAACAAAATTTATGCATCATGTTGTTGAAGATCAACCCAAGGGAATTAGAGGGTTTGAAGAGGGGCAATACAATATGATAATGATAAAAAAATGAATAAACATTGTAAAATTTAGTGGTGAATCGTCAAGGTCTAAATTTGTAAGTTAAGAAAAAAGAATTACGAATAAAGGACACATGTCATAATGAGTCAATGGAAAGGGTTCTTCCAAAACCCATGATACTAATGAAGCTAAGGTTTTAACACATTAAGTGGTTGTTTTTCTTGATGTAAGCAAGCCCAAGTTTGAAACAACGATCACACAAATATATCTTATAAATATTTTATGAACAAGTTTATGAAATAAAGGTCAAAGAGAAAAAAAATTCCTTGTAAGGTACTAAAGAAAGAAAGAAATATATTTGTGTTAGTGTAGCACAAATATTGATAATTTGTATACCTTATAGGGTCACTTTTCGCATGTATGGGCATTTTTGATTTGGTTATGCCTAAGCTTGATACATGTCCATATTGTGGTCTACACCACAATATACTCTATTTTACTTTACTTTTACCAATTTGTTGCATCCACTTTTCTATCGATTTACTATGTTTTGTTTGTTAAACATTGTACAAATGTTGTTTGTGTATTTTATCAATGCTTAAACATTTCAATTGAGTAAAAAGGCATGCCCATGGATACCATGGGTGAATGATTTAATAAATGATAAATTATTCCTTTCAAGCTTTATGTATATCATGAAGTTCAAAGCTCATTCTAGTGCACATTTAGAGGAAACAAAAGGTCGAATGACGATGATAAAAAAAATGACTTGTACTCCAATAACCATGTTGCAACAAACCCAATGCACTTGCCTGGTTTGGTAGGTTTTATTCTCAAACCCAATGTTCATTGCATATGTGCTTTCAAAAGTGGAAGCCACTATGTATGTTTTTAGTCTGAACATTTGTGTAAGATACATCTTATTTTCAAAAAGTGCAAGTATTTTGTATAACAAATTGAATGTGAGAGCATAGTTCAATGATGCCTTGCTACTTTCAATTGGCCTTCCTAAATTTCTAGGTTTAATTGCTTCAAAATTTCATAACAGAATGTTTTAGCAAGTATGGTTGTTCCAAATATTGCAAAGACATGGTTAATGTACAAAAAATATCCAACATAATCTACAAGTATGGTACGTGCGTCAAATACATATCAACTTTTGGTATATGAACTTGCTTTCAATACTTTATTAAGCATATTGTTGTAACAATTTATTTTTATTTGGTAACCTTAAGCTACAAACCTAGATGATCATGTGCACAACATTTAGATTGGTGTATATTTGAAGTACTTGATTTCAATTGCGATAAACTATTGGGCCAAATGTTTTGGACTACATAAGGAAAAGGATGGGGCGTAATAACATTAGAGGATATTCATGTTGGTTATTTTGTGTTTGAATATGTTGGTGATATCACATCAAACTTATACATGGCTCTTCCAACAAGTCATGTGTTGAAAGCAAACATGCATACAACATGGAACTTTGGATGCAAATGAAGCCATGGGTAACCTACTAGATGATGGGGAAGCTTTGTGCTTGGATGAAACTATCTATTGCAAGATTTCTAAATCATAGATGCCATGATGTAAATTTAATAGACATCCCTATTCAATATAAACAAGTGCCATGCATCTAGACTATGTATGTTATACATCTATTGGGATACTTGTGACTAATTTGCTTTGTTGCAAGTTGAAAAAAAACATGAGTTCATTCGTTGTGATATTAATAATATGGTTTTATGGGTGCAAATACATTCAAAAGAGCCAATGGGTATAAAATGAGTATGAATATTTTTTTGATCCTTTTTGGTTTTTCATATGAAGTAGATTTTGAATGTAATAATTTATAATTTATATTGAAAATACGTATGGTTGCCTCAATATATCACTTGTGTTTGTGTTAGTCATTGTTGAATAAATATGAAAATTTCAAAGTGCAAAGATTTTGCTAGATTTTACATTTTGTTTTGAAAAATTATCATAATTTCAAATTATACCAAAATATGTTAATTACTTTAGGTTTTAATTCCTTCTATCATAACTACATGTTTTATATGTACATTACACCCCATTTACATGTGATAACTTTTGAAATTTTGAGATTTTGAAACATACTTTGAATTTATTTTTGAAAGAAACCATAACTTTTTAATTATGAATGCCTTTTGAACGTGGGTAGAAGATTATTATCATTCAAATTTTTTGATGATCAATTTTTATATATTAAAATAATCTTTACCATAGTCCCTTGTAAAATTGACTAATTTTGACACAACTATTGTTTAAGTTCAATAATTTGTTGTTAAAACCAAAACCTGCAATTAAATTTAATGATTTTTTAATTGTAATTCATCAACACTTATATTAGTCATTTAACACGACTTTGAATGATTAACATAACTTTAAAATGTCAAAAAAAAAACATATGTGAAAACATTTATAATTTTCAGCATTATGTAACATGGTTTTTGGCTCCTTTGAGTGTATTTACAACTTTATGTTTAGGTGGATTTTCTTACATCACATAATGTGCATGGCCAAGACACAACACCAAAATGTGGTTTTTATGATTAGGACATCTTGTGACTAATGTTCAAACATAGTCATGTAATCATACGTGGTTTTTTAGTTGTTGCCATTTTAATGACTCTGGTCAAAATTATGACTACATAACTATACATATAACTATAATTAGGACTAAAAGTAATTATTACTAAGAATATGACTACACAACTAATGTATTCATATTGAAACAATATTTAAATTTCAAATAATATAACCAAATTCAATTTAGCTTTAAATGAACAAATAAATGTTTAAATAGTCTAATTTAGTTTACCATAACCTAGATTTACTTATTTTAACATATTTTAACATATTTTAGATTAATTTAATGTAAATGACATAATTTTGTCTAATTTAACCAAATGTAGCCCAATTTAACCTAATTGAATATAATTAAACTAATTTAAACTAATTTATTTTAGTTTAAATATCCTAATTTTAACCTAACAAAATATAAATAACATAGTTTGGTTTGGTTTAACCAATTCTAGCTAGTTTTTAAAAAATCAAATTAACAAAATTCAAGCAAATTGAATTAAAAATAACCCTAGTTTAGCCATGTTTTGCCAAGTTTATTCAAGTTTAGCCTAAGTAACCATGTTTAACCAAATTTAGCCAAGTTTAATGTTAATACCTTATTTTAGCCTAACTTATTTAAATTTTCACAAGTCTAGTTAAATTTAATTTAAAAATAGACACGTTTAACCAAATATAGTTTCAATACCCTAATTTAGCCTAATTTTTCCAAGTTTTGCCAAGTTGAGTTAATCTAAACTACGTAGCCATGTTTAACCAAGTTTAACTTCAGTACCATAATATATTTAATTTATTTAAATTTTACCAAGTCTAACTAAGTTTAATTTAAATAGCCATATTTAGTCATGTTAAGCCACAATACTTTAATTTAACCTAATTCATTGACTTTTTTTCAAATCTAATTATGTTTAATCTAAGTGGCCATGTTTAACCAAACTTTGCCAAACTTTGCCAAACTTTGCTTCAATACCTTAATTTAGCCTAATTCATTCAATTTTTTTCAAGTCTAATTATGTTTAACCTAAGTAGCCATGTTTAACCAAGTTTTACCAAGCTCTGCCTCAATATCCTAAATTAGCTTAATTTACCTAAGTTATGTTTCAATACTTTAGTTTAATTTAGTTTATTTTATTTTATTTTTTCCAAGTTTAGCCATGTTTTGCCAAATTTTGCCACAATACCCTAGTTTAGCTTAATTTATCTAAATTTTGCCAAGTTTTGCCAAAATTAACCAAGTTTAACCTAAATATCCATGTTTAACTAATTTTTGCCAATTTTTGCCAAGTTCAACCTAAATAGCCATGTTTAGCCAAATTTTGCCAAGTCTAGCCAAGTGTAACTTAAATAACCATGTTTTGCCATGTTTTGCCAAGTTTAACCTAAATAGCCATATTTTGCCTTTTTTGCCAAATTTTGTTTCATTACTTTATTTTAGCCTAATTTGTTTAAGTTTGCCAGGTTTTTTCTTAATACCCTAATTTAGCTTAATTTATTTAAGTTTTGCCAAGTTTAGCCAAGTTTAACCTAAACAACTAAGTTTTGCCAAATTTGGCCAAGTTAAACCTAAATAGCCAAATTTTGTTGAATTTTGCCAAATTGAACCAAATTTAATCCAAATAGGCATATTTTTTTCAAGTTTTGCCTCAATATTTGAGTTTAGCCTAAATTATTAAAATTTTGTCAAGTTTTGTTGAATTTTGCCAAGTCTAACGAAGTTTAACCTAAATAGCCATGTTTTGCCAAGTTTATCTTCAATATTTTAATTTAGCCAAAATTTATTCAAATGTATCTTCAATATTGTAGTTTAGTTGAATTTATTCAAATTTAGTCTAAACAATTGTGTTTAGGCAAGTTTAGCCTACTTTACCCTAGTTTAAGTCTATGTTAATTTACAATAAGTGGGCTTACATTTAGGTCAGAAATGCTTAAGTTAATATAGGTTGACCTATGTTAGCCATGGCTAGGCCTAAATTAACATAGGTCAACCTAGGGTGAGTTAGGTTAACTTGAGCTAAAAACATTATTGTTTATATATTAATGGTAAGTTGATTTTATCATAAATAAATGATGTGGTGTAATGGTCAAGGACTTGATCCCCAAAGTGCAAGTGGGGAGTTCAAGTCTTCCCACTTACAAACCTTGACACCTATGCACGTAGACACCTAAACATTTAAATGCCTAAATACCTTGGTGGCTTGCCTAGCTTATGAAGTTTTTAAATTAGTTATTAGGTTAGGTTACCTAGGGTAGACTTTCTAGGTGACCTAGGCTAAGCTTCCTAGGCTTCTTAGGTTAGGTCCCCTAGGTTAAAAGGCTATCACGTGGCAATATTTAATTGGAAAGAAAAATGAATAATTTTTTAAAAAAAGAAAAATTGTGACATGTGGCACTTTGTGAGATTATGTGTTTTGTTAGATCTAGGACTATGTCCTTTGCGATTATAGTTGTGGCGAATTGTAGTCATTAATATGGTTGTGACTAACATGATTAGTGGGATTTATGATGTGGTCATTTGTACTAGGCATTCATGTAGTCAATTCTAGTCATAGATGACACATACAACTAGATCTTTGTAGTCGTAAATGCCACATTTTGATGTTGTGAAAGGAGTTTACTTGAATAGGGTTTACATTCATGCCTATGGACCAGTGGAATTTGCATCATTTTGAGACATGTTAGGAGTGTTAATAATAACTTGTTTATACGCATAATCACCAAATGTATACATATGCATTATCAATATTACAAGATTACATAATCGATTTCACTAACAACCAACATCCCCTTCCTACTTTTCAATTCTTTTATGGTAATACCTATTGTAGAATAACTTAATTGGCAACCACTATGATTCTACTTAAAGTCATGTACATAATAATGTTGATCCCTTTTGAACATAAGAACTAGGAGTAGCCTTTTTAGTTTTAGCTGAACGTAAAGTAATGGCTTCCATGCAACATAGAAAGGGTCCTAATGTAGTGGGATTGTTTGGATTGTTACAACCTTTAGCAGATGGTTTTTAATTAATGATAAAAGAACCAATTTTACCAAGTAGTGCTAATTTATTTATTTTAGTTCATTTTTATTTTTTTCCATGGAATATAAGGAGGCAAGACTTGCTTGTTCTTTTGGTTCAATTTTGTCAAATTAAATAACATGATTGTTTATATTCATTGTAGATCTATGGTGGTCACATATATTGATGTGAATTACATTATTTTTACTTCTTGCACAATTTTTAAAATAGTATATGCATATAGTCCATTTAGATTGTTGTAGGTTTTCACTAAATATTATCATAATGTGATTACTAAGTCGACATATTTTGACAAATGGTTCATCCATTGCATCTAGGGCACTTGAATGTGCAATTGCGCTTCATATTTTGTGTACAAATATTATTTCATGGTTTGTACAAACTTGAATTTAACGCATGCTTTGTGAGTGCATGTATTAATACAATTTTGATGCAAGTACTAATTGAACATTGCTATATGTATTGATAAAAAAATTATGTAAATATCAATGTAATCTTGAATTTTTGCATGGTTTTTTTCATCACTTTTGGCAACCCATTAAGAATTGTGAATCATTTTTTTCATCAACAATTCTATGTTCAAAGCTAGAAATGTCTCGAAGATTGTCATTGAAAAGTCAACATGAGGATCATGTATGGACCTCCACTAGATAGGAGGCTTTGAATTGGGAGTTGTTGCAACAAAGCTAGGCCATCACAAATGAATGAATTTACCACATCCATATTTTTTTCCATCACCATGTTGACACCCCTTGATAACTATACAACTTTAAGGACTTAAAAATTTGTCATTGGGCGCACATTATGAGTAATTTCATATATTTAACAAAGTAATGATAGGTAGTTTATAAGCTTTTGAATAAATACAAAATATCGTGGTGTTCATTAGTCAAATTTGAAATTGGGCTTACATAAAAGTATGCATCAAATTGAATGAAATGACATGATTTCCTTAAATCCTCCAAAAGCACACAACATATGATGTTGTTTGAGTTGTATAATTTGGTACAATAATGATTTCTTGATATCAATATATTGACTTTTTAAGGAAGTTTTCCACTTTAAGTATTGAAATGATGATATTAGTCTTGTAAATGGTGAAAAAAAAATTCATTTTGCTTTAATTTTGCAATCATGTGCTTCATGTGTTATTGATTTTTGAAAATTGAAGCACATGAAAAGTTGATAATCTTAAAAACAAAATTTCATTGAATATATGGCATTTGTGTGTTAGTAGAATCCTTCATTGATAATGATGGTTTTATATGAACTTCTATTATATAATATAATTGGATATTTTATATGGACACTTGAATTTTTATAAAATGTTAGAAATAATTCATGAATGACAAGTTACGAGAATTTAGTCAAATGATTTTTTTTTAAAACCACAAAAATCTTTCATGGACTTTAAATTAAACCACAACATTATACACATACTATATAATTTATTTACACTTATATGTATGAAATCAAGGTAATATTATTTAATCTTTCATTCACAACTTGTTACATAATTATACTACCTTTTGTAATAATCTTAATGTGATATGCACTCAATATTTCCATGCAATGTTAATTGCATGTACAACTTTGCTTTAATTGAATTGGTACATACATTACACAACTCTAACTACAATTTCAATACACATAAATGAATTCTAGAAAAACATGTATTTGTAGCCCCAAGAACAATATACAAAACATATGTAGTTCAATAATCCCCATTCACTAGACTAGTGAATTCTAATCCCCATTTACTAGGACCGATGAATTCAATCAACATCTATTGAAATCACTTGGCATACATGGACACCTTTTGTTGTAGTGATGTTGTGCATGTTGTGATTTATCCATGTAACAAACTTTTAGAGCTTTATTACTTGCCCTTGCATTTTGCATTTGCTCCTTTAGTATTGTTTATGCCCAACATCAATCACCATTATTATATATAATGTGTCATTATAGTCTAATAAAAAAAATGACAATGATTAGGGCAATATCAAACCATCATTTTCATTTGAATGGTAGTCATTAATTGTTAGTTAAAAATTGATGGATTCAATTGGCTGATTCAATTGAATCCCAATGGTGATCAACACCATGAGGGTCAAATCAACATTGATATGAACAAATGTTCTCAAAATGAGAGTAAACCTTGTGTAGTTACATTCAAGGTTTTTTCCAATGTGTGAAACATGTTTCGACCTACTCCCATATTTCTTTTCTCCTTTTCCCATTTTACCAATTCTTTTAGACTTTTATTATTTAAAGTGGGTTTAGATTTTTCCAAAAGGATTTCTATAGGTTAGGCAAAAAACCTAACATGTCAGTATTATTTCACAAACGAACATTCATGTGTATCCACTTTGACGAATGAACTAACATTGTGCATTATGTAAATGACCAATTTTCCAACAATCTAAAGTGCATCCAAAGTTACAGAAGTATCATCTCAAACCTTTTCCATGATCACCATGACCTCACATATAAGTGAACTTGTTAGATATGATAATACATTTTCTTCATTCCACATGTATCAAAAATAAATGCATTATACCAACCATGTGTTTAAAACAAATAAGTTCACCCACAACTTCCCAAACATCCCCATTAACTTACACGAACTTGAACTTCACATGTTTAAATAAATAATAGATACAAATGCAACATTTAAAAAATACCACATTTGTCAATCTCAACTTCAATTTTCTCACCATGTTTAAACTATATGCAATTTTATGTAATCCTTTCATTTCCTACAACTATTTTAATTTGCTAGATTATATGCAAATTACATGTTGACCATTATATGTTTAGTTTCACCAATGTGCAATGGAAATGATTAATGACCTAATCAACATATCAATTCAACAACATACTTGCATGTGTGTTAGTAATTGAATACAAACATTTTGTTTTTAGTTACATTACAAAACATAAAAACTCAAAACAAATCCCACTTAGAAACATGCACAATCCACTTACCTCCTATTTTGTTTTATTAATCTCCATAACCACAATGTTCGCCATCTCATCTTCCTTTTTGCTTCACATACAAACAAAAATACCATGCCACCATTGTCACATTATAAGTTGCATAAACACAAAATCTCACTATCACCAAGCCCACATTTGCACTTTATATGCACAAACACCTTGCAAACATCCTTCAATTACCATCAAATCACATTCACAATAATGAAAAGGTTGGTTGGATATCATTCATCTTTATGTCATGACATTCATTATTTCTTTTCAACCATCCCATTCACACAATTTTGATGATGGTTATAATTTTAGTGGGAATGGAAATGCAACACATTAAAATCCATGTAAATTGTTGACTTTTTATTTTTTCTAAAAGAGGAAGGGTGCAATTTCAGTAACATGACAATTTGAAACATTTTAATATCAACTTTAACATAACAATATTAAAGAAATTATCATTTTTTAAAACTAAAAAAATGTACTATAAATATTCCAAAAATATTGTTGGTGAAAAAATAGTCAAAAGCAATGGTCTAAGGGGGTGGGTGTGGTTCATGATTGAATGTTTGCACTTGGACCCTACATCATTACAAAAAATTGTGGTTATCAATGCCTTTTATTTTTCAACATTTAATTTATCCCAATATAACACATTTTGGGTTTTGCGACTTACATTTGCTTGACTAAATATTAGTTGCAAAAAGACATATGTAATTAACAATTTAATTATGAATTGTTAAACCCATGTCATTTCACCAACCTAGTTGCAAGGGAAAATGATGTGGCATCTAATTGTAAATATTAGTTATATTATCAACAAACATGTTTTTATTTTGTGATGGTATTGAAATTCCATGTCATAAATTTTCATGGTGTGACATGTAAAATGATGTGGATGCCATGTCAACTCATTACTACAAAATGTGGGTGTAGTTCACTAGTCCCTGTTCACTAGACTAATGAATTCACTACTTTTTCACTGGTCCCGTTCATTACAACCAGTGAATTCACTCAAAATTTAGTGAAATCACTTAGCGTACATGGACACCTTTTGTTATAATGATTTAATCATTTTATTTGACTAAGTGTTATAAAATACGTCTTCTTATAAAAGTGATGTGCCAAAGAATTGATCACACATGTTCAATTATGAGTCACACATGACCAAAAATCCATTTGTGAACTTTTTATTGGATGTTAGGGGCTGATAAAGATGTAGATGTATGATAGGGATTGATAAATTATATGTAACTAATAAGTATGTAATATGATAGTCACTGATAGTGGCAATATACATTACATTTGGAGATTTTTAATTACATATTGAACATTCTAATGAACTCATAACAATCTTTCCAAACATCTTGCATTATATTCCTCATTTGTTATTTTTTATACAATGCTTGATTTGCAACCATTTCAAATGACGAGGTATTATGTACATTAGTGCCTTATTTGATTGTTTGTAAACTAACACATGTAGCATTAAAAACACAAGTGAAAAGGGGGGTTGGGGTTTAGGATTTTTACCGTCAAGTGTAGAAATAAAATCATTGTTTTAAAATTCTTTTGGAACATTTAGAATACAAAGAGGCCACACAACTATACAAACATTCAAACATTAAGAATGAACTATCATTCAACTACTTTTCTTCCTACTAATGTCTAATTCTATAGGTTATAACTTCATAATTCAATTAGATGTAAATCCAATGAGAAGCCAACAATCATAATAGACTTGATGCATCAACAATGAAAAAAGACCTTCAACTAATACACCTATTCACTTCTATTAGTATATTCCATATAGATATATAATTATTTATGGACGTGGAAGACCCCCATTTGATTCTTCCAAATATAACTAATGATACACATGTTACTTTAAATAAAATCATACCTTAAAAAAATTGGAGGTAAACTTAATCATCTTTTTTCAATGTAGCATATATCATAGCCTCATGTTCTATTAATAGTTTATAAATTGGGTCATCTCCTTCGGCATAATGATCCGCCAATGTCATGGGAAACATGATAACTTTGACCAAATGTACATATAAATAATTTGTGTTGGACTAGTTTAAAAACACATAGGTGACTACTTTTTCACCATTTTTGGTAGTATGGCTTAGTCACAACATAATCACATGCTTCAAACTCACAACCCCAAACACCTGCAAAAGGTTTACAAACCATATTGAATGTAGGTCACTAACATCATAGAACACAATTAAAACAACCATTTCAACATTCCCTTGAACAATTGGAACCACAAAGTTTTTGCCAAGTTGAAACATGTCAAAAAGCTCCTTGCCCTCTTTTCTAAATTCATATTCAATAGGGTTTTCAAACTCTTCCATTTGTTTTTTCACCAATTTAATGTTACTAAGTTTCAATTTGATTAACTGCCATGGGAAAACATGAAATGTATTTTAACATGCATCCATTCCTCCATGACACAAGATGGAAAAATACACAAAAGATCCCACATCAATATCAATTTTGTAGGATGATTAGTAATATAAAAACAATAAATGGAGTGGAACTTTTAAGACCCAACTATGCTATCACAAACATGTGGGTAACCTTTATCAACATCATGAATTGCAAAATGCCAAGAGTTGTGGAATATTTTTGGTTTAACTTGGATGTAAGAAATAGGGACCCTTGACGATAAAGCCTTTTCAAGGATTGACACAACCATTTATACACATTATGATCTCCTTGTAGAATTTCATACTTGTTCAGTTATGAGCCATCTTTTTAAAATAACCTTTTGTCCCATTCCATCTTTTGAAACTTTTCAAATTATTAACTTTTGTAATATTACATTTCCACTCGACACGTTTAGATGTTAAAATGTAAAAAACTACAAACAAGACTTTTGAAATCAATCAATGTGTAAAAGTTTGTAATAACAATGCACAATTTACTTCAAAATGTATGGCAACAACACAAAACTATATACTACAAATTAGTAGCTTATGACCTCTAAACTTAATTGTGCACATTATATTTTTAAGTCTATTAAAATCACAAGATCTTTGGTATTTTAAAACTAACCACCACTACTACAAAACAAGTTATTTTGATTAAAGAATCTAGTAAAAAAGGACCCCATTTAAATAGGTGTGAAAAAAACCACCTCGTTAATATGGACAAGTTGTTTTGGCCATGTCATGCATGATTGGGGGTTCATCTTTTAGACTAGTAGACTATTGGATTATGTGACTAATCATTTTGATTGGTCAGTTCGACTACATGTTTAATGGACCATTTGCCTGGTCAAATTTCCACCCTTTTTTTTCTACATAATTATCAAAAATATTTTTTGTGTAAGTAAGTCTAGGTAGGTAGGTTGTATGTAGGGTTAGGTAGGTGGTAGCCTATCCTAACTTAGCCTAATTAACCTAACCTAACTTAGTTTACTTATCATAATTCTTTAAACATGTATATAGGTTATAAGTATGAGGAATTGAACCCCAAACCTCCATAATGATAAACCAAGTCCTTACTAATGGCCTACATTATCAAAAATGTTCATATTTTGTTAAATTTTTTATTTCACATCACTAAACATAATGGCTAAACCTAAGCGACAACTAATGGCTAAATATAATTGCTACGTCAAATGATTAAACTTAGTGGTTTAATGTAGTGGCTAAACACAATGTTTAATTCTTGGTTAAACCTAGTGATTAATTTAGTGACTAAACATAATGGCTAAACCTAATTTATAAACCTAATGGTTAATTTCATGGTAAAACTTTGGCTAAACTTAGTGATTAAATTTAGTAACTAAACATAATAATTAAACCTTAAATAAACATAATGATTAAACTTAATGGCTAAACTTTGGTTAAACATAGTGGCTAAACCTAATTGATAAACATAATGGCTAAACATAATGATTAAATATTGGGTAAACATATGTAATGACTCAACTTAATTGATAAACATAATGGTTAAACTTCATGGCTAAAATTTGATTAAAATTTAGTGGTTAAACATAATGACTAAAACTTGGTTTAACATAGTGGCTAAACCTAGTTGATAAATCTAATGGCTAAACTTTGGTTAAATTTAAGTGCTAAATTTAGTAGCTAAATATAATGATTAAACTTTAATTAAACATAGGTTAAATTTTTAATGGGTAAATGTAATGGTTTAACATAGTGGCTAAATTTAAACTATACATAATGGTTATAACTAGTTGTTAATTTAGGCTATACCTAGTGTTCACATTTATAATAGTTTGATTTAAATTAAACCTAATGCCAAATTTAGTACCTAAACACAATGGTTAAACTTATTTATTAAATTTAAATGAAACATAATTGCAAAAAATTGGTTAATTTTGGATAAATCTAGTCATTAATTCTAATGGCTAAACATAATGGTTAAATTTAACAACTACATCTAGTGGTTAAACTTAGAAAGGTTAGTGGGTGGATAAGTATAACGTAGGTAATATGCATGTAGGTGGGTAGGTAGGTAGGTAGGTAAGTGAAAAGGTATAGATGGATAGGTAGATAGGTATGTAAGTAGTAGGTGGGTGGGTGATAGGTAGGTAAATAATTAGTTAGGTAAATAGGTGAGTGAATAAGTAGGAAATAAATACATAGGGTAATAAACAATGTCACATTTGATTAAATATCATTGGTCATTTTGTTCAAAGATCATTGGCCATCTTGACTAAATGTTCAAATTGATTAATTTGATCATTGGTCATTTTTACTAAAAATCATTGACCATATTGGCTAAATGTTCAAATTGATTAAAGATCATTGGCCATTTTGATTGAATGTTCAACTTGATTAAAGACGATTGGTAATTTTGATTGAGGTTGTACAACTTAATTATATGCATATAATCAAATTAACCACTATAGTCAAATTAATTAATTAAACAATACATGTGTCATTCAAGCCCTGACCTTTAATCAAAATGTACATGTCCATTAGTCAAAATGATAACTAATCAATTTAAACCTCTTAAATAACCATGACTTGTAGTAGTGCACATTAATGGAAGTCATAAACATGAACTAGAAAAGGAGACAAATTAATTTCACTTGAAATTCAAGCAACAAATGTGTGGCATGTTTCTTATACACTTTAGATGAAATTTGTTGTTTTGTGACATCATTATGGTTTGGATTTATTTGAATTTCCCTTGTTTGAACCAATCCACCACACAAGAAATGATTATTTCATCAAGGACATCTAATCATCTTTCTTGAATTACAAGTGCCCATTGTGATGAATTGGACACTTCTTTCACATGTTTTCCCTATACATCATAAAAAATGTTCACTGAATTTGTGTTACATATTTTAGTTAATGTTTTGACACCAACCGACCATGGCATTCAATAGGGTACCCTTGTATGCTAGTTTTTCCTTGGATTGAAACCTTTTTCATTTTTTGAAACTCGTATTTAGACCATAAACAAGAGCATGCTAAACCTTGCTTTTATGGAAGGTAAAAAATTGGGAAATGGGACTTGACCATATTACTCCCCAACAACTTTTCCATGACAACCTTTTTGCTAAAATCATTATGATAAGGAAGTCGAAGCTTATAGTTTATGAAGGTGGGACCATCTTTTACATTGAACCACATGACCTTCTTTAGATTGGTTGTACCTTTGTATGGTGTTCCCATTATAGAAGGTGCTACATCTAGTGTTATAACTAAAACCCTAACCCTTTCTTTACATTAATGTCATACTTCATTTGTCTTTTATCTTAATCTTTACAACTCAAATGCCTCTACTTAAAATTTTGCATGCCTAGCTACTATACCTTTACAAATTATCCTAACCTTTTTTGGTTATCCTTGGTATTCCCCATGTAGTTGGCAAGTCATTCATAATGTAATGCAAAAAAAAAATGTATAACAAAACAATTAATTGCAATCACAAGGCATTTGATTCATGTTCATCGAAAACCTGAAAATTGATTGAATGCAAGATTTTCATCAATATATCTTGCATAAGACAATTCACCTTCAACATAAAGGCACAAACTTGTGGAAACATACAACTTTGTATAATTTAAATTGCATTTTAGTGTGGGAGAGATGTTACATTAACATTTTTTCATTGCATTTAACAAATCAATCTTCCCACATAGCCTCCATTTTGTGTTGCCACAACATTCAATCCAAGATCACCCTCCTAAGGTCACATTGCCACAACAATGAATTCACCTACACAATTTTGACCTTTTTTTAGCTCCAAAAAATGTCAACATCCCCATTTTCCTCTCCATTTTTGCCATTGATGTATTCATGGAAGTTATCCAAAAAATGTTACATTTTGCCCTCCCCCTACCTCAAAACTTTACCTCCCACCCATGACATCCACTTTGCTTTCTCTTTCAACCATTGGTGCATTCATTGAAGTTCTTGAAACCCCTTTTAACTTTGCCCTACCCCTCGTTACAAACCTAGATCACAATGTGGCATCCATTGCACCTTCCTTGCCATCCATTGATGCTTTCATAAAAAAACTCATGACATCCATCAAATAATCATGGTGAAAAGGCAATGATCTATTGATATTCATCCCATTTCCATAGTAATGCAAATAATATTATTTAATATAATGTAATATTATGAAGTTATTAAATCATGATTTGTTGAAAGCCACCTTATTGCAACAAAAATTAGAAATTACTTGGTAGCCCAATTGTAATGCAATTAGAAATACGACAAAATATGACCCCCCCCCCAAAACAAAAATGTTAATTTTTGTACCCAAACTATATTAGTGTCATAAAACAATATTAATGTAACATTTTTGCAAACTGCTTAATTAAAATATGTGAAAATTTGAAAAAGATTGATGTTATCTTCATAACTTTATACATACAAGATTTTATTTAAAATTTAAAATGGAAATTAATATTTCTTACTCCTCTTACTACAATTTCAATGTTGCATCAAGACCTTACAAATTAAAAAATATTTTGTTAAAAAATCAAATCATTCATATGTCCACCAATTTCACAACATAATGATAGGTTGGATATAAAACATCATGGATTACAAATTTTTATTACAATCTTTTTCTAAAAAATCCACCATGATGCATCAAAATGTAAATGTTGTAGATACTAAAAGTTTTCAGTTAGTAATTTTTGGTCTACATTGTAACATGCATTCACCCTATAAGGTTGATGATAATAATTATGTTTTAAGAAAACATTTACAATTCATCAAACTTCATCATATAATGTAAATATATTATGTTGGAAGGAACTTAAGTGTGTGCTTTAAACCTCCTCACGATTTGATGTTGTTATCCTTATTGGGTTGTCATCAATACCATCAACACAACCGAAGGAATGTGGATTTAGTGCCATTTGTAAAGTATGCTATGTTTAATTTATTACAATAACTAATAACAATTATGGATGTCATCAATTTAGTTTGGATACTTTGAATGTGATCTCATGAAAAGAATTGACCACAAGACAATAATTATATCTCCAAATTCTAATAGAGTTGATCTATAAATTGGCAAATATGTTTTCAATCATGCTAATTGGAGCTAGGATTAAAAAAATTGAAACAAACTGAACACTACAAAACTTTCATAACATAACCCAACCATGGGTTCAAAAATTGGTCCTAGTCCATTTAAAATTTTAAGAAGTTTATTGAAATCTTCATCCATCATTTTGTCATCGAAGATTTTCATTTTTATCCATCATGTTAACCAACAAATGTTCTGATGTATGTCCCTTTGTTCCCTTTCATTGCAAAATGTGAAATATAAAACAAATTGTTTTACCCCTTGATGTCTTAAAGCTGGTTTCACCTTTTTGTACCTTTGCCTACTTGCACTCACCTAATTGGGTCCATGTTTTCTCATTTCTCTATTTGAAATTCACCTTTTAGTTTTACCTTTGATTCACCAAAACCCATCTAGTGGTTGGAAAGCATATATATTGTATTCAAATTTGAACCCTTTTCTAGCTTAACCATCTTGAAAAAAGAAATTACAATTTTGACTTCAATAGACACCACTTGGCTAGCCTAGATGCTTTTTAAAAAATTATCTTGTCTACTGAACCATGGTTAGATGTCCATGGACAACATCTTTAAGTAAAGCCACATCCAAGATTGAAAGTTTTTCTTCAGCCTATTTTTATGCACAAATGGTGGTTGTTAACAAACAATAGGTATGTTCTTAAAAAAATAGGCATTTTGTGAAATCACTTGCAAGTGACCATGAATCTCAATTGTTTTGCACTTTATTTCACACATTGATAAGTTCTAGACAAGTAAACAAACTCATTGTTAAATGCATGTTGGCATTTGGTTCTGAAACTTAGGAGAAGATCTGACTCGATCTAACTATATAACCTAATTACCTTCAAAAGGGAAATGTAGTCTTATAAGGAAGGACTCAATAATGCTTTGGTTGCAAATTATATCTATTTTAAAAAGGAAACTTCTTAGTAACTTTTCATGAGCCTTTCCTCGACACAACTAGCTATTTACCCAAGTTGAAATCTTTGTGTTATTCTTGGTTCAAGTTGATATATTATATGTTCCATTAATTTTGAACCACATTTTGTTTCAAATATTTTCTTGTGCATAACTTGTCAAGAAGATGCAATGTTGAAATTTGTGGAATAGAACCAATTGCATGTCTAGTTAAAGTATTTTCGATTCTTTCAAGGGAACCCCCTTGATGGACTTTTTATAATATGTTAACAACTATTAGTTTTCAATTGTGTAGGATAACTCCCAATAAACTTATCATTTTAACGATGATAAGGTGAGTCCATTTTCTTCTAGCACATCTCAAGACCAATGCAACTTCTTTAAACATTCCACACTTCTAGGTTGGTCTAAAATGTATTAAAAATCAAGCATGCACATTAGTACCAAGGTGGTCTAAAGGTTATAAAACAACACTTGTGCATTTTTTGGCCATCAAGTGAGATGCTATTTAGGGCCTTGCAAAGGCACATGAACGAATAAGCCAACAAGCCACATCGTAGATCTACAATATATATGATTTGTTCTTATTGCCTATAATGATATTTGTTTGTTTTTTTTTTTTTTTTTTTTTTTTTTTTTTTTTTT
>Ga0116231_10000627_pt1 | contig 64296 bp, 60 predicted proteins | sample S1TSphgellanicum_2_FD_89695 | JGI IMG/M metagenome (GOLD analysis project Ga0116231, IMG submission 89695) | Host-associated microbial communities from peat moss isolated from Minnesota, USA - S1T2_Fd - Sphagnum magellanicum MG | ecosystem: Host-associated > Plants > Peat moss > Unclassified... | reverse complement strand
TAAACCAAAACTTAATGGGACTAAACCCAATAAGTAATTATTTAGGCTCAAACCCAGATTTCTACCTGCATAAGCAATCACTATACAACCAAAGACTAAATCTGGTATTCCCCAAGGCGAGAAGATCCGAGCAGATAACCAAAACTGACTATATACAGGTTTCAATAACACAAAATCTAAAGTACCTTCCCTAACATGCTCCACAATCTGATTTAGGTTAGGAGCTAAGAAAGTTGCTGAAAATCCTTGTAGTAATGTAAAAACTCCCAACACTACTAAAGCCGCTGACCATGACCAACCAGCAAAAGTATAGCCAGTCCGGTAAAACAAAAACAACCCAAAAATACTCCCCGTTAAACCACCTAAGCTACTCAGGGCAGCTATGATAAAATTAACTCGGTACTCCATCTCGGCGGCGATCGCAGTACTCCAAAACAGACTGAGTATCTGAAAATATTTTCGCATCATCTACCTAAAATTGGATTGATTATAGAGTTTATGATATTTGTTCTCGGTGAAAAATCGCTGAACGTTGAATAAGATATTGAATACAAGGTTATTGTACAGGTCAGATTCTATGCATTTTGATTTACCAGCATTGATTAAAACATTAGGTTACTTTGGCGTATGGGGAATTATCTTTGCTGAATCTGGCTTACTGATTGGGTTTTTCCTTCCTGGTGATAGTTTGCTAGTTATGTCTGGATTAGTCGCCTCCCAGGGATTCCTGAATATTTGGTTGTTGCTGATTGGCTCTTTTATTAGCGCTGTTTTAGGTGATAACGTGGGTTACGCAACTGGTTACAGATTTGGTCGCAGACTATTCCAACGAGATGATTCTTGGTTATTTCAGAAGAAAAATTTGGTGAAAACCCATGAGTTTTATGAAAGACATGGGAAGAAAGCTCTTGTTTTAGCCCGCTTCACACCAATTATCCGCACCTTTGCCCCAATTATTGCTGGTATTGGCGCGATGAACTATCGTTCCTTTATGTCTTACAACTTAGTGGGTGGCTTTGGCTGGACATTGAGTCTCACCCTGTTAGGGTTTTATCTGGGCAGGAAATTACCTCCAGAAACAATAGATAAATATCTTTTACCCATTGTGGGCTTGATTGTTGTAATTTCTTTTATACCATCTCTACTGCATTTAATTCAGGAGAAGAGGGCTAGGTAAAGATATTGTTCATCAGGATGTTAACACTTGAAAACACGCTCTAATTCACGCTCCAATTATTGGCAACTTTTACCCTATGTCCAAGCTGAATGGCGGACGATCGCTCAAGGCTTGGTCGGAATTTTGGGCTATGTCATCGCCACATTAATCTTGATTTCTCTGGCGGGTAAGTTAGCTACTCCCTTTGGACAAGGTAATGTGGGCGCGATCGCTCAATTAGCTGGTATTTGTGCTTTAGTATTTCTTGTGCGGGGGGTTTTTCAAGCTACGCAAGATTTGTATATGGCATCATCAGCGCTAAAAGTTGCTTTTGCTCTGCGTTTGCGTGTCTATACAAAATTGCAAAATTTGCATCTAGGCTACTTTGAAACTGCTAAAGCTGGGGATTTGGCTTATCACCTGACAGAAGATATAGACCGAGTGGGCGAAGTTGTGAATAAATTATTTCATGATTTTGTTCCCTGCGTTTTACAGTTGTTAGCCATTCCTATCTACATGATCTACTTAAATTGGCAGCTAACTTTAGCTACCACACTTGTAGCGCCATTGATGGGAATTTTAATCGGTTGGTTTGGGGAGAAATTACGTAAATATTCTCTTAGAAGTCAAAATCGGGTGTCGGATTTATCAGCTATTTTGACAGAGGTTTTTAGTGGGATTCGCCTAATTAAGGCTTTTGCGGCGGAAGAGTCGGAAATTGCTAGATTTAGCCATGAAGCAGAACGCAGTATGCAGGCTAAATATTTAACAGAACAACTCAAAGCTATCCAAATCCCCATTGTGGGATTTTTAGAAGCCATCAGCGCTCTATCTTTACTCATGGTGGGAACATGGCAAATTTCCCAACACAATTTGACGGTGGCGGAATTTTTTAGCTATCTCGCCGCCGCAGCTTTATTAATTGATCCTATCGGACATACTACTAATAATTATAACGAATTCAAACAAGGTGAAGCATCTGTTGACCGCTTGTTTGAATTACTGGCTATTCCCCAAATGGTGTTGGAAAAACCGCTGGCGATTGACCTACCTAAAGTGAAAGGAAAATTAGTATATCGTCATGTTACCTTTGCTTATCAGCCAGGTGAACCTGTTTTACACGATATCAATTTATCGGTTCAGCCAGGACAAGCGATCGCTCTTGTGGGTACTTCTGGTGCGGGTAAATCTACATTTGTCAATCTTCTCCCCCGTTTCTACGATCCACAGGAGGGAGAAATTTTGATTGATGATATTAATATTCAAGATGTGACACTCAATAGTCTCCGACGCCAAATTGGGGTTGTACTACAGGAAACTATTCTCTTTTCCGGGACGATCGCCCAAAATATCGCCTTTGGACAGAAAGTTTTTGCCCAATCCGCTGTGGAATCCGCAGCCAAGATCGCTAACGCGGATCAATTTATTTTGCAGCTTCCCCAAGGTTATAACACTTGGGTAGGTGAACGCGGTGTAAATCTATCTGGTGGACAAAGACAAAGAATCGCGATCGCCCGCGCCGTACTGCTCAATCCCCAGATCCTCATTCTGGATGAGGCGACTTCAGCCCTTGATTCGGAATCGGAAACTTTAGTTCAAGAGGCTTTAGAAAGATTGATGCAAAACCGCACTGTCCTTATTATTGCACATAGACTATCTACTATCAAGCGTTGCGATCAAATTCTGGTTTTTGAACATGGACAGATTATTGAATCAGGAAAACACGAAGCGCTATTAAGTCAAGCGGGAAGATACGCACGATTTTACACCCAGCAGTTTAGTTAAAGTAGTTAGCTAAAGTTGCTCTAAATAGCTCAACAGGTCCGCCATTTCGGGAATACTGGGCTGGAATTTAGGCATAGGTGGCGTTTTACCGCTAATAACTTGGTCAATTAGTCCATAGGAAGATTTGCGCTGGGAAACACCTTGTAAACTCGGACCAACTAATCCATCAGCGTTTAACCCATGACACCCAGCACAATTGATTTGAAAAATAGCATGACCCTGGATAGAGTCGCCTTTGGTTGAGAGTACGGATTGAACATATGGATCGGAGGCTCTAACCATCCTCATACCAAAAAACGCCAAAGAGATTGTCAGAAGTATCGCTAAAGCTGACATTGCGATCCTCTGTATCAGATTTTCAGATTTGGTAAGCTGGTTATCCAAAAGATTCACTTTTACAATTTAGGTGTGTGGGAAAACTTTTTCTGACCTAAACATAGCTTAAAAGTTCTTGATCATCTCTGCAAGCAAATCTCAGATTTTTTTCTGAACTAGGAAGAACTAGGGTGTTGGGTGTTGGGTGTTGGGTGTTGGGGGAAGACGAGAGGTGGTAAAATGGGGGATAGAACTTAGGTAATTCATATTTTCATAGAGGAGATTTTACTGTGGTTGAACCACTACTTTCAGGTATTGTTCTAGGTTTGGTTTTTGTTACTCTTTCTGGACTCTTTTACGCTGCCTATAAACAATATAAGCGTCCTAACCAATTAGGCGGCTAATTCTAAAATACAAATAGGTGCGTTATTATTCTTCATGACGCACCCTAGAACAATCCTCCTGACTCCTGACTCCTATAAAATGTAATTCCCGTGTTCCCATAAACTTTCTGGCGACAAATTTCCCAATTAGGAATTATTGGTGGTGTCCAATTTTGCGGATGGTGTTCCACAGCAATTTCCCCTGAGTCCGCTAAAAGTTGATAACTAGCGATCGCCTCTAAAACTGGCTGATATATTGGACTAGCATAAGGTGGGTCTAAATAAATGTGCTCAAATTTCACCTCAGGTTGTATTTGGGGTATTTTTTTTAACTGCTGCAATACATCTCCCCGTAATATTTGAATTTTTTGGGTTGGATTAGCTACCTGTTGCCAATTTTGCTGGATCATCGCACAAGCAGAATTTGATTGTTCAATACCAATCACCAAACTAGCTCCTCTACATAAAGCTTCTGCACCCATTGCCCCACTACCGGCACACAAATCTAACCAGCAGCAACCAGTAATTGTGCCTTGCCAAATATTAAACACGGCTTGTCTCACCCGCGCACTAGTCGGTCGAGTTTGCTTCCCTGGCAAAGTTTTGAGCAGTCGATTCCCGTAAATTCTCAGACTCATTACTCACTGGTTAATTTATTGGGTAAATAGACAAAGAGCAAAAACGCTAACAGCAAAAACGCCAACAGCAAAAATGCAATTTCTGTTAAGACTTTGATTAAGCAGGAATTTTTTCCCGAATTTCAGCTACGAAATTAGATAGGATTTGTAACCCGATATTAGATGACTTTTCTGGATGGAATTGCACAGCCATCAGGTTACCTTGGGCGATCGCTGCTGTGATAGTTTGAGTTCCATGTGTAACTATTGCTGCTTTTACTTGTGGTTCAGTTGGGTCAACATAGTAGGAATGGACAAAATAAACCCAAGGTGAGGCAGGTAAATGTTCCCACAAATAACTATGAGGCTGAGTCAGTTGGAGTTGATTCCAACCCATGTGGGGAATAGCAATACCCGGTTCAGGACGAAATCGCCGGACTTTTCCGGGGATAATTCCCAAGCCAGGTTGACTACCTTCGGCGCTGGATTCAAACAAAATCTGTAAACCTAGACAGATTCCTAAAAAAGGTTTCCCAGATGCGATCGCTTCTTTAATAGGTTGTTCCAAACCCCGCGATCGCAAATTTTGGACGGCTGGATCAAATGCTCCTACTCCAGGTAAAACTATCCCATCAGCTAATTCCAATTCTCTAGCAGAATAAGTTACCTTAGGATTTGCTCCAGCTTTTTCCAAACCTTTGCAGACCGAGTGTAAATTTCCCATATCGTAATCTACGACTGCAATAACTGACATTTACCTGCTCCTTGTAAATTTATTAGGGAGGGTTTCCATATTCTAATTGTAAATAATATTTGTTATGCGGAAAAAAATCCTATCAACTTATTTTGACAATTTGTTGAGCCAGCAAAAATTGAGTGCTGCAGATTTTTTATCTGGTGATCGTGGGGAATATAGCAGCAGATTTTTTGGACAAACTACTATTGATGTTGTTCCTGGTGCTGCTGCTGATGATTTTGTATTTATAATTAGTCATCTGACACTTTTATGAATCGGTTAGCGCCTTTTGGAAAAATTATCCTCAGCATTATGTGGCTATCATTACTCGCCTCGACTCTGACTCAAACAAATCCCATTGCACCAAAACCGGAAGAAGTCGTCAAAATCCAAGAGCTACGTCCTTTACCGGGACATTTAGATGCTATTCCCGTCTTTAACAGCAATAGTCCTGAATTAATTTCTTCAGAAGGAATTTTGTTATCTACCTTCCCTCCCCAGGATAAAAAAATCCCTACTGCACATTTAAATTTTGCTTTTACTGGTAGATTTGATATCTTTGCTCATCATGTAGCTAAAGCTGACCCACCAGAAAATTTACGTTCCCTCTATCTGGGAATAATTTTGCATAACCCTGGTAAACAGCCAATAAAGGTGAATATTCTCCGCGCAGCTACTTACTTGAGTCAGCCAGATGCGCCATTTATCCAGTTATTTTCTTTTATCCCTAATGATTTAGGGACGATCTTTGCAGGTCCAGGCGACCGGGCTACATATGATATATTAGTGGGTAAGCGCCAAGCGATTTTTCCCGATCAGATGATCATTCCTCCAGGACAAAGCCAGATGCTCCTAAACCTGCCTATACCTGTTCAAGGACTGACACCACCCATTAATGGACGTTCTACATTAATTCGCCTTAGTAGTAGTGGAAAAGTCTATGTTGCTAGTTTGGCTCTTTTCGCCCGCACAAATCCTGATGGGAGTGAGCGATCGCCAAATTTAGCGGAATGGGAGAATTTGCTTGATAATGGCGACCTAGCTACACCCAGGGATAAAATTCCCACTCCCCTAGCAGAAAATAGCCCATCCCCTAAACAAACACCCAAACAAATAGTATATGGACGTGTAGCGGGAGTCGCCAGAGGTTCTGAATGGCGATCGTGGATAGTAGATAATCCTCAAACCCCATATTTAACTATTCCTCAACCTAACCATGCTTTTTCATATGGTTTAAGTACATTGATTCAAGGTACTTTAGGAACTGGTCAAGTCCAAAGCGCACCTATGTTAGTACGTTATCCTGACACAGCTTATCAAGCCCATGGTAACTATGGGGTTGAATATAGTTTGAGACTACCTCTATATAACAATACCCAAAATCAGCAGACTGTAACTGTAACTTTACAAACGCCCTTGAAAGAAAATAAATTGCAAATACCAGGATTACGCTTTTTGACTACACCCACAGGTCAAGTTTTCTTTCGGGGAACAGTCCGAGTGCGTTACCAAGATGAACAAGGTTATCTAAAAACCAGATTTATCCATTTAGTGCAAAAGAGGGGAGAACAAGGGGAACCACTAGTTTCACTCAACCTGAAGGCGGGCGATCGCTCACTAATATTTGTAGATTTTCTCTACCCACCAGATGCGACACCGCCCCAAGTTCTAACCATAGCTACTTTGTGAACATTGTATGAACATTATTATGAACATTATATGGACATAAAAGACGCTAATTTTTTTGTGGTACCTTCACGTTATTTAATGCAGCTTCTCGGCTGAGTTCATCTACAGCTTTGGCAAATTGCGGGTCTGCTAACGTAGCAATTTTGTCCCGTGCATGTAACCACAAGTCTTGTCTTTGAGCATCGGTTAACTCTACTTTCACATCTGGTTCAATACCACGCTTATGAATATCTTTACCACTAGGAGTATGGTATCTAGCAATAGTTACCGCCACACCACAGTTGTCAGACAAAGGGCGGACTGTCTGTACTAGACCCTTGCCAAAAGTTTGAGTACCTACCAACTCAGCGCGTTTATTATCTTGTAATGCTCCCGACAGAATCTCACTAGCACTAGCAGAACCTTTATCTACCAGCACTACCAGTGGTTTATGGGTGAGAGCAGTGCCTGTAGCTAATTCCTTTTCTTCTCCACCCTGACGGTCAATGGTAGAAACAATAGTGCCTTTATCTAACCACATGCGGGCAATTTCTAGACTAGAACGGTAGAGTCCGCCAGGATTACCACGTAAATCGAGAATATAACCAGCCACATGCTTAGATTCTAAATTGTTAATCGCATTTTGCATTTCCCCACCAGAATTAGCGCTAAATTGGTTTAAGTGGATATAACCAATGTTTCCGGCTGGGGTTTGTTTCACAGAGAAACGGACTGGATGAATTTCAATCCGCGCTCGGTTAACATCAATTTCTTTTTCTACTCCATTGCGGGAAATTTTTAGTTTGACTTGGGTATTGGCTTCACCTCGAATTAAAGCTACAGCTTGATTGGTGTCCATTCCTTTGGTACTTTTACCATCAATTTCCAAGATGATATCTTTACTCAAAATTCCGGCTTTAAATGCAGGTGTATCTTCAATGGGAGCAATTACCACCAACTGTTTTGTCTTTTCATCTAAACTAATAGTTATCCCAATTCCTATAAGCTCTCCAGAAGTATCAACTTGCATCATTTTGTATTCTTCTGGGTCCATAAACCGGGTGTAAGGGTCTTGCAGCTTTTTCAGCATTTCCCGAATAGACTTATAAGCTTCTTGTTGGTTAGTATAAGATTTACTCAAATATTCTTTACGCACAGCTTGCCAATCCACCTGGTTAAAGGTGGCGTCTACATATTCGCGGTCAACAATTTGCCAAACTTCGTCTACCAGATTCTTGGGACTTGCTTGAAATAGGGCTTGACCACGGGAGTGAATGCCAATACTAGTTACGACGATAGTACATAGCGTCACTGCTGTAGCACCTAATACAAGTCTGCTGTTTGTAATCACCATAATGACAGCTGTGTCAGAGGGAAAGTATATAGTCAGTATGCCCAATCTAACACAAGGTATTCCTTTCAAGGTGGAATATTTCTTAAAAAGAACAAGGGTGTAGGGTGTGGAATTTTTCTTTCCCCTACACCCTACACCCTACACCCTACACCCTTCTTCCGGATTTATCCAACGACCATCCGCCTTAATTAGGTTGATTAATTCTTCTACTCCTTGTATTTCTGGGACTTTTTTGATTTCTTCCCTACCGCGATACAAAGAAATATAGCCAGGATTTTTACCTACATAACCATAGTCAGCATCCGCCATTTCTCCAGGTCCATTCACAATACAACCCATGACTGCGATATCTAATCCAGTCAAGTGTTTAGTAGCTTCTCGGACTTTATGTAGTACTTCCTCAAGATTAAACAAAGTCCGCCCACAGGAAGGACAAGCTACATATTCCACCATGGTTTTCCGCAAGCCTAAAGCTTGAAGAATACTGTAGCAAACAGGGATTTCTTTTTCTGGGGATTCTGTCAGGGAAACACGAATTGTATCCCCAATCCCATCAGCCAATAATGTAGCGATCCCCGCAGTGGACTTAATCCGTCCATATTCTCCATCACCAGCTTCTGTCACGCCTAAATGTAGGGGATAATCCATACCTAAATCATCCATACGCTGCGCCATCAACCGATAGGCTGCTACCATCACAGGTACTCGTGAAGCTTTGAGAGAAATTACCAAGTTATGAAAATTCAGAGATTCACAAATTTGAATGAATTCTATGGCTGATTCCACCATACCCTGGGGAGTGTCGCCATAAGTAAACAGCATTCTTTCAGCTAGAGAACCATGATTAACGCCAATGCGCATTGCTTTCCCCTGATCTCGCAAGGAAACAACCAGAGGCTCCAAAGTTTCCCGAATCTTGTCCCCAATTTCGTCAAATTCATTCTTGGTATATTCGGTTCGATGCGGGTCTGATTTTTCAAATACATATAACCCCGGATTAATTCTCACTTTTTCAATGTGATTAGCGACTTCTAAAGCGATTTTTAAGCCATTGTGATGTACGTCAGCGACGATAGGTACATCTTGGTAAGTTTGGCGCAATTTTTGTTTAATTTCCGCCAATGCTTTGGCGTGGGCCATACTGGGTACTGTAACCCGGACGATTTCACAGCCAATTGAATGTAAACGACGAATTCCAGCCACTGAGCCATCGATGTCTAGGGTATCTTCATTGATCATCGACTGTACTACTATAGGATAGCCACCACCAATGGGAATATTTCCCACATGTACACAACGAGTTTTGCGCCGTTTAATTGTTGTATCAAAGGTAGTTGGAGTAGTAGTTGGGCTAGTGGTGTTTGTTGTCGTCGGTTGGGTGAGAGTTTGCATAACCTTCTGGAGATAGATTTGCTGTAGTTAGCTGTAGTTAAAATGCCAGCTTGAACAAGTTTATGCTTCTCAGATTGACACAATTGGGGCTGTTTTGGGGAGGGAGCAAAGGGTGAGTAATTGATTAGTGACTGGATAAATAATCTTCTGGGTTTTTTGCTTCCCAGCCTAAATCACCCTGAGAACGAATCTCAAAATGTAGATGTGGCTCAGTCGAAGATGGATTCCCTGTCATCCCCACAGTGCCAATCGTCTCTCCTGTTTGCACTTGCTGACCCAGTTTCACCCTAATACTATTAAGTTGCGCGTAACGACTTTGAAATCCACCCCTATGGTTGAGAATAACTAAGTTACCATAAGTCCCCTGGTTTTTGGCAAAAACTACAACCCCCGGAGCGATCGCCTGTACAGGAGTATCCACAGGCGCGATTAAATCTACACCGCTATGAAAAAAAACTTCTCCTGTCGCTCGGTTCATTTGCCAACCATAGGGTAATGCTACACTAGTCTTGATAGCTAATGGATAACTAGCAATTAGTTTATATGGTTGATTTGTTGTAGCAGCAGTAGTTGTCTCGTCTAAATTCCTAGTAACTTTAGTAACTAAGGGAACAAATATAATCCTGGGGTTTCTTTGACAACCATTGATTTCAAACAAGGTATCTGGGCGGAGTTTGTATTTTTTTGCCACTTGTTGCCAAGTTTGACCAAATGGTACTTTGACTACAAATCCATTGTAAGGAGGAATCTGAAGTTCCGTATTAACAGGAACTGTACCCTTGTTCAGAAATGGATTCATAGCGATAATTGTCGCAGGTAAGAGATTGTACTGCTGTGCTATGCTCTGCAACGTTTCACCTCTGATAATTACATGGCGCTGCAATCGAGATAAAGCAGGAGCAGGACAGTCCGGGACACCAGCATTAACGCTTTGCAATAGAGGAACTGAGAATATTAGTGCGAAGCCACTAACTAAGTTACAGACAAAAAGTGGGTGATGGAAAAAATTCATGTCAGCAATTCAAAATTCAATTAGGGGAAGGGTTTGGGTATTAATCAATTTTTCCCCTGCTCCCACCACATTACCCGGTGCATCCTTATTGTAGTAGGAGAGTCTGAAACCTGGGTAATTTTTCACTGCTCTAAGTCGTCTTGGGAAAAATTATTTTAAACTCTGATGAAGTTATCTGTGAAGCAATTAGCCGTTTATATTTTCTTGGTGGCAATTGGTAGCATGATTGGTGTATCTGCTAGTCGGTATCTTTTGCCCCAAAATAGCTCTTTTCAAGAGTTAAGAAATGTAATCCAGTCTCCACCTCCAGAATCGATGATATCTAATCCTGCGGATAGATTGACTGGAGCTACTGGGGAAAATAATATAAATTTCATTGTTGCTGCTGTGCAAAAGGTGGGACCTTGTGTTGTCCGAATTAATGCGACTCGCAAATTAACAAATCCGCTGTCTGATGCTTTGAGCAATCCCCTGCTCCGGCGCTTTTTTGGCGAAGATGACCAGCAGCAGCCCATTCCTCAAGAAAGAGTGGAACGGGGTACAGGGTCTGGCTTTATTTTGTCCGAGGATGGGGAGTTATTGACTAATGCTCATGTGGTAGCAGATGCGGACACTGTCCAAGTTACTCTCAAGGATGGTCGGACTTTCATCGGCAAAGTTGTCGGACTTGATGCGATTTCCGACATTGCAGTTGTGAAAATTCCAGCTGGACAATTGCCGAAAGTTAAATTAGGCAATTCGCAAAATCTCATTCCTGGACAATGGGCGATCGCCATTGGCAATCCTTTAGGTTTAGACAATACTGTGACAATTGGCATTATCAGCGCTACAGATCGTACTAGTGCGCAAGTGGGGATTCCTGACAAGCGGGTCAGTTTTATCCAAACAGACGCAGCAATTAACCCAGGGAATTCTGGCGGACCTCTATTAAATGCTCAGGGGGAAGTAATTGGGGTAAATACTGCTATCCGGGCTGATGCTCAAGGATTGGGATTTGCAATTCCGATTGAAACTGCTGCTAGGGTAGCGCATGAGTTATACACCAAGGGGAGAATGGACTATCCTTTTTTGGGGATTGAAATGATTGACTTGACACCATCCAGAAAACAGCAAATACAGCATGAAGAGCCGCAGCTTAAAATTCAGCCAGATAGGGGGATTGCGATTAAAAAAGTTCTCGAAAATTCCCCAGCTCAAAAAGGCGGTTTAGCCCCAGGAGATGTACTTGAAAAAGTCAACCATAAGCCCGTACAAATTACCGCACAAATGCAGAAGATGATTGATGCGAGTGTAGTAGGTGACATCTGGGAAATAGAAGTCAACCGCAATGGCAAAACCAAAACCTTGAAAGTGCGTTCAGGAATTTACCCACAAAACTAACTAAATGTTAGTGAATCTAATTTACAACTTCTCTTCTAACTGCATCCTTTGCTCCATTTGGCGGAGGAAGTAACCCGTCATCATTGCTGATGCTAACAGTCCTGCTAAGTTATCCCGATCTGTCGTGATTTGGACGTTAAAACTTTCATCCGGAAGCATTCCCACCAGTCCTTGGACATTTTGGGAAATAATTTGTTTAATTTCTGGGCTGACAGACTGAGCTACACGGGCTAGAACATCAGGCGACTGATGTTGTAGGTATTTAAGCAATTGATTCGGGTTCTCCCCAAAGCGTTCATTCAAGAGCTGATTAGGGTGTTCCTCAGAGTTGTCATTCAGAAAGTTAGGATCAAACACCATGGGCGGTTTTTTTTAGCTTAGTTGCTAATTGTACTCTAAACCATACTACAAGGCTAGCGCATTTTCTCCAGATATACAGATTTTTAGACTTTAAAATGATGCTACCAAAGCCTGAGTTAAAAGAAATAACATATAAATAAACTCAAACCTAGGTAAGTTTTTCCACTATTAGTCGTTTATATATTTTTATGAGCATCAAAGAAATTTTCAATCAAGCTGCTACAGATTATGACAAACTACGTCGCATTTTAATCCCCTGTTTTGATGATTTTTACACAACAGCAGTTAATGTCATCCCAAAAGATCGGAATACACCATTAAAAATTCTAGATTTAGGAGCTGGTACAGGGCTTTACTCAGCTATGGTACAAGCAATTTTTCCTCACGCTCAATTTACCTTGTTAGATTTATCTGAAGAGATGTTATCAAAAGCCAAATCCCGATTTTGTCAGATGGGTAAATCTCCTACAATTATTATTAGTGATTATGTGGGAATTGATTTAGTCGGTAGCTATGACATTGTAATTTCTGCTTTATCCATTCACCATTTATCCCATCAAGAAAAAGAACATCTTTATCAGCAAATTTATTCTCACTTAAACCCAGATGGAATGTTTATCAACGCCGATCAAGTTCTGGGAAGAACTCCAGATTTAGAAAACCTCTATCGTCGAAATTGGTTGGATTCTGTTCGGGCTGGAGGTCTATCAGAAGCAGATTTACAAGCAGCACAAAAACGGATGGAATATGATCGCATGTCTCCCTTAGATATACAACTTAGTTGGTTAGAAGCAGCAGGGTTTGAAAACGTCGATTGTTGGTATAAGAACTTCAGCTTTGCAGTATTTGGTGGATATAAAGGCAAGTGATTAAAATCAAAGAGGGGTAGTTAGTATGACAGCACTTACATTAAACCTCTATCCAATTATTCAGATAACTGAAGCGCAATTTTACCAATTGTGTGCAATAAACCGCGATTTAAGATTAGAGCGCAATACTCAAGGAGAGTTCGTAATCTTACCACCAACAGGAGGGGAAACGGGAAAAAGTAATCTTAACTTAGGCATTCAACTAGGATTATGGAATGAAAAAAGAGAATTGGGAGAAGCTTTTGACTCTTCTACTGGGTTCACTTTACCAAATCGTGCAGTCCGCGCTCCCGATGTTTCTTGGGTAGAAAAATCTCGTTGGGAAGCTTTGACTAAAGAACAAAGGCAAAAATTCTCACCTTTATGTCCTGATTTTGCTATTGAACTTATGTCACCATCGGATACATTGAAAGAATGTCAAGCGAAAATGCAGGAATATAGATTGTATGGATGTCGTTTAGGTTGGTTGATCAATCCTAAAAAACAGCAAGTGGAAATTTATCGTTTAGGACAAGAAGTGGAAGTTTTACAATCCCCACGAACCCTTTCAGGTGAAAATATTTTGCCTGGATTTGTTCTGGATTTACGAAAAATTTGGAGATAATCTAGATAGAGACAAATTCAATTGATAGAAGGTAGTTAATATGACGGTACTTACATTAAATCTTGATTCGGTTATGCAATTAACTGAAGATATATTTTACCAACTCTGGGCAATAAACCGCCATGTAAGATTAGAACGCAATGCGCGAGGAGAGGTTGTTATCATCCCCCCAACAGAAGGAGAAATCAATAGAATTAAGGCTGAGTTAATTTCTCAACTAGGAGTATGGAATAAAACCAGTTTACTGGGAGAAGATTTTGATTCCTCCACTGGCTTTACTTTACCAAACAGCGCAGTCCGCTCTCCTGAAGTTGCTTGGATAGAAAAATCTCGTTGGGACGCTTTGATAGCAGCACAAAAGCAAAAATTTATTCCTCTATGTCCTGATTTTGTGATTGAAATTATCTCACCATCAGAGATGATGTTACCATCAGACGTTTTGAAACTAGTTGAATCTCAAATGCAAGAATATAGCTCTAATGGATGTCGTTTAGGTTGGTTAATCAATCCTGAAAAACAGGAAGTGGAAATTTATCGTTTAGGACAAGAGGTAGAAGTTTTAAACTCACCACAAACACTTTCAGGTGAAAGTGTTTTACCAGGGTTTGTCCTGAATTTATCAGAAATTTGGGATAAAATGACGATCATGTAATAAAAATCAAAAAAGTATTGACATAGAAAGATGGTAGTATAGAATAGAGTAATAGCAAAAAATAATTTAAAGTGAATAATTAGATAAGTTTAACTTATCTATTGGGTTCTATCGCTTTTGCAATTTCAGGAGGTGGGTATGTTTCCTTTACACCTAGAAAAATTTAACAGCAATAATCACTTCAACGTATTCAATATGCTGAGGAAGCTTTTTGGGTTTATTGATAAACTACGTCCTGAGTTTATTGCAATTAAACGATTAGTTGCAGAATTGGAAACTTTGCCTAAAGTTCAAACTGTTAGAGCGATACGTAATAGGAAAGGTAATTCACGTAAAGTAGTCTTTGAAATACTAGCCAATGTGAATCCTAGCGAAAGAATAGACTTACTTACAAATGCTATTGATCTAAGTTCAGAAACTGAGTGGAAATTAGATGTACTTACTAGGAGTAGAGATTGGGAATTTCAGATTAAAATAGTAAAGAATTTTAGTGGAGATAAGAAAAGTCAAGTAGTTATTTTAAGTAATGACAGACCTAAGTATTTATCTCCAGCAAGCTAAAGCCAACGAAGAAAGTGCAAAAATAGCCCAAAAGGATTCTCCTGAGTGGGCTATTATTATGTATTTTTATGCGGCTTTACATTATGTTAATGATTATGCTCTGAATGTTGATCAACTAGATTCACTTCAAGAAAAAATAGAGTCACTTGGAGAAGGTGAGAAAATAGAGTCAGCACATTCTGTTATGAGAAAGTATGTAAAAGAAATCGATTATACTATAAATGCTAAAAAAGAATTAATAAATAATTACAATTACCTTTTTGATGAAAGTATGTTAGCCAGATATTTAGTTAACTATGAGAAATGCTTAGATTGTAGTCCTAGAGAACATTATGGAAAATATACTGATAGGGAATTTAAAAAAATCAGTGATAAATTAGAGAAAATAAAAATAAAGTTACAAGAAGCTTTAAGAAAATATGAATCATCGAAAAAATCTAAGACTAAATAGATACTGATGAACCAGGATATAAAAGTTATAGCCATTTAAAGATAATTATAGTATAGAGATCCCAACCGTACAGCTTTGATACCTGTATTACACTATTGGATTAAAAGCAATCTATCAGAATCTTTATCTAGCACAGGTTTAAGCCGAAAAGCAAAGTGGTTTCAGTATCGGTGATTTTGGTACGCCGAGTGCTAAAATGAGACATCTGAGTATAAAGTTAAATCTAAATTGCTGACAAACATTATTAAATAGGATACGAAGCATGGGTTCTGAGCAACGACTTTTACAAGCTACCCACTTTAAAACCCGTCTGCTGTTGGCTTTATGGGATTTGGGAGGACTAGAAAATCCTGTTCCTAAAGGAAAATTAAATGACCGTATGGGAAGAAAAAAGGAAAACGCAGGGGAGTATGATAAGGCTTACCAACATCTGCGACAAAATGAGGCGATCGCAATTGTTGTCGGTAAGCGAAAAATAGAACAGATTTCGCTCACAGATCAAGGCTTTGATCTACTAGGACAAAGTTTGCGTAGTGGCGAATTTAGATTTGACAAAAATGTTGGTGCTTGGTTACCAAATACGTTAGTACGGTGGATATGTCAGGTTCCGGTTGTGATAGCTAAACCAATTACTTCAGGTGATGCGGTAAAGCTTGAGGTTATTAGTTCTTACGATGAGTTTAAATCAGTAGCCTTGGAAATTTATGACAGCTTGAATCAGAACTACAATTTAAGCGATCTAGTACCGATTTATCGTATTCGTAGAGAAATTGGCGATCGCGTAAGTCGTAAAAATTTTAATAGCTGGTTATTGAAAATGCAAGCTGATGATATTTTGCAACTTCAAGGTGGAAGCTTACCAGACAACGACCCAGCTAAACTGGAAGATTCTATCACTACTGAAGTCAGCGGACTACGTTGCTATGCAAAGCGTTTGATCTCATAAGTCTATTACCATCACTTTATCTTTATTATCTATTTGCTACACTCGAATTTTTACTTCCACAAAATTTATGAATAGTGTCTCATCTTCAATTGACGATATTACCAAGGTAATCAAAAGCCAAAATCCATTTGATAGACCTTTTGTGGTTCGCAGCCAGGATATTTGGGGAAAAAGTTTTCCAGATGTTCCTTCTTTAAATGCTCATGTTTCAGATGCTGTTTATGAAGCAATTGATAAAGTTCGCACCGGACAACGCCAGGTTTTTGGTATAACAATGACTGCTGAAAAAGGGTTAGGGAAAAGTCACCTTATCAGTCGAATTCGTCAATATCTTCAAGCTGATGGTAAAGCATTATTTGTCTATATGAGTGAGTGTCCAGATTTAAACAGAATTAAGACGGAATTCTTACGAACTTTATCAAATAGCCTTAAACAAATTGGTAGCCAAGGTGTAAGCCAGTGGAGAGAACTAGCAACTGCATTATTTAACCAAGCTTCTGGGCAAAACGACACACCTCAACAACTAGTAGCTAAATTTCCAGTAGCATTAGCAAAAAATCCCCGTGCTGTTGATTTTCTGAGAGATAAAATACTATCAATAAAGCCTGATATTGAAAATCCTGATATCATCACAGCTATTTTATGGACTCTTTCGACTAATCCAGGTCATGAATCTTTCGCTATTAACTGGTTATCTGGAAGAAATTTACCACAAGCAAAAGCTGATGAGATGGGTTTGGCAAATCCTAGTAACCAGGATAAAGAGGCGGATTCCTTTACTACATCTCGTCAAATTCTCGATTTAATCAGCGGTTATAAGCCCATAGTTATTTGTTTTGATGAATTAGACATTACAGACTGTAATGAAGCAGGATTTACTAAAGCACAAGTTGTTGCGGCTATAGCTAAAGACTTATACAACACTATCAAAAGTGGTGTTTTGTTAACAGCTATGTATCCTGAAACTTGGGTTCAACAAATAAAAACATTACCTTATGCTGAAGCTGTAGTAGATAGGATAGGCGAGAGAATTTTGGAATTGAAACATCTTAATTCTCAAGATATTGTAAATCTGGTTTCTAAATGGTTGAAAGATTTTTATGATAGTAAACAACTAATACCACCATATTCAGTTTATCCATTTGACGAGAATGAACTGAGAAAATTGGGAGAAGAGAGACCATTTGTCAGAAATGTATTAAAATGGTGTGCAGAGAATTTTAAAGTTGTCGAACCAATACCACCTAAAAATCCTGTAGAATCTGCTTATATTAAAGAATTTAATGCTTTAGAAAGTAGTATAAGCGATTATATGGAAGATAATACTGTACTTGCTGATTCACTATGGTTAGGTTTTGAATCCCTAATTGGGAAAACAGTAGAAGGAGTAAAAATTGAAAGTATTATAGAACTAGATGTTAAGACACCTGACATAGGATACATAGACTTTAAGGTTATTGGTAAAGAAAATACTAAAACTGTCAAAATAGGTGTAACTGTATTACAAGAATCAGGTGGAACATTTATCCAAGCTACATTAAAACGACTAATCGAGTATAAAAAATTTGGTTTCACTCGTGGATGTTTAGTAAGGTCTAAGCAAATTAGTAAGAGTGCTACTAAAGCGCACCACTATTTAAATCAATTATTATCTCCTAAACTTGGAGGAGAATGGGTATTACTGAAAAATGAAGATATTAAACCACTTTTAGCAATTTCATTTATTTTCAAAGCACATGAAGACTATGAGTTAAGCGAAGAAGAAATCTTTAAATTCGTGGATGAAAAGCGCATAGCACTCGATAATGCTCTCCTTCGTAATATTCTCAGTAATCCTTCAGGTCGAATACCTGAAGAAGCAATTAATGAATAAAGTGAAAATCTGGAAGTAAGTCCAACAGAGTTTACATATAGATTAAATGATTAAATTTTGATATTGATGATTTATTTCAGTAATTTATGATTAATATCGGTTTACGTTTACCAGTACCAGAAATTGAGGCTTTGTTACAAGGAAAAACAATTGTAGCAATAACAAATAACTTCCTTTCTCCGGGGCGAAAATTTGCTATTTATCCATCAGATGAGTTACTTAATATCCTACCAGTTGAAAGATATTACAATTCAAGTTTCTTATCAACTGCTCAAACTGCGTTAACACAGCTAAGACGTCAAGGTATTTTATTACAGCCTCAGCAAATGAACTTAGTTCCAAATAGTGAACAGTTGCAAATACCTCTATTAGCTCAAGAGACAGTATTAATACAAGCTTGGGCTAAGTGTGAATTATGCCAAATTTTTAACGATTCTAAATCATTAGCTGCTTTATCAAAGCTAACTATTTGGACCCAGGAAAATCTTGAGGAAATATTAAAAAATAGGCAAAATATTTTTCTGGCATATTTACGAGTCTATCAATTAAATAAATCAATTGAATTAATAGTAAAATCAAATAGTAATTTTGTAGCATTACCACAACCTCTTAATGTTACTGGGACTAAACCAGTATTAAGCGATCAAATATTTTCCCAGCGCAAACGTCAATTGGAAAACTTAGAACCTCCTTTACATCCTGAATTAGAAAACTTGCAAAATATATTATCACAAATAGCCAAAACTGATCCAGAAGCACAGCAACTAGAAAACGACATTAAAATATATTTAGGTTGGGGTAATGAACAAACGGCACATTCACTAGATTCAGATTTATCTTGGATTAAAACAATTGCTGATGTGGGAAATTCTAGTGATGGTAATGGATTTGAAAAATTAGTAAGACGTGGATTGCTAAAATTAGGCTTTATAGGTTCACATCTTAATCCAAATGCGTCTGGTGGAGCTGGAGGAATGGATTTCTATGCAGAATATCCTTACCCTATAGTTGGTGAATGTAAAGCAACTAAAACAGAGAAGGTTTCTGATGGTACGCCTGCACAATTACTTAAGATAGGTATGAACCATTTAGAGAAATTTCAGTATGAAAAGGCAATTAAATTAATTGTCGCTGCTGGAGAACTAAATAGTTTCGCGTTAAGAACAGTTACCCAAAATGAAATGAATGTGATTCGTCCTGAAACCTTACAAAGGCTAGTTGAACTACACACACACTATAAGAATTCAGTTAACTTATTAGAACTTAAGGAGTGTTTACAAAAAACTCCCTATGGGTTAGCAGATGATAAAGTCAATCATTATATTGATAAAGTCGAACAAGAAATAAAGTTACGATCGCACGTTATCCAAGTTGTGAAAAAGTATCTAGAAGATTCTAAATACGAGTGCGCTGGAGTTGAAGCTATTCATGCAGTATATGTTAGTAAAAATCCCCCTCAAGAATTGAATAGTAGAGAACTGAGAGATATCTTGGTAGAACTTTCCTCACCTTTGACAGGCTATTTAGGATGGAAAAAAGCAGAGCATTGGCGTAGCGATCGCTTTTACTATTTGAGAGACTTAACAATGTATACTTAGAGGCGATTGATAAACGTAGAAATCAAACCAGAACCAGAGTAAAAAAAATATTTTAAATATAAAATAGTGTTATGCTCTGTTAAATCATAAATTTATGACTTACAGCCCTCCCAAACTCCTCACTTTCGAGCAATTTTTACTTGAGTATGGGGATAATCCCCGTTACGAGTTAATTGATGGAGAACTACGTGACATGGAACCAACTGGACCCCACGAAGAAGTTGCTGGAAGAATTGCTGGTATAATTTATGCGGAAATCCTTCGTGCTAATTTAAACTGGCTGATTCCCAAAAATTGTTTAATCAAACTATTTGCTGCTCAAGCAACCGCACTGCGTCCAGATGTGATTCTTTTGGATAAAACCAAACTCAGTCAGGAGCCACTTTGGCAACAGGAACCTATTATTTGTCATGGGAATACTATTCAATTAGTTGCTGAAGTTGTAAGTACTAATTGGCAGGACGATTATGCGAGGAAAGTAGAAGAATATGCTTTTCTCCAAATACCAGAATATTGGATTGTAGATTTTCGCGCTTTGGGTGGATGGCAATTTATTGGTAATCCTAAACAACCAACTTTCACAGTTTGTCAATTAGTTGATGGTATTTATCAGCAGCAGAAATATCGTTTGGGAGATACTATTTCTTCTGCTCTTTTTCCTAATTTACAACTCAAACTCGATGATATTATGCCATAACAATTCCACAGATTATGAAACTACATCATAAATTATTGCTGTAATACTATGCAGCAGTACTATCATCATAAGTTACTTTTTTAACAGACTTAATACCTGTATTACACCATTGGATTAAAAGCCATCTATCAGAATCTTTATCTAGCGCAGGTTTAAGCCGAAAAGCAAAAAAGTCTTCCCATTCTTCCACTTCATGTTGGTCAACAAATTGTTTTTCTAGTTCCTTAAATTTTTCCCAGTTTCTATCGGCGATGGCGAAACGCCCGCCGGAGGCATCGCACTCAACATGGGGATTAATTCAACTATTGATATAGCTAGTATCGATTCACTCATCTGGATATCCCTCAAAAATACAAATTATTGGTAAAACTTCGGCTCTAGTGTCAATTGTCTCCACTAATCGCCGTCTCCGTTTTTTCCCTATCTTTTTACAGTGTTCTTCAGATGCTGCTGGTAACCAGTATCTTGTTTCATTTATTGGGTCAAAATTACCCCTAGATCCTTTAACAACACCATCTGTCATGATAATTTTTGCTGATTATCTTGTTTAGTTTCAGCGATTGCTCTTTTGACGATGACTCTTGTTAATTGAAGATACGTATGTTACTGAATAATTCATCATAGTATAATTGGTAATGAATAAATATTGAACTTTACAGTTATTTCCAGAAGAATACTAAACTATCTTAATCGTTACAGATATTAATACTAATTTATTGCTTTAAATAGCAATGGGGATATTCAAGCAAAGCCTTGATTTCTTCAATCTTAAGTGGTGGTGAATGGCGATGAATCATAGCGTGACAGTTTGGACAAACAGGACGTAAATCTATGACAGGATCAATCTCGTATTCCTCTCCAATCTCTGAAATAGGTCGCAGATGATGTACATGAATAAAACCTTCACCCATTTCCCCAAAGACTTCACCAAAATTAAAATTACAAACTGAGCAACTTGAACCATAATAATCTATACATTTTTGCCTAGCTTTAGAATCTCGCTCATAAGCATTAACATGGATCTGATGTATAGTTCCTTCACGGAATTTCTCTGGTAAATCCACTTCATCAGAGAATTCTTTAATGCTATTTACATAGTCTGTAATCACATATTTTCGAGAGACAAATTCGTATACTTTCTTAATTTCTGACTCAGACCAATCACCTAATTCTTTTCCGAAACGATAACCTAAATTATTCCATGTAAGAACACTTAAAGTCTGATTAACATAATGTCTTTGGTTCAAAGTGGCATTTTTCCAACCAGATATGAATTGTCCCCGTCTTCGATTATCAGGAGGATGGCGAATATCCTTATCATAAACTAATTTACTGAAAACTTTCTGATAGAGCGATTCATTAAATGAGTTTGGGTTTTGATCTACAATCCATTCTAATATTTCTAAAGCCTGTACAACTTGAGGTCTTAGAATCCAGTGCCATTCACCTTGCCGTTTCTCAAAAGTAACTAATGTTCCTAACTTTTCTGGTTCTGGATTATAGTCTAACTGCTTACCAATCAAGTTTGCCAAACCTCCATATATTCTATTAGCTACTGAATGGTGACTATAGCCCATACTTTGCGAAAGTTGTTTTGCAGTTATTGTTTTTTCAGGCGCATCATAATGAAATTGTAGTATTTGAATATACTTATCTGTGAAATTCTCTATTGCTTTAAAAGCAACAACGTACTGTTGAACTTCTGGAGGATTAAAGGAAGCTGCACTTGGCATATATTAATAGATTCTACAAAAACTAATTAGATGCACTACACTTAATGGAATATATACTACAAGTATTGTTCAGTTGGTGTTTAGCATACCTAAAATCATTGACTAGTAATCTTTTCCTTAGTTAAATTGTTTGAGATAAATTCCTCAAGTTCCCACTTAGTGAACCTCAAGTTTTTCCTATCAGTTGAATCCCTGTATTGTGAGTAGTATCTATAATTAGGCGTGTCAATACTGACGCTCCAATTACGTTCACTAGAATTCAGTTTTCGAGTAGAATTATTCCATTCAATAATTATTTCTGGATTAGCTTCACTCCAAAATTGGTGAGAACAAAGTTTTACTAATCACTTCATATAGTTTACACCTTACCAATACTTAATTATTGTATAATTTTATCACCTTTCAAAATCATCGCCATCCTAAATTGGTAAAGGTATTGGTTAATATGACATTTTTGACATATTAAGCTCGAATTTGTTCATCCCAAATGACCACTGATTGAGATTTTATAGTGATGCTTTTTACCGGGTTTATCGGGAGTGCTTGGTAGTGATAGAAAAAAGCTAGCTTCTAATCCATTCCCCAACCCCTAAATACGTCCGATTAAAGCATGATTTGTCGAATTTGTTTGAGGACTTGGAGAATATCGCATAGTTGATTGCGGCGGGGAATGAGGAGAGAGAAGACGTTGGAAAGATCGTACTGGGGAACATCCTGTGTCAACATTTTTATGAACATGAATTCATCCCCGTTGGTAACTAAGCCATATACAGGACGCTCTGGGTTAGGGTTTGCTATCATGTAAGCCATTGCTTGCGGAAGCGCGATTGAAAAGGCAATGGTAGATTTAGACTCAATCACCAAGACCCAGAATTGCTGTTGGATAATCAGGATATCAATCCGTCCGCGTAAAATTTCGTCTTGCTCTTCTAATTCAATTTCCAGGCTGGGTTCTGTGGAAACAAAGAATGGTTCATCGTATAAGCCTGCTAATGTGAGTAGGGGAGAAATTAAAAGTTGGTTGATGGTTCCTTCTGCGAGAGAACCTTGATTCCTATGACGATCAAACCTAGCTTTAATTTGGTTCAGTGTGTCTATTTCAACGGGCGTTAGTTCAGGTAAATTCGTAGCCCATTCCCAAAAAAACTGTGGATCTTGACTAGCAATCACACCAAATCTTTGTTGGAGGGCGTCCATTGTCAGAATGGTTTTGGAAATGGCTAGGCTTTGAGTCATGATCGGGTTACCAAGAGTATCCTACTAACCCTAATTGTATGGGAATACAAATAAAAAAAGAAGCGGGCTAACCGCTGATGTGGTTAACCCGTTAAGCTTTGGGAACGCGCAGAGAAAATGTTATTGCAATACCAACTTAACATTGGCATTTTGCAAACCACGCTGTTTCACTTCAGCCAAAGTTCTGTTAACAGCGTATTTTTGGTTGATTGAATTGATCAACTCGGTTTGGTTGTGCTTCTTAGCTACACCCCACAAGTCAGCGATTAGGTCATAGGAACCATCGCTATTGCGAGACCAGCCCAAATCATATTCGCCTTCCAAAACGGCAACGATGTCAGAACGTACTCGCTGACCGTTATAACCACGAACATCAGCTTCTGTCTTTACAGTGATACCCAAGTCGCGTAAGGAAGACTTAAGGGTTTCAGCATCGGTGATTTTGGTACGCAGAGTGCTAAAATGAGACATTTGGGTTTCCTCCAATTGAGAAGATTGAGAAAAACGACAACGGTTTCTTTACAACGAAGCCGCATGGGTGGGAGCGGCTTTTTTCCTTTTGACTGCTAGCTGTAAACAACTAGCCTTTCCCCCTGACTTTGCAGAGGAAAGCTTTTAAAACTCCAATCGCTGATATTCAGCGACGGAAGCAGCTGCTGGTCGTGCACGCTGTCTGGCCCAGTCTCTAAGGGCTGTGACCTGTTCCTGCATCGTTCGGGACAGCGGCAATGTTGCCTTGAGCGCAGCTATAATATCTAATTGGGTGAACTCCCGATCTTGGGCAAAAGCTTCATACATTGCCGCCACGATCGCTTGTTCAATTTCTGCTCCCGAAAAACCATCGGACATCTTCGCCAATTGTCCTAGGTCAAAACGGGCAATATCTTCTCGACGCTTGGTCAAGTGGATGTGGAAAACATCTTCGCGTTCGCCAGGTGTGGGTAAGTCTACAAAGAAAATTTCATCGAAACGCCCTTTCCGTAAAAATTCTCCTGGTAAACGCTCCACACGGTTAGCCGTAGCCATTACGAAGACTGGGGACTTTTTCTCCTGCATCCAAGTCAGAAAAGAACCAAAGATGCGACTGGAAGTTCCACCGTCGGAATCTCCAGAACCAGCACTACCAGCAAAGGATTTGTCTAACTCATCAATAAATAGAATCGTGGGTGAAATCGACTCCGCTGTTTTGAGCGCATTGCGCAAATTCGCTTCACTCCGACCTACCATTGAGCCGTCATACACCCGACCCATATCCAAGCGCAAGATCGGCAAACCCCAAAGCCGTGAAGTAGTTTTGGCAATCAGCGATTTCCCACAACCAGGAACCCCTAAAATTAACATCCCTTTCGGTTGCGGTAATCCGTATTCTCTCGCCCTCTCTGTAAAGGCATTAGAGCGTTGCTTGAGCCAAGTTTTTAACTCTTCTAATCCCCCAACCGCATCTATGGTTTCATCTTCTTCTATGTATTCCAAGATGCCGTTGCGGCGGATTAATTGCTTTTTCTCTGAGAGCACTATATCTACTTCATCTTCTGTAAGTCTGCCTGTAGTTACCTGTGCCTTACGATAGACTTTCTCTGCTTCGTCCTTGGTTAAACCTAAAGCTGCTCTCAGCAGTTTCTCCCGCGCCTCAGTTGTCAATCTCCGCCCACGATACTGTTCGAGATGCTGGGTTAAAACTTTATTTAACTCCCCCATGTCTGGTAGTTGAAAATCTAGGACAACCACTTCCTTCTCCAATTCAATCGGGACTTGCTGCATCGGAGACATTAAAATAATGTTCTTTTGCGTCCCTTTGAAACCGGCGATCGCATCTCTTAAGGATCTAGTTGTAGCAGGCGCTTCAATAAATGGATGTAAATCTTTAAGAATAAATATACTAGGTTCTTTTTGCCGAATAATCCATTCAATCGCCGCCTCGGGTGAAACAGTATTGTGCTGGGTCACATTCCGGGGCTGCCCGTACTCTACTATACCGTGGGTTACTGTCCAAACAAATATCCGGCGTTGAGGTTTTAACAATTGGGCAATTGTGTTCACTGCTTGCTCAGCCCGTTCTTCCTCGGAGGTGACAAGGTAGATTAAAGGGTATTGAGCCTGAATTAAAATATTGAGCTCTTCTTTCATACTATCGACCTACTTGAAACCTTTATGGAGACAGAACTGAAACTATGAACGATCCATTCATAATTCGTATCTAGCAAGGCACTAACTCTTCCTCACCCTTAGGATTGGTTTTATCGGCTGCCATTTCGTCTTGAGGTAGATGTTCCTGACTAACAATTGCTGGCTGATTGCCCAAGGCCACTAATTCCCCGCTCCGCAATACCAGAGAACTTTCGCAACTGGGACAAGTATAAACTCTGTGAGTTCTCCCAAATGCTGAAGCTGACATTTCTTCTACTAACTCCGAATTAGTTAAATAGAAGTCAAGCGCCCGCTCTGTAAGCTCTGACATTGGTTCCGAGTCAACCGCTGAACGTATTTTTAATTTTTTGTGCAGCTCTGGCGATAGATACAAAGTAACCTTTTGCTTAGTTTGCATATAACTTTTTAGTGGTCTTACCCGGGTATGTTCTAACATTATCGACTCCTTCATTTATTGTCAAGCGGGTAAAGCGTTTTAACAGCTATTTCGTAATATTTGTTTACAATTCACAGAAGATTCAGCACTTTTCTACCAGAATGGTGAGTAATAAGGGACATAAACCTGATAGATTTAGCTATCAGCGAGTAAATTCTTAAAGATGAAAGTCCTGGTTATTGGTGGCGATGGGTATTGCGGTTGGGCAACAGCGCTTTACCTTTCTCGTAAAGGTTTTGCAGTGGGAATTCTGGATAGTCTGGTGCGGCGACACTGGGATCATGAGTTGGGTGTGGAAACTCTGACACCAATCGCACCAATTGGACAGCGGATCCAGCGTTGGCAAGATTTGACTGGTAAGTCGATTGATTTGTTTATTGGCGATATTACCAATTATGGATTCTTGCACCAAGCACTAGAAAAGTTTCAGCCAAACGCCATAGTCCACTTTGGTGAACAGCGTTCTGCTCCATTTTCGATGATCGATCGCGAGCACGCTGTGCTAACTCAAGTCAATAACGTAGTTGGTACTCTCAACTTACTTTATGCTATGCAGCAAGATTTCCCTGACTGCCATTTGGTCAAATTGGGAACAATGGGTGAATATGGTACGCCTAACATTGACATTGAGGAAGGGTATATCACCATTGAACATAATGGGCGGAAAGACACTCTGCCATATCCCAAGCAACCTGGTTCAATGTATCATTTAAGCAAGGTTCATGATAGTCATAATATCCACTTTGCTTGTCGCATCTGGGGTTTGAGAGCAACCGATTTAAATCAAGGTGTCGTTTACGGTGTTACCAGCGACGAAACAGCATTAGACGAAATCTTGATCAACCGTCTTGACTATGATGGGGTATTTGGTACAGCTTTGAATCGGTTCTGTATTCAAGCTGCGATCGCCCATCCTTTGACTGTTTATGGTAAAGGCGGACAAACTCGCGGCTTTTTGGATATTCGGGATACTGTCAGATGTGTGGAATTGGCGGTTCTCAATCCTGCTCAACCAGGCGAATTCCGTGTATTTAACCAATTTACTGAGCAATTCAGCGTTGAGCAATTGGCGTTGATGGTGAAAAAAGCTGGTACAGCGATGGGATTAGATGTAGAGATCAATCATCTAGATAACCCCAGAGTTGAGAAAGAAGAACATTATTTCCACGCCAAAAATACCAAGCTACTTGACTTAGGCTTACAACCTCATTATCTCTCTGATTCGTTACTAGATTCGCTCTTAAACTTTGCTATTAAATATAAGCAGCGCATCGATCAAAAACAAATTCTTCCCAAAGTCTCTTGGCACAGAAGATAGCCAAATCAGGATATAGGATGTAGGACTCTAACTTCCCTACACCCTACACCCTACACCCTACACCCTAATTTATGCGAATTGCCATATTTACCGAAACCTTTTTACCCAAGGTTGATGGTATTGTAACACGACTACGTCATACTATAGACCACTTACAGCGAAATGGAGACCAAGTACTGGTTATAGCCCCAGAGGGTGGTATAACTGAGTATAAAGGAGCTAAAGTCTATGGGATTACAGGCTTTCCTTTACCTCTGTATCCAGAGTTGAAGATGGCATTACCCCGTCCTGCGATTGGCAACCGGTTAGAAAGTTTTCACCCGGATATTATTCATGTTGTTAACCCAGCAGTATTAGGACTAGCAGGGATTTTTTATAGTAAATTACTCAAAATTCCCTTAGTTGCTTCCTACCATACCCATTTACCCCAGTATCTCCCCCATTATGGTTTGGGAATGCTCCAAGGATTGCTCTGGGAACTATTGAAAAATGCCCATAATCAAGCTAATTTAAATCTCTGTACTTCCACAGCAATGATGTCGGAATTGACACAACATGGCATCGAACGGGTGGACTTATGGCAAAGAGGGGTAGATACAGAAGTGTTCCATCCCGATCTAGCTAGTTGGGAAATGCGATCGCACCTCTCACAGGGACATGCAGAAAAACCACTGCTACTTTATGTAGGGCGTCTTTCGGCTGAAAAAGAAATCGAGCGGATCAAACCCATTTTAGAGGCTATTCCCACAGCTAGACTAGCACTGGTAGGAGATGGACCTCATCGTCAAGCTTTAGAAAAACACTTCCTGGGGACAAACACGAATTTTATTGGTTACTTGATGGGGAAAGAACTAGGTGCTGCTTTTGCCAGTGCAGACGCTTTTATTTTTCCTTCTCGCACAGAAACATTAGGACTAGTACTCCTAGAAGCGATGGCGGCTGGATGTCCAGTCGTAGCGGCTCGATCTGGTGGTATTCCTGATATTGTCACCGACCGTGTCAACGGCTACCTCTTTGAACCAACAGCAGACGACCAATCGGCGATCGCAGCGACTATGTGTTTACTAGAACAAAAGCAGCAAAGAACACTGATGCGGCAAAACGCTCGCCAGGAAGCAGAAAAATGGGGATGGGCTGCTGCTACACGCCAGTTACAGGAGTACTATCAGCGCTTAATCCAGCAAAAATTAACCAATTATAAGGTGACCCAGAGCAACGTAAATTGAGCAAATTTTTGCCTAGTCTCATCTTCAAACTTGTGTATCATCTTGGAACCAGGAATCCTCACCAATTCCCAACTGTTTTTTGGAATGCTTTAACTGCTTCCATAAATTTTTAATTTGTTGGTAAGCATCCTCCGGTGGTATTTTTCCACCTGTTTGGAGATTACAAATATAACTAACTTTTTGGGCAAATTCCTGGAGATTAGCATTAAAAATCAGCGTTTCCGGTTTTACATACCCATAGTAGCGACTACGAGGATAGAGAAAATCATCTTTACTAGTCATTTTTCCCCACTTAATATAACTATATTTATAATGATCAAGGCTGACTATCTGCAAAACTTATCCATTATAACTATGTCTGTTGATTGGTCTGTTAATTCTAAACTGTATGAAGGCAAAGCAAAAATTATTTACAAAACTCCAGACCCGGAAATTTTGCTAGCTGAATTCAAAGATGATGCTACTGCATTTAACGCTCAGAAGCGGGGACATATTGCGGGAAAAGGGGAAATTAACTGTCGTATTTCCAGCATATTGTTCCAGTATTTAGCAGCAAATGGCATCCAGAACCACTTTATTGATAGTCCAACTCCTAACCAAATGCGGGTCAGAGCCGTAAAAATTCTCCCCTTAGAAGTTGTCACCAGAAACATCGCTGCTGGTAGTTTATGTCAGCAAACAGGACTACCACAGGGTCAAGTTTTGCCCCGACCATTAGTAGAATTCTACTATAAAAATGATGCATTGGGAGATCCATTACTCACCCAGGACAGACTGCTACTGCTCAATCTAGCAACTGGGTTACAAGTAGACAAAATTAGGCATTTGGCGTTAGATATCAACAAATTTCTCCAGAGTTTCTGGCAAAGATGCGGTATTACTTTAGTAGACTTTAAACTCGAATTTGGTTTAGACTCACAACAGGAGTTACTCTTGGCAGATGAAATTAGCCCTGATACCTGTCGTTTATGGGATATAGCAGCAGAAGATCCCCAACATCGGGTATTGGATAAAGATCGATTCCGGCGGGACTTGGGAAATGTCGAAAACGCCTACCAAGAAGTTTTACGACGAGTATCAAAAGTAGCAAATGATATTAGTTAACTTAGGTGTACAAAAATAAACTACCCTAGTGGGAGTTATTCCTAAAATGACTAAATGACTGGATAATTTTGTGATGGTGTGAGAGTAAAAAATAATTATGAGTAAGATAGGCTTATCTCCTGTATTAGTAGCTGCGGTAGCTATGGCAACTCCTTTGAATAATGTACTAGCTGCTGATACGCAAACTACTAGTAGCGTCAAACAAGCAACAGAAATTTCTATAGAAATTCCTCCAGTAGTCATAAATCAGCAGGTGAAACCAGATAATCCGCATCAAATCGCTGCTATTAATCCTGTGCCAGTAGTTCCTGAAAGTGAACCTCCTCAACTGACTCCTACTGCCAAATTTCTCAAAATTCAGTCGGTACGATCAAATAAGTCGGTACTCATAGGATCTACATCTACAGCCGCAAACTTGAGAGCACAAGCTCCCCAAACAGCTCCTCCATCTAAAGCACCTGACACTAAACCACCAGCGACCACCCCAACAACTACCCCAGAAAATAATCCCCCAGTCATGCAGCCTGTATTACCTAATACTCCAGATGCAGATGAACCTCGCGTATTGGTGTCGGAGGTAGTGGTTAAATCTCCTACAGGTACAATTGCACCAGAACTAGAAAACCAAGTTTATAAGGTAATTCGCACTCAACCAGGACAAACAACGACCCGTTCCCAATTACAAGAAGATATTAACTCTATCTTTGGTACTGGCTTCTTCTCTAACGTTCAAGCATTACCAGAAGATACTCCCTTGGGTGTGCGAGTCAGTTTTGTGGTCAATCCTAATCCGATTTTGACTAAAGTAAATCTAGAAGCCAATCCTATTGGGGTTAAATCTGTTCTTCCCGCTAGCGATGTGGACAATATTTTCCGAGAACAATATGGTAAGATTCTCAACTTGCGTGATTTACAAGATGGCGTCAAGAAGCTAACCAAAGAGTATCAGGACAAAGGATATGTATTGGCGAACTTGATTGGCTCACCCAAAGTTGCAGATAACGGAGTTGTGACTCTAGAGTTAGCTGAAGGTGTGGTTGAGAGTATTCGGGTGCGATTCCAGAAAAAAGAGTCGAAAAAACAACCCAACCAAGATGGACAAGAAGTTAAGGGACGGACTCAGGACTATATTATTAAACGCGAATTGCAATTAAAGCCAGGACAGGTCTTCAACCGTAATATGGTGCAAAAAGACTTAAAAAGGCTATTCGGTTTGGGGATATTTGAGGATGTAAATATTTCTCTTGACCCTGGGACCGACCCCAGTCAGGTAAAAGTGATAGTAAATGTAGTTGAGCGTAGCAGTGGATCTATTGCCTTAGGCGCAGGTATTAGTTCTGCTAGTGGCTTATTTGGAACTGTTAGCTATCAGCAGCAAAACATCGCAGGTAGGAACCAAAAGTTTAGTGCGGAAACTCAAGTTGGACAACGAGACTTATTGTTTGACCTCCGGTTTACAGACCCCTGGATTGATGGCGATACTCACCGTACTTCTTACACAACCGATGTTTTCCGTCGTGACACAGTTTCTACACTTTATGAAGGTAAGAATACTAACATTAATACTTTCAACCTACCCACTGATACAACCGGCGATGTCCCCCGGATTCAGCGTGTAGGTGGAGGGACGATTTTTACGCGTCCTTTGTCTAACGACCCTTATACACCTTCAGAATGGACAGCATCAGCGGGATTTCAATATCAACGAGTTTCTAGCCGAGATGGGAATGATAATATTCGCGAATTTGGTACGGTATATGTGAATAGTCTACCGACACAACTAATTCACTTAACCTATTCTGGTACGGGTCAAGATGATTTGTTTCTGTTCCAGACAAGTATACAACGCGACCACCGTAACAATCCCTTACAACCAACTACAGGTTCTTATCTCCGCTTGGGTGCTGACCAAAGTATACCTTTAGGGTTAGGAAATATTTTGTTCACTCGACTCCGTGGTAACTATAGCCAATATTTTCCAGTTAAATTGCTGAAATTTAGCAAAAAACCCCAGACTCTAGCATTTAATTTCCAAGCAGGGACGTTAATTGGCGACTTACCTCCCTACGAAGCATTTAGTTTGGGGGGAAGTAATTCTGTGCGTGGTTATAACGAAGGAGAATTGGGTTCTGGACGCAGTTATGCTCAAGCATCGGTGGAATACCGCTTCCCTGTGTTCTCAGTTATTAGCGGCGCTCTCTTCTTTGATTATGGCACCGATTTGGGTACAAATACACCAGCCGCTCAATTGTTGGGTGAAAGTGGGAATGGCTATGGCTATGGACTTGGTTTGCGTATCCAGTCTCCACTAGGTCCTATCCGCATAGACTATGGGATTAATGACGAGGGTGGTAGTCGTGTTAACTTTGGTATTGGTGAAAGATTTTAAGGTTTTTATGGGGTGATGACTGGCTAATTACTGGCTAATTACTTGCTAATTGTGCCATTTACCTGAATACTATTTCCGTAAAGGGAATTTAGTCCAACTTTTAGCGGTAAACCAATGGTTCTAGCCCAAACATGAACATGAGTCAAACAAATCAAAACATCCAGAAAGTGCATCTATGGTACAACATACTCTAGCGGAAGTAATTGTCCAAACAGGTGTGGGTCTACATAGTGGTGTGACTACTCATGTGCGCATACTACCATCTGATGTGGTGGGGAGTGGACGCTATTTTGTTCGCTCAGATTTACCAGGATTACCCATTATTCCAGCTGAAGTTGCAGCGGTTAATCAAACTGTACTCTCAACTCAGCTCGGTGAAGGGGATGTCTCTGTACGTACAGTAGAACATTTATTGGCTGCTTTAACCTGTATGGGGGTAGATGACGCCCGCATCGAAATTGATGGACCGGAAGTTCCGCTTCTAGATGGTTCATCGGCAATTTGGACGCAGAGTATAGCTGAAGCAGGCTTAAAACCACAATCGGTAGACGCAACAAAAAACTCAGAAAAATTACCAATGGCGATCGCCCACCCGATTTGGGTACAACAGGGGGATGCTTTTGTCTGTGCTTTACCAGCAAAAGAAACCCGCTTTAGTTACGGTATTGATTTTGAGTTATCTAGTATTGGTAACCAATGGCATAGTTGGTCACTCAGTAAGACTCTGGCAGAGACTGCTACTAGTTTTGCGGCAGAAATCGCTCCGGCTCGTACCTTTGGTCTATTAGAGCAAATCGAACATCTCCAGAAATCAGGATTAATCAAAGGTGGTAGCTTGGAAAATGCTCTGATTTGCAGTGCTGAAGGTTGGTTAAATCCACCATTAAGATTTGTAAATGAGCCGGTACGTCATAAAATTTTAGATCTAGTGGGAGATTTGAGCTTACTGGGAACTTTTCCTGTGGCTCATTTCTTAGCTTATAAAGCAAGTCATAATCTACACGTTAAACTAGCAGAAAAGATTTTGCAGTTAATCTCAAATTTTAGCTAGTTTAAATTGGTTAAAACACAAATAAGTTCGAGATTTTCATCCAGATTTTCAATTAATTCAGAGTAACAATGTCAACTGTTATTAAAGATACTTCCGTCCAGACAATTGTAGAGCTAGGAGATAGTGACGACATAGGTACATCTGAGGTGAATACTACCTTCAATATTGAAGAAATTCAACAACTGCTTCCCCACCGTTATCCCTTTTTATTGGTGGACCGAATTACAGAATATGTTCCTGGAAAAAGAGCAGTTGGGATTAAAAATGTTACCTTTAATGAACCCCACTTTCAAGGTCATTTCCCTGGACGTTCACTGATGCCTGGTGTGCTGATTGTAGAAGCAATGGCACAGGTCGGAGGGATAGTTCTGACTCAAATGCCAGACGTGGAGACGGGATTATTTGTGTTTGCGGGGATTGATAAAGTTCGTTTTCGTCGTCAAGTCATCCCTGGAGACCAGCTGATCATGTCAGTGGAACTGTTGTGGATTAAACAACGTCGTTTTGGTAAAATGCAGGGTCGAGCTGAGGTTGATGGACAGTTAGCTGCTGAAGGAGAACTGATGTTTTCTTTAATTGGTTAACTTTTTGGTTTTGTAGTTTGGGAGATTTACCATTGAAAACACTTATTCATCCAACTGCTGTAATTCATCCTCATGCGGACATACACTCCACAGTACAAGTTGGCGCTTATGCTGTAATTGGCGAGAATGTGAAAGTTGGTCCAGAGACTGTAATTGGTGCTCACGCAGTCTTAGAGGGTGCTTGTGAAATTGGTGCGCGCAATCAGATTTTTCCCGGCGCGGTGATTGGGATGGAACCACAGGATTTGAAATATGTGGGGGAACCCACCAAGGTGATTATTGGGGATAACAATTTAATCCGTGAGTATGTGACGATTAACCGTGCTACTGGTAGGGGAGAAGCCACGATCATCGGGAATGGCAATTTACTTATGGCTTACGTTCATGTCGGTCATAATTGTGTGATCGATGATTCTGTGGTCATCGCTAATTCTGTGGCTTTGGCGGGTCATGTCCATATTGAGTCACGCGCTCGATTGAGCGGAGTTTTGGGTGTACATCAATTTGTTCATATAGGTGGTATGTCCATGATTGGTGGAATGACTCGTATCGATCGGGATGTCCCCCCTTATATGTTAGTGGAGGGGAATCCATCCCGGGTACGATCGCTCAATTTGGTCGGTCTGAAACGGTCAGGAATCAGCGTCAGTGAATTCCAAATGCTCAAAAAAGGCTTTCGCATTCTCTATCGCTCACAATTAACTTTCACTCAAGCAATCGATGAATTGTCACAAATAGGCGATACAGAGCAATTACAGCATCTTTATCGGTTTTTACTCCTTTCCAAAAGACCAGGAAGGCGGGGTTTGATTCCGGGAAAAGGCAAAAAAGAGCAGGAGTCAGAATAAACCCGTATCAGGATTTTGGACTTTGATGATTAATTAAGGTGGGAATTTGAGAATTTTATGCGGATATTTATTAGTACTGGGGAGGTTTCTGGTGATTTACAGGGTTCACTACTGATTACAGCTTTACACCGTCAAGCCAAAAATATTGGCTTAGAGCTAGAAATTGTGGCTTTGGGTGGAGAGAAAATGGCAGCTGTGGGAGCTAAAATTGTGGGTCATACTGCTGGTATTGGCTCTATGGGTCTAGTGGAATCTCTTCCCTTTGTGATCCCCTCGCTCCGGGTACAGCGCCAAGCGATCGCCTATTTACGCGCCAATCCGCCTGATTTGGTCGTGCTGATTGACTATATGGGACCCAATCTGGGTATTGGTACATATCTGAAACAATATTTCCCCCATGTACCTGTGGTTTATTTTATCGCTCCCCAAGAGTGGGTATGGTCGGCCAATAGTCGGAATACAAACCGAATTGTGGGATTTACAGATAAGCTATTGGCAATTTTCCCCCAAGAAGCCCGTTATTATCAAGAAAATGGGGCTGATGTTCGCTGGGTGGGTCATCCTCTAGTAGAAAGTATGCAAAATGTTCCCAGTAGATTAGCTGCTCGGACAAGTTTGGGAATTACATCAGAGGAGATTGCAATCGCTCTTTTACCTGCTTCTCGACGCCAAGAATTAAAATATCTTTTACCAGTTATCTTTCAATCCGCCCAAACGATTCAAACTAAATTTACGAGAGCTAGTTTTTGGATTCCCCTATCTTTAGAAGTTTATCGACAACCAATTGAACAAGCTATCCAAGATTATGGTCTGCGTGCTCAAGTGATTTGTCACCAACAACAAGAAGTTCTCGCTGCTATGGATTTGGCGATTAGTAAATCTGGGACGGTAAATCTCGAACTGGCTTTGTTAAATGTACCCCAGGTGGTGGTTTATCGTCTGAATCCGGTTACTGTTTGGTTTGCTCGTCATATCCTCAAAGGGTCAATCCCTTTTGCTTCCCCAGTCAATTTAGTCGTGATGCGAGAGATTGTCCCAGAATTCTTACAGGAGAAAGCTACAGCAGAAAATATCACTCAAGCAGCAATGGAATTATTGCTTAACTCTGCTCGCAAAGACCAAATTTTAGCTGATTATCACCAGATGCGTCAAGGCTTGGGTGAAATTGGTGTAGGCGATCGCGCCGCATGGGAGATTTTGCAAATGCTCCCCACTAGGAGTAGGGGGAGTCGGGAGTTACTGGGGGATGTTTTGCGGTAAGTGGACTTGGAAAATACTTCCTGTACCAATTTGGGAAGTTAAGGTGATTTTTCCACCATGAGCTTCCACTATCCGCCGAGATAAATGTAGTCCTAAACCACTCCCAGACCTTTTGTTTCTTCCTTGACGAAACCGCTCAAAAATGGCTGTTTGGTCTTCGACTGCAATTCCATAACCTGTATCGGCTACTTCCACGACCACTTGACTCTGGTTAGATATGGGAGATGAGTTACTGTATATGCGAATTTTAATCCCTCCTGTATCAGTAAATTTAATCGCATTACCAATTAAATTATTGATTACCCGGCGTAATTCTAAGCGATCGCCGGTCAATAAACTATCTCTACTCTCTGCTAATTCCAAAGTCAAGTTTTTTTCTGCGGTCAAGGGGGTGAGTTCGTTGATTACTTCTTGGGCGATTTCCTGTAAATCACAGGGTGACAAATTTAAAGTCTTGTTTCCCGCTTCAAAACGATAGACTTCTAACAGGGTATTCACCATTTCCATTAAGTTTTGATTACTGCGGATCATCACAGCGATCGCTTGCTGCATTTGCGGGGAAATTTGGCCAAAGGTTTCTTGTTGAAACAGATGGAGCATTCTATCCGCCGCTACCAGCGGGGTACGCAAATCATGGGTCAAGCGGGAAACAAAGTCTTCTCGCTGACGGGTCATTCTTGCTTGGGCGTCAATGCTGCGTTTGAGCCGGAGGAGCGATCGTACCCTTGCTAGCAGTTCTTCTGTGTCAAACGGCTTGCGAATAAAGTCATCGGCTCCAGCATCTAAACCGGCGACAACACTAGATTCGTCAAAAGCTGTAATCAACAAAATCGGGATATAGCTGAGGCTGGGGTGACGACGAATCCGCCTTGTGACTTCATACCCATCCATTCCTGGCATCATTACATCCAATAAAATCAAGTCCGGTGGGGTTTGGATTACTTTGTCTAACGCGCTGACACCATCAGCAACTAGGTCGATGTCATATCCTTCGTACTCTAAAATTGTCTGCACTAAGATCAGATTATCCTTAGTGTCATCCACAACGAGAACACGGTCAATTTTATCATCTTCAACAACAGACATGGTTGACAAGTTTTAGTGAAATTGATCTATGGCTTGAGTTTGAGATAACCCATCTGACTAGCTTGAGTCGATGGATAATTACTTTGGGGAAGATTTGGTGTAGCAGAAAAGACTCTATTGCTGTTAACATTAAAGTCAATTTGGGATAAGTCCAATCCACCAACTGATGAAGGTGTTAAATTGACTTGACGTGGTAATTCAACTTGAAAAACCGACCCCACACCGAATTGACTTTCCAAAAATATTTTACCCCCCATCACCCGTAATAATGCATGAATAATAGCTAAACCTAAACCCGTTCCTGGATATTTCCGGGTCATGCTTTGATCGGCTTGACAAAAAGCTTCAAAAATGCGCTCCTGGTCTTGAGGCGGGATACCAATTCCTGTATCTCTGACAATTATGACGACAGAATTTGGGGATGTTTCTGTCATCTCCACCCAAATACCACCAGATTCTGTGAATTTAATCGCATTTGAAAGCAGGTTAGTTAAAATCTGACGTACACGCACTGGATCGTTAAAAACTAAAGTGTTTTTTAGGTCATTCTGGACTAATAAAGATAACTTCTTAGCAGCGGCTTCGGGATATATTTCAGCTACAGTGCTATTCACCAAATTAGATAAGTCGAATATTTCCAAGTTTAGCTCTAATTTTCCAGCTTCTAATTTAGCAAAGTCCAATATTTCATTTACCAGCGTCAATAAATGCTGACCATTAGCTAATATCCTTTCTACCATGTCCGCTTGTTGATGCGTTAATTGACTAAATTTCCCCCGTAACAATATTTGTGAGAAGCCAATTATAGCATTCATCGGCGTCCGTAATTCGTGAGATATGGTAGCTAAAAACTGCGATTTCAGCCCTGTTGCTGCCAAAATTTTTAAATTCTGTGCATGGATATATTGCTGTTGTCTTTCCATCTCTTGGCGCTGACGGGTTAACTGTTTATTTACTAGCTCTACTTGCATTTGTGCCCGATGTATACGTATGGCACGACGCAAAGTTTGTACCAGTATCTCTGGGGATAGAGACATGGACTGCATGGTGTAATCTGTTATACCTGCTCGCATTAATTCAACTGCAATTTCTTCATTTTGAGGGACATTTAGGACAACTAAAGGGACTTTGATTTCTGAAGAGTGTAGTTTGTGAATTAAAGTCAAGCCATCTTTGTCTACTAAGCGATAATTAAGAAATATACAGTCGTAGTCAGTTTTTTGGATGGCGTAAACAGCATGTTCGGCATCTCTAACTTTATCCAATTCCAGATAAATGTGAGATTGAGTTAAACCTAGACTTACTCCTAAACAGTCTGATTCATCATCATCTACAACCAAAATCTTCAGCGTCTCTTCCATCAGTTTTTACTTTCTTCGCTGCCAAATACAGGTTGATATACAGCCAGAAATTTGTAATTCGTAATTCGTAATTAAAGCCCTCCGTTGATATTAAAATGGATAACAATTTGATCGCCTGGGATAAACAATAATCAGGAAATAATTAGCAATTAGCTATCAGGAAAATGAGCATCTCCTCAATCCAAACAAAAAGTAGATACGAAGTAATATAATGTACCCTCACCATCTCTCTATAATTCTAAATCAGCAGGACATGGTTCGTCCTCACCCATAGGTGAGATTTGCAGATAAACATTTTGTACCAGATGCTTGAGCAGTTCTACTCAGCATGAGTCTGCAGATGCTTCCACAACCATTCCTGAGGGAAACCGGAGACGCTCTTTTTTTCCTTCTTTCAGCTAGATTTTATGCTTGAATAAGTATTTAATCTGGCTATGACACTCATAAACTAGATTAAAGATGAAAAGAAATATTGAAATATGACAATTCTGATATTTTCCAGTGTACCTTACTAATAAGGGAAAAATATCTATATGCCTCTAGTCCTATTTCTGTGGAGAGGCGGAGCTTCTCTACCTCCGGTTTCAATCAGTACAAAAGAAACACTATTTATTATCTCTAACGATAGATGAAGTGGTACCAAAAGATCCTCTATCTTGGGATTGGGGAAAATAGATGCAACTTTAAACAAGACTACTTGAACAAGTATAGCGGAATCTGGCGGTAATCGTCAGGTTTAAAGTGGGTGTAAAAATGAGCGAGATTAGTATTTTGTTAATTGAGGATCACGATTTAACACGGATGGGATTAAGAGCAGCATTACAGTCTTATAGTAATTTAAAGGTGATTGGTGAAGCTGCAAATGCTACTCAAGGTGCCAAACTGTTGGAGACGACTAAGCCAGATGTAGCTGTAATAGATATTGGGTTACCGGATATGGATGGGATTGAACTCACCCGTAACTTTAAGCGTTACCAAACCGAAACAGGGCAAATGAATACCAAAGTCCTGATTTTGACGATGGATCATACAGAAGATGCAGTTTTAGCAGCTTTTGCAGCAGGAGCAGATTCCTATTACATGAAGGAAACTAGCATCAATAAGTTAACAGAAGCCATCCAAGCAACTTATAATGGCAATTCCTGGATTGACCCGGCGATCGCCAATGTGGTCTTACGCAAAATGCGCCAAGGTATTCCCAGCGATGGTCATGGCAACGATAAGCCGAAAACGGTGAAAATAGAAGCTCTAGCTACTGAATACGAGCAGGTTTTGGAAACCTATCCCTTAACCCAAAGGGAATTAGAGATCCTGGAATTGATCGTAGCTGGATGTAGCAATGGGCAAATAGCTGAGAGACTCTATATTACGGTAGGAACAGTTAAAACTCATGTGCGGAATATTTTAAATAAACTCTGTGCTGATGACCGCACTCAAGCGGCAGTACGTGCTCTCCGGTCGGGATTAGTCGCTTGAATAATATTTTTTGGAGAGTCAATTTATATCGAAACGTTCCTTTAAACATTCGGCTATGCGTTGTGAAGCACCTTGTTGTCCCAAACGTTGTATCCCGTTTTCAGCGATAATTTGAAAATAGTCGGGGTTTTTCAGGAGTGACTGGACTATCGGGGGAACTTTGGCTGGTTGGTCTACTAAGATGAGAGATGGTCCTAAAAGACGACTTTGCGCTTCAGCAAAAGCAGGATTGTATTGGGGTCCAGTTCCAGGAATCGCGATCGCCGGTTTGCCTAAACCGACAAATTGTTCAGTCGCAGTCCCCGCCATAGCAATAGCTAAATCTCCTAAATGGAGACAATCATTATAGGCATTTTGGGTGAGGATCAATTCAGCATTTTTTTGCTTAAATACTAAGGGGTTGGGGTCGCCTATTTGTAAACAAGCTGTGTCAATAGGACGCCAACCTTTGATACGCAATGTTTCTCCTAGAATCTGACAGTCCAAATTAGGAGCGATCGCTGCCAAAAAAACTACTGTCCCTGTAGCGGAGCAAATCGCATCTCGCTCGCGAAAACTAGCCATCAGAGCGGAAACCACCACGGTAATTAGGTCCCAGTTAGCATAGGCTTCTGGCGATCGCGAACCAGGAAGCAATGTGACAATCAAAGGGCGGTCAACTTCTGTATCCTGATCGCTGGGACTATAAAATTGCTGGGTGGTAAAGGTGGGTGTCAACCCATCCATCATCGGATTACCTAAATCAAACACAGGAAGATGCCACTTTTTTAAGATTTCCGCCGTTAAGGAATCTCTGGGAAACACTCCCCGACAACGGCGCAACCCCATCAACCACCTCTCCCAAGGATGATAAACCGAACCAGAAAAATTTTCCCACCACGCCCCGGAGGATGAACGTTTTAATAACCCAGATTCATCCCGGACGTAATATTCTGACTTCGCTGTACCCACAAAAGCATATTTAGCACCGCTGATAGCAGCAAATAATAATGGAACAATATCCCCAACCGCCAAAATAGCTGGCTGATGTCCCAGCTTTTTTTGTCCACTCACCCAACGCCGCACCGCTTGGATTTGCTGATAAGTAAGTTTTAATAAACCTCCACGTACATCTCCCATCAATTGGCGTCCATCCATATAAATAAAGCCACCGGATGGCATAGTCCGCACCGAACCGATCAGGGAGATATGCAAGTTTTGGTAAGCCATTCCCTCCCCAACTAAAGGTAAAGCAAAAATATCTGGTGGAGTAGCTAGTTTTTGGAGTTCTTGCACAATCCTGATACTAATCATATCTTCCCCATGACCATTACTTAAAACTAGTAACTGTAGACGAGAAGTAGCAACTTGTGGGTTAGTAGCTTGATGTAACTGAGATAAATCACGCATAGAATAATTACTTTTTAAGTATACCTTAATTATTAGTTAACCGCCATTTAATTTAGACTAATTTAGACAAACTCTATTTCAGTGAGAGCGTCATGGCGAGCATTTTTCTTGTAGACTAATTAAATTAGACCTCAAATCAGAAACAAAAAATTACAATAAGTTATCTGTATATTGAATGTTCACTCGATTCGATGCAATTTTTCTCCTTAGCACCAAGTGCTTCCTCTAATATAGGTTCAACAATATGCGAGTTTCCCCAGCAGCAGTTTTTGCTTTAGCTACTTTAGCTGTTAATCACACCACTGGACCAGCAAATGCAGAACCTGCTCAAAATGGGAACTCTGGCGAAACCATAGGAGAAAATCGAGATGTAGTAGTTGTACCGTTCGTGGAAGAGCAGCAAGTCAGAAAACAATCGGTAACGGCTCCAGAAACATTGATGACTGTAGAATTTACACCACAAAATCATCAGGTCGTCGCTGAGAAACCACCCTACACCCTCAATTCTCACAGAGAAAGATTTCTTGTTGCTACAAATAGTCTTCCAGTAATTCCCTCTAATGAGACAGATGCAGGTTTAGCAGTCCCAGCTACTGATGTCCAGATAGTAGGAGCTAATCCAGAGTTGAATCAGATAATTCGTCAAGTGATTAAAACCCAAGTTGGTGGAGACACAAGTTTAGAACAGCTTAAAAAAGATGTCACAGCGATTCTGGATACTGGTTTGTTTACTAGCGCTACTTTTAGTAGTGTGACCAATCCTAATGGTTTAAGTGTAACGTATCAAGTTAAACCAGTTGTAGTTCAAGGGTTACAACTCCATGGGGCGAAAGTACTAACCTATAAATTCATCTGGGAAAAATTCCAAGCTCAGATTGGTGGAGAAATTAGTCCATCATTGCTCAAGCAGTCAGTCAAAGAGATCAATAAATGGTATGCTGACAACGGTTATGTTTTGGGTAGGGTATTATCAATTAAACCCAATAAAATCGGTATCCTCAACATCAATGTGGCGGAAGGTCTAGTTAGTAATGTCAGGTTTCGCTTTCTCAACGATGAGAGTAAAGCTGTTGATCGTCAAGGAAAACCCATTCGCGGACGGACTAAAATTAGTTTCTTGCAAAAACAACTGAAATTGCAACCTGGAGATGTTTATCAAGAAAAGTTAATTCGGCGAGATGTCCAAACTTTATATCATCTAGGTTTGTTCAAAACTGTGAATGTCGCTTTTGAGGGTGATGCTAATAAAGTGGATTTGGTCTATGAATTACAAGAAGCTAGCGCCCGTTCCGTAAATTTAGGCGCAGGTTACAATCCTGATGATGGCATATCAGTTGTTTTAAGTTATAAAGACCAAAATTATGGCGGTGTTAACGACACTTTGAGCACAAGTATCGGTGCCAATCAAAATGACGTGCTTTTAGATGCCAAATTTGTCAGTCCTTATAGAGCTAGTGACCCTGACCGTCTGGGTTATACTGTGAATGCTTTTCGTCATGGGGGATTATCGCCAATTTTTGATGACCAAATTAAACTAGCTAATGGGGATAAAGTCAGACAGAGAAGTTTAGGCGGTGGCGCTAGTTTACAGCAAAGTTTTGCTGGTTGGGATGCTAGTTTTGGAGTTAATTATACTCGCACAATCATGAGCGATCGCGCCGGAAATGTCTACTCCCATGATGCGAACGGGAATCCTTTATCCTGGAGTGGAACCGGAATTGATGATCTCACCACTGTATTTTTCACAGCGACTAAAGATATGCGGGATAATCCCACCAAAACCACTCATGGTTCTTTGTTGAGTTTTACTGTGGAGCAATCCATTCCCATTGGTGAAGGTGAAATTTCTCTGGACCGTCTGCGAGGAAGTTACAGTCGCTATATCCCAGTCCAATTATTTAAAAGCAAACGACCACAAGTATTCGCCATGAATTTTCAGTCCGGTACTGTAATTGGTGATTTACCTCCTTATGATGCGTTTAGTTTGGGCGGTGCTAATTCAGTCCGTGGCTATGAATGGGGACAAGTGGGTAGTGGTCGCAGTTATGTGTTAACCTCAGCTGAATACCGGATTCCCGTCTTTCCCATCGCTGGAGTCGTGCTTTTTGGAGATTTTGCGTCCGATCTAGGGACTGGAGACAGCGTTTTAGGAAATCCTGCTGGTGTGAGAGGGAAACCAGGAACTGGTTTTGGTTATGGAGCCGGATTACGAATTGATTCACCTTTGGGCTTAATTCGAGTTGACTATGGGATCGATAATCAGGGAAGTAGTAGAGTCCAGTTAGGTATAGGTGAGAAGTTTTAAGGGAATCACTATTTATGTGAGGGAACGGGGAACGGGGAACAGGGAACAGCTAAAACTTGAGAGTTTGTATGTTAGCAGGTAAAACTTTGCAAGATGGAAAATACACTATTATCCAAGAAATAGGAAGGGGTGGATTCGGTGTAACTTTTAAAGCTAAACATCACTACCTGGGTCAAGAAGTGGTGATGAAAACTATCAATGAACCGCTGCGACAGCATCCTGATTTTTCTAAGTTTGAGAAACAGTTTCAAGATGAAGCTAGAAGATTAGCAGCTTGTGTCCACCCAAATATTGTCCGGGTCAGCGACTTTTTCTTGGAGGAGGGATTACCTTATATGGTGATGGAATACATCCGGGGTGAAACTTTGAGCGCTGCGTTTGTTTCTCGCGGAATACCATTACCAGAAGCTACTGCTATTCACTATATTCGTCAAATTGGCGCAGCACTCAATGTAGTACATCAAAATGGTCTTCTACACAGAGATATCAAACCGGATAATATCATTCTCCGTCAAGGAACTCAAGAAGTTATATTAATTGATTTTGGTATTGCTAGAGAATTTAATAGTGGTGCTAAACAGACACACACGGGATTAGTCAGCGAAGGTTATGCTCCCATTGAGCAATACCTAACGCAAGCGCAACGCACAGCAGCTAGTGATGTGTATGGGTTAGCAGCAACTTTGTACGCTCTGCTCACGGCTCAGATCCCTATTCCAGCCTTGATCCGCGATCGCGAACCCATGAATCCCCCCCGTGAACTCCAACCTCACCTCAGTCCAGGAATTAATCAAGCCGTCATGCGGGGAATGGCTGTAGAATCTCGGTTTCGTCCCCAAACTGTAGCCGAATGGTTGGAATTACTCCCCTGTGATGAAGTGAATCCCATGGAAATATCCATACATAACCATACAGTCCCAACTATAGCTTTAGGTCACCACCAGCCCAAAAGTCTACCAGATAAACCATCCATCCGGGAAAGTTCAGAGACAGGGAAAAAGATTGATATTGCCAAAATAATTATCGGATTGGGTATAGCTCTTATAGCTACTATATCAGGTTTTGGGATAATCAGAATATTCCAGAAGACTCAATCATCAGTTGACCAACCCCTTTTTGATCACCCTCTCTCATCGCCTGCTTTAGTAGTACCCAAAAATTCTCCTTCATCTCCAGATCAAAATAAAAGTCCTGATAATCAAACCTCTGTTTCTCGGAAATCTAAGTCGTTATCTCATATTAAAAAACATATTCATAACCATCATCTATCTCCAGAAGAAACCTCTAACCCAGTTGAAACCGCTCACAAAGATAAAGCTATTCCCGTAAATTCTTCACATCAAGATAATGGGGAATCATCTGACAAGCGGAGTAGTCGGTCTGAAGGAAGTTCTGTTCAATCTACTGTTGCTCCTACTCCTTCACTTGTAGAGATACTCCGATCTGCTAAGTCATCTCATCCCGTTTCTAGGGAAGGAGAATCAACAGACCATAACTTATCTTCTCCATCTATAAAACAAGATAATCCAGTAGTGATCCCAGCAATACCTCCAGCAAAAGGACCAAAAAATTCTGACCCTGGTGCTGTAGTTGTACCAACACAAGAAACTCCTCAAAAGTCATCTTTGGAAAATCAGCAGCAAGATAAGTCCTTAGAAAAGCAGAATAATCAGGAGAATTAAAAAACCACAAATCTATATCTTAAGGAAGATGAAATGTGTATTTTCCGTCGATATTCTAGATAATAGAAGTGCGCCTATACATAATTATTTTTGCTCACACTCCCATTATTAATAATATCCTAACCAAGATTCATCAGCTTTTCCATATATCCCAAGAATGATGTTTTTTTGATTTAAAAATCACAAATTTATATCTTAAGGAAGATGAAATGTGTATTTTCCGTTGATATTCTAGATAATAGAAGTGCGCCTATACATAATTATTTTTGCTCACACTCCCATTATTAATAATATCCTAACTAAAATCCAGCAATTTTCCCATATATCTGAAGAATGATGTTTTTTTGCATTCAACATAGTAAAGTAATTTGCATAACAGTGATTGCTTGTCCTCGCAGAAAAACTCGATCACCCCCTGGATAAAATACCTTAACTATTCCCCCTCGTGAAGAAGCTTGATAGGCTAAGAATTCATCTTTATGCAAGCGATCGCGCCAAAAAGCTCCTAGACAACAATGAGCTATTCCCGTTACTGGGTCTTCATCAATACCTAATTTCGGGGCAAAAAAGCGGGAAACAAAATCATATTCTGAATTTGGACGAGCTAAACTAGTAACGATCAGATGATTTACCGCCAAAGTTTTCAGTGGCTGGAAATTAGGTTTTAATTGCTTGACCAAATCCTCAGATGCTAATTCCACCAAATACCCCAAGGAATTCTCTACCACAGATTTACAGGGTATACCCAAAACTTCAGCTAATTCTGATGGTGTTTCCCTTGCTTGGGAATGAATTACCGGAAAATCTAGTTCAATCCAATCACCTTGGTTTTTAGCAATTACGACACCACTTTTAGTAAAAAACTTAGCTACTTGAGTTGGTGGTAAATGTCCTTCGGTCCACAAAACATGAGCACTGGCTAAAGTTGCGTGACCACAAAGAGGTACTTCTACAGTGGGGGTAAACCAACGTAAATTGAAACCATCACCCTGTTTTAACAAAAAAGCAGTTTCAGATAAATTCATTTCCTGGGCGATGTTTTGCATCCAGCGATCCTCTCGAATACTATCTAAAATACAAACAGCAGCAGGATTACCAGTAAATGGCTGATTCGTAAAAGCATCAACTTGAATAATTGTTTGTCCCATAGAAGCATCATTAATATATAGATCAATTATCTAACTTTTTATGCTCTGGCAAAATATTCCCAGTTCACTTCCTGATATTCTCCGGTGTCGTCGTCAAAAATTAGCCCGGATGATCGACTTTCCGGTAATTCTTTGGTCAGGCGATCGCTTATCCCGTAACTTTCCCGCCAACAAATTTCCCTTCCGGGCCCATAGCAGTTTTCTCTACTTCGCCGGACTTCCCTTAGAAAAAGCTGCGATTCGCTTAGAATCTGGAAAGCTAGAATTATTCATCGACGATCCTCATCCTGAAAGCGCTCTTTGGCATGGAGAAACGCCAACACGCGCAGAAATTGCTACAATAATTGGCGCGGATGCTGCTAGACCAATTTCAGAATTATCAGATTCGCTACAGGATGATAGTAGAGTTTTAGAATTAACCAAAGCGATTATTTCCTTACGTCTGATTCATGATGCTGGCGCATTAGCTGAATTACGTCAAGCTGCTGCTGTAACTGTAGCAGCGCATAAAGCAGGAATGGCTATGACAAGTACAGCTAATTTAGAAGCTGAAGTGCGGGCTGCTATGGAAGCAGTAATCATCGGTCATAACATGACTCAGGCTTATAATAGTATTGTAACTGTTCATGGTGAAGTTCTGCATAATGAGCATTATCACCATCCTCTCCAACCAGGAGATTTAATTTTAGCTGATGTAGGCGCGGAAACCTATATGGGTTGGGCTGCTGATATCACTCGTACCTGGCCTGTTTCGGGAAAGTTTTCTGCTACTCAAAGAGATATATATGATGTTGTTCTAGCCGCACATGATGCTTGTATTGAGAAAGTCGCTCCTAGTGTCGAATATGAGGAAATTCATTTTTTGGCTGCGCATATCATCGCAGAAGGATTGGTGAATTTAGGTATTTTACGGGGAAAAGCGGAAGATTTAGTCAATATGGACGCTCATGCTTTATTCTTTCCCCACGGTATTGGTCATCTTTTGGGTTTGGATGTCCACGATATGGAAGAGTTCGGGGATTTGGCTGGATATTCTCTGGGAAGGAGTCGGAGCGATCGCTTTGGTTTAAGCTATTTACGGTTAAATCGACCCTTGTGTACCGGAATGTTAGTCACGATCGAACCAGGATTTTATCAAGTACCAGCAATTTTAAATCAACCTCAGATCCGCGATCGATATCAAGATTCAGTCAATTGGGAGAGATTAGAAAAATTTGCTGATGTGCGCGGTATTCGGATTGAAGATGATGTTTTGGTCACCAAAATAGGTAGGGAAGTTTTAACTGAGGCGTTACCTACTAAAGCTGATGCTGTGGAAGACTTAATTTAAAAAAAGGAAGTTTTAACTAATGTGTTAACTACTGGACTTAATTTTTGTAGGACGAGCAATTAACTAGAAGGAATTTTTATTCCCCGCCTAAACGCTTCAGCTAAACCTTCTGATTTCCTTTCAGTCACATCAGGATATCACTCCAGGGCTGCAAGTAAGCTATGACCAATTATAGCCATTATCGTGCTACTTAGTAGGTTGTGTCATTTAAACTATCTTTTTCCAGCGCCAGATTTTGTGTAGCAATTAATAATTTTGGCTAAGTCTTCCTGATTTAGCCAAAATTCCCTACATAAAGAAAGCGCAAGTATTATCAACGGGGTCTAAGAACTATAAGGAAATATGCTTGGAAATCCTCCTCAAAAAATAGGATATTTGGCGAGTGTAACGGTGCTTAAAATGAGCCTAAGAAAATGTTTTTGAAGAACTTGTTTTTGAGAATATGAAATCTGTTTATTTTGGCTAATACAAATTAGCGTATAAATACCCAATCATAAAATGTATAGACTGTCCTGTTTATACTAAATATATACAACATCTTTTATATTTGTATTTTTTAATTCCCTTATACTAGTTTTAATTTATTTTTTTATACATAAGTTCTTGAAAGCTATTTCAAAAACCATTATTTAGAGGTGATTATGATAGATAATAGCTGATTGGTTGAGCTATACTATAAAATATGCTCATTTCTTTTATCTATTAGCTAAAATCGGATTAATTGACCAAAAACTATTCCATAATCCAAATGTTAAGAACTAATAAAATTATTGTCAATATCTAATTAATGCCGTATCATCCTGATAGAAACTAGTGAAATACTAAAACTATTTAGAAAAGCATGGGGATTTCTAAAAACTGAGTGATAGTAGAAGTGACATAGGAAGTTAAGTCATTTTCCTGCAGAAATATGACTCTTACTTCTTTTGTCTAAAACACTTTGTTTCTAACACGTACATAACTGATGGAACTTTAGCGCCAGCTTTAAATCCGCTTTCACTGGCGCTTTTTTATTTTTTGATTGGCAAAAATGTTGTATTTGTAGGTGGGTATATCTATAGGAGTTGGGAATTGGGAATTTGGGGTTGCGAATAGATAGAAAGGGATTCTAAGCTATTGATATCTATCTGATTTGCTTTACCTTCAGTAGTATTTTTAAATAACACTGTGAATGCACCAGCACCTAAGCCATCTTGTGGAAACATTCGGTAACAAGGGATTGTAGTTAAATGGGACCGATATGCTGCTAAATACTCCACTTCCATTGCTTGAAATTGAGGAAATCGCTGTAAGAGCCATTCACACACTTGCTCATTTTCCTCTGATGAATAAGTACAAGTCATATAGGCTAAATAACCTTGCGGAGCTACAATTTTAGCTGAATTAGCAATAATCCTTTTTTGGCGATTAGCACTTTTATTGATCGCATGAGCATGAAAGCATCCAGCAGCTTTTTCTCCCTTGGCTAATAAAGATTGTCCAGTACAAGGAGCATCTACTATAACTAAATCACTTGATTCTGGAAATATTTCCGCAAAAACACTGGGATCGCGATTCATAACCATACTGCGACTTATTTGACAGCGCTTTAAGTTGGAAATTAACATCCCTAAACGCTTACCTATGACTTCATTGCTAATCAGCAGTTGCGGGATCAGCGATCGCCAAGCAAAAATACTCTTACCACCTGGCGCAGCACACATATCAAAAATTAAAGGTAATGATTGTGGAACTGCAAATAAAATAGAAGCAGCAAATATAGAAGAAAAATCTAAACAGTAATAATATCCTTGTTGATGTAAAGGATGTTGACCAGGTTTTTCTGTTGCGGATAAACGGTCTACAAAATTGGGTTGCCAATCGACAGGTATTTGTACGCTAAAAGGGAGATGTTTTGGTTTTTCTTGACACCAAAGTATAGCAGGCAAGAATTGTTTGGGATTAACTAAAGCATCGACAAATTTTGTTTGTTCTTCTGTATTAGTAAATAGGCGATTGGCAACTTTAAGCAATAAATTTGAAGGCTTTTGCATATAGCTTTTAGGGAATTCTGTGAGATAAAAAAACTGTTACAGCAGAACAATGCAATTGAGATATTTGGCTGCATTATGGAAGAACAGGGAGCAGGGGTTAAGGAGAGGGAGATAATAACTGAGTAAAGTAATCAAAGAAACAACAAGAAGGTTATGGTCTTAGATAATTTTCGCCGAAAACTACGCCAAGAAGCAGAAAAATGGCGAGATGAAGGAATTATTAGTTCCTCCCAACATCAGCAAATAGCAGACCGCCATCAACTTAATCAAATAGAAGCTGCTGCTAAAGAAAGTTCTACATTCATTGCGATTGCTATGGGTGGGTTACTTTTTTGTTTGGGTGTAATTACCTTTGTTGCAGCTAATTGGCAAACTTGGTCGCGGGATGTCAAGTTTATTTTGTTAATGAGTTTATTTCTCTCAACTGCTATCACTGGTTTTTACACATGGAGAGAACCTTTAATAGCTATGCGTGAAGGTAAAAAACCACAGCAGGGCAAGCGCCTCTTAGGAGAAGCATTATTAGTTCTCAGTGCTCTGATCTTAGGCGCAACTTTAATGTTGATGGCCCAGATATTCAACATTAGTGGTTCGGCTTCAGAGCTATTTTTGGCTTGGGGTTTTGGGGTTTTAGTCATGGCTTATAGCTTATCCCTCACTTCTTTAGGGATTTTAGCTATTATCCTTGTGCAAATTGGCTATTGGATCGGATTCGGAGAAGTAAATTCTTCAGGTGAATTAACTTGGATAAGATTAGCTTTGCAGCATATGCCTTTGCTATCGTGGTTGTCGTTTGTACCTTTAGCTTATATTTGTCGATCGCGGTGGATTTTTGGACTGGCATCTGTTGCTTTTATTCTTTCTTGGGAATACAACCTAAATCCCCTACCACTGGAAACTTTTTCACAAGCAACATCTTGGGTGGCATCTTTTGCTTTAGGCTTGCCTCCTGCCCTGTTATGGAGTTATGATGATTTATTATTCCCCAATATCAACTATAGGTTGTTTAAACCTGTAGCGCGTAATTTGGCACTGACTTGTTTTGCTGTAGTCTTTTATCTCACTTCCTTCCGTTGGGAATGGCTACCCTCTGACTATAGCAATAATCTTCAAGCAAGGTCTACAGATTTATTTCAATCTCTGCCCATAATCGATATCGGGATTCTCAGTGGTTTGGCAGTAGTCCAGTGGTTGTTTTTGATGCGACACAGAAACAATTCACCCCGCAGAGAAATATTCTTTACTGTCTCTGTCATTATTACTTTTCTCAGCTTTATAGCCATAGTACCTTTTTGGCATCAAGCTATCAGTCGCATCACTGAACTGGCTATTTTTATTTTCAATATCCTGTTGGCGATGTTAGCTTGGGGATTAACGCAAGAAGGGATTAAGTCAAATAACAGACGTATTTTTTGGTGCGGTATGTTGTTGGCTACACTGCAAATTATGAGCCGCGTATTAGAGTACGACACTGGTTTATTATTCAAATCTTTGGTCTTCATTTTATGTGGTTCTGGCTTACTGGCTGGGGGGCTTTGGTTTGAACGGCGTACATCTTCTAAACCCAACTCCTTTAGTAATAATGCTACTAGTAGTAAATCTAGTAGTAATAATCCGAATAGTAACACTCCAAATAGTAATAATCCTTCTGGGAACAAACCTTCTGGAAATAATCCTTCTGGGAATAAATCTAATGAGCGCGATCGCAATGACCGTCAGGAACGAGACCGCGACCGTGACCGTGACCGCGACGAAAGAGATCGCGACCGCGACCGGAATGATTAGTATCTAAATCCTTAAATTAGGGAAACTCTGCGGATAAAATCCTATGTAAAAAACTACCCTTTGCCATCCAGCATGGGGAGAGCTTTCATAGACAATCCTCATATTCCTAATTAATTTGATGAAAAGTGACTCTTCTCAACCCCAAAAAAAACCAAATTCAGAGTCGGAACTTTCCGAAAAATCAACTTTTCGAGATTATTTGCGAGCAACAGACCAGAAAGCCAATCAACCCTTACCTATATGGCGGTTAGTCGCTCCCCTGTTGGTTCAGGTAGGACTAATTATGGCGGTACCAACACAAGCTGCATACACGGATGTAACAGGTAAGACAGTAATTTTACAAACGTTACCTATAGACTCTAGGGATACTATGCAGAATGATTCCTTAGTCCTAGATTATAATATCTCTCGGATAGAGACCCTAAGAAAACTACGCGGTTGGTCAGACTGGCTCAGAAGACATTCCCAGAGGAATAGACCAATAACTCCAGGGAGTACATTGTATCTGATTTTGCAAGAACGACAATCTTTCGGTCGCAAAATTCCTCGAGCTTGGAAACCTATACGTGTAACTAGTAATCACCCTGATTTACTCCTAAATAATCAAGTAGCTTTAAAAGGCGAGTATCAGGATGGAACCATCGACTATGGTTTAGATAACTATTCCATCCCCCAAGCGCAACGACGACGAATCAATAATGATATTTCCCAAGCACAGCAAAACAGGAATGGAGCAAAAATACCCATACTAGTTAAAGTAAAAGTAGACCCGCAAGGAAACGCAATACCAGTCAGTTTTTGGATAGGCGATCGCAATTATAGATTCTAAGGGATGTGATTAATTGATTTTTACACTAAAGGGTAACCGAGCATAAACGCCATGAGGGTCGTTCATTTTTCCTAAGATTTCGACTTCCTGTTGCAATTTCCGCAATTCATCTGTGAGGGGATTGGATGTTGTGACTTGAGTTTTATCTATCCCTAAACTAGCACGGGTGTCTTCCACTATGCGACCGAGGAAGCGCTCTTCAAAAGTGCTAACTCGGGGATATTCCTGCAATTCCCAATCATCGCCTAGATTTGCTTGTTTCACGGCGTAGGCGATCGCTGTATCTAAACCCCCAATTTCATCCACTAGACCGATGTTTTTCGCAGATGTACCCGACCAAACACGTCCCTGGGCAATTTCTGCTACTTTTTGGGTTGTGAGTTTGCGCCCTTGTGCAACTTTATCTAGGAACATACTGTAAATCTTATCGACGCTGCGTTGGTAAATTGCTAATTCTGGAGCGGACTTGGGACGAGCAGCAGTTTGTGTATCAGCATAATTTGCTGTTTTGACAGTATCCCAAGTAATCCCATTGTTATTACCTAGCTTTTGACCATTGAATAGCAATCCAAATACACCTATAGAGCCTGTAATTGTATTCGGCTGGGCAAAAATTCGATTAGAGTCACTAGCAATCCAATACCCACCAGAAGCAGCAACATCTCCCATAGATACAATCACTGGTTTGCTTTGACGAGTTAATTTAATTTCTCGTTGGATCACCTCAGCCGCAGTCGCACTACCACCAGGGCTATTAATTCTCAGGACTACAGCTTTGACATCTTGGTCTTGGCGAATTTTGCTGAAAATTTTGGCGAAGCGATCGCCTCCCACCTCGTTATCGTCACCTTTACCGTCTACAATTTCGCCTTCAGCATAGACAATAGCGACTTTATGGGCGGATTTCTGCTCTCCTGGTAAATCTTTACCAGGGACTTGCGCATAATCGCTCAAATTAATTTTGCGGAATGTTTTTTCTTCTTTACCACTATTCGTCAATTTTCTCAGGTCTGCTACTACCTCATCTAAATAAGCTACTTGATCTACCAAACCGCTAGATTTAGCGAAATCAGCTGTTAAGAAAGCCTGATTATCTGCGATCGCTTGTAATTTTTGCGGTGGAAGTTTCCGGCTTGCTCCCACAGTTTGTAGCCATTCTCCCCAAACATCATCTAATAGTTTTTGAATTTGTAAGCGATTTTCTGGACTTAACTTATTCAAAATATAAGGTTCTACCGCTCCTTTGAATTTTCCCACCCGCACAACTTGTACTCCAATCCCGTATTTTTGTAATGCTCCTGACAAAAACATTGGTTGTGAGCCTAAACCATTAACTTCCATCATCCCTACGGGATTGAGCACGATATTATTCGCTACAGAACTCAGATAATATTCCCGTTTGCTCCAATCCGTACCATAAGCAATAATTTTTTTGCCAGATGCGCGGAATTTTTCCAGTGCTTGACGAATTTCCTTTAAGGAAGCAAAGCCAATTTCACTACTTGGATTAGAGTGAGTTCCATCTAGATAAATTCCGACAATATGTGGGTCATGTTGGGCTTTTTCTAGCGTTTGCACCAGTTTATGCAGGGAAATTTGGTCTTCATCTACACCCGCTAATGTTTTCTGCAGAAATTGACTGGAACTAGGTGTACTATCAGTAATTTTTAATCCCAAGTCAAAAACCAGTATTGAGTTATCTTTAATCTCTGGCCCAGTATCTTTAGAAGCTGTAGCAACTATCAGGATAGATAGTAATCCTATCGTACTGACACCAGAAAAAATGGTCAGTCCGATCAAAGTACCAAGTATGCTAGAGAAGGTTTGTTTAAGAAAATTTTTCATTATTGCAAGTCAAAAATAACTGAATAAAAATAACTGTGCTGCTTTCATTTTAAGTGGTCCGTTGTAAACTACAAGATTGTTTTAACTGATACAAATTTTTGTTACCAGTACAAAACAATACTGTTGTAATTTCCGCCGTTAATGCCTGTACTAGTTCTTCTAAAGCAGATTCTGATATCGCTGCTGCTTGGAGAAAAGGCATGGCTAAACCAGCAATATCTGCTCCTAAGGCGATCGCTTTGGCGACATCTATTCCATCACGTAAACCCCCGGAAGCAATCAGAGGGATATGGGGTGCGATCGCCCGAACACTAGTAATACAATCTGCTGTAGATAAACCCCAATTGGCAAACGTCTGACCCAAACGTCTTTGTAAGTTAGTTTCGGCGCGTTCACTTTCCACCATAGCCCAAGACGTACCACCAGCACCAGCGACATCGATCGCCCGCACACCTGCATCCAGGAATTTTTCTGCCATATTAGAGGAAATACCATTCCCAATTTCCTTAACAATAATAGGTACTGGTAATTTTTTGCACAATTGAGCAATTTTCTCTAACAGTCCTCGGAAATTAACATTCCCTCTCGGTTGAATACACTCTTGCAGGGGGTTGAGGTGTAAAATCAAGCCATCAGCTGCTAATGTATCAATAATTTGTAGGCACTCATCTACCCCATACCGATAATTAAGTTGTACTGCGCCCAAATTCGCAAATAGAAGAATATCAGGAGCATATTTGCGGATAGCGAAAGTACTAGCGACTTGGGGATTTTCTATAGCTACTCGTTGGGAACCCACACCCATAGCCAACTTATATTGTTGCGCGACTTGAGCCAAACGCTGATTGATTATTCCAGCTTGCTCTGTTCCTCCAGTCATAGAAGAGATTAACAGCGGAATATGCAAGCGTTTTCCCAAAAAATTTGTTTTAGTATCGATTTCGTTGTAATCAATTTCTGGTAAGCAACAATGGGTAAACCGATAAGATTCTAGTCCAGTAGTCATTTGTTGACATTGAACATTTTCCTCTAGACAGATGCGTATATGCTCCGCCTTACGATTCTGAGTTTGTGCTGTGATAGTACTAGGAAGGTTCACGGGTGGGTATACTCAAAAGCATTTGCTTTTAATATTTTGGCAGTATTGGGAAAATCTGGAGAAAAATAATCCGCCAACTTATTGCTGATTTCTGGGGAAATGGCGAATTAAATAGGATAGCATGGCAATATTTACCAAAAACAAAATTAATTTGATCGCTGTTATACCCCGATATAACTCATAAATTTCTGGGAGCATACTAAAACTAACTAGTCCTACTACCAAGATATGAACCCAGCGCTTCTCGTACCATAAACCCACAGCTTCAATCCCTGTAACAATGGAGTATATTATTCCACCGATACCGCTAAAAGCCAAAGTTTTCCTCCCAGAATTGAGAACTTTCTCCATAACCCACTCAATAATTTCAGCGTTCCCTTCTAAAACATAGTTGTCGGAAAACTCCTGCAAACCTTGATAATTTTTAAATGCTAATAATATAGCTATGGAAGTCACCATCGTTAGTGCAGCTATGAAAGATTTATAACAAACAATGGCGATTAACCCAACTGGACGCTTTGTCAAACTACCTCCTCTCCCTGATGTAATACAACAAACTTGACTTAAATGAGATATATAAACAATCACTTATCGGGACTCAGTCAGGAAAACCCTGTGAAGATAAACTCTACTTGTCGGAAATAGCTCCAAATACAATACCACTATTCAATATATGTTATTCTTCTAACCCATCATTATGGTTATGTATGAAAATATTCAAAGAAATGTGTTGGCAATTTTTGTCACAACTGACATAATAACGATAATATATGAAGAAAAGTAAAAGGGAAAGGGTGTAGGTGTAGTGAATTTGCTATTTTTCAAGTCTGTACTAATCCCTGTAACGCTTTCTTTTTCCTACACCCTTCTTCCTACTTTTGAGATGCGCTAGCAATCGCAGGTTGACCCAGAATCTTAGCAAATCTTTCTATATAGAAACTTGTCGGATTTTCTACTGCTTTAATTGACTGAAGAGTGCGCAAATTATCCCACCATTTTTGTAAGCGTACTGTTTCAGTAGGTGTTGTAAAATGGCGAAAATGCTCTAAAAGTGGTAATCGCTCAAACCAAGGATAAAAGCTAATATCAACTAAGCTCAACTTTTCTCCTAACCAGAAAGGTCCATTTCCTGAAAGCTTACCTAATCCCTCTTCTTCAATATATAAAAGAGATTCTAAAAACTCTCTACGTCCTTGTTCTTGTTCTTCAACACTTTTACCTCGGAGGAATTTGTTAAAAGCTGGAACTAAGCGAGTATTGGCGTAATCAATCCAAATGCGGGCGATCGCCTTATCGCCAGGATCTTGAGGTAATAAAGGTGGTTCAGGAAAAACTTCTTCTAGATATTCATTAATAATCGCAGATTCGTAGATTTCCACATCTCCATGTTTCAGCGCAGGAACTTTTCCATAACGAGAAATTTGCTGGAAATCCTCTGGTTTATTCTGGAAATCAATCTCAATAGGCTCAAAATCAATTCCCTTCTCCAATAAAACAACGCGGGTGCGTTGAGCAAAAGTTGAAGCTGGAGCAAAGTAAAGTTGTATAGAACTCATGAAAACACCTTGTGAGATTTATAATCAGTACAAATAGTACTGTTTTCTGGTAGATTTAACGTACAATATATTTACACCATTCATGGTCTTTGAGCAAGACATTCCAGATATCTTAATGTAATATGGCTTGATTTTATCTGGAATTATATGGTAACTTTTATCTCAAACTACTGTTTAACGATAAATTTACTGTAGTTTAGTTGAGATCAAATACCGCCATAGCGCAAAGAAGTAGTCTAACATGACCACAGAATCACCCCTGATACCCAAAGATTGGTTAGAATGGCATGACCTGTATGAAACTGACAAAAAACTACAACAGCGCCTAGAAATTGTCAGAGAGTATATTACCTATAGTTTGGATACATCCCCCTCTGGACAGATTCGAGTTGTGAGTTTATGTGCAGGAGATGGGAGAGATTTATTAGGAGTTTTAGCCAATCACCCCCGCGCCCAAGATGTTCATGGAAGATTAGTAGAAATCAATCCCCAGCTAGTGGAACAGGGACGAGCAACTATAGAGTCATTAGGTTTAACAAAACAGATTGAATTTATCAATGGTGATGCAACTAGTGCTGCTAATTATGTAGGCGCAATACCAGCGGATATTGTAATTGTCTGTGGTATTTTTGGGAATCTGAGTGACGAAGCTGAACTCCAGCGTTTATTGGGAAACCTGGGTTTTTTAAGTAAGCCAGGCGCTTTTGTTCTCTGGACTCGTGGACATTTTCAAGGTGTCCCTTATTCAGAACTGGTGCGCAAGAATTTCCGCGAATTGGGTTTTGAGGAAGTAAAATTTCAACTTACCGCGACAGGAGATATGGGAGTAGGAATTCACCGTTATCTGGGTGAAACCTTGACAGAACCTAAAAAACAACCATTATTTGTGTTTTCTGGTATTCCAAATAAGGCGAGATGAACTATGTCTATTCCAAATACATTAAGTTGGGAACATCTGTTAGAAACTGCTCGACAAAACACATCGGCGCGTAGAGTGCGCCGAATTGGACAATCTCCATCTACTGCGCCTATTCCCAGTAGCTTACACAAACTTCCTCCTGATACAGCGCCACCAGTATTACTTTATCGGGATACTAATTCTTGGTGTCCTTTTTGTGAAAGGGTTTGGTTTGCTTTGGAAGAAAAGGAAATTCCCTTTGAAACCGAGTTTATTGATTTAACCAATAAACCTAAATGGTATACAGATTTAGTCCCCACAACTCTGGTTCCAGCAGCGAAAATTCAGGGTAAGTTAGTCTATGAGTCCAAAGATATTCTCCTAGAATTGGAAGATAAATTCGGCGCAACATTACTTCCAGAAAATCCTGAAGAAAATTCTGTCGCTAAACAATGGGTTGAGGATGCTGAAACTAATGGATTTCGAGAGGTGGGTTACAAATTTTTGAGACAACCACCAGAAGATACGACGGAGCGAGATAAATTACAGGCGGAGTTTGAGGCTAAATTAGACACCCTTGAACAAAATTTATCCAAGTATAGTGGTGCTTATTTCCTCTCTAGTTTTAGTCTGGTAGACATTATGTATAGTCCCCATCTTGACCGATTGGCGGCTAATTTACCTGTATATCGAGGCTATCATATTCGGGGAAATTCCCGGTTTCCTCGGATCAATGCTTGGTTTGCTGCTCTGAATCAGCGTCCCGCATATCAACGCACAAAGTCAGATAATATCACTAATAATTTACTCTTGCGCCGGAGATTTGGTTTGTTACCAATTGGGACTTCACTACCATTGGATGCTTCAGAAAGTGAGGCGATTCACAATCGAGCAGAAGCAGCTGAGAGATTAAGTGATAATCGGGAAGCGGCTATTGGTGATATTCTCAAAAATTCTGGAGTCCAATCTTTCGCTATTGATGGGGATATTTCTCCAGTTAAGGAAGCTGTTGATTTCCACTTGAGATTATTAGCTGAATATCTCCTTCAGGGAAACGATCTATCTTTGGCAGGTGGACGCACAGGTGGGAAAGAGAGTATAGATATTAATATTGCTGCTGTGGGAGCTATTACGCTGGCTTATCTGAGGAATCGGATTTGTGCGCCCAGGGATATGAGTGCTGGCGCTGCGACTGCTTTTCGGGTAGCTATAGACAGGGTTTTAACTTCTGTTTATTAGCGATCGCCAAAACTTAACATCAGGAATCTCGTGAAAATATGAGCCTTAATCTCCAACTATCAGGTAAAACTGCTATTGTGACTGGTGGAAGCGCAGGAATTGGTCTAGCTACAGCTACTGCACTTTATAGTGAAGGTGTAAATGTGGCGATCGCCTCGCGCAATCTGGAAAGACTAGAACAAGCAGTTAAAAAAATCCAGTCTTTACCCCATACCTCTGCTCAAGTAATCGCTATTAGTGCGGACTTAACCAAAGCCGAAGATATTGAACAAGTCGTTTCCCAGACGTTGGCTAAATTTGGTCAGATTGATATTCTGATTAATAATGCGGGTTCTGCTCGCGCTGGTTCATTTCTCAAACTAGAAGATGAAGTATTTTTAGCAGCTTGGAATTTAAAACTTTTGGGTTATATCCGTCTAGTCAGAGCCGTTGTCCCAGATATGAAAAGCCGACGTGATGGACGCATTATTAATATAATCGGTGGCGCTGGACGCACACCCCGCCCCAATTTCCTCCCAGGAGGGACAACAAATGCAGCTCTGATCAATTTTACCAGGGGGATTTCTGCTCAATTAGCTCAAGATAATATTCGGATTAATGCTATTTCCCCAGGTCTTACACAAACAGAGCGAGCTGAACGGTTAGCAGAACAACACGCAGAAGATTTAGGTATTAGCGTAGATGAATATAAAGCGCAAGTCCTCAAATCCATTCCCTTGGGAAAAATAGCTGACCCAGCTGAAATAGCTGCTCTAGCCTTATTTCTAGTGTCTGACCTGGCGTCTTCCATCACAGGAGCAGAGATTCTAGTTGATGGAGGGTCTAATCCTGGAATTTAGCCCGTAGACTTTTTAATTTCTAGGAATTTATCGTATTCATCATAAGCAGCAACAATGCGTTGAACCAAGGGATGACGGACAACATCGTTTTGCGTCAATTTGCACATAGCGATCCCTTCGACATGTTCTAAAATTTTTAAGGAAACTTCCAAACCGGATTTTTGATGTAGTGGTAAATCGGTCTGGGTGATATCTCCTGTAATCACCATCCGGGAATTAAACCCCAGACGAGTTAACACCATTTTCATTTGTGCGGGTGTGGTATTTTGTGCTTCATCTACTATGATAAAAGCATTATTTAAAGTCCTTCCTCGCATATAAGCCAGGGGAGCGACTTCGATCACACCCCGTTCGATTAAATTTGGGACTTTTTCCGGATCAATAAATTCATTGATCGCATCATAAAGGGGACGGAGATAGGGGTCAATTTTTTGCTGTAAGTCTCCTGGGAGAAATCCCAATTTTTCCCCTGCTTCCACCGCAGGACGCGTTAAAATTAACTTCTCAAACTGATTGGACAGCAGTTCTTGAACAGCTAGAACCACAGCTAAGTATGTCTTACCTGTCCCAGCAGGTCCAGTACAAAAAGTCAAGTCACGCCGACGAATATCTTGAATATAATCCCTTTGGAGAAAAGTTTTCGCCCGGATTTCTTCACCGCGACGAGTTTTCGCCAAAATATCTCTATGTAAATCCTGTAATTCATCTAGGCGATCGCTCTCTACTGCTGTAACAGCCGTCAAGATGTCAGCAGTAGAGATAGTATTTCCTCTACTCCAAAGCGTTTCTAGCGATCGCACCAATTTTGTTGTTGCGGCGATTTGCTCGGTGCTTCCCGAAATCAGCAACTCTTGTCCCCGCAACACCAAAGTAGCTTTTGTATGTCGTGAAAGGGACTTGAGATTTGCTTCCCCATATCCAGCCAGAGCGATCGCACTGGGAATATTAGGCAGTTGAATTGTGAAAACATCTGCCATATTGCTGATTTTAAGTTAACTTTAGCCAATGAATTATGCACAACCCGCTCAGGGGGAATATAGGAAGAGTAAGATTCTTGCCCTTCCCAATTCAGTATAAACTCATACTGGATATATTGAGATTTACGCTAAATTTACCCTGATCTCTTTGACTTCCTGCATTTATAAAGTCATACTCCCATTAGCATGTGTTATTAATCTACAAATTAGCGCGAACACGGGGTTTAGCTATAGGTTTAGGGACACTACTTCCATCTCTTTCCCGCGACTTTGGTGGCGGTATTCTTTCTTCTGCTTCTTCATCAAAGGACATTTCGTCACGACTTTGGGATGAGCTACCATAGATGTCTAGGTATGCTGTTTGACCAGCTAATTCCGCAGATGCTGCAATTACCATCCGAATAGCTTGAATATTGCGTCCTCCCCGACCAAAGACTCTTCCTTTATCCATATTGTCAAAGGCGATGCGAATCCAAGCTCGTTTCAGAGTATGTGAAATTTCACAATCAACGCTCAAAGACTCGGGAGAATCTAGAAATGGTATGATCAGGAACTTTACCAGCCCAATATAGTTAGGACTGGATGTGGTCAACCTTGGTTCAAATTTATGATGCGGCTGTTGCACTGACTGTTGCACTGACTTGTTCAAAAACATTGGCTTTTACTAAAATGCGACGCACAGTGTCCGTTGGTTGAGCACCTTGTTGCAATCGCTTCACAATACCAGGAATATCCAATCGCACTTCGTCGGTTCTGGGGTTATAGAATCCTAGCTCTTCTAGAGGACGACCATCACGGCGAGCCAGACTATTAATCGCAATGATGCGGTAGCTAGCTTCTCGCTTTTTACCGAATCGTTTTAAGCGCAGTTTGATCATGTCCTTGAAAATGTTCTCCTAATAAGTAGTAACGGTAACTATTAACTATGTTAATGTTGAAATACCAATTTTAGCATTGGTTGGGCATTAAACGCTAGATATTGGGGAATCAAAAATCTGCTAAAGAGTGCCAAAACCTTTCTTTTTTTTATCTTTCTTTTTCTTACTGCTCCCAGAATTACCTCCGCTCTGGCCTCGCCAACCAGGAGCAGGACGGTTTCCCCCTGGACTACCAAACATGTTACCCCCCATACCACCGGGCATTCCGGGAAATCCAGCAAAGTTACCTTGACCCATTTGCTGCATGAAGGACCGCATTTTTTGGAAATCCGCGACTAATTTGCTCACATCGGACTCAGGGTAACCTGAACCAGAAGCGATCCTGCGCCGTCGGCTGGGTGAACTACTCAATAAATCTGGGTCTTGACGCTCCTTTTTTGTCATAGAATTGATCATAGCTTCGCAGCGTTTTAGTTGAGTCTCACCCTGCTTTAGCTGGTCATCAGAAATTTTATTCATACCGGGAATCATTTTCATTAGCCCACCCAATGACCCCATATTTTTCAGCAGACGCAGCTGCTTCACAAAGTCAGTAAAATCAAACTTCGCCGAGAGGATCTTCTCCTGCATTTTTTGAGCATCAGCAAGGTCGATTTCTTCTTGTGCTTTTTCCACTAAAGTCAGCACATCACCCATACCCAAAATCCGTGACGCCATCCGTTCAGGATAAAAAGGTTGTAGCGCCTCAACTTTTTCACCCACACCCACAAATTTAATTGGTGCTCCTGATATTTGGCGCACAGATAACGCTGCTCCACCCCGGCTATCACCATCCAATTTAGTTAAAATTGCACCAGTAATTCCAATTTGATCGTGGAAAGTGCGTGTCAGGTTAGCTGCTTCTTGACCTGTCATGGCGTCAACTACTAAAAGGGTTTCATCCGGCTGAACTGTCTGTTTAATCCGGGCTAGTTCCGCCATCATTTCCTGGTCAATTTGTAGACGACCAGCAGTATCAATAATAACTGTGTTTATCCCCTCAGCTTGAGCATGTTCTACACCTTGACGGGCAATTTCTACTGGGTCAGCATCGCTACCCAATTGAAAAACTGGCACATCAATTTGTGTACCTAAGGTGATCAATTGGTCAATAGCAGCAGGGCGGTATATATCTGTCGCGACTAATAGACAACTGCGATTTAGTTTGCGTAAGTGTAAAGCTAATTTAGCGGTAGCGGTAGTTTTTCCTGTACCCTGTAAACCAGCCATTAAGACAATAGTAGTTTTTCCCGTAACTTCTACCAGGGGAACATTTTCTTCGCCCATCACCTGGACTAATTCATCATAAACAATCTTGATGAATTGTTGATCTGGTCGCACACCTGATATAACTTCAGTTCCCTGTGCCTTAGTTTCAACTTGGGAAATAAAATTTTTCACTACCTGGAGATTGACATCTGCTTCTAACAAGGCGCGACGGACTTCCCGCAAAGCGTCTTGAATGTTAGAGGGGGAAATCTTATCTTGTCCACGTAATTTTTTCCAAGCGGACTCTAAGCGGTCAGAGAGAACATCAAACATAATTTAAGCGATCGCAACTTGGGAGAATTTTATTTTGCCAGGGTCAATTCCTATTCTATCGCAGTCACAAGACCAATTTATCTCTTTTGCCAAGGGAACTCTCTTAATCTCATACTTATGACTACACAATAAAGCGCATAAATCCTATCGCCGGATAGAAAACTTATGAAAAAGTTATAATTAAGCTGAAGAAGACATCTATTTGAGAAAAGGTGCTTGCTTCATGACCAAAACAAAAGCTCCTCAAGATACTCCTGAAGAAAACGACCAACTTGATGAATTGGAAGAAGAGCCAGGATTGGAACCGACTGTAGCAACTACAGAGGAAGGTGATACCCCTATTGATGAAAGATATCGCCGCACTGGTCAAAGTTCTGGCTCTGATGTTCGTCCTGGCGCAGCGCCTGAAGCACCAGGTGCTGCGAAGAAACCTGGTAGTCCTACTCAAACTGGTTCCCGATAAAAGGATTTTTTAGACTGGATAGGGGATATATTCCCCATCCAGTCTTCTGAATTTAAATTTTAAATAAGCCAAACAGATTGCTAAAATAATTGGTGTTAGGTGACTAGCAATTATCAGCTAGAATCTGGAACAAAAATCTTATTCTTTAAGCTTGTGTCAGAAACCCCATGCCTCAAGGCAGTGGCTTGAAAAAGCCCTAATCTGACCAGTCTAAGCGGAGCCGGAGACGCTCCGCCTCCGGTCTTAAGTGACTACGTTAGAGGCAAGAGTTAAAGACCTACCAGGGAATGCGAAGCTAGTTCCCTGCTCTAGAACTAAAGAGTTAAACATCTGTAAAAGGGTTAAGGAAGTGCTGTTTGGATAGTTACCGACTTCTAACATTGACGTTAGCGCAGCGGTAGCGAGGTACGAGCGTCAGCTAACATTACTGGAGTAGCAAGACAATCCCTGCATATAGGGAAATGGATAAGTACTACTCCTCTACTTGTCCAAACCCGAAAGGGGTCGGCGGATAAATTCGCCTGTGCCTTACTCCCATGTCTGAAGCGAGGGGTTTCCTCGGCGTGAGATATTTGATGACTATTTCTACTGGAGTTTAGACTAAAAAGAGAGACTAAAGGGAAAAGTACTTAGAAAAGAAGCGTAAAAAAAGCTTTAAGTGTAAAAGGTAAAGAGTTGGCGAAAAAAAAGCGGTCAGTAATGTAAAACTGACCACAAAATGTTCAATGCTGATAAATGTAAAAGTGATATCAGAT